>Ga0307994_1000977_pt1 | contig 18204 bp, 11 predicted proteins | sample EllFjometagen261_FD_203171 | JGI IMG/M metagenome (GOLD analysis project Ga0307994, IMG submission 203171) | Marine microbial communities from Ellis Fjord, Antarctic Ocean - #261 | ecosystem: Environmental > Aquatic > Marine > Unclassified | place: Southern Ocean | collected 2014-11-02 | reverse complement strand
AATCGATCATCTTTAAGTAATTTATTGCGATTAACAGTACCCATCTCTTTCATACGGCTCTGAAACCACGCGGCCGATTCTTTCGTCCGTGCTGTAACGCCACGACGAAATGCCTCTGCTTCTAAATTTGCGAATAATGAACTCATAATAGTATTTATACAGGTAATGGTTGACAAATGGTAGAGATTGTGTTATAATAACTAAGTCGTGCCAGGGCAGGTTGATATACACTACATTATCTTTATACCCAGGGATTTAAGTTCTATCTCTGTCCATATAAAGAATACACAGCCGTTGTCTAACGCGAATTCTCTTGCCGCTTCCCACTTAGACATATTCTTTGCATACGTCATTGCTTCGCGTATATATTTCTTGGTACGGCGAACACTCTTCTTGGGAGGTTTAGTTTCTTTGTTTGGTTTGATTTCTATTAGATATTTCTTGCCTTTAATGTTCTCGAAGTACAGATCAACGAAATATCTATGTCTCTTTCTATCGGTAGCACATATATACGGAATAACTACTTCTTCACTGTTCCAATACTTAATGTCTGGGTTCATGTCTAACCATTTGAATGCTGCATTTTCCCAAGTCGATCTGAATACTATCTTCGTCCAATCACCCTTATATTTATTTTTGTTGATTGGCACGAACTTTCCGCTATAGGACATATAAATAAACACATATAATTGACTTTATTTATAAGGTAGCAAACACATGGCAGCAGTTACAATACATAGATTCCCATCAGATTTAGGTAAGACGCATCCGTACATCAAATTTAAGATTATAGACGCTAATCCAGTAGAGGAAATCAATTTTCATATGCCAATTGGTATTAGCTTTGCGGATGGTGCAGGTTACGGAACAATGAACCTTGGAGCTATCGGTAGTGCAGTACTCGGGGGAGGGGGAGTAGGAGACTTTGCCAATGCTGCAGGTAGTGCTATTTCAAGTGCGATGAACAACTTTAAAAATGCTGCAGGTGGGAATTGGGGTTCTGCCATCGCGGCATCGGTGCTCGCCAATATGGTGCCAGGTGCTTCATTTTCGTCTGCAACAGAAGTGTTCTCCTTTGCTCAAAAATCAGTCATGAATTCGTACACCAACGTTACCTTTACGGGTACCACGCCTCGAGCATATTCATTTACATTCAAGTTGATGGCGGTTAATTTAGCAGAATCGAAGGCAATCACAAACATAGTTAATACGTTTAGACGTAATATGTATCCCAGAGAACTAAATGCATTTTTATTGAAATACCCTTCAAAGTTTGAAATATCGTTCTTCGACGGGGCCAATGAAATGTCACACGTTTCGAAAATTTATGAAACCTACATGACTTCTATGAATGTCACTTATAACGCCACAAGCAACGTATTCTTTGAGACTGAGGATGGTGACGAAGATGGCGGTGCGCCAAGCGAAGTTGATGTTGCTATATCATTCCAAGAGACTCGTTCTTTATCACAAAAAGACATTGATAATCTTGAAAAATATAAGATTCGTTCTTATGGCGCTAAAAGGAGTTAAATAATGTCATTTTTTAAACCATTTCCGTACACCAAATATGAATTCGGTACCGATAGTGTTAAGACTAACATCAAGGACATTTTCCGATATATACATGTTCGTGAAAATATAATCGATGATGCCAATGGTTACAAATATTATCAGATACACGATGGCGAGAGACCTGATGTTGTATCATATAAGTTATATGGAACTCCTGACTATTACTGGACTTTCTTTATCGTTAATGACACGCTACATGGAGGATTGTCTGGTTGGCCATTGTCTTCACAGGAATTTGAAAAATATATGGATGAAGAGTATGCCGGTGTTGTGATAAGCGCTTTGCCTACAATACAAAGAAATTCCGATCAATTGATTACTAACTATCTGGATAGTGTGGCAGGTCGTTTCACCATTGGAGAAACAATAACGGGTAGTTTGTCTGGCGCTACAGGAAAAATCGTGGCCAAGAACTCTCGATATAATCATATCACATTAGAGAACGTCACAGGGTCATTTAAACCTGGGGGAGCAACAGGGGATCCTGAGAACGTACAAGGGGAAACTTCATTAGATTTTATATCGTCATGGCAGGTATTCCAACGAAAGATTGCTCCAAAATATTACACCGATGCTAATGGCCTTATTACTGACAATAGTTTATTCATCCCTGGCGGTGCTGAGAATAATACCTTAACCTATGTCAGTAATAGAGAATGGGAAACTGAATTGAATGATAAACGATCTGCAATAAGAGCAATCCGTCCTGAATTAATTCAAGATTTTGCTTTAAAATTCAAAAGGTTGTTAAATGGGTCAGTCTAATATATCGGCTACATCGTATCAATTTAAGAAGATAGAACTTACCAACCATGCCGGTATTACCTGGGATATAGGCGACTTGATTCAGAGCGTGGAAATTGTGGAAAGTGTATACACATCGACGCTAACGTATGAATTCTCTATAGTTGATGCCGCGGATTTTTTCAATCTAGTTAAGATATCTGGAAACGAAAAGATCAATTTTGTATTGGCAAAACATAATGGAGAAGAACTTGAGATTTTCGAAAAGGAGTGCTATGTCGTTGATATACCATTGTATTCTCGCCAAGGTAACAATACTCAGATATATAAATTATCATGCGTATCAAAACATGGATATCTCGCAAGTATAGTAAGAGTATCGAAAAAGGTAAACGGATCTGTTGTAAGTATTATTAAAAATCTAATAGAAGGAGATTTAGATACGCCGGTTGCAAACGTCAGTTTAACGTCTGCCGGTAATATCAAGGGTATTATTCCTAACATGAACATAAACGAAGCAATCGACACATTGCTTGAACGTGCATACGATGAATTGGGTTATAAGTTTTTTGTTTATGAAACATTGTTTGATGGCATTAGAATAGAATCATTTAAACCGATGCTTGAACGAAAGGTACGAGGCGTCTATAAAAAGAACGCACTTAAAACCAAAGAAGCAAGTAATGACATTGCTGGTGACCCACATGCTGCCGCAGGGTTTAATGAAGACAAATATAATATTATTGACTTGTCGTCCGAACTGGGATTCTCTAAGTTGGCAGCACAGAATAATGGTGTGTATTCGTCCAATACTCTTGAAGTCGATACATCGAAGAAAAGTTATAAAAATCACTTATTCAAATACAACAACAAAAACATTATCAATACCCAGTCTCTTTATTCCTCGGATATAAAGTTCAAGAATCTCGAACTCTCGGAGTTTGGTGATACATACTTTAGTATTATCAACAAGAGTTCGTTATTATTTGATAATGAACAAAATTATAATTCAACCATAGCTCCTATGTTTGGTATAACCAATTCAATAGAGGAGAATATACAGGCAATGGTTCATAGCATGACCGTCCCTGGCAATCCCGAGCTAAGTAGCGGTTCTATTGTTGATATTCTATTACCGAAACCTATCGACCCCGCGCTCGAGAATCTAAGCGCTATTGATGCCGAACATAACATTGATCGGTTTATGTCGGGTAAATACTTGGTAATAAACAACGTTCATTCTTTCGAAAAGGGCGTGTATAAATCTACAGTAAGAATAGTTAGAGACAGTACAGACGTAAGTTTAAATGAAAATGTACCGAGTAAAACATAATGAATGATTTTATGTGGTTTTCAGGTGTAATTGAAGACATACAAGACCCGAGCATGTTAAATAGAGTTCGTGCAAGGTGCTTTGGTTTTCACACCGACGACAAAACATTAATACCCACCAAGGATTTACCATGGGCAACTGTTATGATGCCCTGTACCTCGTCTGGAATGTCCGGCCTTGGAGCATCCCCTCATGGATTATATGCAGGTAGTTGGGTGTTTGGTTTTTTCAAAGATGGAGATTCGCACCAAGACCCAGTTATTATAGGGACAATGATGGCGTTACAGGGCGAAATGCCCGACACATCGAAAGGATTCTCGGATGTGACAGGTAATTATCCCAAGAGCGATTATTTAAATAGAAGTGACGTTAATAAACTTGCTACCGGCACGGATACAATATCATACACACCCGATTCTATAATAAATGAGCCCGCTTCACCCTATGCTGCTGTATATCCAAACAATAAAGTAATTGAGAGTCCTGCAGGCCATATCATAGAAATGGATGATACTCCTAGTGCTGAACGTATAAGAATAAAGCACAAAAGCGGCACACTCGTTGAAATACACCCCAACGGAGATATGGTCACCCGAAATGGAAACAAATGGTCTGTAACCACGGGCAATGACAAGGTGCATATCACGGGTGCAATGCAAGTCAATATCGATTCTGATGCTAACATAACTGTCGGGGGAAGTACTATATTAACGTGTGCCTCCACCACGATTACAGGCAACTTGAGTGTTGGTGGAAGCATCATTGCAGGTACATCGATCACGGCAGGTACTGCAATCTCCGCTGGGTCAACCATATCTGCTGTAGGTGGTATAACAGGAGCAACTATAGATTCATCTAATGTCTCTCTTGACACCCATTCACATGAATAAAACAAATACTGATATTCTTTCATAGATAGGGTATAAATAAACATATGTCTACAGAAATATTAAGCGACAAGAGTATACTCGGCGAAAAATCCCGTATCGTATCACGATCAAAGGGTTATTCCGATCTAGACTTAAGTCTGAAACAGAATCCGGCCCATGGTGATATACTCCCATTGTTGGATTTAGACGCGGTTAAACAATCAGTAAAGAATTTGATATTAACCTCAAAGCAAGAACGATTGTTTCAGCCATGGTTAGGTTCGGGTGTTCGTGATCTCTTATTTGAACCTGCGGACAACGTAACTATAGGTTCTATAAAACAAGAAATGATGAGAGTACTCACAAAATACGAACCTCGAGTAAGCGTTAACTATATACAGATAACAAATCAAGAAGAAAATAATTCACTGTTTGTTTCTCTCAATTTCTCAGTTGTTAACCTAGAAGAAGACGTTAGCATAGACTTTTATTTGGACAGGGTAAGATAAATGGCAACACAATTAAACGCCACAGAATTAGATTTTGACAAGATACGCACCAACTTAAAATCGTATCTAGAGAGTCAATCAAAGTTTAACGACTATAACTTTGATGGTTCGGGCATGAGTATCTTTTTAGATCTACTTGCTTATAATACACACTACAACGCATTGAATGCTCACTTTACGGTTAACGAAGCATTCCTTGATTCTGCACAGATTCGAGGCAACGTGGTATCTCACGGTAAACTATTGGGATATATTCCTAGGTCAACCCTGGGTGCTACTGCTGTTGTTGACATAAGTGTTCCTACCCCGATTGGCGCACCACCAACTACCTTAACTTTGTCTCGCGGCTCTGCTTTGTCCTCAATAATTGACGGTGTTGAATATCCATTCATTGTCACGGATTCTAAAACAGTAACTCTATCTTCTACAAGTACATTCACCTTCAGCGATGTTGTGATAAAACAGGGTGTATTTAAAACCGTTAAGGACCGTGTTGATAATAGCACAAGCAATCAAAGATTCGATATTCCAGATAATAACATCGACACTACCACAATGATAGTTCGAGTACGAGAAAATCAAGAAGCGGAAAGTTATAAGATATACAAACAGTTTACGTCATTTGTAAGTCCAGACGGAAATTCTAACATATTCTTTCTACAAGAAAACAATAGTGGTTATTACGAAATCTATTTTGGTGACGGTATTATCGGTAATAAATTGGTGTCGAATAATATCGTAGAAATTGAATATATACACTCCTCTGGTGTAGCAGGAAATGGCGCTGGCAAAGACGCAACCGCACCCTATACCTTCACATCAAATATCGAAGGTAATACAAATGTAGTAGTGGCCACTTCTACGGTAGGCGCTTTATCTATTGGCGGTGACGATAGGGAAGATTTGGATTCGATTCGATTCAACGCACCTTTGACTTTCATTACACAGAATCGTGCTGTAACTGCAGACGATTATCGTGCAATTCTTGTTAAGGAATATGGCGACATTGAAGCTATATCAACCTGGGGCGGTGAAAATAGTGATCCTCCAGATTATGGCAAAGTCTACATATCAATCAAACCAAAGTCAGGCAGTTTCTTATCTGCCCAGGCAAAGCTCGATGTTACCTCGATATTGAAGGGTAAGAATGTTGTATCAATAACTCCTGTATTTCTCGACCCTGAATATACCTACATATCACTTGAAGTATTCTTTAAGTATAATCCCAATCTGACGGACAGAACACAAGCAGAATTGCAGGCCTTGGCTATACAAAAGATAACTGAATATAATCTCACAGAGTTAAGACGTTTTGATGGCGTGCTAAGACACTCCAAACTTCTCAATAACATTGACACAAGTGATAGCGGTATATTGAATTCTAATGTTCGCGTATTTATGTACAAAAATGTTACTCCAAATGCTGGTGTTACCAATTCTATTACGTTGAATTATTCCGCTCCTACTTATGTTTCTGAATCGGACGAACAGACTTTGTCATCAAGTGCCTTTCTAATAGATGGTGTCAATCATTATTTTGGAGACAAGCCGATTACCGATTCCACAAGCCGAACAGTATACGTCTACAAATTGGGGGGAAGCAACGAGAAAATCACGGTTATAGCAGAGGCGGGTAACATGAACCCTGTAACTGGAGTGGTGTTATTAAGTAATTTTACTCCAGACAATGCAACCGTAATTAAAGTAACAGTAACTCCTAACTCGTATGACATTGCGCCAAAACGCAATCAACTAATTGAAATTGATTTATTGAGTGTTTCAGTTAACGGCGAAGTAGATACAATTGCGACTGCTGGTTCTGCCGGTGCCATTAATTACGAGACAACTTCGAGACATTAATAATGAGTGTAATCGAAACAGTAGCTTCTGCTAGACGTAAAACCAAGGAAAGTGTTCGTATAGAAGGAATGATTCCATTAGAGTTGAGAGAAGACTCTGCATTGTTGATAACAATGATGGATGCATATTACGACTTCATGAATCTGTTTGGCCATTCGTATAATCTTGCGACACAGACTTATTATGCAACAGTTGTTAATAACCATGTCATATTTAAAGCAGACGCCAACGATTACTTCTATAGCACAAACAATACATTTACTTTGTATGATAATAATGGTGTTGAAATATCAATGCCAGTTACAAATTACGTTGGCGGCACGGATGATTTGCCCGATGCCTTAACAACGCCTTTAGTAACATATGGTGTTCTGTTTAATATTAACCACGCCGATCTTATTGGATACGAATTAAAACAATTGAAGCTAGTGACCAATGTTATTAGATATGTTGGTGACAATCCCACCCACGCAATTGATACCCTACTTGAAGAACGAGATATTGATACTATTCAAAATTCTTATCTTAAGTTTATTCAAAAAGAAATTGCAGCAACTATACCTCGCGAACTTCAAACAGATAAGAAGTTGTTATATAAGAATATAACTCAATTCTATAGAGAACGTGGTTCTGAGGAATCAATCGCGGTGTTCTTCAAGATTCTTATTGGAGACAACGTAGAAATTAAGTATCCCGCCAACGATATGCTTATACCATCCGACGGCCGTTGGGACCAAGATGCATCTTCGTATAAAGAAACGTTTAATGCCGAGGGTGTTGTAGATGGGTCGGAGTTTACCTCGGGCAAATTCATCGACAATAGTGGATTCTTGTCTGATTATAAGAAACTTCAAGATTCTTTCTTTTATCAGAAGTTTTCATATCTAATCCGGACAGGTACTAACGTATCGTACTGGGAAAATGCATTCAACAAATTGATTCACCCTGCAGGATTTAAGTTCTTTGGTGAGATATTAATACTGATATATCTCCAACAACGAAACTCTATGATGCCACTACTTCAGCCTGGATTGATAGGGGCGGAAGATTTAGTACATGAAATTCATAAGTTTATAAGTTTAAGCAATGCGAATTTTGCGATACAAATACATAGATCGGCACAGGTGGGCACTACTATTCTTTCTGGTACTAATGTATCATATATTGAAATAGAAGATCTAGGATTAGGTTATACAGTTGCACCAATAATAGCAGTTACGGGTGATGGAACAGGTGCAGCAGCAGTTGTCACGCTCAACAGTAGAGGTCAGATTATACCCTCGGGTGTTACAGCGGCAGGTGTCGCATATATTAGTATGGCAACGGCTGGTGCTGGTTACACAACCACGAACACCACAACTTCTATAACTACAAATGCTCTGACAGGCCAGATAAAATCAGTAGACGTTTCTTCGGGTTATAAATATCCAAGTAATGTAACACCTACTATAACATTTTCTCCTTCTGGTATTACTGGTGCAACTCTTGCAACAGGTAATGCAGTTTTAGACTCATCCCGTCGACTATCTGGTATAAATATTACAAACGGGGGAAGTGGTTATACAAGGGTTCTTGACCCAATTATAACTATAACTGGTAGGGTAGACAGGGTCGCCGAATTCTTTTTTGAACTAGAGTTAGAGATCAAAAATAGTAGAAGTTACAAAGAGAGAAGAAGTGAAAATTGGGTTGATTTGTTGCACTTTTACGATACAACCGCTCTTCATGCTTACGAAGATTTGACCTTTGAAGAATTAGAAACTAACGAAGATACTGTAATAAAATCGAATGTTAGTACGGAATTGTTTAGTTATGATTCAGGAACTAATGCATTTTTTGGACACACATACGACGGCACATTGTTGTCAGACATAGAACTTAAATTAACTAATGAATTATAGAGGAACACAATGCCAGCTATAGTAACCAACAAATTTAGAATTGCTAACGCTGCCAATTTTAAAACTCAGGTCGACCTTGGAAAAACTTACATCTACATAGGTAAGTCAGACGCATGGTCGGATACTTACACCGACACAACCGATGTCGCCGACCCTGCAACGCCGTTAGACACGCTCAACGAAGAGTCTGATGTGCATGATAACATGATCGCAATGAAAAAGATCATCACTGGTGACATATCTCACGTTAATGCACGACACAATTGGGTATCTGGCGGAATATTTGTTCCTTATGATGACCAAGATGCTGACATCTATGATAAAGCATGGTATTGCGTCACAGATCAATTCAAAGTCTATGCTTGTGTTAATGTAACAGCTGCGGCGGCCGGTGTTGTTACTAAACCAGTTCATGTTCAGACTTCATATGCTGTAAAAGAATCTGATGGTTATACTTGGAAGTATATGTATACACTACAAGCCTCGGATGCAAATAAATTCCTCACAACAAACTATATGCCTGTAAAAACGGTCGTTAGTGCTAACAACGGTGTTGATTTGGCAGGTGTTCCCGATGATAAAACTCAATGGGATGCACAAGAAGCGGCAGAAACTAATAACAACGGGTCGATTTATAGAATCGTAGTAGTTGGTGGTGGAACAGATTACGATTTTACAGGATTGGCAGTTACAATCACGGGCAACGGGTCAGGGGCAAGTGTAGTTTCGGCCGTTGCTGCAGACGATGTTACAATTACTGCAGGTGTCATTACAGAAATTCAAGTTCAAGTTGCTAATCGCGGCGCCAATTACGAACAGGCAAATGTTGCTATAACTCATACAGGACATACAGGCACCGTTGCTACGGCAAGAGCAGTATTAAGTCCAGGTAAAGGTCATGGTTCAGATCCTGTTGCAAATCTAGGTGCTTTCTATATGTCAACTAATGTACAGTTAACATACGGTGACGGCTCGGGTGACTTTATCACTGACAATGCTTTTCGTCAGGTCGGAATAATTCAATCTCCTTTCAATTATGGAACTGAAGTAATTGCAACAGACACCACGGTATCTGCTCTTCGTTCTTTAAATGTTACTGCTGCTAATGTATATGTAAAGGGCGATGTTATCAGTGGTGATACAAGTGGAGCTATTGCGTTTATCGATTCGGTAAACACAGCAACCAATGTTATTAAGTATCACCAAAACTTTAAGACAGGTTGGGTGCCATTTCAAGCAGAGACAACTACCAAGTTGGTAGGTACTGGTACTGCCGGTGCTGGCGCAGGCACGATAAATAGTCTTGTGGCAGAAGAATATGAAAGATTCACAGGAGATATTCTGTTTATCGAAAATCGAGACCCAGTCAACAGATCGACTACCCAAATTGAAGATGTAAAAATCATAATTGAATTCTAGGAATATTCCAAAATGACATTAAGAACCTATACGCAAGCACCTTATAATGATGATTTTGACGAAACTAAAAATTATCTTCGGATGTTGTTTCGCCCAGGTCATGCTGTGCAGGGCCGAGAGTTAACGCAATTACAAACCGTACTTCAAAATCAAGTCGCTCGATTTGGAGAGCATGTATTTAAAGACGGAACTAGAGTAATAGGGGGTGACCCGACTTTCGATACAAATGTCCACTACGCAAAAATCACCGTAACAACTGGCGCATTTGCAACAATTGTTGCTGGTAATGTAGTTACTGGCGCTGGAACTGGTGTTGCCGCGAAAGTTATCACAACTACTGCTGCTGCAGGTTCTGACCCAGACACAATCTATATTCAATATACAGCTTCAGGTTCTGCTGGTGCAAAATTATTCATTGCAGATGAAGTTCTTGCAATCACAGGTGGAGTTGCAGCAACGATTGGTGCTGCCGCGACAACGCCAATTGGTAAAGCTTCGACCTATGATATATTACCTGGAATATATTTTGTCAATGGTAACTTTGTACACTCGGGTGCTCAAACCGTTGTCGTGGGTAAATATTCAAACGTACCAACAATCAAAGTTGTTCTTGCTATAACAGAAGCGGTTATTACTATTGCGGAAGATGCAACTCTTGGAGATAACGCTACAAATTCTCCCAATGAAGCAGCACCAGGTGCTCACAGATACAACATAACTTTGGTATTAAAAACCCAACCAGTAGATGAGGCGAGTCGTACCGAAAACAAATTCATTCAATTGGCGCACATAGAAAACGGAGCATTGCTCTCGGAAGCTCGTGGCACAGAATATAACGAATTACTAAAAATTCTTGCAACGCGAACATTTGAAGAATCTGGTAATTATACATTACGACCTTTTCAAATATCAATGAGAGATCATCCATCTGACGCGGCTAAACTACAGACTGTACTTGAACCTTCGGTTGCATATGTTAACGGTACTCGCATTGAAACAATTTCTCCAACTTATATTGATATCGATAGATCAAGATCAGCGGCAGATATATCTGCTGTAGGAAACTCCGCAACGCCAATTCTATACGGTAATTATGTTACCACCACTGCAATGAGCGGTAACATTAATCACGTTTTAAGTCTTGTTCCTGTCGAATTACATAACGCGGCAAATAACGCAAACATCGGCTCTGCACGAATTCGAAATATGGAATACACAGGTGTCTCTGGTGTATACAATCTTTATCTTTTCGATATTAAAATGAATGCGGGTCAACTTAAAAGTGACATAGGGTTTATTAAACATTCTGGCACATTTCCATTCCTTGCTACTTTAGGTGCGAATGCAGGTATTCTTAATGACAGCGGAAATAATATTGCTTTGTTTCCATTAGCGTATAGTAATATTGAATCAATTGATGTTAATACAACAACTACTTACCTAAGCAAAACGTTTACAGGAACTGGTTCTGCTGGAACAAGTGTTTCATTCAGCACATCGGGTGCAAACGAATTGTTTACTAACAAAGCCGCGGCGGTGTTATGTAACACAGCAACAGGTGATATTGTTAATTATACTTCTGCTTTTACTGGCGGAAATCAAGGCATTACATTTTCGGATGGCAATGTTGCAGCAGCAACTTATATTCTATACATCGATGTTGCAGTACAAGCCGCGGTCGCAACTCCTAAGACTAAGTCTATGGTTGTAGATTCGTCATTAACTATCGCTTCTCCTAATCTTGTGGCAGGTTCACATGATTCGCTCTCGAAAACAGACATTTATCAATTGAAGAGTGTTACAATGGGTGGTCAAGACATAACTGAACGTTACAGTCTTGATAATGGACAAAGAGATAACTTCTATGATCTCGGCCGTATTCGATTAAAATATGGTGCACCTGCACCCACGGCAGGCATCACAATCGTTTTTGATTACTTCTCTCATGGTGCTGGTGATTTCTTCACTGTTGCATCGTATGCGGGTATATCTGAGATTACTTGGAATCAAATTCCATCATATGAATCATCTAAAGGTATATTTTCCTTACATGACGTTATAGATTTCAGGCCGACTATTAATGCTGCTGGTACTACATTTGTAAGTCCAGGAAGTGTTGCAGCGCCAGGTCAAATAACAATAATGGATTTCAACATCTATCTTGCACGAAAAGATAAGTTGTTTCTCAAGGACACAGGCGAGTTTGGTGTAGTTCGTGGTGAATCCGCGATTGACCCAAAATCTCCACAATCAAACGAAGATTCAATGACTCTATATGAACTAGATATTGCGCCATACACAGGCGTATTATCAGACGTTCGGCCGCGTGTTATTAACAATCGTCGATACACAATGAGTGATATCGGTAAATTGGATAAGCGAGTCAAAAATCTAGAGTATTACACAACCCTATCATTGCTTGAACAGAGTGTCTTGTCTGCATCTACGTTAGATGCTGCAGGCGCGGAAAGATTCAAAAATGGTTTTGTTGTTGATAACTTTAATGGTCATAGCGTTGGTGATGTAACCAATACAGATTATAAAATCGCGATGGATATTCAGGAAGGTATACTTCGGCCACATTTTCATCAAGACGCGCTTTCATTAAAAATTGATGCTGCAAGTACTCTTACCGGTATCAAGCAACATGGCACTACAATTACCCTACCTTATGATACTTCTATAACCACAGCAGGTAGATCAGATTTAACTGGTATGGTTGCCTCAATTACCCAACCATACGCTTCTGGTGTAGAGAATCTGATGCCTTATTTGGTATTTGATTACGCGGGCAATTTAAAATTATCACCAGCAACGGACGACTGGGTTGATACAGAAACTAGGCCACAGGTTGTTATTAATGAGACCGGCGTTTACGATGCGATGAAATTTCTTGCAGATGCAACGGGTGTTCTTGGTACGGAATGGAACGGGTGGCAGACTACTTGGACTGGAACTGATACCAATAGGCAGACTACTACATCTAGAAGAGGTCGAGGTAGAAACGGTGATCAGATTACTACAAGTACGACTACAACCAACACAACTACAAGTCGTCAAACAAACACTGGCATAAGAACATCTATAGGACATGAAACAGTTGAAAAGAATCTTGGTGATAAAGTTGTCAACATAAACTTCATACCTTTCATGCGATCAAGAAAAGTGTTCTTTTATGCTAACAGATTGAAACCAAGCACGACTATGTACTTGTATTTTGATGGAATTGATCTTACAGCATACGCCAAGAATGAAACTTCTTCTACTTATGCTACTTGGATTGCGGCACAGGCCGATGGTTCTAATGCGGATACTTCATATAAAGGATTTACAACTCACCCTGGCACAACATCAGCACTTGTCACTAGCGCTGCAGGTGAGGTTTGGGGATCGTTCATCGTCCCTTCAAATGCAACTCACATTTTCAAAACGGGTCAACGAGAAGTTAAGATAACTGACGATTCTGCCAATAATAGTGAATTCGAATCTTCTACTGCAAGTAATTCATATGCAGCACAGGGATTGTTAAAGGCAGTAGAAGGAACTGTAATAAGCACTAAGGTGCCTACGTTTGAAGAAACTGAAATTTCACAAGACCGAACAATTGTAACTGTAGATCGATCTACTGGTAGAACTAGGCGCGCTGGTGTTGATGCCGGTGGTGGTAAAGACCCCTTGGCCCAAACGTTCATCATAAATGAACTTGGTGGTGCTTTTATCACGGTGATCGACGCATTCTTTAAAACTAAATCGGCGACAACCACCAGTGTGGTTCTGGCGCAGATTAGAACAGTGGTTAATGGATATCCCACAGCAGAAATCATTGCTGAAGCTTCATTGACTTCTGCAAGTGTTAATGTTTCTGCCACGGCGGCGACCGCAACGCCATTTACGTTTACAGATCCTGTATATCTTAAAGGCGGAATTGAATACGCGCTTGTATTGAAAGCGGATAATACTGAATATGAGGCATGGGTGTCTGAATTAGGTAAATTCGATGTTGCAAATGCTAGTTATCGTATTGCGAAACAACCTGCCCTTGGTGTATTATTCAAATCTGCTAACGGAACTGCATGGCAATCCGACCAATTCAAGGATTTAAAATTCACGATATATCGTGCTGCATTCGACACTTCGGCAACCGGACTTGTTACTTTGGTAAACAAGGAAGTACCTGCTAAATTGTTGGGCAAAGACCCTATCGAAGCAGTTAACACAAAAACAGATGTTAGAGTATCACACAGAAACCACGGAATGAATATCGGCGATACTGTTTCTATAACAGGGGCGACTGCAACGGGTGGATTAACAATAAATGGTGATCATGTAATATCAAAAGTTGAACCTGATTTTTATGTTATCGTACCAGGCAGTGCTGCAACTTCTACCGCAACAGGCGGCGGTATTGTTGTGAATGCTACAGAGAATAGAAAATTTGAATTGATGCAGACACAAATACAATCGGTTGTATTACCAACTACGGGTATTACATGGGAGAAGAAGTCTTCAAGTGAAACCGCTTCACCTTATAACCCTGCTTCCGCATATATCGGATTGTTGGAAAATACAAATTTAGTAGAAACCACTCCACAGGTTATACCACACAGCAATAACCAACCTGCTGGAACTGCAAGAAGTTTCTACTTGAAAGGTGTAATGACTTCAACTAATGCTAATTTGTCTCCAGTGTTAGACAAAGAACGTATGTCTATCATCACAGTAAACAATAGAATCAATCTACCAATTGACGAAGCTAGCTATTCTGTAGGTGTTAATGATCGCGTTTATAAAGAACTTGACGGAACAACTGTTCGATATATCGATGAATTGAACTCTAGTGATAATTCCGCATTAAGTCGATACATGACAAGAAAGATAACTTTCGAACAAAGTGCTAATGGTTTTAAGGCTTGGATGGTAGTTAATCGTCCATTAGGAACTAACATCGATTTGTATTATAGAGTTGATGAAGAAGACACTTTGATCTTCAATGAACAACCATGGATTCGAGCTTATCCTCTTGGTGGAGCTCCCTTGGCCAATGATGATGCTTCTCTCTTTACTGAAATTGAATATGATTTCGAAAATGGAGTTGCTGCACAGGATGTTTCAGGCCTTGCGGCAGGTGATTCCTTTGCTTCCGTATTCAGCGCGATACAATTAAAGATCGTCTTGACAAGTAACAATTCTGCTAAGGTTCCTCAAATTAAGGAATTCCGAACAATCGCATTATTTGGGTAATAAAATGAGTAAGAAATTAAAGGTACAAGGAGAATCTGATCTCGAAAGAGATGCTAGCACTGGCGCTATTGTCAACACAAATCAGAAATCCTTTGCTCAATTCCAACAAAGGAAAGCTGCCATTAAGGCAAAGGATAATGAATTGTTATCACTTCGAGCCGAAGTTGATGAATTGCGAGGTATGATCGAAAGCATTATAAATAGTTCAAATAAACCAAAAACGCAGAAGAGTGCTAAATAATGACCGTAATATCCACAGCAAAGACTAACTCTCTTGATGAATTGAGAATCAATTCCAACAATATTTCTATTGGAATGGGTGATCTATCATCCATGAAACATCCCGAGAATGCAAAGGTTTTTACTCATACGGTTGCTTCTTTGGCAGGTGCAATAGTTCATGGAAATGTAGTGACTGGATTGACTTCTGGCGCAACTGGTGTTGTGGCAGGTGTTGTTACTGTTACCCAAGTTGCGGAAATATGCATCACAGATATTGTCGGAACATTTCAATCAGGGGAAGTTGTTCAGGTATCTGCGGGTAATACAGTTACTCTTTCTGATGCTGGTACTGCGGTTGACGATATTGTAAACGTAGTCAATGCTTCTTTGGTAGGTAAATTAGAATTATTATCAACTACTTCACAGACTTTAAATAGTGATTTAGTTTATCCATCAACAAAAACAGTCACATTCAATGGAACACTCGATATGACGAACGGTACTTTGAAAGTACCTTCGGCCACGGGGACTCTTGCTATAAACACGAGTTACATTCGACTTGGTGACATTACGGCAGCTACTGCAATTTCTGGTGGTGTTCTTATTTCTCGTGGTACTTACGGAACTCCTAGATTAACCAGTGGCCTCGAATGGGACGAGACGCTTCGAGATTGGTACGTCAAAGTAGTTAATGGTGTTGACGCGGCAGAAGTCGCTACCACAAGTAAAATGGTTACACGACTTAACGCTTTTGAATTGTTTGCCAACAACACAGAAACTGGTGTTGATGTAGTATGGGATTCGGTTACACAGACTTTCGATACAGCCATTCAGGCCAATGCTGTCGCTCTTGGAACACAATCAACTGGCGCTTATGTTAAACAAATAATTGCAACAGCTAATCAAACTACCGTATCATCAAATAATGTTGAGACATCTGATGTAACAATCGGCCTAGTTGCAAATCCAATTGTTTCTGGACTTACTGCAGGTAATATCACTACAGGTGTTACCACAGATAATACATTAACCACAACAACTGGCAATCTAGTAATTGATGCCGCGACAAACATTGTCGATGTTAATGCCGCGACAAACATTGTCGGTAATACCGATATCACTGGTATATTAGACATTAGCAGTCATTTGGTTGTAGGCGGAAATCTTACTGTTAACGGTACTACAACTACTGTAAATAGCAACACAATCAATGTAGCAGACAATACTATTGTATTGAATAATGACGTAGTTGGCGTACCTACAGAGTCAGGTGGAATTGAATTAGAACGTGGCACTTACACAAATGCTTCTTTATTGTGGGATGAAACGGGCAATCGCTGGACTACTGTAACTCCAGTAGATGATGCTATTGCAGGAATTGTGCATAATGTAATGCGCGAGGGCATTGACACAGTATTAACTCTAACCGACGGTGACACAACTTCTGTTGCCTTGGATAGTAATGATACATTACAAATATCTAGCGGTTCTGGTATCGTAGTTAATTATACCGATTCAACAGAACCCGCGTTTGTATTGGAAATTGCTCACGCAGATACAAGTTCACAAGGTTCAGTCAATAATTCGGCTGGCAATGTTATACAAGATATAACCCTTGACACGTTTGGTCATATCTCCACGATAGCATCGGCCGATCTTGATAATCGATATATGCAACTTGGTGATCAATCAAACACCGCTCTTAAATGGACAACTGCACGAACTGTAACTTTTGCCACAGGTGATGTCACCGGTAACTTTACAATCGATGGAAGTGCAGATGTGAGTGATGTGTCGTTGGTTGTTGCTGACAATTCTCATAATCACTCAGGGGGAACAATTTCAGGCCTTGCCGCTACTGCAATATCTTCGGGCACTTTACCAACAACCCGTGGTGGAACAGGAACGACCTCGGTTACGGGTACATCAAGTTTAGTAAAATCCGCGTCTCCTACCTTCACGGGTACTGTAGGATTTACTTCAATGACGGGCACCACGGTTACTGCTGCACTTGTAGGTAATGCATCAACTGCATCTGCATGGGCAACTGCACGATCTATTTCTTTGGGTGGAAATGCAACGGGTACGGTTTCTATAGACGGTTCGGGTGATGTTACCCTGACTGCATCTGTAAGTCAATCAACCAATGCTACATACTTATCTAGTACCGCACAGACAAGTCATATAACGGGAATAACTTCCGGCTTGAATGCTGCTCTTAATAATACCAGCGCTAATGGAAGTTTCACATGTAAATCGACAGGTACCGGTGATAGTAATCTAGCAGGATTATCTTTTCATAATAATTCCTACGGTATTAAATTGGGTGTGCGTAATGACGGAACTTTTGGTTTAGGTGGATGGAATCGAGCTGCATGGTCGTGGTATAGTAGTGCAAATGGAGATATGGTTGCCGCAGGTAATCTTACTGCTTATTCAGACCCACGATTAAAAGATGTTATAGGTAAAATAGAAAGTCCTATCGAAAAACTAATGCAACTAGATGGTGTTGATTTCACATGGAAATCTGG
>Ga0307994_1000976_pt1 | contig 18206 bp, 17 predicted proteins | sample EllFjometagen261_FD_203171 | JGI IMG/M metagenome (GOLD analysis project Ga0307994, IMG submission 203171) | Marine microbial communities from Ellis Fjord, Antarctic Ocean - #261 | ecosystem: Environmental > Aquatic > Marine > Unclassified | place: Southern Ocean | collected 2014-11-02 | reverse complement strand
TAAGGTATGTCGCTTTAAAAAGCTCAGACATGAGGTTGTCAGCTGATTCATCGCTATTCGATGTATTGTGATTACTGATGGCATCGACCAATGATAGGTTTTGTACAGCTTTAACTTCTGTATCAGTGCTTGGATTCATTGAGCTTCCTTATTGCTTAACAGTATATTTAGAAGGCCAACCAGCCCTCTAACAATTATTAGAGAGCGGCCACTCTAATAATTTTCTACCAAACACACCGCTCTCAACACCTTGAAAAGTATAGCTGTTTTTTTCTATATTTCAAGCTCACCTAAAAAAAGAGCGCCCACCGCTCCTTAGTTATAAAAAGCAGCTATACTGTATATACATACAGAAAAAAGGAAATGAATATGTCATCATCGCCCTTTCTCACCTCTATTAATGAGTTTATGCAAGTTAGCCGCTATAGCCAGCGAACCATTCACACCTACATATATTGGATAAAGGATTACATTCGATTTAACAAAATGGCTCACCCAACAAAATTGGGAGGGCAGCACGTAACACAATATCTAACTTACCTAGCATGCCAAAGGCACGTAAGTGTTTCTACGCAAGCGTTGGCCCTTAATGCTGTTGCATTTTTGTATAATAAGTTCCTGCAAAAGCCGTTAAACGACTTACCTGAATTTAGAAAGCCTCAAAGGCAACAGAAATTACCGGTAGTACTTACCCAAAATGAAGTTAAGTTGATGCTTAAACAACTTGAAGGTGCCTCTTATCTAATGGCGGCCTTACTTTATGGTTCTGGTTTACGACGTATAGAGTTGGTGCGGTTACGGGTGAAAGATATTGATTTTGATCACTTAGCTTTACATATTTGGAATGGCAAAGGCGCAAAACACCGAACAGTTACTTTAGCATCAGAGCTAATACCCCTGTTATCGGCACAAGTTAGCACTGTGGCTAAGGTATTGGGCCATGACTGCGCCACAGATAAATATGTAGGTGTATGGATGCCGGATGCATTAGCTAAAAAGCACCCTAATCAAGCGATGCAACTTGGGTGGCAATATTTATTTCCCGCTTCTAGGATGGCAATTGATCCACAAAGTAACCTTTGGCGCAGGCACCATGTAGACGCTTCTGGGCTGAACAAAACTGTAAAAATCGCCTCTCAAAAAGCAGGTATAAGAAAACACGTCACTTGCCATACCTTGCGCCATAGTTTTGCTACGCATCTGTTGCAACAAGGCGCAGACATACGCACAGTGCAAGAACAACTGGGCCATGCTGATGTGAAAACTACAGAAATATACACCCATGTTATAAAACGCGGTGGGCATGGGGTACAAAGCCCACTAGCGTACTTAGCAACAATTTAGGCACCACAACAGTTACTTGTATTAGTAGCTACTCTGGCCTTTCAACCGAGTGATCTGTTGGCTGTGGGGTAATGGTCATTATCTTAACGCCTTTTGGGGATTCAAAACGATGCCAACTATTTTTTGGAACTACAAGCAAGGTGCCCTGTGGCATAAAATTGGCTATTTCTTCTCCGTATTGCAATAGGATTAACGTGGTTTCACCTTCCATTACCATCACCATTTCATCGCCGTTGGTGTGTCTTTCCCACTCACTGCTACCTGCATAATGGGCGAGGAATATGCTGCCGTCTCGGTAAGGTACCAAGGTACAAAAACCGTGGTCATTGCCGTTGGCTGCTGACGTTCTATTGGGTAAAAATTTGATAGTGTCGAAGGCTTGGCTTATGGAGATGGGCACTGATTTATTTGAGCCATGTTGCATTTGAAATAATTCTCATTTTCTTTTAATTATTCATTTTAACTATGATGATTAAATCACACTCCGGTAGCAGATTTATAGCCAGCTAGTTTAACTTCACACTACCAACAAACAGGCCACACTTACATCCCCATGCTGCTGCATAACTGGGGCAGTAGTTTTACATTGCGCCACGGCGTTTTGGCAGCGCGGATGAAAGCTACAACCACTGGGTGGGTTAAGTGGTGATGGCAGTTCGCCAGTCAGTTTAATGCGCTTACGCTTGCGGTCTGTGTTGGCTTGGGGCGTGGCAGAAAGTAATGCCTGGGTATAAGGGTGCTGAGGGCTATTGAATACTGCTTCGCTTGCACCTTGCTCCACTGGTTTACCTAAGTACATCACTAACACCTGGTCCGCAATATGGCGCACTACACTTAAATCGTGAGAGATAAATACATACGCTAACCCTAGTTCTTGTTGTAGCTCTATGAGCAGATTAAGAACTTGGGCCTGAATAGATACGTCTAAAGCTGATACAGGTTCATCTAACACCACAATTTTTGGTTTTAGAATGAGTGCCCGAGCAATGGCAATGCGCTGGCGCTGGCCACCAGAAAACATGTGCGGATAACGGTGAATATGCTCGTCTCGCAAACCCACTCGCTGCATCATGGCCAATACTTGCTCTCGTCTTTGGTCAGCGTTTAAGTCAGTATTGATGATGAGCGGTTCTTGTAGAATATCACCCACTTTTTGGCGTGGATTTAATGAGCCAAAAGGGTCTTGAAATACCATTTGTACAGTTTGGCGTAGTTGTTTTGCCACTTCTTTTTTATTAGCATTGGCTAAATCGATGCCATCCAAACTTAGCTGGCCAGCTGTGGGTTGCTCTATAAGGGTAAGTAACCTTGCTAAGGTAGATTTACCACAACCAGACTCACCTACCACAGCTAAAGTTTGTCCAGCATAGAGATCAAAACTTGCACCAGACAGTGCCTGTAAGCTTTGATTAGCTTGAAATAGACCTGTTTTAACACTGTAGTACTTGTGTAGGTCTCGTGCTTGAATTAAGGCTTGCTGGGTCATGATACTGCCTCCGTTTGGATAACAGCTGTGGTGTTTATCGGTAGCGGATAGTGACACAGCACACCTTCACTTCTGGGCGCTGGTTGCGAGTGACATAAATCTTTGGCATGTTCACACCTGGGGCTAAATAGGCAACCTACTGGGCGGTCTAACTGACCAGGAACCACACCTGGAATAGCATTAAGGGTTTTTCCTTTGGCATATTCTGGCAATGCGCTAAGTAGTGCCTGAGTGTAAGGGTGACGTGGGTTATTGAATAACTCAGTTACCGGCCGTTGTTCTACTTGTTGGCCAGCATACTGCACTACCACACGATCCGCAGTTTCAGCTACTACGGCCATGTCGTGGGTAATAAGCACCAAGGCCATGCCGTTAGCTTGCTGTAATTCTACTAATAGTTCTAGAATCTGGGCTTGTATGGTCACATCAAGCGCTGTTGTGGGTTCGTCAGCAATCAGTAACTTAGGTTCACAGGCGATCATCATAGCGATCATTACCCGCTGGCTCATGCCACCAGAGAGCTGGTGTGGGTAGGCTTTAAGCCGTGTTTCTGGGGCAGGAATACCTACTTTTTCCAATAGCTCTATGACCTTATTTTTATGGCTACCTCGGCTGCCACCAAAATGCTGAGCTAGCACTTCGCTAATTTGGTATTCCACACTAAAACAAGGGTTTAGGCTGGTCATCGGCTCTTGAAAGATCATACTAATGTCTTTGCCAATAATAGCCCTTCGCTGCTTAGCGTTCATGGTAAGTAAGTCCTTACCATCGAAGCTCATTTGAGCTGCAGTAATGGTAGCAGTCCATGGTAATAATCCCATAAGCGCCAGCATAGCTACAGACTTTCCAGAGCCAGATTCACCCACTATGGCTACAATGTCACCAGCATCTAAACTTAAACTCACCTGATCCACAGCCTTTAATGACCCATGGGCAGTAGCAAACTCTACCGTTAAATTAGTAATTTCTAACAAAGCCATGATTAAGATCTCTTTAACTTAGGATCTAGGGCGTCGCGTAAACCATCACCCATTAAATTGATTGCTAATACTGCCAGTAATATAGCAATACCAGGAAAAGTAACTGTCCACGGCGCGCTTAACATGAGGTCTCGATTTTCTGCAATTAAGGTGCCCCACTCGGGTAATGGCGCCTGCGCGCCCATGCCTAAAAAGCCTAAGGCTGCAGTATCTAAAATAGCAGTGGAAAAGCTCAATGTGCCTTGCACTATTAATGGCGCCATGCAGTTGGGCAGTATACTAATAAACATTAACCGCATTGGCCCAGCACCTGCCACTTTACTGGCAGTAACGTAATCTTTATTAAGTTCGGTCATGGTAGATGCACGGGTTAAACGGACAAAAGATGGCGTATAGGTAATGGCGATGGCAACCATGGCATTAAGTAAGCCTGGGCCTAAAACGGCCACTAGTACTAAGGCCATTAACAAACCAGGCACTGCCATTATAGTGTCCATGATGCGCATGATAATGGTTTCTACCCAGCCACCTCTGAAGCCTGCCACCAGCCCTAATAAAACACCAATAGAGGCCGACATTAATACCACAATACACCCAGCAATGAGGGATAAACGAGCACCATGGATGATTCGAGACAGCATATCTCGGCCAGCATAGTCTGTGCCTAAAAAGAAACGCATCTGCCCACCTTCCATCCAAGCTGGTGGAATTTCGGCAAACTCTCGGTATTGTTCGGTGGGTGAGTGAGGGCTAATCACATCAGCTAATATAGCCATTAGTACCACACCAATAAGAAATACCAAACCGGCTACAGCAGTTTTATTGACACTAAAGTAAAACCAAAATTCACGCCATTGCTGGCTGCGCACAGAGAAAGAAGTTGTCGTTGTTGAGGGGGTCATGGTTCTAATTCTCAGTGCAAAATACGAGGATTGATAAGACCATAAAGCAAGTCTACGGTGAGATTAACCACCATCACACACCCTGCGATGAGCAGCAGCCCACCCTGTACGGCAAAATAATCTCGGCTAAATACAGAAAAAATGATCCACTTACCTATCCCAGGCCAGCCGAATATGGTTTCTGTAAGAATGGCCCCTCCAAGCAATACTGCTACTTGTAATCCAATCACTGTAATCACAGTGATCATGGCATTACGTAATGCGTGGATAGCAATAACTCGTAAGGGGGAAAGCCCTTTGGCCTTGGCGGTACGAACATAGTCTTCACTGAGTACTTCTAACATAGCAGAACGAGTTTGGCGTGCAATCACAGCCAAAGGTATTGTGCCCAGCACTATAGCGGGCAACACCAGATGGTGTAGGGCAGATTTAAAGGCACCTTTTTCGTCACTCAGCAGGCTATCTATCAGCATAAAGCCAGTAACGGGTTCTACCTCAAACAAAAACGATAGCCGCCCTGACACTGGCGTAAGGTTTAAGGTGTTAGAAAACAGAATAATAAGCAACAAACCCCACCAAAATATTGGCATTGAATAACCTGCTAAAGAGATACTCATAATACCTTGGTCTATCCAAGTACCTCGCTTAACAGCGGCAATAATACCTGCAGGGATACCTAAAATAACGGCAAATAAAATGGCGCAAATAGCTAATTCTGCAGTAGCCGGAAATAGTTCAAAAAACTCCTCTGCTACAGGCCGGTTAGTGATGAGTGAAGTGCCTAAATCACCTTGTAACACGTCACCCACGTAGGAAAGATACTGTTGCCAAAGAGGTTGATCCAAACCCAACTTGGCCATCAATTCGGCGTGCCGCTCTGGCGACACCCCTCGCTCACCAGCCAGAACTTCCACAGGGTCACCAGGCAGCGCTCTAATAAAGCCAAAGGCCACTAAAGTAACGCCAAAAAACACAGGCACTAGCACTAGCAGGCGTTTGAATAAAAACTTAAACATAGACACAACTCAAAGGTAGGGGATTGGGGGAATACCAAAAGATAAGAGGTTAGGCTAAATGGCTACGCAGGTTTTAGGCCAACGCAGCCATTGGGTCTAGCAACTCATAATGAGTGCAATGTATAGACTATGAAAGGTATAGACTACTTAATATCAACACCATCATAGAAGATGTGGCTGCCTAAAGGATGAACCTTAAAGCCGGTCACTTCTTTACGCACTGGCTTAAATACTACAGAGTGAGCGATTGTTACCCAAGGCGCTTCTTCTTTAAAGATAACCTGTGCTTTTTCATACAAAGCAGTACGTTCGGCTTGGTCAGTAATTTTTTTAGCTTGACGTAACGTGTTGTCAAACTCTTCATTACACCAGCGTGCACGGTTACCACCACTCTTAGCTGCATCACAACCTAACAACACATACATAAAGTTATCTGGGTCACCATTGTCACCAGTCCAACCTAGTAATACAGTGTCGTGCTCGCCGTTTTTAGAACGCTTTAAGTACTCGCCCCATTCGAAAGTAACAATCTCTGCTTCCACACCAACCTTAGCCCAATCCGCTTGGATCAGTTCTGCCATACGGCGAGCATTAGGGTTGTACGGACGCTGTACTGGCATAGCCCAGATGTTAGTCTTCAAACCTACTACACCAGCTTCTACCAACATTGCTTTGGCTTTTTCTGGATTGTAGTCGTAGTCTTTTACGTCATCATTGTAAGACCAGATGGTCGGTGGAATTGGGTTCTTAGCAACAGCGCCTGCACCCTTAAATACCACATCCAAGATAGACTGCTTATCAATCGCCATGTTCAACGCTTGGCGTACAATCTTTTGGTCAAATGGAGGCTTTTCTGTATTAAACGCTAAATAACCGACGTTCAAACCTTCTTGGCGCATTAGGTTGATGTCTGGATCTTTTTCCATTGCTGCCACATCGGCAGGGTTTGGATAAGGCATTACGTGACATTCGCCAGCCTTCATTTTTTGGTAACGAACGTTAGCATCGGTGGTGATAGCAAATACTAGCTTATCGATATTAGAACGGCCTCCCCAGTAGTCGTCATGGGCCGTATAACGGATCATGGCGTCTTTTTGGTAAGACTTAAATACGAATGGACCAGTGCCTACAGGCTTGTGGTCTATGTCTTCTTTGTTGCCAGATGCCGCTAATACATCTCCATATTCAGCAGACATTACAGAGGCAAAGTCCATAGCCATGTTAGAGACAAATGGTGCTTCGGCGTAGTTCAAAGTGAACTTTACGGTGTAGTCATCTACTTTTTCAATAGATTTAAGCAGGTCGCCCATGCTCATCCAACCAAAATACTTGTAGTCACCGCCAGAAACGTCATGGTAGGGATGTTCTTCTTTCCACATACGGTTAAAGGTGAATAAAATGTCATCGGCATTGAAGTCACGGGTGGGGGTGAAATCTTTGGTAGTGTGGTATTTCACACCTTTGCGCAAGTTAAAGGTGTACTCCAAGCCATCTGCAGAAGCTGTCCAAGACTCAGCCAAACCAGGGACAACCTTAGTTGAGCCCGCTTCAAACTGCACAAGACGGTTAAAAATGGTTTGTGAAGAGGCATCAAAGGTAGTGCCTGCCGAATAAAGCGAAGGGTTAAAGCCCTCTGGGCTGCCCTCAGAGCAGAATACCAAGGTTTTGGCCTGCGCCGCCCCTGATACCGCTAATCCCAGCCCAAGGCTGAGTGCGAGTAGTGTTTTTTTCATTATTATTTCCTAGGAAGTTACATACAAAAACAAAGTCATCACGACCCTAATACCTTATACCTGAGGGGTTTAGCACAGCAATCGAAATTGTGAAACACACCTAGTTAGAAATTGAATAGCCTAACAAGGATAAAATAAATAACCATAAAAAACAAAGTGATAGAAAGAAATACAACCCGGAAAACCTCTTTACACGTGCTTGCTTAGTCCCACTAACCTCATCATAATGGTGGCACATCGTTTTTTTGCTTGGATCAACCATCATGCTATCCCAATTTGCCACCTTATACCCAACCCACCTGCAACGCTTAATTGCAACTACAGAAAAGGCCATGAGTGCGGAAAAAAACGACAGCATTTTGATTCACAGCGGCGCACCCAAACTGGCTTATTTAGATGATTACCACGGGCCTTATAAGGCCAGTCCACATTTTGTTTGGTGGCTACCACTGACCCAAAGCCCACACTGTTATTTACTGATTCAAACGGGCCAAAAACCAGTGCTTTTTTATCATTTGGCTGATGATTTTTGGCATGTACCACCACAACCACCGCAAGGTTTTTGGTGTGATTATTTTGATATTCATTTGTGTTCTGATTTGGCTCACGTAAAACGAGAACTAGTTCAATATAATGCCTCAAGTACCCATAGAGCCTGGATAGGCGAAGACAAAAAACTGGCCGAAGATCTTAATATAAGCAACATAAACCCGCCAGGGTTAATGCATCGCTTACACCATGCCAGAGCCGTTAAAAGCGAGTATGAAATTGCTTGTTTGGCACAAGCTAACGTGATTGCTTTGCAAGGCCATGAAGCAGCGAAAAAAGCCTTCATGAATGGCAAAAGTGAGTTTGAAACTCAGCTATACTACCTTGCTGCAGTACAACAAGACCAAACCCAAATGCCCTACCGTAATATTATTGGTTTTGGTGGCCATAGCGCGGTATTACATTACCAGCACTATGACTACAGTGCCCAAAACATGACCCAACCACAAAGTTTTTTGATTGATGCAGGCGCACAGTGCCATGGTTATGCCGCCGACATTACCCGTTGCCACAGTCGTGGTAGCGAGCTTTATCAACATCTAATTAACGCGATGACTAAAGCACAGCTGAGTATGTGTGCCATGGTTAAGCCGGGTGTGAATTTTGCCGACTTACACCACCAGATGCATCACTTAGTATTAGATTTACTGCAGCAATTTAACCTAGTGCAAGGTTCTAGAGACGAGCTAGAAGCGAGCCGTATCAGTAGCGCTTTTTTTCCCCACGGTTTAGGCCACTTATTAGGTTTACAGGTGCACGATATTGGCGGTTGGCAGCACGATGAACTAGGCAATACACAAAAACCACCAGCACATTATCCATTTTTACGCTGTACTAAAGCTCTAGAAAAAAACATGGTGGTGACTATAGAACCAGGCTTATATGTGATTGATAGTTTATTACAAAGATGGCGTGATAATGGCTTTGCTCATTTACTCAACAATACCACCATAGATCAATTAAGGCCTTTAGGTGGCGTGCGTATAGAGGATAATATTGTAGTGGCTGATCAGCCTATTAATTTAACTCAGTAATCAAAACCTTCCAACCAGTCTATTGATTCTTTAGAGAGTGGATTATTTGATAGCTCAGCAACTTCTCTAATTTTTTGTGCCTGGCTGTATTTTTGCTCTAACATAGAGACAAAAAATTGATCCTCATAGCCACAGTTACAGTTTGGCCTTAATGAATCAGCTAAACTTAATAAATAATGAGCTCTTGCAAAATAGCCTTTGTTGTCCCTACTATGAAAGCTCTCACCGTAGTATGCGTAACTTACCGCTAACTCACTGATTAAATCATAGTTCATTCCTCCCAGCCCTAAAGCTAACTCACCAACTTCAATGGCATCTTTATGTTTTCCATCTAGAGCCAAAATACGAACATACCCTGCGTATGTATCAATGTTGGTATTATTCAGCAACCAAGATAGATTGAACAGGCGCATTGCTTCTACCCTATTGTCGTTTAGGTAGGCATCCCATGCTTCTACATTAAGGTCCTTTGCAGCAGCTTGACGAGAGTCATATACAGAATCAATGTAGTCAAAATAATCGGATATTTGCTTACGGTCCTGAGAAGACCACGCAATTGTCCCATACATTGGTAACTTATTATCAACAGTGGCATATTCTGCATTCGTAGTGTTTGAAAAAACAAAAAATAACGCTACAACACAAAATCCAAGCTTTACGTGCAATGGATGTTTTACAACGCCTTTAATCTTCACTTTCTAACACCTCACAACTAACATCATATTCTGCCATTGATTGTTCGCACGCATCCAAAGCCTGCATACTGGAAAGCTGTTCTCCAGAAACCCAATTAACTGAGCCCGAGGGGTTTGCGACTACAATCGTTTTAGGACCGTGCTCCTCTTTGTATTGATAGTAGGACCGAATATCCCGATGGCGAATAAGTTGCAAAGGTGCCTGCCCAATTTGTACAGGTGTAAGCTGTGTTTTAGTGTGGTTCGTTTGTATATCAACGACTCTACATACGCCATATCCTTCGCTGAAGTATTTACAGAGGTTCTGAGCACCGACTACGGCCCAGTATTTTGACTTCATATCAGAAGAAAATCCTACTGCATAAATGCTGCCATCTTCTAGTACAGAGACGGAAAAAGCCTTATGCCCGTCATCACGTAGATATTTTTTCCATTCCGATTTCGCCCAACCAGACTTATCAATAAGAGCAAACGCTGTGTCTGTAGAGTGCAGTAGAGCATTGGCTGGAGTAATTGGTCGCTGAACAGTAGAGCAGCCCACACTAGCTGTAATGAGCAATCCCACCAACAAAAGTTTTATACATAACATGGAATTATCCTTGAAAAATTACAACTCCCTTCTTTCCATCATGGCGACTAGAACTGTAAGAATCTTACAAAGAATAGTACACTTTTCAAAATACGCAAATAAATCTAAATCTTTTCAATACATTGCAGGGTTCCTAAAAAACTCGCAGCCTGGTGTAAGGCTGTGGCCAGTTGCTTTGATTGATATCGATTGTCTGGCAGCTGCCCCCACACTGGATTAGGCCACGCAAGATCGTGCGTAAAGCGCCCAATGACATGTATATGCAATTGACACACCACATTACCTAAAGCACCAACATTAAGCTTATCTGGTGTGTAGAGGCTGGTTACCATAGCCGCCACTTGGTTAATTTCTTGTAATATTTGTTCCTGCTGAGACATAGGTAAACTAGTGAGCTCTATTGCATCCTCTAGTTTAGGCACCAAAATAAACCAGGGTACACTGGCGTTATTCATCAACAATAAACGACATAACCCCAAGTCGGTAACTAGCTCACAATCTGCTGCTAGACGAGCATCCAGTTGAAATTCACCAACGGTGTTGTTTTTTACTTTATACATACCTGTCTGTCTCTTGTTGTGGTTTTATTCAACCTAAACTGCTTAGGTTGGCCTAGGTTGGGTTAGGCCAGTTGTGGATATACCTAGCGCCTTAGGCTGGCCAATTAGATTGGGGGGTTAATTTAGCACCTATTCGCATCTATTAACCCGCATTAGAATCAAAAATAGCGCTTTCAAGCTAGGTTTAATGGCAGGCTTAAATGTATAATACGCCCTCAGTTTAATGCAGGTGTATTACATGACAAAAAAGCTTTTTATTAAAACCCATGGTTGCCAGATGAATGAATATGATTCTTCACGCATGGCCGACCTACTGGGCGATAGTCATGGCATGGAGATCACCCATACCGAAGCAGATGCAGATGTATTGTTACTTAACACCTGCTCTATTCGGGAAAAAGCTCAAGACAAGGTTTATCACCAGTTAGGCCGCTGGCGCAAACTTAAAGAAGCCAATCCAAACATTAAAATTGGTGTGGGTGGCTGTGTAGCCAGCCAAGAAGGTGAAGCTATTTCTAAGCGAGCACCTTTTGTAGACATGATATTTGGCCCACAAACATTACACCGTTTGCCAGACATGATTGATGCAACTGACGCTGGCGCCAAAGGCGTAGTAGACATCAGCTTCCCCGAAATAGAAAAGTTCGACAACTTGCCAGCACCAAAGGTTGAAGGCGCTTCGGCCTTTGTTTCCATTATGGAAGGCTGTTCCAAATACTGCTCATTTTGTGTCGTGCCGTATACCCGTGGTGAAGAAGTCAGCCGCCCACTAGCCTCTGTATTATTAGAAATAGAGCAACTAGCAGAACAAGGTGTACGTGAAGTGAACTTGTTAGGCCAGAACGTTAATGCTTATCAGGGCGAAACTGACGATGGTGACACAGTAGATTTAGCTGAAATCATTGCTTTAGTGGCTAACATTGATGGCATTGACCGTATTCGTTTTACCACTAGCCACCCAGTTGAGTTTTCTGATAGCCTCATCGATGCTTTTGGTCAAATACCAGAGCTGGTTAGCCATTTGCACTTGCCTGTGCAGTCGGGTTCCGACAAAATATTAATGGCTATGAAACGTGGCCACACTGCACTAGAATATAAATCGAAGATGCGCCGTATCCGCAAGCAACGGCCAGATATTAGCTTTTCATCGGACTTCATCATCGGTTTTCCTGGCGAATCTGACGCCGACTTTCAAGCCACAATGGATTTAATTGCCAACATCGGTTTCGATTTGTCATTTAGCTTTATCTACAGCAAACGTCCAGGTACTCCTGCTACAGATTTACCAGACAGCACCGACGAGGCCACCAAAAAACAGCGTCTAACACTGTTACAGCGCCGCATTGACAGCCAATCTTTTGATATCAGTAAAGCCATGGTGGGCAGCCTACAACGTGTTTTAGTGAATGGCTATTCCAAAAAAGATCCTGGTAAACTTACCGGCCGTTCAGAAAACAACCGCTCGGTTAACTTTGCTAGCAACAACGCAGACTTAATTGGTAAATTTGCCCAAATTCATATTTTGGAAGCCTTCCCTCACTCGTTACGAGGCAATCTTGTCGCGTCAGAATTAGACGGGCTTGTTCCTGTTGGCCCAATTGTTCGACAATAACTTGCTATGAATAACTCTGCCTATAGTTCAAAAAATGCCGATGCAAAACCTGGTGGTGCCATTTTTAGCTTGCTACCCGATAACCCTCAACACCTTGCCAACTTGCAAGGCCAGTTGGACAGTAACCTGCGCTTAATTGAACAGCGCCTACAATTAAGCATCAGTAATCGCGGCAATCATTTTCATTTAGAAGGCACAACTGCGGCCTGTATTGCTGGCGAAGACGTATTGCAGCAACTGTACCGTGAAGCTCAGCAAACAAACGAATTAACCCCAGAAATGGTGCATCTCGCCTTAGTGGAAACTCAACAAACTATGACACAAACTAGCGTTCCCTCAAGCTCAAGTGCCAATTCAGGTGCTAATACAGGTGCCAACATAAGCACAACTAAGGCAGCCCCAAAAGCTAACCAACCGCAGGATACTGGGCTTAGCATTCGCACCAAACGCACTACTATTAAACCTCGTGGTGAAACCCAACAAAGCTATGTTCGTTCCATTCGTAAGCATGACATTAATTTTGGTATTGGGCCTGCAGGTACTGGTAAAACTTTTCTTGCCGTAGCTTGTGCAGTAGAGGCGCTTGAACGTGAAGATGTACGCCGTATATTGCTAGTCCGTCCAGCCGTAGAAGCCGGTGAAAAACTTGGCTTTTTACCTGGTGATTTAGCGCAAAAAATAGATCCCTACTTACGCCCACTCTACGACGCTTTGTATGAAATGATAGGCTATGAAACGGTAGTTCGTATGATAGAAAAAAACGTCATTGAAATAGCACCTTTAGCTTATATGCGCGGCAGAACACTAAGTGACAGTTTTGTGATTCTAGATGAAAGCCAAAACACCACCCGCGAACAAATGAAGATGTTCCTCACCAGAATAGGTTTTGGTTCTACTGCGGTTATTACTGGTGACGTTACCCAAATTGATTTACCGAAAGGCACAGCTTCTGGCCTTAAACATGCCATTGAAGTATTAGATGGGGTGAAAGATATAGGCTTTACCCACTTTTTGTCTAGCGACATCGTGCGGCACCAGTTAGTGCAACGCATTGTAGATGCGTATGACGCCTTTGAAAAAAAACACTCATGATCGTAGATTTACAAATTGCCAGCCAGAGCAAACAGTTGCCCTCACTAGCCCAACTAGAAAAATGGGCACAGTTGGCAATACAAACATCTGATGCTGATACCGAAATTACCATTCGTATGGTCGATGATGAAGAAAGCCATGAACTAAATTTACAGTATCGAGGCAAAGACAAACCTACCAATGTGCTGTCTTTTCCTTTTGAACAGCCACACTTTGATGACCCTGACCTAGCCGCAGAAATGGCTGCTGAGTTAGGAGATGTCCAGTATCTGGGAGACCTTGTTGTCAATGCTCACTTAGTCGCCCAAGAAGCCGCCCAGCAACATAAAACTGTGATCGACCACTGGGCTCACCTAATTATTCACGGCACCTTGCATTTACAAGGTTTCGACCACACTGAAGATAACGAAGCGCAAGTAATGGAAGCCCTTGAGGGGCGGATATTAGCTACGCTTAATATCGCCAACCCTTATGTTGCTAAAGAAAGCGACTAAGGGTATAAATTGGTTTCATTAACTTTTAGGAAAACACACCCCTCATGAACGACGACGCGTCGACCAACATTCAGGACAAACGTTCCTGGCTGGACAGACTCTCATTTTTCCTCAGTGACAGACCTAGCACCAAAGAAGAACTGCTAGAACGAATCCGCCAAGCTGAAGAAGACCAAATTCTTGACCGCGAAGTTCTTGACACCATCGAAGGCGCTTTACAAATGTCGCACATGCAAGTGCGTGACATTATGGTTCCTCGCCCTCAAATGGCAGTAGTAAAAGCCGACCAAAGCACCCAGGAATTCATGCAGACCATCACCGAAACTTCTCACTCACGCTTCCCTGTTATTGGTGAATCGCCTGATGAAGTGTTAGGCATTTTGTTAGCAAAAGATTTACTGCCGCTTGCTTTTGCTAAACAAATGGACAACTTTGACCTCAACGCTATGTTGCGTAAACCTATTTTTGTGCCCGAGAGCAAACGCCTTTCTATTTTGCTCAACGAATTTCGCACTAACCGTTATCACATGGCCATAGTGCTTGACGAATATGGTGGCGTTGCTGGCCTTGTGACTATTGAAGACGTACTAGAACAAATTGTTGGCGAAATTGAAGACGAAACTGATGCTGAAGAGGACGATGGTAACATTAGACCTTTCGCAGATAATGGCTTCCTAGTCAAAGCACTCACCACAATTGAGGATTTTAACGCGCACTTCGGCACTTATTACGACGAAACAGAATTTGACACCATTGGTGGCATCATCACTCAACAATTTGGTCATTTGCCAGCTAAAGATGAAAATATCGTAGTAGGCGATCTGAACTTCCTTATTTTGGCTGCAGACAACCGCCGTATTCGCCTTATGCAAGTAAACCCTATTAGCACCGACGCTAATGAGCCATCACCTCAAAACTAACTTAGCCACTAGTATCATTGCCGGTGCACTGGCGCCCCTTGCCCTTGCACCAAGTAATATTTGGCCACTGGCGCTGCTAAGCGTGGTGCTTTTTTGGTATAGCCTAAATCAAAGTAAACACACCAAAAATGCCATTATTAATGGCCTTGCCTATGGTTTAGGGTACTTTGGTGTCGGTGTAAGCTGGGTGTTTGTAAGCATGGTTGAGCATAGCGATACTCACTGGTTGCTAGCCTGCGTTTTAACATTTTTATTTTGTGGAGGGCTGGCGCTGTTATATGGGCTTTTTGCAGGCCTATTCTATCACTTCAAAAAATATCACCATTATCCTACTTTATTATTTATAGGCCTTTGGATTTGCCTAGATTTATTACGTGGCTGGTTTCTCACTGGCTTTCCATGGCTATACTTAGGGTATGGTGGCTTAGGCACCTTTATTGATGGTTACGCGCCTATCTTGGGTGTGCACGGTGTTACTTTAGCATTACTGGCAAGTGCATTATTAGCCTTTGGCATGCAGGTTAAGCTGTATTTACGCGTAGCCTTGTTGGGGCTTTTATGGCTATTAGGTTATGGACTAAGCACTGTATCTTGGACTCAAGCAAGTCAAAAAGATCCTATTACAGTCACCTTGCTACAAGCTAATATTAGTTTAGAAACCAAGTGGTTACCACCAACCTTAGCGCCCACATTACAGTATTACTTTAAACAGTCTTACCTGCATTTAGACAGTGACTTAATTGTATGGCCAGAAACAGCCATTGCTACCTATTGGGACCATATTGCACCAGCATTCCAACCCCTTAGAGAGCTAGCTAAAGAAGAAAACACCCAAATAATCAGTGGCACCGTAATACGCGAAAGCGCTGATACCAGCGCAAGCTACTACAACGGGCTCATCGCTTTTGGTGCAGAAGATGGCCAGTATTATAAGCAACGTTTGGTGCCGTTTGGAGAGTACGTACCGCTGGAATCATGGCTAAGAGGCGCTATTAACTTTTTTAACTTACCGATGTCTGCCTTCAAATTACCACTAGATGAGCAAGGCCTGCTGACACAGAATATAGCCATCGCTGGCAACATTTGTTATGAAATTGCTTACCCACAGCTTGTTGCGCAGCAAGCCGCCCAAGCTCAAATCATCCTTACCGTCAGTAACGACACTTGGTTCGATCGCTCATTAGCACCATGGCAACACTTACAAATGGCACAAATGAGGGCCTTAGAAAACGGCAAACCTGTTGTCAGGGCTACTAACAGTGGAGTGACTGCATTAATTAGTGCAACAGGAGACGTCACTCACATGGCACCTTTGTACCAACAGGCACAACTAACTGGCGAAGTGACATTGATGGAGGGTCAAACCCCCTACAATAGCGGCCTCAATTGGCCCATATTTTTGTTGAGTGTAGGTTTAATCCTGTGTGGCTTCAGGAGAAATTCTGTAGGCTTTTTGCCAGTCGGGTTCAAAACCTAATATCACGTTAGGCTGCGGCTGCCTGTGGTTGAAGTGGAAGTTATGCACTTGGGTAAATTGTGCTCGAAGATCATCTGGCGCTAGCTTAACCACCTTAGCAGGCACCAAGAAACCTTCACCGCGGGCACGAAAGGCCATGCGGCACTCGCCTTCGTGCAATAACCTTTGTGCAGAGGGTGCTTCTGCTGGGCAAAGCGCAGTCATCGTGGATTGAAAGGTGTCTGCTTTCTTATAATATTCAGAAGACACTTGTTTCACTACCCATTCGAAACGCTCTATGGGATCCACTGACTTGATGGCGTTGTGTTTATATTGAGCGGTCAGATGATCTAACTGGTGCTTGAGAATTAAGATGGTCAACTCAACACCAGTGTCACCTTTTGCACCATAACACACCAAAGGTTTCGCTTCATCTAAGGGATACCCAGCCGCTTGGCGCGCAGCAAATAGGCGGCTTTTACACTGCCAGTGCATAAATTCTTGTTCTAATGTTTTGTCGCTTGCAATCACTGGGTCATCCTCTGCCATGCAATACTATAAATCGATAATAGATCATTATGCAGTATGCGTGAGCGCAAAAAAAGTCAGCAACCGCCTAAATATAGAACTAGTGCGACAGCAATTAGTAATAGACTAAAAAACAACCTTAGTTTGCTTACCAAATTTGATTATGATTTAGCCCTATTGCAGTAACGGTAAAAGCGTCACTTGAGTATTTACAACAGTACACCGTCTCATTAATAGGGCATAACCGATGGATGACCAAATATTTACCATTACGCATCTATTTAAGGCATGGTTAAACGTCTAGACGTGCGCCACTAAAGGCATCAAATAATACCGCTTTACTGGTATCAACTTGTAAATTGATGCATCCTTTAGCTTGTGCTTCAACCCCAGCTTCTGGGCTTAACCTAGCTTGGATTTCAGTACCATTCCACTGACCAAAAGCAATGGTATCTGGCCCCATAGGTTCAGTTGCATCAACTTGCATAGGAATGCTATGCACTAGTGCACCTTCTACATGGGGTTTAGGTTCGGTAATCATCTCAGGCCTGATACCTAAAATCACTGTCTCTGCACCCGTTTTTTTAAGACACTCTGTGTGAGCGACATGGAGTTCAAATTTCTCACCTTGGCTGTCAATGACCAACTTGTCATCTAAAACTATGCATTCAATAAAGTTCATAGGTGGTGAGCCCATGAAGTCAGCCACAAAGCGATTAGCTGGGTTATTGTAAATTTCGTAAGGCGTACCAAATTGCTGCACTTGCCCATCTTTCATCACGGCAATACGGTCTGCTAAGGTCATGGCCTCTACTTGATCGTGAGTCACATAAACAATAGTGGTACCCAAGCGTTTATGCAGCTTCTTAATTTCTGAACGCATTTCCACCCGTAACTTGGCATCTAAGTTAGACAAAGGTTCATCAAACAAAAATACCCGTGGGTTGCGCGCTAAAGCCCTACCCATGGCTACACGTTGACGCTGCCCACCTGAAAGAGCACTGGGTTTGCGATCTAATAAATGTTCAATTTGTAACAACTGTGATACATCGGCTACGGTTTTTTCTATTTCAGCTTTGGGGACCTTGCGCATCTCTAGACCAAAGCTAATGTTGCGCGACACACTCATGGTGGGATATAGCGCATACGACTGGAACACCATGGCGATGTCTCGTTCCTTGGGGCTTAAATCGGTCACATTGTTGCCGTCAATAAG
>Ga0307994_1000972_pt1 | contig 18268 bp, 16 predicted proteins | sample EllFjometagen261_FD_203171 | JGI IMG/M metagenome (GOLD analysis project Ga0307994, IMG submission 203171) | Marine microbial communities from Ellis Fjord, Antarctic Ocean - #261 | ecosystem: Environmental > Aquatic > Marine > Unclassified | place: Southern Ocean | collected 2014-11-02 | reverse complement strand
ACTTATTGCAGAACTATAATATGTCATTCACAGGCTTTACTGCCTTGTGGGTGCTATGGGTGTGGGGGGACATGGAGACTAACCGCCTGGCAAAAGAAACTGGCGTGGCAAAGAGCACTCTAACGGGTATCGTTAAAACCTTGGAGCGAGGTGAGTACTGTAAACGTAGAGCCCATCCATCAGATGGTCGCCGAGTGGTTGTTGAAATGACGACTAAGGGGCGTGATTTGATGCAGGAAATCTATCCTTTATTTCACCAACTTGAAAATGAAGCTGTTTCACGACTAGGTGAAGCTGACTTAGATACCGCTAAGGATGCGCTACGCATTATTTTGGCCACGGTTGAGGGTTCAGAGTAATTGATCTAACGCAGCCTCTTATACAACTGTTTTAAATCCTCTGCGCTTTCCTGCACCATCTCCCAAGTAACACCAATGGGCATTGCCAACAGCTTTCGTGCTGCTAAATGATTGCCAGGCATGTTGAGGGTGTCTACCGCTGTCAATAAGCCGTCTTTTAAATGCAGTGCTGTCATGCGGTGACCGTGACTGGTGCTGAGTATTTTTTGTTCGGTACTCAAGGTATTCAGACCGGCCATTTGAATTTTTAAATCCCCTTGATCAGACCAAAACCAAGGTGTTGGCAAGTAGGCTTTGGCGTCTGTTCGGTGACGATGAGCACATATGTTGGCAGCGATAACCTGGCTCTGATCAGTGGCATTTTGAATAGACTCCAAACGTTGCATTCTTCCAGCTAAGGGAAAACTAGCGACATCTCCAGCGGCATAAATATTGGGGTCTGTAGTTTGGCCGAATGGGTTCACCACAATACCATTATCAACCTCAAGGCCGGCCGCTTCAGCAAGCTTGGTGTTGGGCTTTGCACCTATGCCAGCAATCACTAGGTCTGTAGTAAACATGCCTTGATTGGTCTGTACGCAAGTGTTATCAATAGCACTAACGTGACAGTCTGTGTGTATTTCCATGCCATTGGCTTTGTGAAGTTGGGTCACTAGTTCGCCCATGGCGGGTGCTACAGCTTTGCGAAGAGCTCGGGAACCGGTGATGAGAAGGTCTACCTGTTTGCCCATTTTCAGGGCTCCTGCGGCAACTTCACAACCAATAAAACCACCGCCAATGACAAGTACCCGTTTAGCGGCTTGTAGCTTTGGCCCCAAAGCTAGTATGTTGTCATAATTATATACCCCCATTGCTAGTTCACCGCCTTGAACGGTGATGCGTTGCAAGCACGAGCCTGTAGCAATAATGAGTTGGCTATACGCCAGGTTTTGGCCTGATGCTAATGCGACTAACTGGTGTTGGCGATCAATATTAATGACGTTTTGATTACGCAATAAATTGATTTCTTTGGTGTTGTAGAACAACTCAGTTTGCAGCAGATCCATACTTGGCTGGGCATCAAATAAAGTCTTTTTTGATAGGGGCGGGCGGTGATAAGGCAGCCAACTTTCGTTGGACACTATGGTGATGGTAAGCTGGTCGTTGAGCCTATGCAATTCCGTAGCAGCTGCTACGCCCGCGTGGCCCGCACCAATAATAACAACGTCTGACATACGCAAACGTTTAAGGAATGCGTACAGTGATTTTGTCCATGGCAGTGGACACACTAATTTGGCAACATAAGCGACTATTGGTCAATACCTCGTCCACTTCCATATCTAAAATTTCGGTTTCCATTTCACCAGCCGCCTCCAACTCTCCCGTTATTTCTTCAACAACAACGTGGCAGGTAGCACACATACAAGACCCACCACAGAAACCAGTGATGCCGATAACGCCGTTGTCTAAGGCGAGTTTCATTAGATGCTCGCCTTGGTCAGCATTAACATTAATGTGCTGACCATCGGCTTGTATAAAAGTTACTTGTGTCATTAAAATGAGTCCTTGAAAGTCAAATTTACTAGTCTATAAAAATTACTGGTCATACGAATTTGAGGTAATAATCAAGTTCCCAGTCGGTGGTGTGGGCTAAGAAATCCTCCCACTCTTTACTCTTGATGCCGATGTGGTTATCCACTAGGGCTTGGCCTAAGACTTCGCATAGGCTTGTGTCTGCACTTAAAGCCTCTAATGCAGCACCAAGGTTATCAGGGGTGTGGCGGCTTGTACTTTGAGATTCTAAACAATCCAGTGTTTCTGCTGCAGGTAATGGATACTCATGTGTTATCCCCAGAAGTGCTGCTTGCAAGGTCGCTGCCACCGCCGTATACGGATTAGCAGAACAATCGGCCATACGGTACTCAATACGTGCACCACGGCCGCGTTCATCCGGAATTCGGGTTGTGGCCCCACGGTGATCATAGCCCCAGTTAGCCCAATAGCCAGATAAGCTGGCAGGCATTAAACGGCGGTATGAGTTAACGGTGGGTGCGAGTAAGCCGGCTAAACCTTCATGGTGGTGTACCAATCCAGCGATGGCCTGTTTGCACAGTTTAGACAAGCCATCATCGGTGTTTGAGTCATTAATTACGTTGTTGCCATCGGTATCTTCAAAGCTGAAGTTGATGTGCATTCCACTGCCGCCACGGTCTGACAATGGCTTGGCCATAAAGCTTAATAGGTGACCATTCTGGGCATAGACTTCTTTCGCCATGGTTTTAAACAGGAATAATTGGTCCACGGCCTCTAAAGCATCACCATAGCGAAGGGTCATCTCAAATTGAGGCCAGTCAAATTCAGAATTAAATGACTCCAACTCTATGCCACAAGCTTCTGCTTGGCGCCATACTTGGTCGATTAGGCCTTTAGGGTCAACCGTGGGTCCCGCGCCATAAACATAGGCCCCTGGTGTGTTATATGGCACCCAGCGACCAGTTTCATCATGTTCAAATACAAAAGCTTCAAGTTCGATGCCTACTTTTACCTTGATGCCTATCTCAGCATAGGCTGCTAGCGCTCGAATGAGAGCGTTACGTCCATTGACGGCTACGGGTTCGCCTTTGTATTTTAGATCAACAATGGCCACTGCGGTATCGGGTTCCCACCCAGGGCGCACATCTTCGGCACTAAAATGGCCAACCATGTCGGGTAACCCCGTCAGCAGGCCACTGCCTTCCACAGGCAAGAGTTCACGATTGAATGTTAAGCCGTAGGCGGTCATACAAAAACGGGCTTCGCCATGGGCCGCAGTGGCAGCGGGTTGGTATTTGCCTCTAGCTAGGCCTAAATGGTCGGCGTAAATAAGGCGGAGGCGTTTATAGTCAGTCATGTAATTACTCTCATTAATTATTGTTGTTGAGTTAGGCTGCTGTAGTGATACGTAATTTAAGGTGTTTGATGCCACGAATGAAATTGGAGCGTAAAAACTCTTCGGGTTCGATCTGTGTCATGGAATCAACTCGTTTAAGGAGTTCTTGCAGCGTCACTTTAACTTCTAAGCGCGCTAACCACATGCCTAAACATGCGTGTGGCCCGCCTTGCCCAAAGGCCATATGCTGGTTTGGGGAGCGGCGAATATCAATCTCTTGAGGCTGATCAAATTGACGTTCATCAAAATTGCCAGAAGAGAACCAAAAAACCACCTTATCGCCAGTCTTAATGGTTTTGCCATGCAGTTCGTAATCTTGCACTGCTGTGCGGCGAAAGTGCAGGGTAGGTGATGCGAAACGAATAAACTCTTCTACCGCAGAGTCCCACAACGGATCGTCATCGTCGCTACCTTTTAAATCATTAAACAAAGCTTGGTTATTGGCCAAGTGATACATAGAAAAAGCTAAGGTATAGCGCGTGGTATCGTTACCGGCGGCTACAGCTAAGGCAAAAAAGTTTTTGAACTCCAATTCGGAGAGAGTTTCACCGTCCTTGTTAGGCTCTAATAAAAGCCCAAGTATGTCATCCATCTTGGTATGTAGCCGCTGCACCATCTGCTGTTTGGCGTAATCGTAGATGTCTTTACCTGCTGGGGATCGAAATGGCATAAAGCGGTATTCGTCGGTATCTACTTGGTCGACCACATGGCTAGTGAATTCTGGATCAGAGTTGGCAATCAGTTCATCGCCTTTGTCGACCAACCATTCTCCGTCTTCATCAGGGGTGCCTAATACGCGGCCCAGCATGCGCATGGGTAACTTACGAGCAATTTCCTTTACTACATCGAGTTCAAGATTGACGATAGCGCTAGTGACCACATCATTAGCCAGAGACCGGACTAAATCTTCATATTTGGCGATCATTTTGCGTGAAAAGGCCCGGTGCAACATCATTCGCTGACGGGTATGGATCGGGGGATCAGTTTCTTGAAAGGTTTTTCGGGCTTCAAACTCTTCAGTAGACTGTTCTTCTAAACGAATGCCTTGGGCAGAGCTAAATACTTCGGGCTTGCGGTTCATTTCCTTAATGTCATCGTAACGAGTAATGGCCCAAAAGCCATGACCCCCATCGGTTTCTTCAACCCATTCACAGGGGTTTTCATCACGCATGCGCTGAAAAGTTTCGTAGGGAAAACCTGCTGCAAACGTATCATGGCTTGTTAAATCGGCATGTGTTCTATTGGCCATACAAAGACTCCCTAGTAGTTCTATAAATTATCATTCGGTCACGAACAATTTATCTCTTGTGAGGTTTTACTGTCAAGTAAAATGTTTTGTTACAACTATTTTGTTTCAGATTTTGTGGCTACGCAGGTGAGTTGAGTGCGCTTGCCGGAAAAAATTAGCAATCCAGGTAAACAGAATTAAACTGTTGGTCTGGCCATCAAGATTGGCGAGACCTTGAGCACGGACGTCAAGTAAGTGGTCGAATTCATCGGAGTTTAATACCTTAGTAAAAAAATCTTTAATAAGCTCCGGGTGGCCTTGAATGCTCATGGTAAACTCATCGTACTGGACCATAAATGCAGGACAGAAATCATCTCCAGACAGAATCTGAGCATTTTTAGGCAACTCAGTCACTTGATCTTGATAAAATACCCAGATGTTATAATGCTCCAACTTAGGCTGCATCCAGGTCGCCGCTTGCGTTACAGGGTAGTGGGCCATACCTACACCCCAACCTTGATGACTCTTTTCAACTTTGCCCCCCAGTGCAGTAGCAATGATTTGGTGGCCAAAACAAATGCCCACTAATGGCTTTTTAGCGGTGTGTACTTGTTGTACAAACCCGATAAGGTTTTTAATCCAAGATAAGTCGTAATAAACGCTGTTTGGGCTGCCATTAATTAGCCAGACATCACATTCATCTACACTGCTTGGTAGCTCACCTAAATGGGTGCGATAGGTTTTGTAAGTGAAGTTGTCATCGACCTGATTAAGGCACTTTGAAAAAATATGATCAAAGTCACCGCCGGTGGAATCTAACAGGTAGTCGTGCACCGTATCGCATAGCAATAAACCTACAATTAAACTGGAACTGGACAATTGTTCGCCTCCGAACGATTTTAAAGAGTGACTGTAACAGTTTACAGCCACCACTTGGACTACTATTTTGCTATTAATGGTCTATAGATTAAATAAAGCCCACTAAACATTACTTGCCGCGGCTAAACCAGAGTCAATGGCGCTTAAAATAGTGTCCACTTCTTCTGCAGTAGCAATCAACGGTGGTGAAACCATGACGGTGTGCCCAGCAACCCTAATCATGGCGCCATTTTCAGCGGCCACCTTGCCAACAAGCTTGCCTATGGATGGGTCAACGGGTGTCTTTTGTGTTTTATCACTGACTAATTCAAGCGCAGTCATTAAGCCATATCCTCCGCGCACATCCCCCACAAGGGAATACTTGTCAGCCAATTTTTGGAAACCTTTATACATTTGAGTACCGAGAATTTTGGCGCTCTCGTTAACCTTAAGGCGCTTTGTCTCCTTTAAGCATGCTAGGGCTGCAGCTGCTCCTACTGGATGCCCAGAATAGGTATAGCCATGACGAATTGCCGCAGCTTCGGTCTTGTTAGATTCGAATACATCAGTTACTTTTTCTGACATTAGGGCAGCACCAAAAGGAAAGTAGCCGCAGGTAATAGCCTTTGCTGTGGCCATCATGTCCGGTTTAACGCCCCATAGACGTGAGCCAGACCATTCGCCCGTGCGCCCAAAGGCGGTGATCACTTCGTCTGCAATCAACAAAATGCCATAGCGATCACACAGTTCGCGGATGGCTGGCATAAAACTCTCATGGGGTACGATGATGCCACCGGCACCGATAATAGGCTCCATAATAAATGCGGCAATGGTTTCTGCACCTTGAAATTTGATTTCGTCCTCAGTCATTTGTAGGCACAGTTGAGCCAGCTTTTGTGGGTCACTTTCGTTGAATGGGTTGCGGTAAGGGTATGGGCAGGGCATATGGAAACAGCCTGCTAGCAAAGGTTCGTAGGCAGTACGGAAGCGGTTGTTGCCGTTCACCGAAGCACCACCAAAGTGGGTTCCGTGATAGCCAAGTTTTAATGAAAAGAATTTAGTACGGCCATGCTCTCCACGCACTTTATGATACTGTCGAGCAAGACGTAAGCAAGACTCTACTGAATCTGAACCACCTGAAGTGAAAAAAGAGCGGTTAAGGCCATCTTCAGCAAACCACTGGCTCAATTCATGGGAAAGCTCTATCGCTGGTTCATTGCTGGTACCAGCAAAACCAGAATAGTAGGGCATTTTTATCAGTTGATCGGCCATAGCTTGTTTGATCGGTTCGCATGAATAACCCAAGTTAACGTTCCACAGTCCACCCACACCATCAATCATCCAATTGCCATCAATGTCTTTGATGCGCACGCCTTCGGCTTCTGAAATGATGGTAGGTTGGTTAGCGCGCAAGGCGCCAGGGTGACCCATTGGGTGCCACCAGTGCTGGGCATTTTCGGCTTTTAGAAAGTCAGGATTTTGCATGGTTGTTTCTCACAAGTTGAAATGTTCTAGTGCTTCTGCGTAACTTTCCGCAGGGCTATGAACGTTAAAATGGACAGTTTTTAAATTACAATTATGGGCTCCGTTGATGTTTCTGAGTTGATCATCAACAAATACACACTGCTCATAATTTAGGCTTAGTTTCTCAATAACCTCCTGATAAGCTCGGGGATCTGGCTTGAGAATTTTAGTATATGTGGCGTCTACGATGACCTCAAAATCATTTAGAAATGGTAGTTTTGTACGAAAGTCAGCGCCATAAAATAAATCTAATTCGTTGGATAATATGGCTAAGCGTATGCCACCAGCCTTAGCCTGCTTTAAAGCGTGTATAAACTCTGGTCGAATGACTTTCATAGGGTCTGCGCCCCTTGCCGCGATAACAAAGTCTTGCATTGACGTCCAGTCTTGGCCTATCAGTTGTCCAACTTCTTCAGTACGGCGCATCCAGTACTCACGTTCACTAATCTCATCCGCTTGCATCGCTCTCCACAGGCTGTCTTTGCTGGGGTTAAACGGCCCTTGCCACGTCAATGACCCTGTGGGTAAACCTAAGGCATGCTCAGTAAGGGCATGTGTTTCAAACAGTGTACGGCTTATAACGCCACCAAAGTCGAGTATTAATGCTTGAGCGCTCATAAGTCTGACAACTCAATATGTGGAGCGCCTTGGTGCCAGGAAATTTGTTTCGCTGCGTGGCGGACTAGCTCAATAATATGAGCCTTTTTGTTGGCATCTAAGCGACTGCGTGGCGTCGATACTGAAATAGCCCCGCAGGCATTTCCAGTGACGTTAAATACCGGTGCTGCAATGCCGATTGCATCAGCCTCATAAGCGCCGTCGCCTATGGCAAAACCTAGCTTAGACGCTTTCGCTACCAGCGCCATAACAGTGGCTTTGTCTATTGCTGTTGTGTCGGTAAAGCGAGTCAATGGTTTGGCAAAGGTTTGTTCGAGTATGGTACGGGTACATACGGATAAGAAGGCAATTCCCGATGCCGTTGCATGTAACGGCAGTTCTTCCGTTGCATCAAGGTGCACTCTCACGCCAGAGGCTTGGGTGTTAATTATTTTGCCGTGGATGAGGCGCCCATTGCTGTAACGTGTGAGGTGAGTGGTTTCACCTGAATCCAATGCTAGGCTTTGTACCAGGTTATTGATGGCATGGTTAGCGGGTGCAGTTTGCTCGCGCATCATCGACAAGCGGCTTAAGGCTGGGCCCAGGTGATAAAACTTAGTTTTACTGTCTTGCTCAACTAACCCTTTGACTTGTAGCGCCGATAAGTGACGCAGTACGCTGGCTTTGTCTCGGTTAAGTAAGCGAGCAGCTTCAGACAAACCAAGGGAAGGTTGAACCGGTGAAAATAGATCTAATATTTCTAGGGCTTTAACTATGGTGCTCAAACTAAGACTCCAAAATGGGCGTTTTTAGGTTTCATTTTGCTAAATTCATCATTGCATCATGAAACCTATTTGATATTTATTATTGACAATAATCATCAAACATGCAAATATTTTCGAACCGTCGGTTCATTTAATGAAACGATAGATAATATGTTAACTTAAGTTTCCGAAGTTAGCAGTATAAAAATAAACCTTTTTGGAGAGTGCTATGCACAAAATTTTAACAGTAGCGGCAGCCGTCGCATTTGGCATGATGGGTGGTGTGGCCACAGCTGCAGATTACCCGAGCAAACCAGTTTCTTTCGTTGTGCCTTGGCCTCCAGGTGACTTGGAAGACGTGCTAACGCGTATGATCGCAGAAGATTTTCAGGATAAGTATGGTGTTGCAGCAGCCGTTATTAATAAGCCAGGCGGCGGCGGCGGCCCGTTCCCAGGTGCCGAAGTAGTAGCTCAAGCTGATGCCGATGGCAGTGTGGTAGGTTCCTTCGTTATTGGTGTGCCCGTTGTAGGCCCTACAATTGGCTTTGACTGGTTGGAAGAAAACACCTTTGAAGCTTTAGGTATTTTCCTAACTTACCCGTTTGTATTGGTAGCTGCAGGTGATGCGCCATACGATACTATCGAAGAAATGGCAGACTATGCTAAGACTAATGAACTCGTTTTGGGCCATTTTGGTGCTGCCTTGACGCCTACTCAAGTATCTTTTGCAGCGGCAAGTTCTTTGGGATTCGAATGGGGCTCAGAAGCCGCTTTTGATATGTTAGATTGCAACACCTTGGCCTCTGGTGATGCCGATATTATCAACACCACTATCCAGCTAGTATTACCTTGTTTGGATCAAGTTAAGGTGTTGGCTGCCATGACTAACGAACGCATTCAGTTGGTACCAGACGCCCCAACAATGGGTGAACTGATTCCAGCCCTAGATATCTCGCTTTGGAATGGCTTGTTTGTTAAGAAAGGAACCTCCGATGAGGTGAAGCAGGCGTTAATTGCTTCTGCTAAACAAACCATGGCGAGCGACCGTGCACAAATGGTGGCGAAAAATTCTGGTGCCCTTGTGTACTGGATGAATGCAGAAGATGCCTTAGGTCAAATCGAAAAAGACCGTAGTACTATGGTGACCATTGGTGAGCTAACGCAGTAAGCAATTTGTAACTGCACAGTTTGAACTATGGTTGTTTATGGTAACGGCCTGTAGCCTTATCGCTACAGGCCGTTTTATGTAATGGTTATCTATGAAATCCTCTGAATACCTAACTGGTGAAAAGGGCTTTGCTATTTTAATGGCAATGCTGAGTGCCTTTTTGTTGTACTCGATACCACACGAGACACAGTGGTTTAATGGTATGGCTTTGACTAAGCAGCCTCGCTTTTGGCCGTCTATGTGTATTATAGGCTTGAGCTTGTTTGCTTTTGCTCATGGTTTGTCAGTGTGGCTTAAAGCCAGTGCACTCGATGAATATGACAAGGTTGATGTTAGTGCTGAAATCGGTGAAATCAAACATTGGTTTCGTCCTATTGAATTTGTTGTTTATTTTTTGACTTATGTCATGGCGGTGCCTTGGTTGGGCTACTTATTAGCTACCTTGGCTTATTTTTTGCTTATGACGTTGCGTATGGGGTACCGCAAAAAATCCATGTTGTGGATTAGTGCCGCAACAGCTCTATTGATTGTTGTGCTGTTTAAAACCTTACTTCAAGTCAAAATTAGCAGTGGGGCTTGGTACGACTTATTACCTGATAGTTGGGCAACTTTTATGATTATTAACTTTTAAGGATCTGCGTCAAGATGGATATGTTACTGCAAAGTTTAGATATTTTTACACGTCTAGACGTATGGTTCGCCTTACTGGCGGGCTCTATAGGTGGCGTTATTATTGGCGCAATTCCTGGCGTGGGCCCGGCTGTTGCTATCGCTATTTTACTACCTGCCACCTACAGTATGGAGCCGATAGTTGGCATTACCTTGCTGATAGGTATTTATGGCGCATCCATGTATGGCGGCGCTATTCCAGCCATTCTCATTAATACCCCAGGCACACCGGTGAACGCGCTAACCACGTACGACGGTTATAGCATGACTAAACAGGGTAGGGCGCGTCGTGCTTTAACCTTGGCTTATTGGTCTTCATTTTTCGGGGGCATTTTTTCAGTAGTTTGTTTGATGCTAATGACGTCTGTCATTGCCCAAGTAGCGCCATTGTTTGGCTCTAGGGATATATTGATGGCGGCTATATTGGGATTGATCTTAGTGATTGTGTCCCATCGAGGCGAGTCACTTATCGCCGGGGTGTTAGTGTTTTTGGGTATGTTTATTTCTACCATTGGCATGGAGAGCATTCGTTATACCAAGCGGTTCACATTTGACCAGTCGTGGCTTAATTCGGGCATGGATTTGATCACTGTCTTGCTGGGTTTGTTTGCCATGTCCCAGGCTTTTGTATTACTTATAGGAAATGATTCTAAAGTACCCATGCCGGACATAAAAGGCCAGTCCAAGCGTGAGGGTTTTTATGACTTAATGAAATACAAAACTGTGGCCGTTATTTCTGCATCCATGGGTGTCATCATGGGTATTATTCCGGGGGTTGGGGAGTTTTTAGCGCAATTCTTTTCTTACAATATTGCCAATAATATTTCCAAAAAGCCCGAACGTTTTGGTCATGGCGCCCCTGAAGGTATTATTGCGTCAGAGGCGGCTAATAATGCGGTACCGGCAGCGGCCATGATTCCGCTGCTTGCTCTAGGCATTCCAGGTGAAGCGCTCACTGCCATGATGCTGTCAGTATTTTACGTGCACTCAATTATTCCTGGGCCTAACTTATTTATCAACCATGCAGACTTCGTTTATGGTCTGTATATGAGTTTGTTTGTGGTTAACGTACTTATCATGCTGTTCTTGTTAGTGGCCACGCGGCCATTGCTGCGAATTATTCAAATTCCTCAACGCTTTCTTGGTGTAGCCATTATGGGGCTATCTTTTGTCGGGGTCTTCTCGCTGCGTAATTCTCTTGTAGATTGTATGTTGTGTGCTGGTTTTGGTGTGTTTGGCTATATTCTGAGACGCTTAAGAATGCCTATTGTTCCCATCATACTGGGTATTGTCTTGGGCAATATTATGGAACAAAAGTTTCGCGCCGGTATGGCTAGAGTTAAAGACTTTAGCGACTTTATAGATCGTCCCATTTCCTTCTCTATTTTTGTCATTATCATTATTGTGCTGGCGGTCCATAGCCGCAATATATGGCGTGATTACCGCGCCTCTAAAACTGTAATATAAAGTTCATAACTTGGATCAAATAACGCTATGCAACAGAATCAAATCGACTTATTAAAATCTCAAACTGTGGCACCACAGCAACTATTTATTGATGGCAAATGGCAGCCAGGCACAGGAAGTCAACTTGAAGTGATTTCACCTGTAGATGGTGAAGTTATTACCACCATAGAGCGAGCCAGTAGAGCTGACATGCAAGCTGCTATTAAAGCTGCACGTCAGTCATTTGATGATGGTCGTTGGGCCAATCAAGCACCCGGAGAACGTAAGCGAGTACTGCTAAAACTAGCTGATTTAATCCAGCAAAATGCGTTAGAACTTGCTGTTCTTGGTGTGCGAGATAATGGTACAGAAATTGGCATGGCTATTAAGGCAGAACCCGGCTCGGCCGCTGGAACTTTTCGTTATTATGCTGAAGCTATTGATAAGATTTATGGTGAAATTGCACCTACTTCAGCTAATGTTTTGGGTTTAATTCATAAACAACCTGTGGGCGTGGTGGGCGCTATCGTGCCATGGAATATGCCACTTATGATTGGTGCATGGAAACTTGCTCCCGCATTAGCTGCGGGTAATTCTGTGGTGCTTAAGCCTGCAGAAGAAGCCAGTTTAACCTTACTTCGCCTGGCAGAGCTTGCTGCAGAAGCTGGCATACCTGACGGTGTGTTTAATGTAGTCACAGGGCAAGGTTCAAAGGTAGGTGAGGAATTAGCCCTATCAATGGATGTGGATGTTTTGGTATTTACGGGCTCTGGTAATACCGGCCGGCGACTACTGGAATACTCAGCTCGTTCAAATATGAAGCGGTGTTATTTGGAACTAGGTGGTAAATCTGCCAACATTGTTTTTGCTGACGCGCCAGATTTAGATAAAGCCGCTTTGGGTGCAGCGATGGCAATCTTTAGGAACTCTGGTCAGATATGTGTATCGGGTTCTCGCTTATTAGTGGAGCACACTATTCACGATGAGTTTGTTGCTAAAGTGTCGCAGCATGCTGAAAATTTACGTGTGGGTAATCCTCTTGAACTAAGTTCGCAAATTGGGGCAATAAATTCCCAACGACAACTCACCAGTAATTTGGAATTTGTGGCCAAAGCGAAAGATCAGGGTGCGGATCTGGTCACAGGCGGCGAACAAATTTTGCAGGCATCGGGCGGCTATTATATGCAACCAACCATTTTTACGGGGGTTGAGCCTCACCATCATTTAGCTCAGCATGAGGTGTTTGGTCCTGTGCTTGGGGTCACACCTTTTAACAATGAAGCTCAGGCTATTGCCCTAGCCAATGATTGTAATTATGGTTTGGCAGGCGCTGCTTGGACGAGTAATTTAGGTCGGGCACATCGTATGATTAAGGCGGTTAATACGGGTGGCATGTTTATAAACACCTATGGTGGAGCAGATGTGACTATGCCGTTAGGTGGAGTTAAGCAGTCAGGTAATGGTGTGGATAGAAGCCTGCACGCGATGGATAAATACATCAACTTAAAAACAGCTTGGATTCAACTTTAGCTTTGAGGTAGTTTCATAATGATACGCAAGACAATATTGCTCATAGGGACTTACGATACTAAGAACGCAGAACTGGAGTACATGGCCCAGTGTATACGTGCCCAAAATGGCGCGGCGATCACCATGGATGTGAGCGTTTTAGGTGAGGCTGAGCAGGCTACAGACATCAGTAAGCATCAAGTGGCACATGCTGCAGGGTCTAGTATAGAGGCCGCCATAGACGCTAGTGATGAAAACTTTGCGATGCAGGTCATGTCTCAAGGGGCCACGTTACTAACTAGTCAGCTGCTTGCCCAAGGCCGGTTTGATGGCGTGCTGATTCTGGGTGGCAGCATGGGCACAGATCTTGCTTTAGATGTGTGCCAAGCGTTGCCCTTAGGCGTGCCCAAATACGTTGTTTCTACTGTCGCATTTTCTCCCATGATTGACCCTAGCCGACTTGCTGCTGATATTCAGATGATCCTCTGGGCGGGTGGTCTATATGGGCTTAATAGTATTTGTAAGTCTTCTCTTAGCCAGGCGGCTGGGGCAGTGCTCGGAGCCGCTCGGGCAGTAGAGGCCCCCCTTGCTAAGCACCCCTTAGTAGGCATGACTAGCTTAGGTTCATCCTGCCTTAAGTACATGAAGATCTTAAAACCTGAGCTAGAATCCCGTGGGTTTGAGTTGGTGGTCTTCCATGCCACAGGTATGGGTGGTATGGCTTTTGAACATATGGTATCTCAAGGTCGTTTTGTATGCGTAATGGACTTTTGTCTACAAGAAGTGTGTAACCATATGGCAGGTTCGGCTATTAATTCTGGCCCACAGCGCATGTTAAGTGCAGGTGCTGCAGGAATACCTCAGCTGGTTGCCCCTGGTAGTGTGGATTTGCTAGATTTTCCGGGTTGGCAAAATGTTTCAAAAAGCTACCCCGACCGCCCAACTCACGCCCATAATCGCTTAATACACTGCCTTGTTAGCACCCCTGACGAGCGTGAATCTCAAGCAAGGGAATTTGTTCAGCGTCTACAACAAGCCCCAGTTCATGCTTCGGCGCCAGTACATATGATACTGCCGGAACAGGGTATTGAAGAGTGGGATAGGGAAGGCCAAGACCTACATGACCCTGTAGGGCAAGGTGCGTTTGTAGCAGAAATTAAACGCCTATTACCCACTGAAAAAATCGATTTAACTAGCATTGATGCCCATATTAATGATGCCGAATTTTGTCACACAGTCTTGGCTATTTTTGACCGTTGGGTTGCTCAAGGCATTGTAAAGCAGACTAAATTATTATGACCAAACATACTCAACCGCCTACCACGCAAAGCTTGTTAGAACGCCGGGCTAAGTTGCTTGGGCCCAACGTACCCACTTTTTACGATCAGCCATTACATTTGGTTAAGGGACAAGGGGTTTGGGTGTGGGATGCTCAAGGCCGCAAATACTTAGATTGTTACAATAACGTACCCCACGTAGGCCATTGCCATCCCCGCGTGGTAGAAGCCATTTACCAGCAGGCTAGCACGTTAAACACTCATACACGCTATTTGCACGAAACGATGCTGGACTACATTGAGCAGCTTTTAGCTACCTTTGAAGCACCGTTTACTAGCGCTATTATGACTTGCACAGGTTCCGAGGCGAATGATATCGCCCTGCGTATGGCCCAAGCGGTGACCGGTAAGCGTGGTGTTATTGCAACAGACCACACTTATCATGGCAACACCACAGCGGTATCCCAACTGAGTAAGAATATGCCGCCCTTGGGAGGGTATGGTGAGCACGTACGCCACGTGCCAGCGCCAGACAGTTATCGACCCTTAGGTGGTGAATCTGGGACGGCTCATGCGCTCGCTTTTGCCAACCAAGTGCAGAATAAAATTGACGAACTTGAAGCCAGCGGTGTGGGTTTTTCCAGTTTAATTATCTGTCCTTATTTTGCCAACGAAGGTTTTCCGGATTTACCTAAGGGTTTTTTAGACCCTGTACAAAAGGTGGTAAAGCAAGCTGGTGGAATTATCATTGCTGATGAAGTACAGCCTGGATTTGGCCGCCTTGGGTCCCATATGTGGGGTCACCAATACATGGGTCTCAAACCCGATGTAGTGACCTTAGGTAAGCCCATCGCTAATGGGCACCCCGTGGGTGCTGTAGTAACGAGTACAGGTATAATGCAGCAATTTAGAAGCGCCTTTAAGTATTTTAATACCTTTGGTGGTAACCCGGTTTCTAGTGCGGCTGCCTTAGCAACACTAGAAGTATTGCAGCAAGAAAACTTAATGGAAAATGCCCAGGTAGTGGGTGCTTATACAAAGCATGGCTTACAGAAATTAGCACAAAAATATAACTTTATTGGCGACGTTAGAGGTGCTGGATTGTTTTTTGGAGCCGAAATGGTACTTGATAAAACCAGTAAGGCGGCAGCTACAGAATTCACTAATCGCGTGGCCAATGCCATGCGTGAAGAGGGCGTGTTGTTAAATAAGCTAGGTATTTATTACAACACCTTAAAAATTAGGCCGCCAATGTGTTTTAGCCAAGAGCATTCTGACGTGTTATTGCAGACTTTGGATCGGGTGTTAGAAAAAACACCTTTACAACTGTAATGCTAAAATTAGCTGCAGCGGCTAGTCGGTCTTGGGGCTTGGGTTCAGCGTCTATAGCCTTGGTAGCCCAGAGAGAAAATATCACCTTCAAGATAAGCACTAGTGCAGGGCAGCATTACGCCTTGCGATTGCATCGGCCTGGATATCACCAACTGCCTCAGCTAGAGGCAGAATTGCAATGGCTGCAGTACTTGTTTGAGCAGGGTATCGCTGTTCCAGCGCCAGTTGCTTCTCTAACAGGTTGTTTAATAGAGCAGGTTGATGGTCATTATGTGAGTGTATTGCAATGGCTCAATGGCCAGCCTATGGGGCAGTCGGGCAAGCCGTTACAATTAAAGCGCGAAGAACAGGTGTTTTACACTTTGGGCCAAGGCATGGCTAAATTGCATGTTACGTCAGACCAATGGGTTGGGGCTGGTCAGCTAGCAAGACCTCATTGGGATCTGGACGGCCTATTAGGAGATAGTCCGTTGTGGGGTGTATTCTGGCAAAATCCAGTGTTAACAACCGCCCAAAAACGACTCTTTGAAACCACCAAAAACTGCTTAAGAGCTCAACTAGAAAAGTGCTCAAGTGACTTGGACTACGGTCTTGTTCACGCCGATTTGGTGCGCGAAAATATCATGTTGCACAAACATGAGATGCAGTTCATCGACTTTGACGACAGTGGATTTGGATTTAGGTTGTTTGAACTAGCCACGTGCTTGTTAGCCAGTGCCACTGAGCCGAATTATGAAGTATTAAAAGCTCAGCTCATTGCTGGCTATCACAGTGTTCGGCCATTAGACATCACTCATCTACAGTCTTTCATACTCATTCGAGCACTGACTTACGTCGGTTGGATTGTGCCGCGTATGCATGAACCCGGTGGCTTAGAACGGTGCCATCGGTTTATTCAGCGAGCAATAGCTCTGAGTGAGAACTACATGCTCTCCAATAATTAAGCCTGTACAGCGGCCCGTCTGTAACTATGTTACCTGTAATTGTCTTTTTAAGATTGTTTTTGCCTTGGGCTTTTTCAATACGCTAGGCTCTTTTTTACCTAGGCAAAATACAGGAAATAGTCCGAGGTTTAATTACCCCAAATTATAGTTATCTAACCTTGTGATAAAAACTCACTTTCTGATTTATCATCTATAATTCAAGTGGACACTGCAAAAGGTAGTGTCGGATCAGTGGTTGTAAATGTTTAATTAGCTCAGGCCACGGCCTTACATGCGGCCTTGTTTATTACACAAAAGGGAGTGTATATGCGGTATTTATTAGTGCTTGTTTTGGTGTTTAGTGCGTCTGCCTGTTCCACGTTTACTGGCTATTCGCCGTCTACAGTGGTACTTCAGTCGGTTGAACAGTCGAACTCGGTGGAGCTGCTTGAAAAAGTGAAGTCGGTACGCTGGGCTAGTGATGAGTGGGATAAGTACGAGGCAACCAGGGGTTACAAAGCATACGCTGTAGCGGTGGACAACTATGGTGAGATTTGGGCCTCAGGTTGGGGTGACGACAAGATTTCTCGTGTTTGGGCCGAGCAGACTGCTTTATACCTGTGCCGCTTTTACAGTGATAACGAATTTCCTTGTAAGGTGATAGATGTTCGGGGCACAGAACACCCGAATTGGCTTAACACGCGGTTAAAACGCGACTTGCCTGAACAAATTATAAGTTTTGGTGATGCTCACAAATACAAGGCATATTCTGCTGCAAAAGGCCCAAAAGTTGCTGTGATTCAAGTGCCTTCTGGGGGTGTGCACTGGTTTGCTAAAGCCACGTTAGACCAGGCGCGCGAAGCGGCTATGGCGTCTTGTAACTGGAATCTACACGAATCTGAAACACATTGCGCCGAGTTGGAAAGCCAGAATTAAGCCACGATTACCTGCCAAGGTGTGCTCAGAATTACTATGGGCATGGCTAGGGCAGTCAAGTTTTTCGATGACCTTAGGTTATGGTAATTATACATTTTGAACTAGCGAGATCGCTTAATTCTGGCTACTAAACTATGTTTTTACAAACCCAGTCACTCAGGTAAATTATTGGATTGTTATAGCAGTATAGAAGGTGGTTCAGCCTAGCTGCATGTAAGCGCTATCGGCGACTAAATCTTTGGAACCACAGGTTATGCATGGGGCTAACCTGTGGCACTAAAGAAGGGGTGGCGACAGATATAACTATACAGACATTTGTTGTTGTACTGGTATAAATGTCTATTTTTTATATTTTTTGTCTTTCTTAGCTTTGGCTTTTTCGGCCTTTGCTTTATCTGATTTAGACACTTTTGGCTTTTTCGCCTTGATCTTTTTCAGTACAGCGGGCTCTTCCTTCTTGGGAGAGAAACCTGGGAATATTTGGCGGCTAATGCTGTTGCCAATATAACGTTCAATGCGGCCTAGGTTTGGCCAGTCCATGGCATCTACAATAGACCAAACACTACCATCTGCACCATCACGGCCAGTTCGGCCTGCACGGTGAACATAACTGTCTGCTTTTTCTGGCATATGGACGTTAATGACGTGGGTTAGGCCGGGTAGGTCAACACCACGAGCCATGACGTCGGTAGCGACCATTACTTTGGTACGGCCACGACGCATGTCTTTTATTTGTTGGTTACGATCACTTTGGCGTAGGTCGCCGTGCA
>Ga0307994_1000971_pt1 | contig 18280 bp, 17 predicted proteins | sample EllFjometagen261_FD_203171 | JGI IMG/M metagenome (GOLD analysis project Ga0307994, IMG submission 203171) | Marine microbial communities from Ellis Fjord, Antarctic Ocean - #261 | ecosystem: Environmental > Aquatic > Marine > Unclassified | place: Southern Ocean | collected 2014-11-02 | reverse complement strand
AATTAAATAGGGAAGCAGTCCTGACGCTAATCCCGTCACTATCGCCTCGGCAACCACCCCGCCAAACATTCCAAGGCAAACAAAGCAATCTACTACTGCCGTAAATAAGCCTAAAAAATGATACGACCCAAGGTTTAGCGGTCTTAGCCGGCAGCAGCCCTCTTCTCACTCTAACTGCTGGTAAACAATTTTTTGCCGACCTAGCGCGACACTCAAGTGCCTCGTCGAACTAACAATACGGCGCAATCAATTCCTCACTGATCTGCCACAAGCGTTTTGCATCTTCATCAGTTGCGAATTTTGCAGTTTCTGCGCGCTTACCCTCGTAGAAGTAATGTCCGTCTGCCCCCTTACTAGCCTGATCTTCCGAACTCGCTAGCCAAACAAAGGTATCTGACCCCTGCCCGATACTTTTCATGAAGGGATACAAGGCTAGCCCCAATAGACGCGCTAGCATGCCACCCTTATTCCAAATCGGTGTCCTAACCGTGCCGGGATGAAAAGAACTGGCAACCACATTCTTGCCGCGAAGACGATGCTGTAATTCTCGCGCCGTCAGTAGGTTCATCAACTTCGAACGACCATAGGCCTTCAAAGTGCTATAGCCTTGTGTGAGCCCTAGATCATCGAAATTTAAGGCGCTATTGAAATGCCCGTAAGAGCTCGTAAAAACGATTCGCGCTAGGTCGTCATTTGCCGCATTCAAAACAGCCGGCAATAATTTCTTGGTCAGCAAGAAGCTACTCAAATGGTTACTCACGAACGTGGTTTCAAAACCCTCGTCCGTCACTTCCCTGCTGCCGTTTGCGCCTCCTGCGTTATTGCAAAGCACATCGATCTTAGAAATATCTCGAAGCAATTTATCAGCCATCTCACTTACACTTGCCAATGAGCTGAAATCTGCTAGATAGAGACTAATATTCTCATTTCCCGTGGTCGCAATAATCTCAGCAACCGCCTCATGCCCGCGTTGTTCGTTTCGGCAGACCAACGCGACATTCGCTCCCAACTCAGCGAAGCGCCGTGCCGAAAAAAGACCAATACCGCTGTTCGCTCCAGTTACTACATAGTTTTTCCCGCTCAACGCTGCTTGGGTCATCTAAGTTTCTCTATTTATAAGTAGTTTAAGATTCTCGAATATTACACTGAAATCATTCCTACCTACCTTATTAGGGTTTTGCAGCAATTGATATTCACCGCGACCTCCTGTCATAGGCTTTGCTGTGTGCACCGCGCCGCTAGTCCTTTTTCCAATAAGCGCAGGCATCCTGTACTATTGCGCTAAACGACGAAACCATGTTCGAGTAGAGCAACAACCTCAGAGCCACACCCTATGAGCAACACCACAATAAGCAGGTTTAAAGTCCCTGAACTCGCCGAACTACCCGAGGATATTAGGCAACGCATCCTTGCCGTTCAGGAGAAAGCTGGCTTCATTCCGAACATATTTCTCGCTCTTGCTCATAGGCCTGCTGAGTTTCGCGCCTTCTTTAGCTATCACGACGCACTCATGGAAAAGTCAGAAGGCCTAACCAAGGCTGAGCGCGAAATGATCGTGGTGGCAACCTCAGGAATCAACCAGTGCACCTATTGTGTCGTTGCACACGGAGCCATCTTGCGCATTCGTGAGAAGAATCCACTCATCGCGGATCAGCTTGCGACTAACTATCGGAAGGCTGATATAACCGCAAAACAAAGCCTAATGCTGGATTTTGCGGTCAAAGTATCGAGGCAGGCCCACGAAATCGGTGAATCGGATATGCAGACCTTGCGCGAGAATGGGTTCACCATGGAGGAAATCTGGGACATTGGCTCTATCGCTGCCCTATTTTCTCTGTCCAATCGTCTCGCCAATATGGCAAACATCAAACCAAATCCCGAGTTCTACAACATGGCCAGGGGTGAAATCGACTAGAAATTCGTAACCAGGTACTAAATTTGTGCAAGTAGCCTTACTTTGTGCTCGTTTTTTTCTTCCCCTGAGCCCTTGCAGATTGCAGCTATCTGCAGCTAAAGGCTGGGTAACTGATGAACAATCTCGAGTTTCCACTGTATTATTTCTTAGTTGTTAGCAGGGGTCTTGGACTGGGCCGCCGCTCAATCTAGCCGGTGAGCAGGTAAATATCAGCACTGCCCTGCACCTGCTACGTATTACCTTCTTCGGACCAACTCGAGACAAGCTGGAAGGCTGCATACTGGCATTGTTTGTTACCAGGCGGCTGGACCGACGGTACATCAGAACACTGTCACTAAATTACTATCTACGAAAACTTCGCGAGCCTTCTCTGAATTATCCATGCCATCATCGAGGCCCAAATCTAAAGCTAGAAAAATAATATCCGGTTCAAATTCCCGACAAGCATCCTTCACTTCTTTGAAGTCATTTACCAATAGCAGGTCATAGCCGACGACCCTCGCTAGCTCTTCTATGAAAGAGGTCATACCTTTGCTGTCATCGACGATTAACGGTTTTCAAAATTGATGACCTATTGAATCACTATCCATGCTGCAGCCTTTAATTTCTTATAAAGTTCCCAATCAGGAATTGCCGATTATGGATTAACTCGTCGGAATAAAATCTAACATTCGGTTTTAAAGGGCTATAAAAAATAACTGCTGCACACGAACTCTGTGAGAAGCTGTAGAAATAATCTTAGAGGTATTCGACACTGATGATGGTAGTCGAAGAAATGGAAATTCCTGAACTAGATGGCGTAGAGTCAACAGGCATAAGATTCATAGCTGACAGATTGCATCGAAATAGAGGCTCAGTAGCTCCCTGCGATATTTAGTAACGCTAGCTGAACACCCACTAAGTGGGCGGTCTCTTTCGCACTAACATTCTCTGTTCGCCACTCATCACCAACTCTCGATGTTGGTTGTGCACTGAACTGTTCAACACAATTACACCGGTTGTCTTGCCGGGGATCAGTTCACTGATTTCTAGCGCAGGATAAACTGTATCGCCGCAATATACCGGCATCAGAAATTTCGAACTCTGTTCTATTAGCCCTATCAAACTTTCCTCAAGAACGTGTGGCAACATGCCTGCCCCTGGCGCTGTCTGAATAGCTATTTGGAATCCATGAGCCAACATATGCGGATGACCCTTCCCCCTGCAGTATTCAACATCATAATGTATTGGATGATTGTCTCCCGAAGCGAGTTGAAACGCTGCAAAGTTAGCATCACCGAGTGTCCTCGACGGAATAACGAAACGCTGACCTACACGCATGTCCTCGAAGTAACTCGAGTCGGTCAACGTGTGCTGCGCAGGGTCAAAATTCGGATCAATATGTCTCATCTTTAAATGTCTCTTCTTTACTTATAGAAATACTGCATCAATAGCCGCAGGTCTATGGATAGTTGCTTGGAAACTGTTATCCAATAGAGCAAATAATGATAGGCTCAAGGCGGTTAATAATAAACGGTATTTTATCATGAATTATTCGCGAAACATCAGCGCCCTATGTGCCTCAGCTTTATTGTCGCTAGGGCTTGCCTCCGGCAATCTCTTTGCTGACGATTTAAAAGAGAAAGTTCTCTCCTTACGAGAGCGGGCAGTCGTCGAAAACCAAATTCTCGAGGACCGTTTAGACAGTTTAGTGCCGCAGCTAATGCAGCGCGAAGGCATAGATGCATGGGTATTGATTGCCAGAGAATACAATGAGGACCCCGTTCTAAAAACGATGCTGCCAGCAACCTGGCTCAATGCACGCAGACGAACCGTGTTAATGTTTATCGATCATGGCGACTCGCGCGGAGTAGAGCGTCTCGCCATCGCACGTTACGCCGTGGGGGAACTGTTTCCTGGGGTATGGGATCCAGAGGAACAGCCAGACCAGTACCAACGAATCGCTCAGCTTCTGACCGAGTTTAATCCCAGCAAAATAGCTCTGAACTTTTCCGACACCTATGCGCTCGCCGATGGCCTTACTTATTCAGAACAAAGGGATTTCAGCGCCGCACTTCCTAGCAACCTACAGAGCAGGATTGTATCTGCGGAAAACCTAGCTGTAGGTTGGCTGGAAACGCGTACTGTGTCTGAGATGGAAGTTTACAAAGATGTAATGACTATTGCGCACGAAATAATAGCCGAAGGCTTTACCGCCGCTGTTGTCGAGCCCGGCGAGACTACTACTGAGGACCTTTCTTGGTGGTACCGTCAGCGAGTGAGCGACCTGGGCTTGGATACTTGGTTTCATACAGGGATCGAATTGATGCGATCAGATGCCTCGCAGTCAGCTATCGGTGACGATCCGGCCAGCAAAAATGTCTTTCATAAAGGAGACCTGATTCACATAGACTTCGGTATCAGCTATCTAAATTTACAAACTGACACGCAACAAAATGCCTATATATTAAAGGATAACGAAGCAACCGTGCCAGACTATCTTGTTAAAGCCTTGCACAAAGGCAATGAACTGCAAGACATTCTTACCGACAATTTTCAGGTCGGGCGTACTGGCAACGAAATACTACACCGTACCAGAGAGCAAGCGACAAGCGCCGGTATAGGGCCCATTATCTACACCCACCCGATTGGCCTGCATGGTCATGCCGCAGGCACCACTATTGGCATGTGGGACAAACAAGACGGTGTTCCTGGCTCCGGGGACTACCCCATGAATGCCAACACGGCATATTCTATCGAATTAACAGCGCTCGTGGACGTGCCGCAATGGAGCAGTTCTCCTCTGCCGGTAAAACTTGAGGAAGACGGGTTTTATGATGGGTTCAAATTCGCGTATATTCAACCTAGACAGACTGAATACCACATTATTCAAGCAGACTGATCAATAGCAGCAGGACGGCGCTTTACCGCCAGATATTTCGTTTACGCTCAGCGATAGAGACTTGGCTTGCCAATCCAGCCGACTTGATCCCGGATCATATTCCCTGTACTCCAACCACTAGACATTCACAGAAACTCGGCCGTATCGCCTTAACGCCCTGAACTCAACTTACATCTACTGCACAAAGCCGGCGGCCAAACCTGTTCGATCCAACACCTTCCCATTCAAAAAGACCGAAGAGATCGAGCGGGTATTGCGAATATCACCTAAAGGATTTTCATCCAGCACTACGAAATCGGCGCTATACCCAGACTGGAGAAGACCCAAATCGTCCAAACCCAACCTCTGTGCCGGCTTACTGGTAGCCGCTACAATTGCCTGCATGGGTGTCATACCCATACGTACAAATATTTCTAATTCACGATGCCCCGTGTAACCAAAGAAATGATCAGGCACGGCTCCTGCATCCGTTCCTAAAACAATATCAACATTAGCATCAAGCAGGTGCCCAAAGCTGGCACGCAGTTCAGCTTCGCGCGCTTCTATTCTATCGGGCTCGCGCAATCTCTGAGCGCTTTCTCCTAGACGGGCAGCCACAGATTCCGGCAATGAGGCACGAAGAAACGGGTCACTGCCAATTGCCTCGCGGCGCAGTTCCCCCAAGCCCATATTCGGAACAACAAAGGCATTTGCAGCAGTTAGTTGCTGTGCAATCTCCCGACCAAGGCCCACACCTATCCTGCCGTGCAAGAACCCGCTGACACCAGCATCTAACAAGCCTGGCATATCTTCAGCGTATTGCTGGTGAGCGTAAATTTCGATGCCATTCTCAACAGCTTCAGCGGCGATCGCACGGTACAGCTCTGGCGCTAGTTTCTGCTGACTACCACCGCGATCATCTACCCAAATCTTAATAACAGAAATATTTTTCGCCGCAATTTCCCGAACCAATTCGCCCGCCTGTTCCACACTGCCTACCCCGTATAAGATGCGTTGGCCTGTCTCTTTCTCCAGTGCGACCGTGTGTGTCAGGAACTGATCATTCGGCCCCTGCCCTGGGGGCGCCATACCTGCGGCAAAGAGAAAGCGAGCGCTAGAAAACTCACCGCTTAACTGAGCCTGTTGCACCTCATAGGCAAGCGCATCCGGATCGCTACCCGCCGAGAATACTGCCGAAAAACCGTAATAAGCATAACGTTGCAGGTGCTCGATGAGGTTTTCACGGCTATAGTTTTCCGCACCCCAACTCGTGTGCCCCTCGTAACCTAAGTGTGCGTGACTGTCTATCAAGGCAGGTATGATTGTCTTGCCACTCAAATCGATCACCTCAACGCTGACATCAGGCTCGATTTCTGATCGCGACCCAACAGCGGTGATACGACTGCCCTCGATCAACAATGCCGCAGACTCCAATACGGTCCCGTCACCGACAATCACCCTGACGTTGTCGAGCAAGAAACGACTCTCTTCGACTTGCTGTCCGTAGCTCTGTTGCAGAAGGAGAAGAGTGAGCCCTAGCATCTGCAGAAAAAAAACGATCGCAGGCCAGAATTGCCGGACCACGTCATTTCGCTTAATCGACCTTCCAAATGACTGCTGAATAAGCATTTTCTTACTCTCTTTTTAGCTCTGACACTGGTAATCTACCATCTTTTACTAATTTGGGAATAGGCCGCTGTTTTGCTACCAGAAACACAAATACACAAGACATCGCAAACTCTGCTCAGCGAGACCGCTGCATTAGCGCTGGCCTCGAGAACGGACACCGCAAATCTTGCTAGTGAGGCAAGGGCTTTGTGCGATAGTGCCCATGGCAACATCATCACTTATTCCAAAAAAGTATTCATACCTCTGACGCATCTCTGCCGCGACGTCTGCCATTACTGCACCTTCGCGCGTACACCCAAGCGAATCGATCAAGCGTATATGAGCGTAGAGCAGGTCTTGGATCTCTGCCATCGAGGTGCTATCGAGGGCTGTCAGGAAGCACTATTCACTCTGGGTGAAAAGCCTGAACTACGCTACAAAGCCGCTCGCGAGGCGCTTGCCGAATTAGGCTTCGAATCCACCATCGACTACGTCATTGAAATAGCCGGTGCCGTGTTGAAAGAAACAGGCCTGATCCCCCACATCAACGCAGGTAATATGACTAAAGTGGAGATAGACAAACTCCGCCAAGTCAGTGCATCCATGGGAATCATGTTGGAGTCAGCATCATCTAGACTCTGCGAAAAAGGTATGCCGCACTACGGCTCCCCCGACAAAGACCCGGTGACGAGGCTGGAGACGATTGAACTTGCCGGCCAAGCTGGCGTGCCTTTTACCTCGGGCATCCTAATCGGCATAGGTGAAACTCGGCTAGAGAGAGTCGAATCCCTGCTTTCGCTGCGAAGCACACACGAGAAACACGGTCATCTGCAAGAAGTCATCGTGCAAAATTTTCGCGCAAAACAAAACACCAAAATGGCGCAGGCACCAGAACCCGACCTGAATGAACTGGTCTGGACTCTGGCGGTAGCAAGGCTTATCTTTGGTGCACAGATGAATATTCAGGCGCCCCCAAACTTAAGCCCGGGCGTACTTCCACAATTAGTTAATGCCGGCATCAACGATTGGGGCGGCATCTCACCTCTTACGCCCGATCACGTAAATCCAGAGGCGCCATGGCCTCACCTCGACAATCTAGCCAGAGAGACTGCAGCCGCCGGCAAGTTCCTTGATCAGCGACTAACTATCTACCCTGAATTTGCACTAGACCCAGATAAGTGGCTAGACCCGCAATTGAAATTCCCAATACTCAAGCAAAGTGATAGCTGTGGATTTGCTAAGAGAGACAACTGGACACCTGGTGCTACTGAACCGATCCCGCACCTTGATAAACAATTGCTGGAAAGCGCTGTCACCGCTGAACAAGTATCGAGTAATGTTCAAAGAATCGTCGCTGCGTGCGAAGCGCAGGCGGAGATTTCAATTGAAGACGTGAGCCGCCTGTTCGAGAGCCGCGGTGCAGACTTCAGCTACATAACACAACAAGCTGATCGACTAAGACATGAGTGTAATGGAGACACAGTAAGCTTCGTTGTAAATCGAAACATAAACTACACCAATGTCTGCTACTTCAAGTGTCAGTTCTGCGCCTTCTCGAAAGGCAAGATGAGCGAGGACTTGCGCGGCCGTCCCTACGACATCAGCGCAGAGGAAATCTCGAGGCGCGTTCGCGAAGCCTGGGATAGAGGCGCCACCGAAGTCTGCATGCAGGGAGGCATTCACCCCGACTACACTGGGCAGACTTATCTCGATATAGTTACAACAGTCAGACACGCTGCAAAAGATATGCACATCCACGCCTTCTCCCCACTCGAGGTTTGGCAAGGGGCAAGTACACTTGGCATCTCCCTCGAAGAATTTCTCAAAAAACTTATGGCAGCGGGCCTGAATACCTTACCCGGCACTGCGGCAGAAGTGCTGGATGATGAGGTCAGACAAGTACTTTGTGCAGACAAATTAAACTCCGAACAATGGCTGGAAGTAATGGAGACCGCTCACAAGGTTGGATTCAAAACAACCGCAACCATCATGTACGGTCACATTGATCGACCCAAGCACTGGGCAAATCATTTGCTTCGAATTCGCGCTCTACAAAAGCGAACCTCAGGCTTTACCGAATTCGTTCCCCTGCCCTATGTGCACATGGAAGCACCCATGTACCTTAAAGGCCTCTCCCGCCGCGGCCCCAGTTTCCGCGAGGCAGTACTAATGCATGCCGTCGCTCGGTTGGTTTTCCACGGACAGATCGATAACATTCAGGCTTCTTGGGTCAAGATGGGCTTGGACGGCGTGGCTGCCTGCCTAAACGCGGGAGCCAACGATTTGGGCGGCACACTGATGAATGAAAGCATCACCAGAGCAGCCGGAGCTAGCTACGGTCAAGAGTGGACTCCGCGGGCAATCGAAGACACAATTCGTAACATGGGACGGCTGCCTCGCATGCGAAATACACTGTATGCTAGCGCCCCAAAAGAGCGCTACCTCAGCGCCAGCAGCGCACAAGAGTTACACGAAATCGAGCTTAATTCCGCCGCCAAGAAGCAGCGAAGCAAAAAGCTAGAAAACCTAGCACAGGCTATCTAGCGAGCTCTCGATTATTAATACAGCGCAAACAATCACTAACATCAATCCAAATCCGCCAGTGGATCGTACCTGCTGGTTAGCCTTCTAAACAGGAAAACGTAAAATTAGAATGAAAATTGCAATTACTGGAGCCAACAGCAGTGTTGGCCTGAACTTATTGAAGCATATCGTCTCCGCGACAGACATTGATGTTATTGCCGGTGTTCGTTCTGAACGTGCAATGAAATCGTTGCCGAGCTCTCCACAAATAGACCCACGCCTCATCACTTACCAGAATCCTACCCAATTGGCAGCAGCCTTAGAGGGAGCCGACTGTATAGTGCACCTCGCCGGAATTCTAATAGAAGATAAAAATACCAGCTACGCCAGCGCGAATGTCGACGCTACTAAAGCGGTGGTAGAAGCAGCTCAAAAACTGGGCGCCGTGCACATCGTTTTTATCAGCGTAGTTGGCGCCAGCAAAAATTCTAGCAATGCCTACTTCCGCTCGAAGGGATTAGCTGAGGAATTCGTTAAGAATTCAGGCCTTGCAGCGAGCATCATTCGAACACCCATCTTGCTTGGGCCCAATACCGCAGGTGCCAGCTCTATGATTGGTGCAGCCAAGCAGACTAAGACAAAAATCCTAGGCGGCGGAAAATACTCAATGCGCCCACTGGATATTGATGACCTCAACCAGGCCATCCTAAATTGCTGCAATAGCGACTCCCTCGAGGCGAAGTTATACGAATTGGTGGGACCAGAACCCATCAGCTATCGTGATCTCATTCAGAAGACCGCGGCGATGATGAAAAATAGTGTTGAGATTGGCTCCGTCCCAGTTGCCATCGCCAAATTAGTTGCCGCAATAAGCTCTCGCATCAAGGGCGGGGGCATCACACCAACAGTGATCGATGTTATTACGATGGACGAAGTAGTTAATAAGAACGCAGATGGCGAACTGAACATCACTCTCACGCCTTTACAGAACACTTTGGAAAAAATATTGGAGCATAAGAAAAACAAATGAGCGAAGAAATCGAAAACAACCCAGAAGCAACAACTGAACCCGCGGCGGAAGCAGCACTGCCAAAGAAGAAACCCAACCCGATAGGCCGCGTTGTTTTCCTCATTCTTACTGCACTGTGTTTCGCCTATCTTTACTACAGGCTCAATGGCGCTGCTGGCCGCGAAGGGTTAAGTCTCGTCGAATATATGACGCAGGTATTCGCGACCGTAGATTGGATTCCATGGCTGGCATTAATGGTCTGCTACTCGCTCTTCTACTTCGCAATAGACACACTCGTAGTCACCAAAGCACTAAATTGGTTTGTGGCTGATATTAAATACAAAGACATTATGCCGATCCGTGCCAGTTCCTACATCATCTCTATATTCAATGAGCAGATCGGTAAAGGCGCTATGGCCTACTATCTGAACAAGCGCGACAAAATCCCAGGCTGGGAAGTTGGCTCGGTAATGTTATTCGTGATGTTCTGCGAAATTTACTACCTATTGGTCTGGGCTACTGTTGGCTTCGCAGTCGGCGGCGATTCTCTGCCGGACGTGTTCGGTTTAGTACCCTATATAGCAGCTGTTGCCACTGTATTTTTTCTCCTTTGGATAGCCTATTTTCGAGGGGCGATTCTTCCGGATAATAAATTCCGCGAAAAAACTGTCTTGCACGCCTTTCGCCAAGCCAAACCCTGGCATTATGGAGCCTTTTTCTTACTTCGCTCACCTGCCCTGCTAGCGGCTATTGTTGTTTACACCGTCGCACTCAACTTATTCGGCGTTGAAGCATCTCTAATGACATTGCTACCTTTCTTGCCTGTTATTTTCTTTGCAGCCGCTGTTCCCACTCCGATGCGCGCCGCTGCAATAACCTTCTGGGTCATCTTGTTCCCTGAAAACGAAGGCCAGATGGCGGCATTCGGTTTCGTTCAGCATAACTTCTTCATATTGTTCAACGCGGCTATCGGACTCGTTTTCTGGCGCAAGGCACAACGGGATCTGTTCGGCAAGTAATGGCTAACCTGCTCACCGCTCTACGCCTGCTACTGGTTATTCCAGTAGCTATGGCAATAGTGGATTCATCCTTATTGGCGAACTGGTTCTTACTAGTACTAATTATCATAGCCATAGCTACCGACTACTTCGATGGAAAGGTAGCCCGCGCCCTCAAGACCGCATCTGCCCGAGGCATGTTATTCGACCACGGTACGGATTTTATTTTCGTCACAGTAGCACTGTTTGCACTCTCCACAATCGGCTTATCGAGCATCTTGTTGCCTCTATTAATAATCGTTGCATTCTCGCAATACGTGTTCGATTCCTACTACTTATCCAAGCAGAAGCAACTGCGAATGAGTTTCCTGGGACGTTGGAACGGCATTTTCTACTTTGTGCCTACCGTATTAGTCGCAAGCTCCAGGCTCCCTGTATTCGAGCAAACGCAGGCAATATTTAATCTAATAATCGTCTACTTTAACTATGCGCTAGCAGTTTCCACCCTCGCCTCAATTGTTGATCGTGCTATCGCACCATTGCTGCAAAAAGATAAATGAACGGGCCACCATGAGCTTAATGAAAACCAAAAGAACCCGCTCCCTATCAATGATCCTTACGATGATTTTTAGCGCATTTATCTTCTCTACTGCCGTTCGCAGCGCCGAACCAGAGTCTTCCCTCATGCTATTTCAAGCTATAGACGAAAGGTTGGCGCACATGGAGGATGTCGCTTTGTTTAAAGCACAGAATCAAATGCCGGTAGAGGATATCGAGCGCGAAAAGATTGTGCTGTCTGATGCGAAACAACTCGCATCAAGTCATGGACTGGACCCTGATTCGATGGAGCGTTTTTTCATTGCCCAGATAAGTGCCGCGAAGGCGATCCAGTATCGCTACAGGGCTGCGTTATTAACTCGCGAGATACCGACCCGATTAGTAGATCTGCAAGCGGGCATTCGCCCGGCACTGGATCGACTGGGCAACGATATCATCGTACTCTTCGCCACAGTGTTGCACAGTCGATCTGCAATGGAAGAACAAAGCCGCGAACGTTTCATGAACACACTGCAGAGTCAGTTGCTCGCTGATGCGGAAAGAGAAGCTATGTTCGATGCAATGTTGGAAGTACGGCGCAGCCAGTAGCGCTAATCGTGCCGTATTGAACAATTCTTCATGGCAAGGCACACTTAGCCCCCCCCCTTGCTAATACCCGCTAGCAATACACTGGCGATAAACAAACTAAGAACAGATTTGTGAATAGAGGCTAAACACAATGCCATTGGACATTACAATCACCCTCAGCGACGGGGACTTGCAAAAATTTCAGGAAAGCATCAACAAGGGCAAGCTCGCCGTCGATAATCAAGAAAGTGCCGAGGCTATCGAGCAAAAGGCCTACGAGCTGATCGAGCTCGCGACGGGCGGCAATTTACCCCAGTTTGTACACGATCGGATTCTCAAGTTACAGATTCTGCTAAACATGATTAGAGACACCGAATGGAAACTTACCAAGGCAGAGATACAGAGTATTCGCGGAGCGCTCTATTACTTCGTCGATCCAGACGACTTGATCCCAGACCACATCCCTGGAATCGGCTTCCTAGATGATGCAATGTATGCGGAGATCATCGTTCAAGAGCTGAGAACCGAGATAAAGATGTATCAGGAATTCTGCCAATTTCGAATCTCAGAGGAAAACCGCCAAAGAAATAAGGGCATAGATCCCCATGTCGGACGTGAAGACTGGATCTGTGAAAAACGTTCCACGCTTCACGCGCGTATGCGTGAGCGTCGCGCTTTAAGTACTGGAGGCCGAGGCCTTCGTATGCGAATATTCTAGTAACCTGGAGTCACCCTTGAAAAAAAACACTATCTTACTGGCTCTTAGTTTCACAGCACTGCTTAGCTCGCTCCATTCATCGGTGTTGGCGCAGCAATCTATAGTCCCCATCGACAGCGCTATTCGACGTTCTTTTGATGCGATTTCCTCCGACCCTCGTGTCAGCGCGGGACTGCTAAGAATAGAGGCAAGAGAAGCAGAAATGGTGCGAGAACAGTTTCGACTAACCGAAATTCCCGCCCCGCCATTTAAGGAAGAGGTACGAGCTGCCTACTACTTAACCTTGATGCAGGACCGCGGTCTTGCAGATGCCTATATCGATAGTGAGGGTAATGCAATTGGAATTCGTCTTGGCAGTGGTGATGGACCAACTCTGTTGATAGCCGCTCACCTAGACACAGTATTTCCCGAAGGCGTAGATACCAGCATCGAACTGCGCAGAGGACGCTACTATGCTCCTGGCATAGGTGACGACACGCGCGGCCTCGCTGCCATGCTATCCATTATCGAGACGCTTAACGACTCGGGAATTCAGACTCATGGCGATATCATATTTGCCGCAAACGTCGGCGAAGAGGGCAGAGGTGATTTGCGCGGTATCAAGGCGATTTTTCGAGACCACCCACAGATAGATGGCTTCGTCTCTATTGATGGCGTTCGACTTCGGCGCATCACCACAGGCGGCACAGGCAGCCGACGCTTCGAGTTTCGTTTCAGCGGGCCTGGTGGACACTCTTTCGGCGCCTTTGGCCTAGCTAGTGCGATACATGCTATGGGCAGGGCTATCAGCAAGATAGCCGACTTTGAGACCCCTAGCTTCCCCAAAACCACATTCACCGTTGGCACGGTAACAGGTGGCACCTCAGTTAATTCAATCGCAGCGGATGCGGTATTCGCTCTTGATATGCGATCCAACGATCGCGAGCAGTTGGCACTCTTAGAAGAACGTGCCAAGGCGGCAGCTATCGAGGCCGTGGCCGAAGAGAACGCGCGTTGGAATAACAGTGAGATTAGCGTGGACTTTGTGTTGATCGGAGACCGCCCTGTAGGACGAACCCCTACCAAGGATTCACTAGTCCAAGCTGCCGCACTCGCCTTCGACAAAGTGGGCATAGAACTCCAACAGCTGGGGATCTCCAGCACCGATTCGAACGTTCCCATGGCGCTGGGAATTCCAGCGATAACCATCGCCGGAGGTGGCAATGGCGGCGGAGCGCACTCCCCCGATGAGTGGTTCGTGCCGACGAATTCCCATGAAGGGCCGCAGACTTCGTTTCTCATCACCTTGGCCATGGTAGGAATCCAAGGCGTCGACACCGGCCTTCTTGAACAACACAATCGCTGAACTCTGCAGCAAACCAGAAATGAAGAAGTACGAATTCGCACGTCCTCAACACCCTGTCTAACGATACGCCTAGTAAACCCCGCCATCACTGGAAGCGGGGCAGTCTTTTCAGAGCATCGCCATTCACCGTTACCATCTCTACTGATAAGAATGCGTGGATGTAAGCACGGCCTGACTGCCGGAGTTGCTCAAGATTCGAATTGAGGACGGTATTTGTTCAGGCCGGAAACTGCAGTCGGCTTTTCAGCGCCCTGCTAATCTCCCTGTTCGAAGACAAGGTATGACGCAGCCTGATACTCAAGCCGCCCTATACCCCAACGATTGAGGGCCACACTACAGCGCCTAAATCACCTGTCATTATCCCAATGCTGGCCTTTATATTCGCACTATCGAAGCGCATCAAGCCAATAAGACCTCAAGTTACAAATCTTAAATCAATCACTTCTGTCATGCTCTATCAACTAACAGGTTCACCTAACAGCCGTCCGTCGTCGTTATTCTCTCGAATAGATCTCGAATTTTAGCATCCGATAAAAAACCCGCTATAAAGCGGGTCTCAATGCAGGGAAAACCCTAGCAGGTCGCGCAACTACGGTTTCCTTATTCAGCGACCGATCCCTTGCGCAGATGGCCGTAGATGAGCTCCTCTGTAAATTCAACACATTTAAATTCAAGTAACTGCATGTTTTCATCTAATCTTCGGTATAGCGGAAACTTCATTGTCCATGCCTGGGTATACACATTGGGATCCTCAAGCGTTGCCTCGTACATAAGGGTGTTCGGCCCCGTATGAGTATAGCGCTCAGTTACCCGCAACGCATCGCTGTGATGATTGCCCGCATGATCTAGCCATGTGTCAGGCACCTGATCAGTTACATCAATAACCAAGCTATCACCTTCGAAATGCCCGCGTGAATGCCCCATCCAGCTCAGGATCGGTGCCTCGAAGTCAGGACGATCCATATAGACGATACGGCTTGCGCTCGCAAACTCGTAGGCCATAACAACATGCTCTGGAGACTGAATAATCTGGAAGGGGAACGGGAGGTAGGTCGCCCTCGGCACGCCTGGCATATAGCACTTCACGACCGGATCCAGCGACAACCAATCTGCCCTATTTTCCTGCGCTTTAGCACGAGCCTGTGAGGTATAAGGAATACCTCCTCCCTGGACGATGCCCAATCCCGCAGGAATTGCCCCTATCGCCCCTAGCTCAACTAGAGGACTAAAGTCCGCTGCGTGAGGCTCTACATCCCAATGCGCGCTTCCGATCGCCTGCCAAATACCATTAAAGTCTGGCTTTTCATCAGCGGTTCTTGGGACCAAATCACTTTCGGCGGCTACACTGATAATGCTCAGCATTACTAGAAGCGGTGCCGCTAGCAGAGTATAAAGGCGTGACTTTAGGACATTTTTTACCGAATCATCTCTCATTATTAGCTCCCATGTATTTATTTTCCACTACCATATCACTTTCAGCAGGACAGCCAAATCCTAAATAACGTGTAATATCGCGAATTCGATGGCTTCGTGTTGACACCAGAGCCACGCTCAGCTAAATATTCAGCATCAAACATACTGTGTCCAAAAGGCAGATAAAAGGTTTCATTGATCGCTTCTTGCCTAAACATGATTTTCAGATAACGAATAAAGACTCTCAAAGAAGGATTGGATAAGCTGGAAACACTAGCCAGACTCGAAGAAACCGCGCTGAGCATACTGATGCGGGAATCAGGGATCGCGTTCTTCAGTTCGCTGACTCTGCATTCGCTCTCTATGGCCTTTGTAGTGGGAATAAATTTTGTTGTCGCATTGCGGGTCGTTGGTTTCGCGCCTCGCCTGGAGATAGCAGCCCTGTGCCGTTTCTACGTAATACATTGGTACGCTGCCGCTTTGATCTTCATCTCCGGAAGCGCCTTACTGCTGGCGTATCCGGCCAAGGCACTTACCAATCCAGTATTTTATATAAAGCTTTGTGCAATAATTATTGGGCTACTGATAAGCAAGCGCATTCAAAGTACATTCTCAAATAAACCTGATGTCTCGATCGATAGCACCTGTATTAAACTCGCTTATCTCTCAATTGTGCTATGGATAGTTACGTTGACCGCTGGGCGATTTCTCGCTTACACCCACAGCATTCTTCTTGCCTCCCGATTTTATTGAGCAGCCATGATTGATTTTCTACTTGATTTCTCGCAGGGAACTGGCATCTATGCCTTCATGAATTCGCCCTGGGGTTGGCCTATCGCCGAGTCCATCCATTTCCTCGGCCTGTGCCTGCTAATTGGAACCGTCGGCTTATTCGATCTACGCATGATGGGTTTTGCGAAGGAAATTTCACTATCCGAGCTGCACCGATTGATACCTATCGGGGTAGCTGGCTATTTGTTAAATGTGATCACCGGCACCATGTTCCTAAGCACCGCTCCAGATCAATATCTCTATAACCCTGCGGTGCAATCGAAATCTTTCTTTATGCTGATCGCTGGCATTAATATGCTATTTTTCTATGCGACTACAGCCGCAGATGTTCACTCTGGAGCCAGCTCTTCACGCGTGGTTTTACGCGCAAAAATCATGGCCGGTATTTCCCTTGTCTGCTGGTGTGCTGTGATAGTTTGCGGCCGGCTTATAACTTACTATCGCCCTCCTTATCATTGGTGCCTTTGGTGCTAACAGGACAGTTAAGTTCGCGTTCCAATTGAATTTTCGACTGATCTGAATTAGTCTTCCTGCGCTTATTGAAGCGCTACCTATTTAGCACCACAGCAGATCTGTAGAACCGCCCTCACCGTAGCTTAGTGTGAACATTAACTTCAAAATGGCTTAAAATGAAACTTCGATCAGAATACTCCATCGGGATATTTCACATCCGTATCAACTGGCTATTCGCAGTCTGCGTGTTTATGACCGCCACCGCGTTTGCCCGACTAGGTTTGTGGCAACTAGATCGAGCGGCGGAGAAGGTCCAAGCGCAGGCCGCCCTCGTCATTGAGTCCAGTGTTAATGCCGCTCCTGTCGAGGACATCCTCGCCGGGCATTTACACCGCGCAAACCCAGAATTGCAGAACCGACATGTTTCAATGAAGGGCGAATTCGTGAATGGCCGCTCCATCCTCTTATTAGCCGAATTCTTTCAGGGAATGATTGGCTACGGGGTGGTGACGCCATTTCGTCTAGAAAGCAACGATCAGCTCATTCTCGTCAACAGGGGCTGGACCACGGGTATCCTGCCCCCGGATACCCCGCCGAATCTTCGCCCTGTATCCGGGCCGATGGAGATTACCGGTCAGATCCACGTACCCCCCGAAAATGCGCGGGTGCTGGCTAGCCAAATCGATGCATCTGTGTGGCCACTGCGCATGCGCAGCCTCGAAATCGATGTAATTGCCGATATAATCGGCGAACCGTTGTTTCCGTTCGAGATTCGACTCACCGAGGAGCAGGATGGCGTGCTGGTACGTCATTGGCCCGCCGTAAATGCTGATGTTAACCAGAATTTATCCTATTCAGTTCAATGGTTTAGCCTCGGTTTGTTAGTTCTTTTCGCAAGTTTGCTCGCCAGTAGCAACCTCTGGGCCCTGCTGCGCGGCAGCAAGCCCTAGAACAGCTATCTTTGCTGTCTAGCGCTAGAATTAACTGATTTTGGAACATTTCGAAAAATTAGCCTGTTTTCAGCCTCTTAACAGGGCAGAACTGCCGATTATTCGACCCATTTCGCGTGCAGAAAATTCAACTAGTGGCCGAATAATGCTATTGTTCACAAGTAATTTAATAAACACTGAATGCAATTTTTATTATCAACAGATAGACGATCTAACCAGCTATTGAGGAGTAGCATCATATGCGAATAATTTCCGCAAAATCACTGCTGAGCGGCATGGCAGTAGCAGCAGCACTGTCCATTCCGGGTGTATCGCTAGCACAATCGAGCGAAGTCACATTCCACAAGGATATTGAGCCAATTCTGCAGCGCAGCTGCCAGAACTGTCACCGTGATGGTGGCGCCGGCCCCATGCCTTTAGTGACTTATGACCAAGTCGCTCCTTTTGCCGGTTTGATCGAATACAAAACCGCTCTACGTGACCGTGCAGGTGCGATGCCTCCTTGGTACATGGAGAAGGACATCGGTATTCAGGAATTCAAAAATGATCCATCGCTTAGCGACGAAGAACT
>Ga0307994_1000968_pt1 | contig 18348 bp, 21 predicted proteins | sample EllFjometagen261_FD_203171 | JGI IMG/M metagenome (GOLD analysis project Ga0307994, IMG submission 203171) | Marine microbial communities from Ellis Fjord, Antarctic Ocean - #261 | ecosystem: Environmental > Aquatic > Marine > Unclassified | place: Southern Ocean | collected 2014-11-02 | reverse complement strand
ATCAGATGTACCCGCAATTTGCCACACTTGCATTTTGACCACTTGCGTTCGACACGTTTTAGCACCCGTCCATCCGTCAAAACGTTCACGGCAAAGTTTGAACGGTTTGTTACCCGCCATCAATATCGAAATTTTTTCATTCCATGTGACAATTTTTTGTTTGAAATTGTAGCGCCATTTGTTGCGAATGGGACATACGGACACGCTTTTTTTGCGCTTGTCGGGTTTAAATGTCCATTTCGTACCCTTTTTACACAGTAGTGTTCCTTTGAGATATCTCTTCTTGAGATATACATCTATGGTGAGACCTTTTTGCCAACCTTTGTTCATGGTTGATTTTTTAAATAGAAGATATGTTTGAATAGAAAACTTTGCTCATATGCTGGTTTGCCAATGTGAATGAGCATATGAGTAAAAATCAACCATGTTCAAACTTGTTTTCTTATTTACTACGACATATGCCACCATTTTTTTCTCAGAAACATTCGAAGATGATTCGAAATGGGTAGAATCTTCTACTCGTCACGACGAAGACAAGATGGGTAGTTTTGTCTTAACGGAAGACAACAAATTGAAAACCGACACAGATGCGCGTTTTTATACCATGTTTGCACCTATGACCAATCCCGTTCGACAAGAAAACCGTGACTTTGTAGTCCAATACTCTGTCAAATTTGACAATACTGATTTTAAATGCGGTGGTGCTTATTTGAAATTGTTGGAAACGGACAACGAACTTGAATCAATTAATCATGAAACACCATATAAATTAATGTTTGGACCAGATTTCAGTTGTAACAGCAAAAGCAAAGTTCATGCCATTTTCAGAGATACACAATGGTCCGTGGAAACAGACGCTGCCATTCTTAACGATGGACAAGAACACACGTTTGCATTGGTGATTCGCCCCGACAACACGTATTCTTATTACGTTGATAGTAAAGAATTACATTCTGGCGATATTGAAGATGTATGGCCGTTGCTTGAACCGCGTGAAATCAATGACCCAGGTGAATCTAAACCAAACGATTGGCCAATTGCCCAAATTTTCGATGTTGATGATGTGAAGCCAGTGGGTTACGACGACATTCCGAAAACAAATGTTGACTTTGAATCTATGAAACCGGAGGATTGGGATGACGACGAAGATGGTATGTGGGAACCCACTGAAAAGCCGAATCCTGACTACACAGGACCATGGGCACAGAAGAAAATTCCAAATCCTGACTACAAAGGAGTGTGGATTCACCCAAAAATTCAGAATCCAAAGTACGTTCCTAATGCCACCATTTACAATCAAGTGTCTGGTGCCAATGTAATTGGATTTGAACTATGGAATTTTGATTCAGGGGTTTTGTTTGACAATATCCTTGTTTCCGATGAATGGTCTGTTGACGAGTTATAAAAAACCATCCTATTTATAAAAAGGTGCAACTCCCCCGTTATACATCATGAATATTAAATATTGTTCTCTATAATATATCCTCTTATACCTTTTTTTTTCGCATTGGATGGTACGCGGTGTCATCTCATGAGAGATGATAACCCCGTTAGAATAGAATATATTATAGAGAACAATTTTTAATATTCATTTATACTGTACTAAGAATTGTACCCATGTCAACACGGCCAAATACTAATTTATCATCTATCACTATATCTTCAATTGTATCGTAAATTTGTTGTATGGCAATCGATGCGGTTTTCTGAGACCCTGTGACTGTTTGAAATCCAATTGCATCTTCTGCGAACGCATTTGCAACTTTTTTACCTGCGATATTTAATCCAAGGAAAAAATAACCGATGATTGCGACCATCCAAATTGCGTGATATCCTTGTTCAACCAAAGTGAATGGAAGTAATAAAGAATATAATCCGAGTCCCAGATTCATTACATATGTGAAAATCGTAGGAGGTTGATATGCATTTAGATTTGTCATGTTTCCCCAAGAACTATATGCACGTTCCCAACTTTTGACCAAGAAAGTGCGTGTTTTATCTTGTTCGTTTCTTGTCAAATCTTTGATATAATCTAATAATTTGTAGAAACAAATGTCAACTTCTGTCATACCAGCACCGTTTAATGCATTGAACATCTTATAGACTTCGTATCCACCAGAGGTTCTTGAAAATATAGGGTTTTGTATTTCTTTTTGACGGAGTTTGGTTGTTCTTATTGTGGTAGATTGTTTAAGATCAATTGTTCCACGGAATGTATGTTTGATTAAAGCTGGCATTGCTCCTATAACATTGAACGACCTTTTTATGTTTTTATCTTTAATTGCTTTGTTGCCTTCGGAGTAAAATGCTATTATGTCCCAACATAAAGCGTATAAATCCCCTGTACAAGCATTGTAGCTGTTAAGACATTCTGCGTTTTTATTAAGTGCTGAATTTAATTGTAATGGAAGGATAAATCCGAGTGTTGCCGATAAAATTTTGACAACATCTGTGACATCATACGATAGATTATTAAGGTCATATTCAATAAATATGAATGTCCACAAGCATTGAAGAACGATCAGTATAAATGTTTGAAGATCTGCCAATGGGGGAAATAATGACGTTGCAGAATGAACACGAATTTTGTGAACACTGTCACTTAAGACAACAGGTGAATATGTCCACATCCAAGACCAAGCTTGTTGCAATGTATTCCAATAGCTCATTCACAGTTATGTTTATTTAAAAAAGAATATGTTATATAGTGTATTTATCTAATCATCGAATGACGATTCCATATCTAACGAACTTAACGTTGACAAACATATTTCACAGCCATTGACTGCTGTTAATGACGCTGTCATACCGTGTCCTTTTCTTGTGATGATCGAATTTCTAGATACTTTGGTCGGTTTCGTGTACAAATGACAATATACTAACACACACAACAGCATGAAAAAGGAACAGATAATTGGTTTCCATCTCACACTGAACGGAAAACGCTGACCACAACGAATTGTCCATAAAATCAATGTTTCTAATATGATTTGTAGTGAAAATTTGGCAAATCGAAGTTTCTGTTCTTTTGATGCCATCGATTTTCGTATATTGTCAATGGTGTACAATTTCAAAGCGCAATATATGGGCACTAATGTTAGGTTGGATGTCAATTGGATGAGTACAAATATTGGCACTACTATTTTTGTGTTTATGAAATGGTGCATCGTGAGAAATGCCACTTGACACAAAAATAGATAGGTGATGTCAGAAAATAATATATTAGAACATATAGTTCCGATGACAAGACCCGTGATTGTCCTGTTCATTTTGATCCACTGGTCAATTGTAATACCAAAATATGGTGCATGTTCGGCATGACAAAATCGAACAACACCTACGGATAAAAATAAAAGTCCCCAATATGTATCTTGTAGAAAATATTTAAAAGACGAAAAAATAGAAACGGCAAATGTGAAATAAAAAATTGTTGCACATTGGCACCACACAGCATGTTTATTATACATGTCCAAATATGTATACGAACCTAAATATTCGTTTTGGGATATAAAATCCATCCAATTGATAATAAAATAATGGCAAGGGCATCATCAAATTCAAATATTTCATTCTGCAACACAATGTCTGTACATAATGTTGCAATAGGATGTAAACATTCGAATATTGCAATTGAATCAACAGGCATTTGATTTGAACATTGAGCAATTACCCACAACTTACAGGCTGAACTAAGTGCTGCAGTAATAATAATACATAACCAATTGTCCCACCCCACCATATAAGCAGCGTTTAAATGTTGGGGTGTCCATACAATAGTTGATGCGAACATAATTAACACTGATATTTGAACACCTCTTGTAATATTTGCCAACACATTTTCTTTCTCTAACATTAAAAACCAGGTGCCCACAGACATTACTTGCAATCCTCCTGCAAAAACGGAACCCCATATTTCCCATAAACGTATTTCCCTGTGACTCCATGGTGCAATTAACCATATTGTCAACGTCCCTAACAATGCAAAATTTAGAGCTATAAGTCGTCGACCTTCCATTTTAGAAACATTTATGGCTACGAAAAGAGGTATAAACGGCTGTAAAGAGATTGCGATTCTGTATCCAGATAACATCACACATATGGTGTATGCTATAGTGGGTATTACCCATCCACATATTGAAAACTTGAACCACCAATAGATTGTGTGTTTTGTGGGTGTCTTTCGGAACGACAATGCTGATAAAAATAGACAAACAAATAACATTCGAAGCCAATGCATATGTAGGATGGATGCATCGGGATCTTGTTTGATCATCCAATGTAAAATATTGTCCCAAGCGGCATGGCCTAATGTAGCTATTACTAAAGGTAACATCAAAAAATATATTTCTAATTTAAATACTATATAACACTATATTTTTTGAGTAATGAATTTGAAACCAACAACTTCTTGGCAAGAACAACTTCGCACTATATCATCGGTGCTGACTGCAATTTGTTTGGTATTTATTTCTGTTTCTATCATTACAACAGGTGTCTATATTGTGCGTTCGGTGTCGTATGCACAAAAAGCTTTCCATCCTAAACAACTGACGAGTATGATTTCTGACATTGGAGATACTGTCTCCACAATACACAAAACAACACATTTGTTAGGTTCTGGAAACATGAAACCACTTGTTGATGATTTTCACAATTTAATTGTTGTGGTACAAAAATTAGGTATCGGGTTAGAAAATTTACACATTGATAAGGTGTTAAAAGAATCAGAGTCGTGGCGAAATATGTCTACAAAAGCACTTGTTGGAATGGCACAAGCATTGTTTTAGACGGTATTACCGAAAAACGAACTACGTCATCCCAGTCCTGATATTTGCGAGAATTAACCACTCGTGCTACAAATAGCACGAAACAACGAATAAAAAATTATTTTAAATGTTTTTGTTCAACACTCATGTAAATTCTCATATGTCCATAGGTCTATGAAAATATTCCAAATAAGATCCGCAAGATTTTTGTTCTCAATGTGAGCAACCCAAATTGTACCAAACCAATTTAGATTGCTACAATTCAAGTCAGTTTGTTTTCCCTCGTATGCATCATACACTAAAAAAAATCGTTTTAGAAGGACTAAAGATGTTATTACAAAACGTAATTTTTCAGTCCAAATCGCAGTACATTTTGCGTTCCCATGAGCTATCGATACATAAAGCTCGTTTTGTTCTGCGGTTCCAGGTGGACTTGAATATCTTTCAAAATAAGAGTCGGTGGCAACCTCACATCGTTTATAAATTTCAAAAATGATCATATTTCGAATGTCGTTCAAATTTATGTGTGAAATTTCAAACGGGATGTTCTTTTTTGATAATACGTGTGCTGCTCTTTCTCGATAACTACCTTCTAGTTCAGGTGCAATGACAGAAGCATTTAACATTAATTCTTTTATACTTGCTTTAAAAGAATCTGATTCAGTTGGAAACTCTTTTTCAATTGCCTGTGAAAAAAAATTAGAAAGAATATTATTTTGACCTGTTTGCCTCAAATGTGTTTTACTTTCGACTAACCGTTGCAATTGTTCTTGCCAGATTCGATGCTCGTTTCTAAAATCCATTCTAATTATATGAAAGTTATTTATATGAAGAACTATATCTTTTATGGATTTAAATCACAAAAAGACTGTATAAAAAAGGTGAAATACTTAAATAATATGTTTAAAATTATATTATTATCATTAGGAATGCTTAATGGAAATGCTTTATGTTCTGTCTCACACGATGAACTATGGAAATGCGCACTTGGTTCAAAATGCTTAAATAAATTTCATTTGCATGCGATTTCTTCGAGGCATAAAACATCACCTCTCCAACAGCCATTTATTATGGCCATCGAAGGACCACAATACAATAGATTATACGAAGAATGCGACACAAATCATGACGGTTGTATTGATATTAACGATATCAAAAATGCAGGTGAAAATTGTCAACGTTCTTGTTTATGGAGACAAACAATGAAAGATATGTTGTGTCATACATGATTTCGACACACTGGACAGGTTGGCTTTTGATTCAACCACTGTTGAATACACGGTTGATGAAACATATGTGCACACGGTAATGTCGTCATATTATGTTGATAAATGACGTCGTAACAAATAGAACATTCTTTGCCTGTAGAGACACGCTGACGTGTCACAGGAGGTGGAGAGTACGGAGATAACGAAGAGTACGGAGAAAACGGAGAATGCAAACGATGTTGTTGAAAAGCCAAGACAGTTGTTTGAAGTACATGGGAACGTATGGAACCTTCTACTATCTGAACATTACGTGATGCATGCTCAATTACGATTTTGATTTCACGTCCAATGGGTGACACGTATTTTGACAATATGGTCACAATGGAGTAAGGTGGGTTATAGATAATAACGTGTTCTTTCAATCGACTATGGATAAAATGGATATTTTGAGAGGTCGGTATTCGTAATGTACATTCTGAAGTCATTTTTATGAATTAAAATATTCTTTTTATAGTTTAATTTAATTTTGTTTAAATTTATCGATTAATTGTTGTATTTTTGGCCGTAATTTAGGAATATTAGGAAATTCTTGTGCAACGAGTATTCCACATAAAAAACTAAGTACAGACCAAAACATTTCCATTATGTATTCTCTTATTTATACTTTATGGCGGTACTGTTGTATGCATTTCACCAGTAAATATAGGTCCAGATTCTTCATCGACTTTCTCAACTACTTGTTGCGGTTTTTGCGCCCAAAATGTTTCAAAATAATTTCCGACAGAAGGAAGGGGAACAGATTGCCCTGCCCATACACCAATTATAAACCCAAATAAAAATTCCAACATTTTTTTGTTTAATATTTTCATGTATTATACGGTGATTTTTATAAAAAAAGGATTTCAAACCATCAAACTTGAAACAATGACACGCCAGCTCGCACCTCTTGGAACAATTTTTTTCAACCAGTTCACACCGTTCATATTATATTGATGTTTGAACTGGTCAATTGTCTTAATATTTAATTCTGCAAGCACTGACTCTGTTTTAGGACCGATTCCACGCAACAAACGAACTGACTTGGAGTCTGGTGGAATTAGACGCGTTGTTTCAAACTTTTGAAAAGTCAAATCCAGTCGTTTTTTTAAATGTTTGTTTTTGTTCAAAAATTTTTTGACATTTTTCTTATCGAATATCAATGTCTTTTTAAGTGGTTGATTTTTCACTTGTGCGTCCACGTTGTCATTAACATACACACAAAGTTCAGCCAGGGCTTTGGCGTCATCAATGGCCACATGTGCATTATAATGACGTTGAAATATTTCGGCATATAATTTTGGCTGAGAATATGACTTATAACCTGGAATATATTGCCGAAAAAGTTTCAACGTGTCTACCATCTTAAAATGTTTTGGAATAATATTTTTTGTTCTTTCTGCACAACCTTCTAAAACTTTAAAATCGAAAGAGTTACCATTATGAGCCAACCACGTAGGTTCGGAACGTGTAAACTGAATGAGTTCTTGAAGTGCCTGACTTTCGGTTTTGAATTGGGGTCCGATACTAGGATTATTGTGCCATCGAATAAAATCATTTGCTCGATTTGTTATGGTTCGATTCCGCCAAATTTCAGGAGGTTCGTCGTGCAGAAACATTTTATGATTGAGTGATTGTCGTTTGACAAGAACTGTCGACCAAAAATTTAGAGTTGCATCTGGTTTCTGATGCATCGAACGCAACACTGCAAACAGGTCTTCCGGTTTTTTTAAGACTGAAGATCGAGGAATGGGGTTGACAAGACATTTAAATTGTTTTTGGTTATCTTTCCAATGGACAGCGCCAATTTCAATAATTCGCGTTTCAAATCTTTTTTGACCAGGAGGTCGAACAGTATCTGGTATGCGGTCAGCAATAGTAGTTTCTAAATCAACACAAAATCCTATAGGAATACTCATTTATTCTAAAAATTAACTAATATTTATAGTACATTGTTATCGGTTTTAAAATCATTATTTTTTTATATCTATGTCTCTTTGAACACAAAGTTCTCGCACTGTCGTTAATTTGACATGTATTATAATTTACAAAATTGCCATATGTTCATTCCTCTTTTTTCTCTTCTTCGTCGTCTACTTCTTTGTTTTTTTTTATACTATTTTTAGTGATGTAATAAACACTAATGCTAAACGTAACGAATAGTAAACTACCCATGGTGAGTTGCTTTGTACTTAACATAATTATTATCTTTCGATATATATTTATACAGTTTATTTACAAACTGCGCCGAAAAAGATCATCGCAAAACAAATCACCGGTAATATTAAAAATAGTAGGATTAGAAATTTAAAGGGCAACCAAGTAATACGACGACAACAGCGAAATGAAAAGGAATCATGTGATTTTTGATTGACCAAGATCAAATTATCACGATATGACACAAAGTATTTATCGTAAATATCCACAGCAACGCCTGGCAAATACTCAAAATATTCGCGCTCAAACAGATTGTCCATTTCCATCAGAAATTCCATAGCAATCGTATTAAAAAACATATTGAGAAAATCCTTTTCGGCAAAAATCACCCATAAATTTGTCAAATACACCAGAATATTGAAACCAAATTCTTGAAATGTATCGATCATCACAATGTACGATGTAGCGGGAATCATTCGTTTCCGATGAGTACGGTCCACAATATTATCCCATAAGAAAAATGATTTAATGAAATAAAATAAAGACACGGCAACCATCAACAACCTTTCTTCTGTTTTGGCAGAATTTGGACAAATACCGCCGTCATATGTGCGCATTTGATGACGGACAATAGAAATATACATAATCCATTGTGTTAAAAATACCAAGATAGGAAGTGCAAAAATTAGACTAAATATGTGAGAGCAGAAGACTGTGTTGCGTCGTTTCATTGCAAATGAATGGTTTCCACTATATATGTGATATGCAAATAAACTGAACATACCAAATTTTGGGTCTTGTAAGACAAGTTCGGTTTTTTCTTCTGGTGAAATATCATCATTTTCTTCGTCATTATTTTTGGGTGTGAAGCATTCAGGCAACACTTTTCTTTCAGTATTTGGACCCATAAATGTATCTCCTCCGAGTTGGCGTTTCACATGTGCTTGTAAAAAATCAGCGTTACTCATATTTATAATACTTATTTTTTATTTTATACTCATATACATCATTTATTCTATTTTTCGAGCACGTTTAAATTTTCTTTCCGCCAAATTTTCTTGTTCTTCCGATTTTTCAAAATGGTTCACGTCGTTTCCCATGGACATCCATCCGAGCGCAGTTTCACGTGCAAAAAATTCCACTCGAGGTAAATCTCCCAACAACTTCGTGATCATTTCGCGAACGACCACTGGTTTTCGCGAATGTTCACGTCTCGGTGTCATTACAACAGGCGTGGGCGAATCTTCCAACAATGTTAGAAAATTAAGACGTTCGTTTGGAGAATCTTCGTGCACGATGGACGACATCTTTGACGCACCGCGTTCAGGCTCGTCGGGCAAAAGCCTTTTGTAAGATGCAATCTTTCCTTTGGTTGCGACTAAACATAATTCCGCATTAGAGCGCGTATAATATCCCACGCCAAAAGCAGGTTTCAACCCGTCTTTGGTGGTTTTGACCCAATTGACAAAGCAGGTTTTGTATTTGAATCCCCACGCTTTGATGAGGTCCAACGCTTCGGCGATAAGGGGCATAGTTGCCCACATAAAGAGTGCTGCATCGTCTTTGGTAATGCGCTCGACTTCTGGGCCGAGGTCTTTCAATTGTTGAATGGACATCGATGGATAAATTACTGTGCCGTTTTTTCTTTTGAGGACACCGTTTCCAACGTTTTGTTTGTATGACCAAGGAGGATCAGCATATATAATGTTTAAAGAATCGGTGGGTAATGTTTGGATTTGTTCATCGATAGAAATCATTTGTCTCACTGTATTCAAATATTTTAATTTATAGTTCACTTAAGTTCTACTTCTACTTTATTTAGGGTTGCACATGTAGCCTTTATCGGCGGTGCATAAGCAGTATACGATCATGTTTGAACCTATTAAATCGAGTGTCGCAATGACAACACCCGCGACACCAACCAGATATAAATTCACATCACTATAATACAAGTTATTTGCAACATTGACGTCAGATTGAATATCTGTAACAGAATTTAAAAGTCCAAGTAAACCAGAGAAAAGACCAACATTGATCATCGAGATTGCAAATTGGTAATCGAAGTGAAATATGAGGAGATGCCACAATATGGCGCCCGACTTCTTGGGGTCTATGACGAGATGCATAATCACAGAATGAATTCCGACGATAACATTAAAAACAAGAATAGCAATGACAATGCCGTTAAGAGTATCCATTGTAGCGAGTTGTTCCGTGGCGACACCGTCCTCAGGTACAAAATTACCATCAGCATCTTCAGCACCCGCGATTGCGATGCATCCCTTCGTAGTGGCGGCGCCGTACTGTTTTTGCGTTCCGCCGACATAACAACGGCGGTAACGTGGAGCACCCGTCCCTTCACCACCACCTGACAGCGTTATGCTGGGGAGAGTTCCATTTTGAACGAGAGTTCCATTACCATCATCGACAAAGGTGGGAGCGCCGGCTATCTCTTTATCAAGAAAGAGTTCCGCGTTTAATGTAGACATAGCTAAAGCGCCAAGTACGAGTAAAACAAGGTAAAGAACATTTAAATAAAATACGCGTGCTTCATATCCTCTTTCTTTTAAATATGTCATAGTATATTTTTTAAAAAGTAGTTGGGTTTATATAGCGTATTTTCATAAACAGTGCAATTGTTTACAACCTCTGGTCCCAATCATCAAAACAATCTGCGTCTAATGGTATCACCTTTCGTCCATCAGGTAATATAATTAAAGAATCGTCCGGTATCATGTAATCGTTATAAATTTGACCAATATTTCGTAAAGTTGCTGTTACAGGATGACCACACATGAGTAAGATGCATACGTATAACATTGCAAAAAATATACCGAATGGTAAAATCACCATCAATACAATATTTTTTATTTCCTTCAATGCCATCACCATAATGACCGCAGCAACTGCCCAAAAAAACGATTCACGGTTAAACATTTGCACATCGTACAAAACATGCAATAATGAACAAATCAACCACGCGACAATCTCCTTTTTTGTAATGTCATATTCTGTTAATCTTGTGAGTGTCATCAATGCGATTGGTATCACGGTCACGCATTGAAATTGCGTTTCTGGTAAACGCAATATCATATACTGTATTATAACCCAAAAACTGACACAAGTCAAATGTATGTGTGCGTGCCAATCATTTCCATTTTGCATAATCACAAAACAAGCACAACCTCCCACAACAATAATGACAGCCGACATTAACAAACCAGCTATTCCAAATACAACCATAGGATTTGCCCATTCCAGTCCGTCGATAATAAAAATCACACAAATCACCAAGTGGACAGTGGCCCAAGATATTCCAGACCATTTGTCAGATGTGTCCAACCTTTGTCTGTGTAATATAGATTGTAGTTGAAAAAACGAAACAATCACAACTGACAACAAACTTAATGCCAGTGACACGACCGAAAAATATCTCAATGGCATTTGATATAATGTTCCCAATAAAAACCATGTATAATGAAAAAGTATATACAAAACAAAAATAAAACGATCGAACAACATTGCTTTTCGTAAACGGGTAAATATACATAAGTTACACTTATTCTCTTGTGGATTCACACACAAGAGAATAAAGCAAATGACAACTGATATACACCTTTTAAAACGTCAACTTTTCAATAATTCGGATGATTATATGGGTCACATTCAACACCGTGGTTTTGAATGTTCAGGACCAACTCATCCGAAACGTTTCGGTTCTTTAATAAAGTTTTACGACGAAAAAAATCGAGTATATTCTATCAACACACCACCAAGTAGTGTCAAGTCAATCATAATTAAAGACGGTATGTGTCATTTGTCGATTGATTGTGATTGGAATATTGTCGAACAAATAAAAAAATGTGCAGAAATAGCACATCCAACAATAGTAGAGTTGAAAGATATTCCATTTGATCTTTTTTGGAAACATTGTGGTGTCCCAAAAGACGTCGAATTATGCGAATATGCAAAATCAAAAAACAAAAAAGTGAACAAATACATCAAAGTATACAATGAAGGAAAAGAAATTACTGGTAATGTACAAATTACAAATGATTCGATTGTATGTGCAAATATTAGACCCGTATTGTCAATAACTAAATATGAAAAAGATAAATATCAATTCGGGTTCAAATTTTTAATGGGTGCAGGAATAAAACTTGTTCAATTGGGAGGAAAACCGTCACCAATACGTCGACCATGGGATTGGGACACTGTTGATTTTAATATGTTGACAATGCCATTATATAACTCTCTCAGTGTAAAAACACCGTCGATGTCTGTTGTAGATTTACAACATTCAACAATAAATGTCACAACCAAAAACAAAGACTTTGAGAAAGCCATGTCACAATTCCATAGGAAAGCGGGCGTTACAGAATGGGACAATTCTATTGAAATAACAGGAAAACATAAAGTAACATTGGGCTCGACCGCAATTGCTTCTATCGAACCATACAAAGACAACAAAACCATCCGCTGGAAGACCCTGTCGATACATTCGAGTCGGAGTCGGAGTCGACCGAAGAAACAGACGGAATTGAAGGCGGAGCCACACGTGGGAGATAAAAGGGGCACCGACACATCGGACAATCCATCTGTCGGTGATGATCTTTCTGGTGTTCAAACCAAGCGCCAATGCACTTGAAATGGTATTTGTGACCACAATCCAATGTTACTCTCGCCCACATGTCTTTCAAACATATTGGACATTCGGAAGGTGGGAATAATAATGGATTTAAAACATCCACTGTAAAATCCATATGCAGGAACAGTTCGCATATTTATACATCTTAATGGATTTGATATCAATTGCGTATTTTATTATATATACAGTATTCGTATTTTAAAATGTTGACAAGGACCTTTTTATTAACATGGTACACCGCTATGATGTCACGCATCGACAAAGCTGGCCACATCATTCAAAACAATACGCCCAAACAAAACTCTATACTTGATGTAGTATCACCATCTAGCGTAAAAGGTGTAGAACTAGACTCGTCCAAAATTTTGACGGAAGGTTGGACTCAAACGGCCATTGTATCCGAAGAAACGTATACCCCTGAACAAGGCAAGTCTGAATTGGTCACATGGATTGATCCTTTAGATGCCACACAAGAATACACAGAAGGTCTCACGCAATACGTTTCCATAATGGCATGCCTCACAGAAAACGGCCAACCAAAAGCGGCCATTATGCATTTCCCATTTCGAAACGAAACGTGGGCGGTCATTGGAAACGAATGGCTCGAACGACCAGCCATGGAATTTTCACCACCACAAAATATAATTGTGTCCAGATCACACGCAGGTGAAGTAGAACAGGTGCTTGATGGATTTGCAATAACACGTGCAGGCGGTTCTGGTTACAAATCTGCAGAAGTCATAAAAGGAAACAATTTGGCGTATGTACACACGACAACAATTAAGACATGGGACATCTGCGCCCCAGATGCGTTTTTACGCGCTTCTAACGGTACGTTTGTGGAATGGACCACGGGAAAACCATTTAATTACACAAAGACTTATCATACAAACGGATTGTTTGCATCGACGACAACCACACGAAATTGGTTTCGAATGATGTTGATATTGAAAAAACCAGTGATAAGACTAGGAATTGCATTCCTCGTATGGTTGGCAATCTATTTGTATCCACAAAACAAACTTGAAAAACCCACCAAAACAGATGCACGAAAATTGTCCTTTGTCCTCTGTGCCATAGGTTTAGTGTGTGCTTTTGTGGTATGGGGAATTGCACAAGAACGCATTATGTCAATCGAGTACGAAGGAAAACGATTTGAACACCCTGCCGTGATCATTTTCATAAGTCGCTTGGCAGCTGCAACATTGTCAGAATATTTTGTCAAAAAACAAAGCACACCACTATTCAAATTTTCAATCGCATCTTTCACCAATGTCATCTCGTCTCTATGCCAATATACAGCTTTGCAATACACCATATTTCCCATCGTCGTGATATTCAAATCATTGAAAGTTATTCCAGTTCTACTTGTCGGAAAATTTGTATTCAAAAAAAAATACAAACCAATTGCATATGGACTGGCATTATGTCTATCAATAGGTGTCGCCATATGCTTGTTTTCAAGATTTAAAGAGTCCTCGAATACATTGTCAGTATTCGGATTAATGTTGCTATCGGGATACGTATTTGCAGATGCATTAACTTCACAGTGGCAAGCGTATTTGTACAAAGAATATGAAACGCCACCGTTTGAAATGATGTGGGGTGTAAATACGTGTTCTCTCTTATTCACAGGTATTTACACACTAATAACTGGTGAAATTGACGCAACTATTGAGTTTGGTATTCAACACCCGTCGTTCGTTGTTCATGTGGCATGTTTGTGCATTCCTGCTGTCATAGGTCAACTATTTATTTTTAAAACCATACAAAGTCACGGTGCAGCGTCCTTTGCGATGATCATGACAGCCAGACAAGCAATATCATTGGTTGCGTCATGTATCATTTTTGGACACAAATTTGATATGTTCGGAATTTTAGGGGTTGTAATTGTCATTGGAACACTCTTCGCAAAGAGTCATGTGACATTGGAAGCAAGAGATGAATACGAAAAAGTTTCCTTAGAAGAAGACATAGAAAATTTAGCCACAGAAAAACATAAAGATTAAATATTTAAGTAACTGCATTATATGCGAGCCTAAAACAACGAGCATTCATAAGACAACTATTTTAAAAAAATACTATAAAAAATACTAATTTTATTATGGACATGTTCGTGGAGATGTACGAGTACGAAGTATATACAAATTAACTTAACAATTCTATTACAATTATATTACAATAGAATCGAAACCGTTAAATGATTTTGCCTTATGAATACCTTCTTTTGATTTAGTTTCACGTGATTCATGGTTAGGCCAAGACCGAGACCGTATTCCATATTTTCGAAAACTACGAGAAATACCAACGCGCAGTCTAGCACAACATCGCCTCCGGGCACAAAAAACACAGACAAACAACAAAGGTAATAGTAATAAAAAAAGCCACCATAAATTGTTTGTATCGTAACCAGTATGAGAAATGTTTGTCATGTTTCCAGTCATATTCGTCCTATCTGCAACATGACAATTGCAGATAGGACTTGGAGATGGACGTAAATTACAAGGTCTTATAGTCGGACATGTTGGACAAACCGTGATGCTTGACGGAGACGGCGTTATGCTTGACGGTGTTATACTTGACGGTGTTATACTTGATGGTTCGGATCGTAACGAAGAGGGCGATGGTTCGGATCGTAACGAAGAGGGCGATGGTTCGGATCGTAACGAAGAGGGCGATGGTTCGGATCGTAACGAAGAGGACGATGGTACACGTATTGGAACAGGTTCCAGAGTTGTATAATTACGACAAACCCATACCATTGTGTCCTGTACATTATAAACAACTTCACACATTCGTTATTCTTTTTTTTTTAAATTCAGTTTAAAAAGATAATATGTCGCTCTTATTCTCTTTTTCGACTCCGAAGTTGGAAGTGATGTATTCAAAATGAAATAGTTGGCACATGCTCCTATTTAAGACATTATTCTATTTTAAAACATGCAACAACATTTTAAAGACACTGGTTACTTAATTTATCGCAACTTGGTAAGCGGCGGAAATGTCACCGTCGGAAGGACCAAAAACGACTCAGAACCATCAGAAAAAGACTTTAAACAGGATAACATTGCAATGCTACCACATACGTCCACATTAAATCAAATTGCAGTCGACAAAAAAATTCTTAAAATTGTTAGAAAAATATTGAATACTGAGAAAGTACTTTTAATACAATCTGTTCCATGTGCCAAATATGGACGCCCAGTATGCACGTACACATCTGCACACAACAGAGACCAAAGGATGTACATGTCTAACGAAAACGAACCACCTGTGGCCGTGGCTGCAATTGTCTATTATTCGGATACTTCAGAAACAGAAACAGGAGGCGCTACTGTCATTGTACCACGGACGGGACGAGACGACACAGTAGACACATGTCCAGACACACATATGTCTGGAATAAGTGGGAAACCATTTGCAAATCGACGTGAAGAAGCAGAAGAAATTATGTCTGTGTTTGACGAAGAATGTGTAGAAATTGTACCGGAATTCAAGCCAGGGGACGTATTGTTTTATAGAACCGACACGTGTCACCGCGACACGCCCGTCAAAGAGGGGGAAACTCACTACGCCCACCACTTGGCGTGGCGATGCGCGGACGCAGTCGACCTACAACCGCCTGGATTTGAACAAAAAATGTACTTTGGAGATGACACATTTGAGCTAGAACCAGACCAATTGGAAACATTGGGATTTACTCCACGTGATGATCCGCGATGGAAAAACGAAATGTTTATGGCTGCGATGAATCAACGATACCAATGGGCAGGATTTGATGCCAAAAGATATATGAAATATGAGAACCCACCACCTGTGCCAAGATTTTGGCATTTTGCTCCATTGACATTGCGTTCCACCGCGTCGGCTAACGATGTACGGGAAAAATTGTTTCAAATTCTACACGATTTGGATGTAAATGTAGAAGCCGTGTCTTCCTTTTGGAAGTATCGTTTGCAAAAAGTTTGCGGCGATGCTTACATTGATATCCAATGTCATTTTTTTAAGCAAGATTCGGCCGAAATTGCCGTGGACATTAATTTGTTGTCTGGTGACCGTTTCGTCTGGCATCATATGGCACAAAATATACGCGTCATGTTTGCTGGCGGTAATGCAAAAGGTGAATGTTACAAACCACGCGATTACCCATTCAGAACCGACCAATTATTTCAGTTGTTGGAGCATGGATCCATGAACGATAAGCGAAGAGCGATGCGTTCACTTGCGCTATCCACTACCAATACAGATATAAGTAAAATTGTTCCATGGATCAATAAACCAATGGGAACATTTCTAGAAAAGGAGATTCAACGATGGGCGGAGTATATTAAAGTAAATCGTGCGCATTTGTAAAACTTTGCACATAATACAAATTAAAAATAAGACTATATACATTCACTAATATTAACAAATGAACTTCATTTTATTTCAATGTTTAATTCTCATGTGTACAATGAATGTGTTGGTGCTTGGTGCACAGCAGCCGGTGTACATAGAACAGGAAAGTGGGGGATGCACGGACAAGGGTGCTGGTTGGGGGTACATCACGACGGCGGCAGCATGCAGGGTGGGAGCTGTTGCAGTTGGATGGATGGACAATAAGCCATTTTCATGGATGGACAATAATTTATATTCATCACCTTACGCTACTCGGGGTTGCTTATTGACTACAAAACATGTCATCCAACATCAAGTAATCCAAAGCACCACAGTATTGAACTTCAATACGGACGAGTCCTCCACAGTATCGTGCGAGTCCCATGTCAAGTGCCTCTGCACCCTCCTCTGTCAACCTGGCACCTACCAAGATCAGACAGGTCAGATGTCCTGCAAAACTTGTACAGCCAATACTTACAGCGTTGCTGAAGCTTCAAGTTGTGACTACAATGCCACCAGCTGTCCAGTAGGAACATATGCTAATGGAACGGCAGCTTGCGAAAGTTGTCCGGTTGGAAAATACAATAACCAAACTGGAAGCACACCAGAGTCAACTTGCAAAGATTGTGGTACTGGGACCTACCAAAATCAGACAGGTCAGACGTCCTGCAAAACATGTGAACTTGAAACATATCAAGATCAGGCTGAGCAGATTAATTGCAAAAAATGCTACGCTGGATCATACATTACGCCCAACAAAAGTGCGTGTCTTGTTTGTGAGAAAGGTCAGTGGCAAAATCAAGATGGACAGTCCAGTTGCAAAGATTGTACTGCAGGACAATACAATAACGCAACTGGCAGTATGACAGCGAATGATTGCAAAGTTTGTTCCACAGGAACATACAGTGACCAAGCTGGTCAGTCCAGTTGCACTGATTGTACTGCAGGACAATACAATGAACAAACTGGACAGGATAAGTGCGTGGACTGTGGAACTGGTCAATACAACAACCAAACTGGTCAAGCATCAGAAGCTAATTGTACGGCGTGTGGAACTGGTCAATACAACGACCAAACTGGTCAAGCGTTGTGCGTTGAGTGTGGAACTGGTCAATACAACAACCAAACTGGTCAAGCGTTGTGCGTGGAGTGTGGA
>Ga0307994_1000965_pt1 | contig 18371 bp, 15 predicted proteins | sample EllFjometagen261_FD_203171 | JGI IMG/M metagenome (GOLD analysis project Ga0307994, IMG submission 203171) | Marine microbial communities from Ellis Fjord, Antarctic Ocean - #261 | ecosystem: Environmental > Aquatic > Marine > Unclassified | place: Southern Ocean | collected 2014-11-02 | reverse complement strand
ATCTTTTGCAAATAATATCAGTCCCAGAATGATAAGCGCAATACCCACCAAGCCCAGTGTAGAAGGAAGGGCATTATTCAGTAATAACATGCCGCCAATTAAAGCAAATATTACTTCACTGGCTTGAGTAGAATCTACGCCTGCCACCTCGCTCGATGTCAATGCTCGCTCACGGGCATATAAAAATATACTCGTCGCCGCCACACCTGCGAGTACTGCTACCAGTAACGTATTAAAAACCTGTGTGGTCGCCGGTTGCTCAGGACGTATGATTAAGCCCAATAGTAACCAAAAGGGTAAACTACCTAGGGTCATTAACCAGACTTTATTAAAGGCATTTTGTAATAAGGTTGTTTCAATCGCAGGAATGCGCGCGATGAGATTTTGTAAGCGTGACGCAGCTTGTCTATCGATAGGTAGGATAGGGGCTTCGGTAATGATGCGTTGGGTATGAGTGTCAATGTTATCATCAGTGTCATTTGGCTGAAGATTATCACGAGCCTGTTGCTGCTCAGCACTGTGTTTGCGCGAATTATGAGACACTTGCCAAACCAGCTGATTGCCAATCGGATAACTGAATGCTGCAATCAGTGCAGGCAGCGCGCCATATAGCAGCATATCAGCCATAGGTACGGTATCAGCGAGAGTGGATGCATGTAAGCCTTCACTGACATTGACCATCACTACGCCGATAAAGACCAATAGAGCATAAATGATAAATTTCTTATCAAATCTTTGCCCAAATGCCACCAACACCAATAAACTTGTCACCACCGTAAACATAAAGGTTGCTGCAACCACCCAGCCTGCAACGTGGTCGCCAGCATAACAAATGCCAGTATAGAACACACCAAAGCCGATACTGCCGGTAATACACCAAAATCGCCAATGCTGAAAGAAAATAGCGCTCAATTCTCTAATACGTCCAAAACCATGCTGCATCGCAATCAGGACAGTAATGATGAGCCACATAAATAAATAGCGCAGACTTGCTGACCAAAACCAGTGCCCACCAGCACTACTCATCATCTCATTTAAAATAAAAGTGGAGCTAAAAAACGCGCCCGCTAATAAGCCCAATAAAATGAGTTTGATCATAGCTGTCCCTTTCTTCCTTGGCTTGCTATTTATTTGAGAATCCATTCAGATTTTAGAGACTATTTGCCCTTGGCATCCGCCCAAATAATCTTATGTAGTTGCAATTGAAAACGTACGGGTAGGGCGTCGGTTAACATCCATTCGGCAAGCTCACGTGCGAGTACTGGCACTTCTGGACTATTATCGTTTGCCGTATCTTCATGTGCCACATTAAACATCGGTGAAAACCACACGGTACCGACTAATTTGTCTAGCTTATGCTCAAACAATTTTTCTTTTGCCCAGTCATAATCGGTGCGATTCATGATGACAAATTTTATTTGGTCATGTTGAGTGAGGTAATCGAGGTTTGACCAAAGATTCTTATCAACTTCACCTGAGCTTGGGGTTTTCAAATCCATCACTTTGCTGACCGCTGGCGGGACATTTTCGACCGTCAGTGCCCCTGCCGTTTCAAGAGAAATCTCATAATCCTCATTGAGCAGACGCTTCATCAACTCAATAGCATTAGGCTGGGCTAAAGGCTCACCACCGGTTAAGCAAATCCGCTTACAAGGGAAGCTGGCAATAGTCGCCATAATAGTCTCAAGCGACTGACGTTCGCCGCCACTAAAGGCATATTCGGTATCGCAGTAAACGCAACGTAGCGGGCAGCCGGTCAAGCGTACAAATATCGTTGGTAAACCTGAAGTCAGTGCCTCACCTTGCAAAGAATAAAAAATCTCCGTCAAACGTAACCCTGCTTCAGGGTCAGTGACAGGAATGGCAGCGGTGCGTAAAGATAACTCACTCATAATATTTCAAATACAGTTAAGGATTGATTGTGCCATCGAGCACATATCAAATAAAAAATGTTTAATAATCTGTCTAATGCTGGGAAGTTCAGCGCCCAGACAAGACAAAGATTATAACGTAAAGTCCTCTATTAAGCTGCTACCTAACAACAAAAAAGATGCTGGAGCACAAAGCTTCAGCATCTTTTTTTATTCAGACTTTTTAATCAATAATTATATGAGTAGTAATACAAATTTAAGCTAAACGTAATAACTCATTTACGGATGTTTTAGCGCGGGTTTGCGCATCGACTTTTTTCACGATGATAGCTGCATACAAGCTATGCGTACCATCTTCAGAAGGCAAGCTACCTGGCACAACAACTGAGCCTGCTGGTACGCGACCACGATGAATCTCACCAGTTTCGCGATCATAAATACGCGTTGACTGACCAATATAGACGCCCATAGAGATAACTGCGCCTTCTTCTACGATGACGCCTTCAACGATTTCAGAGCGCGCACCGATAAAGCAGTTATCTTCAATGATAGTCGGGTTGGCTTGTAATGGCTCTAGAACACCACCGATACCGACGCCGCCTGATAGATGGACGTTTTTACCGATTTGAGCACATGAACCAACAGTCGCCCAGGTATCTACCATAGCGCCTTGATCGACATAAGCACCGATATTAACATACGATGGCATTAATACGGCGCCTGGCGCGATATAAGAGCCTTTACGTGCAACGGCTGGCGGTACAACGCGCACGCCAGCTTCTTTAAACTGCGCTTCTGTCCAATCTGCAAATTTGGTTGGTACTTTGTCATAAAACTGGACATGTTCGCCCGCTGCTTGAACGTAGTTGTCATTTAAGCGGAACGATAGCAAGACGGCTTTTTTCGCCCACTGATTGACGACCCATTCCCCATCCTTTTTTTCTGCAACGCGCAAAGTGCCTTTATCTAGCTGCTCAAGTACTTGATTGATGGCATCACGGACATCTTGTGGCATGGTTGCTGGGCTATACTCGTTGCGGTTCTCAAAAGCTTGTTCGATGGTTTGTTGTAATGACATAAACATTCCTAGAATTGATGAAGGTAAATAAAAAACTTGCCGTATTGTCGCTAATTTGGCGACTTTTAGCAAACGTGATAGACGATACTATAATTTCGGGATTTTATGGGCTTAAGTATTGCTATTTATCCAGCCTAAGATGTCTTGGTAAACCTCCTCTTTATTCTGTTCATGTAGCGGCTCATGGCGCATATGAGGGTAGAGCTGCACAGAGACATGATCAAAATGTTGTCTGTCTAGGCGATTGGCAATATTACGAATACCGCGACCCATATCACCGATTGGGTCATTTTCTCCGCTGATTAATAACATTGGAAAATCTTTGGCAATCGTCATTGCCCAGTTTTTATGTAAGCCTGCATTCATCAGTGTAAAGAGGGTCATAAAGCCGTTATTAGTAAAGTCAAAACCCGTCAATGGATCGGCTTCATAAGCTTCAACGGCGGCAGGATTTTCGCTTAACCACGCAAACTTTGATGAAGAAATACGATTATTAAGCTTGCTATTAAGTACTTTATTCATCACGTTAGCAAATAAGGCGTTTGGCTTTTTAGGCGCCGCTTTTGTCAGTAACTTATTGATAGGTAATAATACTTTGATCAATGGATTGGCATCCGCTGTGCCCATTAAAATAGCACCGGTAAAGTTACGCGCATGGTGTTTAAGGACGTTACGGACGATAAACGAGCCCATAGAGTGACCCATGACGAAATGTGGCACATTCGGATGACGCGCTTTTAAGCTGTCCGCCATGACGATGACATCTTTTAATAATGACTGCACAGGATGCTCTTCACCAAAAAACCCCAAGTCTTTGGCTGATTTAACAGTTTTTCCATGACCAAGCTGGTCATAAGTGGCGACCGCAATACCGTGATCGGCTAAAAATTGCGCCACGTCTGCATAACGCCCGCTGTGCTCTGCCATGCCGTGTACAATCAGCAAGGTTGCACTAATGACAGTATCACTATGGCTCGGCTCAAAAAAAGTATGATGCAGATAATGGGTATTGTCAGAGGAAGTTATTTGTTCATTATTACTCATAAAAATCCAGTCCTTGAATGGTTAAGGGTATGATGAGATAGATTATATATTTTTTAGGGCTTTATTATAGGGATAAGTTATTGCTACAACCAATCTAATTGCGAAATTTGGCAACATTAGTATGTTATTTGGTTTTTAGTCAGCGTTATGGTCTAGTCATTTAAACGACAGCTACAAAAATATCGACCATAAAAAAACCCCCATCAAAGTGATGAGGGTCTTGGCAAATGCCATAATCGAATCAAATAGGATTCAAAAAATTTACTACTAAAATATGGCTCTCCAACCTGGGCTCGAACCAGGGACACACGGATTAACAGTCCGTTGCTCTACCAACTGAGCTATTGGAGAATAAGCGGTAAGTGTTTAATGACTTACTGCGAGCTTAGAAAGTCTCTAACGAGTTCTTGCTAAGTGGGGCGTATTCTAGCAAAGATAAAAAATACGTCAAGCTTTTTTTGCATGTTTTTATACATTAAAGATATTAACGCTAGCGCAAAGGTTGTTGTCGAGCCAATTTGCGTCATATCTTCGATATCACTCTGTTTGCGAAGTAACAACAAATAAAGCAACTTGCTTATACTATAATTATTTAGATTTGATAAATAAAAGACTGCATTGGTTAATAAAATAATGCTAATGAAATTACATTGTTAATAGCTATAAAGCTGCTAAAGGCTTATAAGATAAAGATTTATCAAAGCCAAACCAAGAATAAGATAGTAAACGACGAAAAGGATATTTGCGATGACAGACACTGCTAAGAAACAACATATTGTGATTACGGGTGCGACCTCTGGGATTGGTTATCAGCTGGTAAAAGACTATCTGCGAGAGGGACAGCATGTCTATGCCGTCGGTCGCGATGAGGAAGCCTTGTCTGAGCTCAAATCATTAGGAGCAGAAACTATCGATTTAGATCTAATGGATCGAGATAAGGTGATTGATGCTTTTGATAAAATTAATGAGATTGATTTGGCGATTTGCGGCGCTGGCATGTGTGAGTATCTAGATATGCCAAACTTTGATAGTGCGGCGTTTATGAAAGTGCTGTCGGTGAATATGGGTACGTTATCGCATGCCATTGAAGCAGTACTGCCAAAGCTGATTGCTTCAAAAGGACGCTTAGTTGGTATTGGCTCAGCATCGGCTTACGTGCCTTTTGCTCGTGCAGAGGCTTATGGCAGCTCAAAAGCAGCTATTCACTATTTAATGAAAACTTTACAGATTAGCCTTGCACCGCAAGGCGTGTCAGTGAGCTTAGTAGTTCCCGGCTTTGTAGAGACACCAATGACCAAACAAAACGATTTTCCGATGCCGTTTTTACAGACTACACAGCAGGCAAGTCAAGCGATTCGTGATGGTATAAAAAGTGGCAATGACGTTATTGAATTTCCCAAAAAACTGACGTTGCCATTAAAAGTATTAGGGGCATTACCTGATATGGTTTGGCAACAGGTCAGTACAAAAATCAATAAAAAATAGCCAGTTTTACTATTTTTGAACACCTATAAAGAAAATAACTAGGAATATTTTATGCCGTTTTTGCGCCGTAAATCTAAGCAGCTATCTAATCAAGTAGAAGCCGTTTTTAAGGCTACAAGCCGTCATTCAGAGGATAAGAAGGATGCACAAGTCAGAAAAAGTATCGCTATTATTGGCTCAGGGGTATCAGGTTTAACTTGTGCTCATTACTTGGCAACGCAATTTGACGTCACCGTATTTGAAGCCAGTGATTATATCGGTGGACACGTAAATACCATCGATGTGACGCTACAAGACGGTAAAAAATCCAAGCTTAATAAGGTTGAAAAAAGTGCCATAGATACCGGCTTTATTGTCTTTAATGAGCGTACTTATCCTAACTTTTTTCGCCTGCTTCATGAGCTGCAAGTACCGTTTCAAGCAACGGATATGAGCTTTTCTGTCAAAAACGCGGCGCGTCATTTTGAATATAACGGTCATACGCTCAATACCTTGTTATCACAGCGCAAGAATCTTCTGAATCCGAAGTTTTGGGGATTTATTAATGATATTTTGCAGTTTAATAAACAGGTGCGTCAGCTGCGCCAAGATTATGATAAGGCGCGTGAGCAGGGGCAGGATATTGCTGTTTTTACCAAGCAAACGCTAGGCGAATATCTAGATACTAAAAAGTATGGTGATTTATTCACCGATAATTATCTATTGCCCATGGTATCTGCGATTTGGTCGACCAGCCTACGCGACGTACGAGATTTCCCCTTGGTGTTTTTCGCTCAATTCTTCGATAATCATGGTTTGCTGGATGTGGTCAATCGTCCACAGTGGTTTACGATAAAAGGCGGTTCTAAGCAGTATGTAAATAAACTGATCAAACGTTTTTTGAAGGCAGGTGGCAGCGTTCGCGTGAACAGTCCCGTGCAATCAGTGATTCGAGAAGATAATAAGGTGATGTTGAACGTTACAGATACAACAGATAATAAGACGCAAGGTCTTGTGTTTGATGAAGTTATCTTTGCCTGTCATGCAGATACAGCGCTCAAAATATTACAAGATGCCAATCCTACCGAGCAAGAAGTACTGACTCATTTTACCTTTACCGATAACACTGCTATTTTACATACCGATACCTCAGTCTTACCCAAAAAACCGCTGGCGTGGGCAAGCTGGAACTATTTAATCGATGATAAAAATGCTATTAAAAAAGATAAAGAATCGCTGCAAACTGCCACAAAGCCCGTATTGACCTATCATATGAATATTTTGCAGCGCTTGACCAAAAAGCACAATTATTTAGTAACTCTCAATCATGAGGTAGATGAGAGCCAAGTTATTAAGCGCATAGACTATAGCCATCCAGTATTTAATAATGAAATGATTGCCGCGCAAGCACAGTGGTCAAATATATCTGGTAGTAGCGATTCGCACACCCATTTTTGCGGTGCTTATTGGTTCAACGGTTTTCATGAGGATGGCGTAAGAAGCGCGCTACGTGTCTGTCAGGCATTGGGATGCAACATCGATATTAAGGATAGCGTTGACCCAAGCCATTTGCCTGATGCTGAAAGCGCACATACGCCGTTCCGCTATAAAGATTTACCAGTAAAAGCAGACAAACAATTACGCAAACTTAAAAAACGTCCGCTAGTCACTGCCACGACCAATCAAGAGTTGGGGCAATACATTGCAATGTTGGCGCCCGCGGCTAAAGCGTTTAAAAAGAAAAAACAGGGATTTTTTGCTACTCGTAAAGATAAGCATTTGTAGCAGTTAAATCAGCATTACCAATTAAGGTTATTAAGTATGGTAGAAGCAGAACAGCCTAACAGTATAAGCGTAGAGCCTACCTTGGCAGATGATACTAAAGGCTTGCCACACCAAATATTTCACGGAACAACTTGGCACAGCCGGTTGCTACCGAGTGTGCATAAATTTGCCTATCCTTATCGTTATTGGGGCGTCAATATCACCGCATTAGCAGCAGGCAAAATATTGCCAGAAGTGGATATTAGACAATTTCTTGACAGTAAAATTCTAAAAAAACTGCCATGGAATAAACCATTACTATTCTCTGGAGCAAAAAAAGCCTTACAACAGTTTAATCCTGAGGATTACTTACAAGGATTGAGTACACAAGATAAAAATAGCCTAGGTAAAAGTAAAGATGCTGACGATAAAGGAGAGTATTTATCAGATGTTCAATCACTAGAACAACGTTTAATTCAAGCATTTACAGAACGGACGGGTAGTGCACCAACAGGGGATATGATTGGAATGGTCGTTTGCCGTAATGCAGGGATATATTTCAGCCCAGTAAATTTCTATTTAGGTTTTGATACAGAGCAAAAACCCAGCCATTTGTTGGCAGAAGTATCTAATACGCCATGGGATAAACACCATTACTATGGGTTTTTATTAGATGGCGCAAACACTGAGTTTTGTCACGATAAAGATTTCCATGTCTCACCTTTTAATCCTATTGACCAGCAGTATCAGTGGCAAGTAACGATTAAAAGGGCAATAAAAAATACTGTCATTAATGAAATGAAAGGTGAGATAGAAGAGCAGTCTAATCAATGCTTAGACGTTCGTATCGCTATCAATATCAGCGATAAGCGCGGTGAAGTACTAAAAACAGGTATTAAAATGTCTGGCGTACCAATGACGGCATCGACGATTTATGAGAGCTTGCGCAAAAATCCACTGATGAATATAACGTCTTTAATGCGTATTTATGGGCAGGCTTTTAAACTCTATGCTATCAAAAAAGTACCCTATATTAATTACGATGAAACATTAGCCGATAGCAAGCAGCAGAATGGCAATAATAATCATAAGCAGTGACAGTAACTATTATGCCAAAACTTCAAAACTTTAAAGGTTCAAAGACTCAAGAATTTAACGTAGAGCTTTTACTATCGAATAATTATACAAGGATGGATAAATGATGTCAGCAAGACTAGCAAGCAAGGCACCCGTATCAAAATTAGGAAAAATCACTGCTCACATCAATCAAACGCTTAACGATAGTGCTATTTTGCAGCCAGTTAGTAATAGCGTGAATTATCTGGCGCGAAAAGCCATATTCCGAGCTTTGAAGCACATTCAATTTGGTAGTATTACTATCATTGAGGGTTTTGTTGGACAAGATGCTAAGCCGCATTGTTTTGGCACAGCTGCTTCTAGCAACATAAGTAGCTCAGCTATTGGTCGTCATACATTGGATGTGACGCTGACCATTCATGATAGCAGCGTTTATCGTCAGTTATTATTTGGAGGTTCTATTGCGCTAGCGGACAGCTATATCAATGGCGAATGGGATACAGATGATTTAACGGGTTTGATTCGACTAGCAGCGCGTAATTTGGCGGTACTTAATCAGTTAGAAAATCGTTTTGCGGTTATTAGTAAAACCTTTGAGCGAGCCAATCATAAGTTACGCAGTAATGATAAATTGGGTTCAAAGTCTAATATTTTGGCACATTACGACTTAGGTAATGACATGTACCAGCGTTTTTTAGACGATACGATGATGTACTCATCAGCAGTCTATAAAAAAGTAGATACGACATTGGCTGAGGCGCAGCAGCATAAACTCGCTTTGATTTGTGAGCGTTTACAACTGAAACCCGAAGATACTGTGATAGAAATTGGGACTGGGTGGGGCGGTTTTGCTATTTATGCAGCAACGCATTATGGTTGTCATATAACGACGACCACTATCTCGGATGCGCAATATGAAGAGGCGCAGCGCCGTGTCAAGGCGGCTGGACTCTCGGATAAAATTACTTTACTGAAGCAAGACTATCGCGAACTGACAGGACAGTATGATAAATTGGTCAGTATCGAGATGATTGAAGCGGTTGGACACGAGTATTTACCGACGTTTTTTGCCAAATGTAATAGCCTGCTGAAGCCAACAGGTTTGATGGTATTACAAGCCATTACCTTTAATGATCAAAATTATCAAGACTATATAAAGTCGGTCGATTTTATTCAGACGCATATTTTTCCCGGTGGTTGCTTACTATCTAATCAAGAATTGACGACGCAGTTTACTGAGCAGACCGATATGGTCATCAAGCAGTTGCATGATTATGGCTTTGATTATGCGTACACACTACGGGATTGGCGTACTGCGTTTATGGCACAACGTGAGGAGATAAAAGCACTCGGTTATGATGAAGCGTTTATTCGCTTATGGGAGTTTTATTTCTGCTACTGCGAAGGGGGGTTTTTGGAACGTACGATTGGAGTCGTGCAAGTCACCGCCGTTAAGCCAAACAACATTGATGCATGGCATTCATAGGCTGCATTTTAGTCCCTATTATAAAAGGATCTTACTATGGGTTATATTTATATCTATCTTGCTTCTCTTGTCATATTTTTGGGCATTGATGCGGTTTGGCTGAAGACCATGACCGGTCTGTTTTATGAAAAGCGTATCGGACACTTACTTGCCGAACAGCCAAATATGACTGCTGCTGGGGTGTTTTATCTGTTTTACCTATTGGCGCTGTGTATTATTATTTTATACCCACAAATCAGATCAAATGCGCCGATTCACCATATCTTCTTATTGGGCGCTTTGATAGGACTGATGGCTTACGGTACTTATGATTTTACCAGCTTAGCGTTATATAAAGGTTTTACTCTGGACACCGCTTTGGTTGATTTTGCTTGGGGTAGTATTTTAACAGGTTCAGTGAGTGCTATCGTGGCTTGGCTTGCTTATCGTTTTCATTGGTTAAGCTAATCTAGTAGTTAAGTTAAATCGACTATATTTGCGCTGTCGGAATTGCTACTGTATAAATAACACTTTAAATAGATTCTACCCCCGTTAAGGAACATTATGACGCAATATAACACCAGCTCTACCGCCAAAACAGTCCCATTAAACCATGAGCTGTATATGTCAGTGCTTATGACGCCAGATATGGCCAATTTTATTGGTAACGTCCATGGTGGGGATTTGCTCAAGATGCTGGACCAAGTCGCTTATGCCTGTGCCAGTCGCTATAGCGGTAGTTATGTGGTGACACTGTCAGTCGATCAAGTGATGTTCCGTGAGCCTATTCATGTTGGAGAGTTGGTAACGTTTGCAGCTAGTGTCAATTACGTTGGTAAGACTTCAATGGAAGTCGGCATTCGAGTAGAGGCAGAAGATGTGCGCGCACGTACCGTTCGCCATACCAACAGCTGCTACTTTACCATGGTGGCGATTGATGAAAATCGTAAGCCCACGCTAATCCCTGAGCTTGAGATTAAAGATGCCTTGCAACAGTGCCGATTTGACGCAGGCTTAGAGCGTAGAAAGCTGCGTATGGAAGGCTCGCAACGTATCAGCTGTGACATCAGTAAATTGACTAATAAAGTAGCAAGCGCATAATCTGCTCATTAATGCAGACAATAAACATACTCTCACCAAAACATTACTGATAAGAACAGGTTTTTTGACTACAGTAAATGGAATCTAAAGTAACTAATAGATCAGCTAGTGTATATATATAACTAGTCTGGTTTTATACCTTAAACCATCCATTTATTGAGACCTAGATGAGTTTAAAGCCGCTAGAATCCAATCCAAAAGATGCGCCAACGCCGCGCGCTAATACGCACGGCATTGGTCGCTCACGCGCTCAAAACCCTTTTAATGCTTCAGATAATACCAATTCTGACCCCTCTAAATCTACGCCAAGCCATGATGACAAAAAATCAAGCTCATTAATAACGGTTTTGATTGCAGTTGGTGCCAATCTTATTATTGCGATTGCTAAAACAGTAGCAGCGTTTATGACAGGTTCCGCTTCCATGATAGCGGAATCAGCGCATTCTTGGGCAGACGCGGGCAATGGTACCTTATTGATCGTTGCAGAGAAAAAGTCGGTCAAACCTGCTGACAAAAGCCATCCACTCGGCTACGGTAAAGAGTCGTATGTATGGTCGATGATTGCCGCGTTTGGCGTATTTATGGCAGGTTCAGTAGTGTCTATTTATACTGGCATTACCGAGTGGAATGCAGCTGAGACTGAAACTAACTATACCATCGGTTTTATTATCTTGGCAGTCGCTTTTGTGCTTGAAGGATTTTCTTTAACACAAGCGTATTTGCAAAGTAAAAAACATGGCGAAGCGATTAATGTCAGTGCCATCGGCTATGTGATGGACACCTCTAATCCTACCTTGCGCGGTGTGTTCTTTGAAGATTTGGCGGCAGTAGTAGGTTTGGTTGTGGCAGCAGCTGCTATGGCAATGCACGCCTATACTGGCGAACCATTCTGGGATGCGCTTGGGTCTATCATTGTCGGTATATTGCTGGCAGTAGTGGCAGTCTTTTTAATCAGTCGTAATCGTGATTTTTTGGTTGGCTATAGAGTCTCAGAAAAAATGCACGATTATATTTTATCAGAGCTTATCAAGCATCCAGATATTGATAGTGTTTCTTACTTGCATTTGGAGTGGGTAGGTCCCAAAAAAATATTTATGGTCGCGGCGGTCGATATTGCTGGAAATCAACATGAACATGAGATTGCGCAAAAATTTGAAAGTATAGAAAATCAGTTTCGTAGTCAGTCATTGTTTCAAGAAGCTATCTTAACTTTATCTGTCCCTAACGCTGAAATCTTACGCTTACCTGATAATGAACATTTATAATCTATAATAAGAATGAGAACATAATATGAAAAGTCCTTTAAAACCGTTAACAAAACATCCTAATCGCCATACACAGATAGTGTCACCGTTGCTGGCATTAGTAGTGGTGACTTTGATGTCAGCTACTGCTGTACAAGCCAATGCAGAATTAATCGTACACAGTGATGCCAATCGAATTCAACAATCAAAAACGGTCACATCAGCACCCTATAACGTCCGTAAGATCGATGATGCACAGAGTGTCAACAGCCCGTTACCGACTGATGTCTCTATCATTAAGCTCATGCAGGTGATGCACATTGATGAGCAAATACAATCTATCGTCGATGGCAAGCAAGCGGCTATCAATGCAATCAATACGCAAACTCAGAATCAACAGGCGACTGATAAACCGTTGAATAAACGTCAACGTGAGCTACAAAATCAGATCCAAAGTGTGTTAGGGCAATATGCTAAAATTATGACCAATGGGATAGGTAATACGGCAGATATTCAAACCTTAACGCAAGCTTATATCAGTGCAGCAAAAACTTACTATACGCAAGCGGAAGTGGATGCCCAAATCAAATTTTACGACACTGCTGTCGGTCAAAATATCTTAGCAAAACAGCCACAAATTACTGCCGCTTTTTTAAAGCAATCTTTACCGCAAGATACCTCAGAGACTGAAAACCAATTAAGTGAGCTGTTACCGCAGATGAAGCAAATTGTGAAAGGTATTTTTTAAAGTGTGTGTTAGAAATATAGTTAAAGTTCCTAAAAGATCTATGCTAGTGCTGGTATAAATGTTTTGCAGCCTCTGTCTGCGTAGCCACAGCAAGCAAGAAAAATTAATACCAGTAATATACGATTCATCGGTATTGATGTTTAATGATTCTAGTCAAAATCGTCAAACATAAAAAAGGTCACCATAGAGGTGACCTTTTTCTATTTAGCAAATAAGTTAATCTTATGTTGAAACGTGCTTATTTTTTAGACGTGTCTTTTTTCGGGGCATTTGCACCGATAAACCAAGCATCTTTATCAACAGTACGACTCACTTCAGTCAATAAGTCAGCGGTATCTTCATCACCAGCATCGCCAGCGGCATCAATCCCTTCACGCAAAGACGCAGCAATGGTCTTATAGCGATTGGTCAGCTCACGAACATGCTGGTCAACGTCAGTGATATCAGTCGGGTAAGTCTCTAAGATAGAGTCCTCAACGACACGTTTAGAGATACCATTGGCTTTGCCGCCAAGGATAACAATGCGCTCAGCGACTGTATCATAAGCTTCTGTTAAGCGTCCATAAGTGTCATCCAATAACTGATGTACACCAATGAAACCAGTACCTTGAAGATTCCAATGACATTGCTTGCTATCCATACTCAAATCAATGAGATTTGCTAGGTTAGCATTCAACAAATCGATCATTTTTTTTGCAGTTGCGTCATCTATTCCACTTGCGTAACGTTCTCTCATATTCTGCTCCATTATTCTATTTTAATAAATCTAAGTTTCTAATTATCAACAGCTCTTTAAATTTTTTATTTATTAAGGTGTTGCTGACTGCTTATAAATTCATTATCGATAATAACAGCTTAAATAACAGATGGAACCCCAACATTTAGGCTTTATACAAGGGTCGTGTAATGAGTTTGTTAATCATGAAAACCTTTGTAAATTTAACCGCTAAAATAGACGCTTTGATAACAATCCGTGCACACGCCAGCATATTCAATCGTATTAAAATTTGATTTAATTGACGTTAAGTTAAGAATAGTCATACGCATTTTAAGCCTTATAAATATTTAGTCCTTTGGTCTAATGCCTTTCTCTGCGAATTTATCAAACAGCTGTTGCTGAGTTAAGTTGACTGTGTCATTGGCAAATTCATAATAATCGGGTTTTCTATCAATGAAAATCTGGCTCTCAAAAGTAAGGTTTGGATTCTCTTGAAACAGTCCTAGTGACAGGACATAAGTCTCAGAGCTAAGCTGATGATAATAGAGATTGGTGCCGCATTTATGGCAAAACGCACGCTCCGCCCATGCTGAAGAGGGGTAAATAGTCATTGACTCCTCACCTTTAATATCAGGTTTTAAGTGGCTATGTATCGCCATTAATGGTCCGCTGCCCCAACGACGACACATCGTACAATGGCACGCCTCAAAGGTATTGATATCTTCTAATTCTATGGTGACGTTACCGCACAGACAGTGACCTTTCATAACTCGTTCCTTGATTAATGGTCATTGAACTATACCTGAGTTTCTATGCTTTTTATTGAGTGTTTGTGCATCCATGTGTAGGTGTCTAGGCCAATAAATGACCTTTAAAAATAAAGGTTTAACCCCATATTGTTATAAACCTAACCTCTTATAACCTTTTATAAATACCAGGAAGACAACCATTATGCGAATGCCTGAACCGCGCTCGTCGCGTCAGTTAAATCAATTGGCCACTCAGCTGCAAGGCGAAGCTGAAATTAGTGGTGTCAATGCGTCTGGTACGCAAATATCAAGTCGCGCCTTTGAGATGGTCACCGAATTTGAGCCAGCAGGTGATCAGCCGCAAGCGATAAAGAAACTGGTTAATGGGATTAATGCTGGCATGGATGAGCAGCTATTACTGGGTGTGACGGGTTCTGGTAAGACCTATACCATGGCAAAGGTCATCTCTGAGACTCAACGTCCAACTATTATCATGGCGCACAACAAGACCCTTGCCGCTCAGCTGTATGGTGAATTTAAGTCTTTTTTTCCTAATAACGCGGTGGAGTACTTCGTCAGTTATTATGACTACTATCAGCCTGAAGCCTATGTCGCAGCTAGCGATACCTTTATCGAAAAAGACAGCGCCATTAATGATCATATTGACCAGATGCGTCTGTCAGCGACGCGAGCACTCTTAGAGCGCCGTGATGCGATTATTGTCGCCTCAGTATCCTGTATCTATGGTTTGGGCGATCCAGAAAGTTATCTTAAAATGCTGCTGCATGTCGTCGTCGGTGACAAAATAGACCGTACTGCAACGATTAAGCGGTTGGTTGAGATGCAATATGAACGTAATGAGCTGGACTTTGGGCGTGGTACCTATCGTTTGCGCGGTGAGCTATTAGATATTTATCCTGCTGAGTCTGAGCAGCTAGCGGTGCGTGTGCACTTGTTTGATAATGAAGTGGAGAAAATTACTTGGTTTGATCCTTTAACAGGGAAGACCGTGCGTACCGTGCCACGTATTACTATTTATCCAAAATCACATTACGTGACGCCGCGCAATAAATTGGAGGCTGCTAGTCATACCATCCGCGCTGAGCTTGAGCCGCGTTTAGAGTATTTCCGCGAAAACAATAAACTGATTGAAGCACAGCGTCTTAAAGAGCGTACCCAGTATGATCTTGAGATGATTCAACAGCTCGGCTACTGTAACGGTATCGAAAACTACTCACAGCATCTCTCTGGTCGTCCGTCAGGGGAAGCACCACCGACGCTGTTTGATTATATTCCAGAAGATGCGTTGTTATTTCTTGATGAGTCGCACGTGACTGTGTCGCAGATTGGTGCAATGTATAAAGGTGATAGATCACGTAAAGAGAATCTCGTCAATTATGGCTTTCGACTACCAAGTGCCATGAACAACCGCCCTATGAAGTTTGAAGAGTGGGAGCGTATCAAGCCTAAGACTATTTATGTGAGCGCCACGCCTGCACTATACGAGCTTGAGCACAGCGAGCAAGTGGTTGAGCAAGTCGTCCGTCCGACCGGTTTGATTGACCCTGAGATTGAGATTCGTCCGGTATTGACGCAAGTCGATGATGTGCTGTCTGAGATTACCAAGCGCCGAGAAAAAGACGAGCGCGTGTTAATCACAACCTTGACCAAGCGTATGTCAGAGGATTTGACCAGCTATCTCAAAGAATACGATGTCAAAGTCGCTTATTTACACTCGGATATCGACACCCTTGAGCGTATGCAGATCATTCATGAACTGCGTACGGGCGTGCATGATGTGCTGGTCGGTATTAACTTGCTACGTGAAGGGCTTGATATGCCTGAGGTGTCATTGGTCGCGATATTCGATGCGGACAAAGAGGGCTTTTTGCGCTCTGAACGTGCTCTGATTCAGACCATTGGTCGGGCGGCGCGTCATATTAATGGTAAAGCCATTCTCTATGCCGACCGTATTACTAACAGTATGCAAAAAGCGATTGATGAGACCGATCGTCGCCGCGAAAAACAAGTGGCATTTAACCTTGAACATAACATCACACCAACAGGCGCACGCCGTAGTATCACGGATAAAATCGATACAGGTGATGACCATGATGCCAACGATAATCAGATGATTCCAATTAAGAGCAATCTGCCTGATGTTGATATTAGTATCTTACGTAGTCCTGATTTATTGGCTAAAGAAATCAATCGTCTTGAGAAACTTATGAAGCAGATGTCACGTGATTTGAAGTTTGAAGATGCAGCAAAAACGCGTGATAAGGTGCTCGAATTAAAGGCGCATTTACTGTAAAGAGTAAAGCTACTAATTTCAAAATAGTAATAAAAAGGTGAGTTGCCAACGGTGCAGCTCACCTTTTTTATGGTCTTCTTATGAGCAAAATAATCTCGCTTTTGCCTGAGGTTATTAATAACCAATAATTGGTAATGACAAAACTTGTGTTTATACTAAATGCCAATTAATATGATATCAATGAGCAATATGAACTTATAACAACGGACGTTGAGGCACATAATCCATCATGCAAAATAATAAATGCTTAGAATTAAATGCGAATGAAAACTCACTAGGCATGTCAGCTTCTGCCAAACAAGCCATTACAGACTCTTTAGGTGCAGGCTTCCGTTATCCAGATAATCCACGTGCGGCACTCATTAGCAAAATTGCCACCATCCATGGCGTGGCAGAAAACCAAATCTCATTAGGCAATGGCTCGACTGAAAATATTCGAGCTACCTTACAAATGCTGCAATATAAAGCTCTAAAAGAGGGCAGGCAGTTTCAAATGGTGATCCCTGTTCCCACTTTTGATTGTGCAGAGATGTATGCGAATGCCATTGGCGTGCCTGTAGTCAAGATACCGTTAACCGCTGAAAACTATGATTATAATTTTGATGAACTACAAAAAGCAGCTGACGATTTTGATGGCATCAGCCTACTTTACATTTGCAATCCAAACAACCCAACTGGAATCATCACATCAACTTCAAGGCTTAAAGCTTGGATAAGTAAGGCGCCAGACAACCATTACTTTTTATTAGATCAAGCGTACTTGGAGTACGTGTCAGACCCAAGTTTTGAGAGTGGGATTGAATGGGTAAAACAAGGGTTATCAGACAAGCTTATTGTCATTCATACTTTTTCAAAGTTATGTGCCTTAGCTGGTATGCGAGTGGGCTACGCGATTTCTAACCCGCAAGCTATTGAGACTGTCGAGGCGTTTATGTCTATGGATAACACCAACTTGTCAGGTGCGGTTGCTGCTATTGCGACGTTAAATGATGCAGAGTTTTTAGCGCTAAGTTTGCGCAATACCAATCAGTCGCGTCAGATGATTGAAACAGTCTTAGACGATCTGGGACTGCGTTATTTACCCTCACAGACCAACTTTATTTTTCATGAAATAAAAGGTGATTTAAAAACATATATCGACAGAATGCGAGACCATGGCATCAAGGTTGGTCGCGAGTTCCCACCTGTTACAGGCTTCAACCGCTTAACACTTGGTACGCCTGATGAAATGGCAGCATTTATCAAAGTACTAAAGTTATTTCGTGAAAAGGACTGGGTATAAGTGAGATAAATCATATGTCTTAACCAACCTCAAACGCAGTTTTACATATCCCATCTTAAAAAACATCACTTTATCTTATAAGATTGGTCAGTTAAGCACACTCTTTTAGATTGCTAGCTTTCAAGTTGCTAGATAAATTTAAGTCGCTGGATAAACGCTGAGCGATAGCTAAAGTTAAGTGTGCTAACGTCAATTATAATTATAAGGTTAAAGATATATTCATGTTTGATATCAAATCATTTTTTAAACGAGAAGTAGAAAAAAAGCTCATCAACTTAGACGATTATATTTTTATGCCTGAGCGTGTAGAGATGGCGCTAGAAGGTGGATTATTAAATTGTGTACTCAATAGTGATGGTCGAGTGGATGTTTTTTATACCAAGGACGGCGTGACAGAAGTAAGTTCTGCATCACGTAAGCATCCATTTACTGCGTTTGAAACCGAGCTATAT
>Ga0307994_1000964_pt1 | contig 18376 bp, 17 predicted proteins | sample EllFjometagen261_FD_203171 | JGI IMG/M metagenome (GOLD analysis project Ga0307994, IMG submission 203171) | Marine microbial communities from Ellis Fjord, Antarctic Ocean - #261 | ecosystem: Environmental > Aquatic > Marine > Unclassified | place: Southern Ocean | collected 2014-11-02 | reverse complement strand
GTCGCTAAGCTGACACTTGGCGATAAATTCGTTTGCCATCGTGCTGAAATAGCTTGGCAGCTGACCCTTCAATCTGCGTACCAGTTCCATGGCGAGCTCTGGATATTCTTCTTCGTAGATCACGAGCTTCTCTTTCCAGGCTGACCCGGCGGTAAATCCCTGCTCTGTCGCATCCCAGGCTTGCTTGATTTCCACTGGTATTACAAAGGGTGCATGTGGCCAATCCAACGCTTCTTTGGTAGCTGCAATCTCCTCATCGCCCAAAGGTGCGCCATGTGTTGCCGCTGTGCCCTGCTTATTCGGGGAGCCAAAACCAATAATTGTCTTGCAGCTAATCAAAGTAGGCCGTGCGCTTTCATTTATGCCCTGATTGATGGCGTCGCTAATCGCTTCCGGGTCGTGTCCATCAACTGACAATACCTGCCATCCATAGGCCTCGAAGCGCTTACCGGTGTCATCGGCGAACCACTGCTCTACCTCGCCATCGATGGAAATTCCATTGTCGTCGTAAAATACGATCAGCTTGCCTAAGTTCAGCGTGCCGGCAAGAGAACAGACCTCGTGCGAGATACCTTCCATCAGACAGCCATCGCCAGCAAACACATAGGTATTGTGGTCGACTACCTCATGCCCCTCGCGGTTAAATTGCGCTGCCAGGGTCTTTTCGGCAATTGCCATTCCCACCCCGTTGGCGAGCCCCTGACCCAGAGGCCCGGTGGTAGTTTCTACACCAGGCGTATAGCCATATTCGGGGTGACCCGGTGTCTTGGAATCAAACTGGCGGAACTGCTGCAGGTCATCGATAGACAAGTCGTAGCCAGTCAGGTGCAACAAAGAATAGATCAGCATTGAGCCATGGCCGTTGGATAGCACGAATCGATCGCGGTTAAACCAATTCGGATCGCCTGGATTGTGCGTCAAAAAATCGCACCAAAGCACTTGTGCTATGTCTGCCATTCCCATCGGCGCACCGGGGTGACCCGACTTCGCTTTTTGTACTGCATCCATGCTTAGTGCACGAATTGCATTGGCGCTCTGTTTACGTGACACAGCTTGTTCTGCCATCAATCAAATTCCTTCAGGTTTTAACTTGTTTGTCGTTAGTAGCGAAGCGAGAAATTCAGTGTCCTAGTATATCTGACGATCCAGACAAGGCAGGACAAATGCAGATGTGCTTCGGAGAGCCTAGGGTCAAGGGCAGTATTTTCCCGCACCTGAGTCCAATATGCCAACTCTATGCGGCCCTATAAGACAATATATTAAGGCTTGGCGTCATGAACAAAGGATTAACAAGCATTGAGCGCCTAATAAGTACGCCTCTAACAAGAACCTATATCAATATATTTTGATATAGGTTTGAAGTTGCCCTGTAATGCTGCTAAATTAGCGGCTTTTAGGATAAACCATCAGGCCCACAACATGGCTGCAACTGCATTGAACAGCGCCGGTAGTCCAGACTCACTGAGTCCGATGGAGTTGCTGACAGCGCTGCACAAGGCCCTAGCCGACCATCTGCGACTGCAGATTCTGAGACTACTCAAGAATGAATCCTTTGGCGTATTGGAACTGTGCCGAATTCTCGATATACGGCAGTCCGCACTCAGCCATCACCTAAAGATACTCGCTACCAGTCATCTGGTTTCCACCCGACGCGAGGGAAACTCGATCTTCTATAGGCGCGCGCTGCTGAGTGAGGATGATGTTCACGGTGATATCAAAAAGACAGTTTTTGAGAACCTTGACTTCCTAGAGATTCCCAGCGCTCAGCTTAGGAAGATCAAACAGATCCAGTTGGAACGCGCGCAGCTTTCCCTCAATTTTTTCAACAAGAATGCGAATAAGTTTCGTGAGAAGCAGGGGCTAATCGTCGAACACGCCGACTATGCGAGTAGCCTACACGATCTCATCACTGGCCTCGCCTTGAGTGAAAAGGCGGCAGTAATGGAGGTAGGCCCAGGAGAGGGGCAACTACTGGCTAAACTTTCGCGGCGCTTCAAGAACTTAATCGCGCTCGACAATTCCAAAGACATGCTGGATAGGTCTCGGTCCGCAATTACTGACAGCGGCCGAAGCGGCGTTGAATTTATTCTTGGCGATACAGCGGTGGCTAAAAAACAAGATGTTAACTGCGACCTAATTATTTTTGACATGGTGTTACATCACATCTCCTCTCCTGCGAAAACATTTAAAGACATCGCCACCCTTCTTAACGCCGATGGCTATCTGCTAATAATAGAGTTATGCAGTCACGATCAGGACTGGGTTAGAGAATCTTGCGGCGACCTATGGCTTGGCTTCGAGGAAGGCGACTTGGATCATTGGGCCCAGAGGGCCGGGCTAGAGAAGCAGCAAAGTTCTTATCTGGGACTACGCAACGGTTTTCAAATTCAAATGCGGACATTTAAGAATATTGTGCCGAACACGTAAATATTAAAATCAACACCTATTTTTCACAAATTATATTTTGATTATTTTAACTTAACCATTACTAAAAATTTTTGAGGAAATACTAATGGCAGAATCAACACTGTTTACATCCGAATCGGTATCTGAAGGCCACCCAGATAAAATGGCGGACCAAATCTCTGATGCAATCTTGGATGCTCTGCTAGAGCAAGATAAAGGTTCCCGCGTAGCCTGCGAAACCATGATCAAAACCGGCATGGTCGTCGTCGCGGGCGAAATTACAACGCAAGCCTATGTGGACATCGAAGATATCGTGCGTGGTGTTGTGAATGATATCGGCTACAACAATTCAGAGAGTGGATTTGATAGCAACACCTGTGCCGTACTCAACGGCATCGGCAAGCAGTCGCCCGATATCGCTATGGGTGTCGACGATAGCGCTGATCACGAGCAGGGCGCAGGCGATCAAGGATTAATGTTTGGATACGCAACGAATGAAACCAATGTGCTAATGCCCGCACCAATCACTTATTCACACCTCTTAGTTAAGCGCCATTCAGAAGTACGTAAAGATGGCACCCTTGACTGGTTGCAGCCAGATGCGAAGAGCCAAATTACATTCCGCTACGAAGACGGTAAGCCGGTTGCTATTGATGCCGTTGTTTTATCCACACAACACAAGGAGGAAATATCACTGAAAGATTTACAAGAAGCCGTGATGGAAGAAATAATCAAGCCCGTACTTCCTGATGCTTGGATTAATTCTGACACCAAATATTTTATAAATCCAACTGGTCGCTTTGTCATTGGTGGGCCACACGGTGATTGCGGATTAACAGGCAGAAAAATTATCGTTGACACTTACGGCGGCATGGCACGCCATGGCGGCGGCGCCTTCTCCGGCAAAGACCCATCGAAGGTTGACCGTTCTGCTGCCTATGCGGCGCGCTACGTTGCCAAGAACATCGTTGCTGCAGGCATCGCCGAGCGCTGTGAGATTCAACTTTCTTACGCGATCGGTGTAGCAGAACCTACCTCTATCAGTGTTGAAACATTCGGTACGGGAAAGGTAAGCAACGGGAAAATCGGCGAGCTTATTCGAGACCATTTTGAGCTACGCCCAAAAGGCCTGATTAAGATGCTAGATCTGATTAGACCTATTTACAAAGACACAGCTGCTTACGGTCACTTCGGCCGCGAAGACCTTGACCTGAGCTGGGAAAAAACTGACAAAGCCGACGCACTTAAAGCAGCAGCTGGTCTATAACATAACTTATAAGGATTACGACATGAACGATTTATCAGTACAAAATAATGTAACTACCGAAGACTATAAAGTTGCGGATATAAGCCTAGCCGCTTTCGGTCGTCGCGAAGTCACATTGGCAGAGGCAGAGATGCCAGCACTCATGACCCTGCGCAAAAAGTACGCTGCAGACAAACCACTCGCTACAGCGAAAATTCTTGGCTGTATACACATGACTGTACAGACAGCCGTGCTAATTGAAACGCTTGTAGAACTAGGTGCAGAAGTGCGCTGGTCATCCTGCAACATATTCTCTACCCAAGACCATGCAGCCGCTTGCGTCGCTGCCGCTGGTGTCGCTGTGTATGCCTGGAAAGGCCAAACTGAAGACGAGGGTGAATGGTGCATAGAGCAGACTATTCTAAAAAATGGCGAGCCTTGGGATGTAAATATGATCCTAGATGACGGCGGAGACCTTACCGGAATGGTGCATGAAAAGTACCCTCAGCTATTAGAAAACATTCATGGCATTACCGAAGAAACAACAACTGGCGTGCATCGCCTTTTAGAGATGCTCGAAGAAGGTTCATTGAAAGTTCCTGCAATCAACGTTAACGACTCGGTCACTAAATCGAAGAACGATAACAAATACGGCTGTCGCCATTCACTCAACGACGGCATCAAGCGTGGCACAGATATGTTACTTTCCGGTAAGCAGGCGTTGGTCGTCGGTTATGGCGACGTAGGCAAGGGTTCTGCACAGAGCCTTCGCCAAGAGGGCATGATCGTAAGAATTGCCGAGATCGACCCGATCTGCGCGATGCAGGCCTGCATGGACGGATTCGAAATTGTCTCGCCTTATATTGATGGCATCAACACAGGTTCAAGCGAAGGCATAGACACCTTGCTGCTTTCGAAGACGGACCTTGTCGTAACAACTACTGGCAATATAAATGTATGCGACAAGTACATGCTACAAGCAGTCAAAAAAGGCGCCGTGATCTGCAATATCGGTCACTTCGACAACGAAATCGATACAGCCTACATGCGCGAAAGTTGGGTCTGGGAAGAGGTTAAGCCACAGGTTCACAAGATCTATCGAGATGGCGCCGAGAATAAAGACGATTATTTGATCCTTCTTTCTGAGGGACGCCTAATCAACCTAGGCAACGCAACTGGCCACCCTTCACGCATCATGGACGGCTCATTTGCGAATCAGGTATTGGCACAGATGCTCATGTTTGAGAAGAAATTCGCTGACCTGCCCGCGGCTGAGAAGCAAAGCAATCTCTACGTTGAGGTTCTGCCTAAGCATCTTGACGAAGAAGTTGCTGCCATGATGGTCGGCGGTTTCGGTGGAGTCCTAACGCAGCTCACTGGTGATCAAGCAAAGTACATCAATGTAGATGTTAACGGTCCTTTTAAGGCCGATAGCTACAAGTACTAAGCAGCAAATAATAGGTACCAAGGACAGCTAAACTATGGATTCATCTAATCCATCAAAGTACAGCATCGAATTTTTCCCACCTCGTACCCAGGTGGGAGAGTCGAAGCTGGATACTGTGCATGCACAACTGAGCAAACTGAATCCCGATTTCTTTTCGGTAACCTATGGTGCTGGGGGTTCGACTAAGTCGGGAACGCAGCAGATGGTATTGCGTTATCAAGCAGCCGGCTCGCACTGTGCTCCCCATCTTTCCTTTGGTGGATCAAATGAGGAAGAACTGCGCCAGATCTTGCAGGTTTATATCGATGCTGGCATCAAACGCTTGGTCGCCTTACGCGGCGACATGCCTTCGGGTGTAGGCGCAGCTGTGCAACATAGTTACGCCAATGAACTCGTCGAGTTTATTCGAGCAGAGACTGGCGATCACTTTCATATCGATGTCGCCTGCTATCCTGAGATCCATCCGGAATCAAACAGCTATGCCAGTGATGTAAACTTCTTCAAAGATAAGGTAGATGCCGGTGCAAACTCGGCAATCACTCAGTACTTCTACAATCCCGACGCCTATTTCCGCTTTGTGGACTATTGCCAAGCGGCAGGCATCGATATCCCCATTGTTCCTGGCATCATGCCCATTACCAACTATGCCAACCTCGCCCGCTTCAGCGCTAGCTGTGGCGCGCAGATACCGCGCTGGCTGAACAAACGGCTAACCGGCTTTGGCGATGACAAGGAGAGCCTACGCCGCTTCGGTATCGATGTAGTTACAGAATTGTGTGAGGACTTATTGCAAGGTGGCGCTCCTGGTCTGCACTTCTATTCGATGAACCTCAGTCAGGCCGTTACCCAAATTTGGACTAATCTAGATCTTGGCAATCGCCCGCAACGCGAATTGCTGTAGGTATTGATCGATGCGACTCTCGCGCGTTTATCTCGATAACCCACTCGCGCTGAATGCGCTTATCTCACTTCCCAAAGAAATTGCACATTACCTCAGCAATGTTCTACGTCTGCGTGTCGATGATGAACTTCTCGTTTTTAATTCCCAGCAGGGGGAATTCCGCGCTAGGGTAATCGCAGTTACAAAGCGAGCCGTCGATATAGAGTTGCTTGAGAAGAAGCGCGGCGTGCACGATTCCGCTAGGCAAACCTCTTTGTGTGTTCACTTAATCCTTGGCCTTTCTCGTGGGGACAGGATGGACTTCGCCGTGCAGAAATCCACTGAGTTGGGGGTTAACGAGATTACTCCTATCTACACCGAATATGGTGAAGTCAGACTCAAACCGGAGCGGGTAGAGAAGAAGCTTCAACACTGGCAAAAGATAGCTATCAGCGCCTGTGAGCAGAGTGGCAGAGTGGATGTTCCGGTGATACATAAACCCATCTCTGTGATGGAATTGTCTTTAGGTGAAACTGTGAACAAGTGGATGTTAGAACCCAGCGGTAGTGATGCGCTTCCCCACTGTATTGCGGAAAACAACTGTGTCTTATTGGTAGGACCCGAAGGCGGATTTTCGGCAAATGAGATCCACTGGGCACAAGGCAATGATTTTCAGATCGTCGCTTTAGGCTCGAGAATACTACGCACTGAGACTGCACCGGTGGCCGCGCTCGCGATTCTGCAGCACAAGTATGGAGACATGTAGTTAGACACAACTAAAATCGGTCCCAGAACGAACCTATGCCTGCCGCGCTAGTACTGCTACTCACTTAATCGAGCAAGGCTCGACTTTACAAAATACGCTTGTGAGATTATTAACGGTTAAGCGCTTGTTGACGTTGGCTAGTAGAAACTGTGAAGCGATTTCCCATAAAAATGACTGAATCCAAGGCAAAAAAAAGCGCCTTTAAAAACAAAGGCGCTAGGTAAAGTTCTACCCTAAGGGAGAGTTATTCTTTAATCCTTACTGATTGACGAATTCTGGGTAGGCTTCCATGCCACATTCGGACATGTCGACGCCATCTGCTTCTTCTTCTGGAGTAACTCGCAGACCCATGATGGCTTTGATTGCTAACCAAGTGACCAAGCTAGCACTAAACACCCAAACAAAAATCACTAGCATGCCGACCAGTTGACCCATAAAAGTCGCATCTGGATCGGATAGAAGTACAGCGAAGATTCCGAAGATGCCTACAGTGCCGTGAACCGAGATAGCACCGACTGGGTCATCAATCTTCAGCTTGTCCAAAGTAAGGATACTGAACACTACGATTGTGCCGCCGACGGCGCCAATAATGGTAGCAAGCAGCGGAGTCGGATCAGCAGGCTCTGCTGTTATGGCTACTAGGCCGGCTAATGCGCCGTTAAGTGCCATTGTCAGGTCAGCCTTACCGAACATCACGCGAGCGACAAGAAGGGCAGCTATTAATCCGCCAGCTGCGGCTGCGTTGGTATTTAGAAATACGTTGGCAACTTCGTTCGCCACACCGATGCCACCCAGCTTTAGAGTAGAACCGCCGTTGAAACCGAACCAGCCCATCCAAAGGATAAATGTACCTAGCGTTGCCAATGGCAAGTTAGCCCCTGGGATCGCCTGAGGCGCACCAGTGGAACTGTATTTACCTTTCCTGGGTCCTAGCAGAATCACACCGGCCAAGGCGGCAGTAGCGCCAGCTAAGTGAACGATACCTGACCCGGCATAGTCGCTGTAGTTCAATTCGAACAGACCGAATACCGCATCTCCATTCCAAGTCCAGCTGCCTTCCATTGGATAGATTAAGCCGGTCATAACAACCGCAAAAGCCAGGAAAGCCCAAAGCTTCATCCGCTCAGCTACCGCACCGGAGACAATCGACATTGCCGTTGCTACGAACACAACCTGAAAGAAAAAATCAGAGGCACCCGAGTAGACTGAATCGCCCCCGAAGCCTGCTTCTGCAGATTCAGCCAGTACGCCTGCGATTGCTGCGTCGTCCATCTGCGCTACTGTAGTAACACCAGATAAGAAAAAGCCGCCGTCATACATAATTTGATAACCGCAAACCAAATACATGGTGCAGGCAATCGCGTACAGCGCGACGTTTTTCGTGAGAATTTCTGTGGTGTTCTTAGATCGAACTAGCCCCGCTTCAAGCATGGCAAAACCTGCCGCCATCCACATGACAAGCGCACCACAAATGAGAAAATAAAATGTATCCATCGCATACTGCAATTCGAAAATTTGGTTTTCCACCTCGTACCTCCGGTTCATTGGTCTACTTGTTGCTCCGCACTTGGGCTTCGCATAGACCGATATTTATCTTGTTAAATTATTACTACTCATTATTTACGTTCCACTAATTCTAGATAGCTTCTTCACCAGTCTCGCCAGTACGGATACGAATGATCTGGGTTAGCTCTGCAACAAAAATTTTGCCGTCGCCGATCTTTCCGGTATTTGCCGCCTTAGTGATCGCTTCTAGGGTTTGATCAAGTAAGCTCGACGCTATTGCTACTTCTAGTTTTAACTTCGGTAGAAAATCAACGACATATTCAGCACCCCGGTACAATTCGGTATGGCCTTTCTGACGACCAAATCCTTTTACTTCTGTTACGGTAATGCCTTGTACGCCTATTTCAGATAATGCCTCGCGGACATCGTCCAATTTAAATGGCTTGATAATAGCCGTGACTAACTTCATTGTTTTGCTCCTTAACTGGTTTTGCTCTGCTTAAATTTCTACAACTTATACTGCTCTATGCAGGGGTCGTGCCAGCTATGAAAAATTGTCTGGAAGGCCGGGTTTTCGCACAACAGTGGCCCTAAGTTGAGCGTCAATGGCAACATTTTTGAGCAGTCTCAGTGCGCCTTAGTGATTTATGCCCTAGCGAGGTGCATTTTTTGATGTTAGACAGAGGATTAGTCGATAGCCGATGCTGTCACCTGAGTAGCTAAGGATCGCAAGACTGCTGGCCGCAATGCGGGCAGCGCCAAAATTGGTGATAGAATGGATAATAAATTTCGGGTACGTACTTCGTTGCGACTCCTGAAGCCCCATGAATAACTAGAGTTAGCAGTAATGTTCAACAATAAATTTGTCGAAGACCTCAGTGCTCGCCTGTCTGCGATGCTGCCTTTAGCCGTAGAAGTTCGTGAAGAGCTGCGCACCAAAATCGAGCAATTGCTGAAGAGCAGCTTTGCGAGCTTAGAGTTATTAAGCCGCGAGGAATTTGATGCGCAGCGCAATGCATTAGGGCGCGCCGAGAAGCGTATTAAAGAATTGGAAAAGTCTCTTCACGAACTCGGGGATAAGATGGAGCAGTTCGAAGGGCAATCAACGAGCAAGTAGTTTGCTGATCTGACAGCGGCGGTAGCTAATCGCCTCCATCAAATCGCATTCACCAATCGCCGCCCTGCCATCAAAGTCTGCAATAGTCCGGGCCATCTTTATGACCCTGTGCGTTGCCCGCGCGGACAAGGATAGTTTGTCCATAATGCTAGCTAACCCCGCTCGCTGTTCTTCATCTAAAGGGCAATACTTCTTAAGCTCTGCCAGATGCAGCTGCGAGTTGAGCTTGCCTGCCCGCTGGGTTTGACTGTCTCGACACAGATCAATTTTTACACGCACCTCGCTCCAATTCAGATCATCGTCCGCTTCCGCAAGCAACTCCACCTGCGAAAGTGCGGGCACTTCGATAACAAGGTCTATGCGGTCAAGTAAAGGGCCCGATAGCTTGCCAAGATAACGCTCGATGCGGTCCGCGCTGCAGCGACACCGGTGATGAGGGTCTCCCGCGTAGCCACAGGGGCAGGGGTTCATTGCCGCCAACAACTGAAAATTTGCTGGAAACTTTACCCGGTAGTTGGCACGGCTTACCGTTATCTCTCCGGACTCGAGGGGCTCTCTTAATCCGTCCAATACGCTGGGCTTAAATTCACTCAGCTCATCCAGAAATAACACGCCTTTGTGCGCTAAACTGATCTCCCCAGGACTGGCTCGATTGCCACCGCCGACTAGTGAGGCGCTAGTTGCCGTATGGTGGGGGCTGCGGATGGGCCGTTCAGACCAGTCACATTGTTTAAATGGCTGCCGGGCAACAGATTTGATGGTTGCTACTTCGAGCGCCTCTGCCTCAGACAAGCAAGGCAGCAAACCGATCAGTAGATTCGCTAGCAATGTCTTGCCGCTTCCGGGCGGGCCTATCATAAGTAAATTATGCCCACCTGCTGCTGCGATCTGCACGGCACGTTTAGCAAAGGTCTGTCCTTTGATTTGTCTATAGTTATCCTCAGAGCGCGGTTCACAAGAGCGCCTTTTTGTTCTTCGGGGGAATTCTAGAGCGGGCATACCCTGTGTTAGTGCTTGGAATAGTTCCGACAGGCTGCTGGCGCTATAGCTATGCTTATAAGCAACCAAGTTTAGCTCTTGTGTATTCGCAGCCGGCAGGAGAATTTTATTCGCTTGCCTCTTCGCAGCGAGAATTGCGCAGACTGTCCCGGGAACCGCACGGATGCTTCCATCCAAAGCGAGCTCACCCAGTACTTCCATGTTCTCAAGCATTCTGCGCTCTAACTGCCCGGAGGCGATGAGAATACTCAGCGCAATAGCAAGATCGTAGCTGCCGCCGGCCTTTGGTAAATCAGCAGGAGCAAGGTTGACGGTGATGCGACGAGTCGGAAATTCCAGGCCAGAGTTTATAATGGCGCTGCGGACCCTTTCCTTACTTTCTTTTACTGCAGTTTCAGGAAGGCCAACTATCGCGAACGCGGGAAGGCCATTTGATAGGTGGGTCTCCACAGTGACTGCGAGAGCATCGACGCCAAGCAGGGCACGAGATTGAATGGTGGCTAATGACATGAGAGGTCGAACTGATTGTGACTACTAATAAATAGCCTACAAACCCCAATTTCGCCAACCTATTAAGAAATTACAGACAAAAAAAATGAGCTGCTAGCAGCTCATTTCCTAGGGTACCGCTGATCGATTAGCGGCTTATTCGCTGCTATTGACCATGTACGCAACAAGAGCTCCCAGATCTTCATCTGTACAAGTGAAGCATAGGCCTTTTGCCGGCATAGAATTTATACCGTTGATCGCGTTTGCGACTACCGCGTCCATACCCTTCTCCATACGAGGAGCCCAGGCTTCGGCGTTACCGTCGCCAACCTTCGGCGCACCAGCAGCACCTGTGCTGTGGCAGGCAAAGCAAGACATCATATACGTCGCTTCGGCATCGAAACCATCTGTTAATTGCGCCAGCTGCAGTTGCTGCTGGGAATTATCAGCTGAAATTGCAGTTGCGCAAGAGGCAACCAATACGAATAAACCTACTTTAGGCATTGCTGACATAATTACTTTCTTAATAGTTAACACGTTTAACTCCTTACTCATTTAAATAAATTCTCGATAATCGATATTACAACTGTAACCGGTTTAACCTGAACGGTTACTGACTGGACATGTAGTCAACGAGAGCTAGCAAATTACCATCGCTACAGGTCATACAGAGGCCTTTAGGTGGCATCGCATTCACGCCATTCACTACATTTACCATTACGGCATCCATTCCTTTCGCCATTCTTTCGCTCCAAGCATCTGCGTCACCTAGTAATGGTGCGCCTGCTGCTCCTGTGCCATGGCAAGCAAAACAACTCATCTGGTAGGTAGACTCTACATCGAATGCCGCGACTTCTGTGGCAGTCGCTACTACTTCCACAACGTCTGCAACGATTTCTTCAACGATTTCTTCAACTATCACAGCAGCTGGGGCTGCGATGCTAGTAGATGCTGCTGTCGCGGTACCTGCTGTTGAGCCGACGCAGGGCTGTCCTGCTAAACAAACTTGGCCAGCCGGGCGAACATTGTCTTCGATAGATTGCTGCGCGGCAGCATTGCTACCTAAAACCATGAAACTGAGGTTCATCAGCGCGATTACGAACAGACGGATTTTGGCAGTCTCTGATTGCACAGAAATAGCTCCTTTTAGTGTGTAGATCATGGGTGTTATCTGAATCGACCTGAGAACCGCTCAATTCCAACTTTACGGTGCTGCTGTGGTACTACAGGCGATTGTGCCAGAAAAATTGCAGGCGCATTATACCGCTTATTGAGCCACTCTGGAATACGAGTTTTCACTGTATTTTACGGGCTGCTTAGGAAGTCAACGCAATGTCTAGGGGGCTATAATCAAATTCAAAGGAGACTGATGGTAATACAGCTGCTCTGGATGGCTTTCCAGGCCGTAGCCGAAGAAGAAGCCCACCGTTATCTCGTCTATTCCCAGAGATGCCGGAATGAGGTTCTCAACTATAGTTAGATTTTCGACCGTGCTGAGAGTCTTATTGCTAGCTCGAGTGATAACACCAGGCTTGGCTGCAGAGTCGACGAACTGACCCTGCTCGTTCAGAAAAAGAATTTGCTCATCGACCACCGCGGCAATGACAAGGAAGCCCGCTTGACCTACATGTTTAGGGTCAATGTCTATCTGTGCAAAAATATCAAGAGAGGCGCTAGGACTAAACTGATTAGTAAAGCTCACTCGGTTATTTGAAGTGATGCCACCGCTAAAGGTCGCATTAACGGATGCCCCTGTAAGGCTTGTGCTCGAGCCTAGGGGGTTTAAGCCGTCGCTCGTCAGCGCGGCATTTATCTCGTACTCGCCAGAGATTCCGCATTCATCCTTAACTGGAATGTCGAAAGTATTCGCCAGAAGAAAATAGTTACCCGGCGACAAGAATTGAGTCAGTAAAGAATCACATTCGTTGCCCGATTTATTGTCATAACTAATTACCTGAAGGTTCTCGTCGGCTATCAACAGTACCGAATCCAGGGTCATCGAGGTCATGCTAAGACTTAGAGTTGCGGCGTTTGTTAAAGTGAACCGATAAAGATCGATTGGGCTGGTGTCACTACTGCCGGGCAGTAATTCGTTCACAGTGCAATCATTCGCATCTAGAGCATTGTTGATGGAACCAATTACTAACTCGCTAACAGTACAATTTATCGCCCCGTCATAGAGCGCTTCTGCTCCTGCGATATCATCTGCCTGCAGCCGATCCAGATTGCCAATGCTAGGCGCCATGATTGCCGAGTTTGTTGTTTCATGATCTAAGCCAATCACATGACCTAGTTCATGCAGCGCAATACGGCGAAAGTCAAAACTTGTCGACCCGAAACGAACTAACTTGCCGTCGTAGATATCGAATTTTTCATTTTTATTAACAATAATATTGGCTTCAGAGATAGTGGGTCCGCCGAGTACCGACGCGGTATACCTGCGCACAGTCACAGCAAGAGTAGAATCCCCAAATTCGGTTCCACAAAAGTCATCGCTGAAGTCAACACTATTCAAGCCATCGTTGGTGCAGGGGTCTCGGTTATCTGTGCGCAAAATAAAATTGAACGGGGTCTGTTCATTCCAATCGTTCATCGCGGCGATAAAGGCCGTGTTCCAAGTGATACCACTGTCAGCTATTCCCTCCATATCGACGAAGAACTCGATCTCGCCGGTAGGCCACTTGCCGCCATCGATCTCGAAGGCAGCAGCCTGCCCTGATAAAAAAACCAGTGCAGTTAGGTTTAGGAATAGTTTGTAGTTTCGTAGCATAGATCTAAATAAAATTATCCTAAACAGATGGCTGTTGGTTCTGAGCGACAGCAAATACTAACGCGACAGCACAAATAAGGTTTACTCAGATCAGTAGACCGTGGTGCTTCGAATTTCGTCTAAGACTCTCAATTTAGCTAAATTGAGCCAAATAGGCGAAATAAATGTACGACTCCAAACACAGTATCCTCCATGGCAGATAAAGGCGCTACTGTCTGTAAGACCCGTCCTGAATGGAATTCCACCACGCCTGGTTCGAAAGATACCAGTCGACTGTCTTGTTAAGGCCAGAATCGAAATCTTCAACGGGATCGTAGCCAAGCTCCGCTGTGATTTTGGACGCATTGATGGCATAGCGTGTATCGTGGCCGAGCCTATCCGTAACGAAAGTAATCAGGGACTTTGCGGATTCTCCTCTGGCACACGGCGAATCAGGAAATCTAGCGACTAAATCCGTGTTCGCTGCGAAGCGCGCATCGATCAGCTCGCATAGCAAATTGACGACGTCCAAATTCGCCCATTCGTTGTTGCCGCCAATATTGTAAGTCTCCCCAACTCGGCCCTTCTTGATGACCAGTTCGATGCCGCGATTGTGGTCATCCACATACAGCCAATCTCGGATCTGCTGGCCATCTCCATAGATAGGCAGGTCTTTGCCGGCTAGGATATTTAGAATACAAACGGGTAATAACTTTTCCGGAAATTGATACGGTCCGTAGTTATTGGAACAATTGCTAGTTGTTACCTTCAATCCGAAGGTATGGTGATAAGAGCGAACTAGATGATCAGATGATGCTTTGCTCGCCGCATAAGGGGAGTTGGGCGCATAAACAGTAGTTTCAGAGAACGCAGGGTCATTTTCACCTAAAGTGCCATACACTTCATCGGTGGAGACATGATGAAACAGGTGGTCTGATTTCGCGTCTTCTTCGATCCAAAATTTCTTCGCTGCTTTCAATAAGCAGTGCGTGCCAACAATATTTGTATCAATGAAGGCGTCGGGGCCGGTTATTGATCTATCCACATGGCTTTCCGCCGCAAAGTGAACAATCGTATCGATATCATATTTAACGAGCAGGGAATCAACTAAGGTTTGATCACTGATAGAACCGTGAACAAATTCGAACCATTCCTCGCTTAGCAAATTCGCTAGATTATTTTTGTTCCCTGCGTAGGTTAACGCATCGAGAACCGTTATTTTATCTTGCGGATTTGAGCTATGCCAAAAATTGACAAAGCTCGTGCCTATAAAGCCGGCGCCGCCGGTTACTAATAAATTTGCCATTAACTTAATCTCTTTCTTGTCTATCTTGACAACCTAAATTCAGATCGTCTCGATTTATTCTCTAGCTAGTTCTTTTATCACTAAATTTAATTGTCCCTTCCAATCCAGAGCAGGACATTCAAACTGTGCCACCGCGCGACTGCGATCCAATACACTGTAAGCAGGACGTTGAGCCGGTGTTGGATATTCACTAGTGGAAATCGGATTAATCGGTATTGCCTTGCTTAACAGCCCTTCTTGTATTGCCTGATCCTGTATCTCTTGTGCGAACTCATACCAACTAATGCTGGCTCCGTCGGTCCAGTGATAGACCCCTTGATAACTGCCCTGGGAAATCATAGCAAAGATTAGTGCGGCCAGCCCATGAGTCGAGGTCGGTGAGCCGATCTGATCATTAACAACTGAAAGTTGATCTTTGTCGTCCATCAATCGCAGCATCGTCTTTACGAAATTATTACCGTATTCACTGTACAGCCACGAAGTACGGATTACCGCGGTACGCTGACTGGCTAGGGTTTGAATTTCATGCTCACCAGCCAATTTGGACGCGCCATAGACCCCCAGAGGATTGGTCTGATGATCAGGTCTGTAGGGTGTCTGGCTAGTCCCGTCAAAGACAAAGTCCGTGGAGATATGAATTAACTTGGCACGGTTTTTTGCAGACCAAGCCGCAATTCTGCCCACCGCCTCAGCATTGACTAGGTGCGCAACCTTGGCTTCTGATTCGGCCTTGTCCACCTGCGTATAGGCTGCCGCATTAACTATGACTGCCGGTTTTAGTTCAGATAACACGGCAATAGCCGTCTGTGCTTGACTGATGTCCAATTCAGCCCGATCCAGTGCCTTAAGCTGGTACTGAGGTAAGGGAGATTTGGCCCACAGCTGCGCTAGTGTCTGCCCTAGCTGCCCTGAGGCACCTGCTACAACGATAAGAGGCAAGGTCATGTGCTGAAGGAGTAATGCGGCGCTTCGACCAACAACAGTCCAGCACTATCCTTCCCCGATAGTAAGGGAGAATCATTCAGCAGAGGCCATTCGATACCCAGGGCAGGGTCATTCCACTGCAGAGTGTGCTCATGCTCCGGACAATAGTAGTCGGTACATTTGTAAGACAGCTCGGCGGTCTCGCTGAGCACATAGAAGCCGTGGGCGAAACCAGGTGGCACCCAAAGCTGTCGCTTGTTCTGTGCAGACAAAATCTCGCCAACCCACTGTCCGAATGTTGCTGAGTCTTTGCGCATGTCGACCGCAACATCGAATAACTCACCAGACACCACCCGCACGAGCTTTCCCTGCGGCTGCCTCAGCTGATAGTGCAGTCCGCGCAGCGTTCCTTGTGCAGACAAGCTTTGGTTGTCTTGTACGAAGCGCAGATCGATGCCATTTTCTTTAAACCAAGCTTCACGAAAAGTTTCCATGAAATAGCCACGGGCATCGCCGTGCACTGTTGGTTCTAGTAGCAACACATCGGAAATTGAGGTTTCGATTATTTTCATGTGAGCTTATTACTTGCCAAATTTGTTAGTTCAATGTCTCTGTGCAAGTAGCTGCAGCAGATATTGGCCGTAGCCACTTTTCCCTAAAGACTGCGCCAAACTTTCGAGCTGTTTTTCATCGATAAACGACTGTCGATACGCGATCTCTTCGGGACAACCAATCTTTAGCCCCTGGCGCTCTTCCAAGACGCGAATAAAATTCGCTGCATCTAACAATGATTGTATGGTTCCTGTGTCTAGCCAAGCCGTGCCACGATCGAATAGTTCTACCTTAAGTGCTTTACGTTCTAGATAAACTTTGTTTATGTCGGTAATTTCCAGCTCTCCGCGCGGCGACGGTTTGATCGACTTGGCGATGTCGACAACATCGTTGTCGTACATATACAGACCCGTCACAGCGTAATGAGATTTAGGGTGTTCGGGCTTCTCTTCCAGACCGATCGCATTATTATTCTCATCTAACTCAACAACACCGTAGCGCTCTGGGTCAGTAACATAATAGGCAAATACACTAGCGCCTTCTTTCTGCTCGACTGCGCTCTTTAATGTATCTTCGATTTTATTGCCGTAGAAAATATTGTCACCCAACACTAAACAGACCCTGCTGTCGCCAATAAACTCTTCGCCGATAAGGAATGCCTGTGCCAATCCCTCTGGTTTGGGTTGTTGCCGATAACAAATATCCAAGCCCCATTTCTTACCATCGCCTAAAAGTGATTCAAAAGAGGCTGCATCTTCGGGGGTGGTAATAATAAGAATCTCACGAATACCCGCCTGCATAAGCGTCGAAAGCGGATAATAAATCATCGGCTTGTCGTATACCGGCATTAACTGCTTGCTGGTCACTAGCGTCATCGGATGTAGGCGACTGCCACTACCCCCTGCCAGTATTATTCCTTTCGTCATCTGCTTTCTTCTTACTTGTACTTTATTGTGATTGGGGTGGTTTGGTTTCTGAGACAATGTCACCTACTATTTCTGGTAGTAGCTGATACAAGTTCTGCGTGGGCTGAAACCCTAATTCCGCGCAGATTTCCTCATTCTTAAATAGGTTATCAGCCGTTAGGTTTCTATACGTGCGACTACTAATGCCGGTATCTCGCCCGCGCAGTCTAGCCATTGCCCCCGCCAATACAGCGGCTATATATAATATCACAGCTGGCGTTCTCCACCTTGGCAATCTCTTTTCTAAGCACCTATATATAGCCTCTTCAATGGCTGCTATCGGGTAGTCCTGCCCATCCGTAACTGTATAAATTCGTGCTGCTTGATCGGACTTTGCAGCTAACAAAATGGCGTTGGCTAGGTCCTCAACGCCGAGCAAGGAGATCTTGCTGCTTAGGGCCGGCAAGCGCGGCAGTCGCCCTCGATGAATCATTGATATCATGCTGGCGATGTTGCCTTTCATCTTTATTCCGTAGACATTTACGGGCCGTAGGATGAGTACTTCTATTTGGCCTTTATCGGCCGCGTCCAGCAAGAGAAGTTCCGTAGTCCGTTTTCCTTTACCGTAGGCCGTCATGTCTTTGCTATTACTCGCGGCGGCATTGGCCAAACTACTACTGAGGAAAACGAAGCGCCTGACCTTTTTTTGGAGAGCCGCTTTTACTAAATTTTCACTACCTGCCACATTTGTATCATCGCCCTTTGTGGTGATACTTACATGCGCCACACCTGCCAAATGCAGGATTATAGAAACACCTGAGCAGGCCTGTGCCAAGCTTTGCTGGTCGTGTAAGTCTCCCAGTACTGGCTCCGCGATTAGTGACGAAGGAAGTTGGGCTAGCTTGGCGGGACTGCGTAGCAAAACCCGAACATCGAAATCCTCTTCAACTAGGCGACGGCATAGTGCCATACCTATAAAGCCTGTAGCGCCTGTTATCAGTACTTTCTCTCTAGATTGTGTAATAGCTATAACCCACCACTGTTAAGAATAAACGAACAGCATTTGTTTTCTCATTTCCCTTAA
>Ga0307994_1000962_pt1 | contig 18404 bp, 13 predicted proteins | sample EllFjometagen261_FD_203171 | JGI IMG/M metagenome (GOLD analysis project Ga0307994, IMG submission 203171) | Marine microbial communities from Ellis Fjord, Antarctic Ocean - #261 | ecosystem: Environmental > Aquatic > Marine > Unclassified | place: Southern Ocean | collected 2014-11-02 | reverse complement strand
CCCTACCATGTCAAGGTAGTGCTCTAACCAACTGAGCTACAGTCGTACAATGTATTGTGATCATTTAAACAGGCGTTTAAATGGTACCAGTGGGCGGACTCGAACCGCCACGCTATTACTAGCAACGGATTTTGAATCCGTCATGTCTACCAATTCCATCACACTGGCATGTAACGTGGGCAGGATTTTAGGCTTGTTTATAAAGTATGTCAAGTCTATCTGGTTAATCCATTATTTTTTTGTGTTTGGTTAATCTTTGTCAATTTCTATGGTTTGGCATAAACGCTTGAAACAACGAGGTATTTAGTGGAGAATAGCGCGTTTTATTTATAGGCGCTTATTTGAGCTACGGTTAGTAGTTTGAAGCGATACTTACGTTGAAAAGACAAGACTTTTTCTTTAATCTTCCTGATGAATTGATTGCCCAACATCCCACTGCGGAACGTTCTGGCAGTCGATTACTGGTACTAAACCCGAATGTTTCTGCCCAAGAGGCTTCTACAGACGTTCTTTTTCCTGATCTTTTAAATTACTTACAACCTAATGATCTGTTGGTTTTTAACAACACCAAAGTCATACCCGCACGCCTGTTTGGTCAAAAATCGAGTGGCGGTAAGGTTGAGTTGTTAATTGAACGTGTGGTTGATGAATCGACTATTTTGAGCCATGTTCGGTCAAGTAATTCGCCAAAAGTCGGTGCGATATTAACCATTGAGCAAGCATTTGACGTTGAAGTGATTGGCCGCGATGGCGCGTTGTTTATTTTGAAAATTCGCTCTGAACAAACGGCTTTAGATTTAATTGAAGCGCATGGCCATATGCCGTTACCGCCTTACATTGAGCGTGCCGAAGACGTTGAAGAAGACAAAGAGCGTTATCAAACGGTTTATTCCACTAAACCAGGCGCGGTCGCGGCACCTACTGCTGGGTTGCATTTTGATGAAAGTTTCTTAGAAAAAATTCAAAATAAAGGCGTGCAGCTTGGGTTTGTAACCTTGCACGTCGGGGCAGGCACCTTTAAACCGGTTCAGGTTGACGATATTGCCGAACACGTGATGCACTCGGAGTATTTAGAAGTTGATGAAACCTTAGTGCAACAAGTTAAAGATACGCGTGCTAAAGGTGGGCGGGTGATTGCCGTGGGAACAACCAGTGTAAGGTGCTTAGAAAGTGCCACAATGTTTGGTCCAAATGGTGAAATTGCCCCGTATCAAGGCGATACCGATATCTTCATTACACCGGGTTATGAGTTTAAACAAATTGATGGTCTGTTAACCAACTTCCACCTTCCCGAATCAACACTTATTATGTTGGTTTCCGCGTTAGCGGGTTACGACCATACCATGCAGGCTTATCAACACGCCGTTGAGCAGAAATACCGTTTCTTTAGTTATGGCGATGCCATGTTTATTCTGCCCAAAACCCGTTAAAACAAACTGAGCAGGCCTGTTAAAAGCCGTTAAAACAAGGAAAATCCATGGAATTTGAATTAGATACTAGCGATGGTCGTGCGCGTCGAGGCCGATTAAAGTTTGAGCGTGGTGTGGTGGAAACCCCTGCGTTTATGCCCGTTGGCACTTACGGCACGGTAAAAGGTATGTCGCCCGAAGAGCTTGAAGAGACCGGTGCGCAGATTATTTTAGGCAACACCTTTCATCTTTCGTTACGACCAGGTACGGACATTATTGAGCTGCATGGCGATTTGCATGATTTTATGCATTGGAAAGGCCCGATTCTCACCGACTCAGGTGGGTTTCAGGTTTTCAGTCTCGGTAAAATGCGTAAAATTAAAGAAGAGGGCGTTACCTTTAATAGTCCCGTTAATGGCTCTAAAATTTTTATGGGGCCTGAAGAGTCTATGGAAGTTCAGCGCAAATTGGGTTCGGATATTGTGATGATTTTTGACGAATGTACCCCGTATCCCGCGTCACACGAGGTGGCCAAAATCTCCATGGATTTATCCATGCGCTGGGCGAAACGCTCAAAAGATGCCCATGGCGATAGTCCCGCGGCGTTGTTTGGAATCGTGCAGGGCGGCATGTATGAAGACCTGCGTAAGGTTTCTATCGATGGTTTGAAACAAATTGGCTTTGATGGCTACGCCATTGGTGGTTTATCAGTGGGGGAACCTAAAGATGAGATGATGGCTACCTTAGATTACACCGAGCCACATATGCCAACGGATAAGCCCCGTTACTTAATGGGAGTTGGTAAGCCAGAAGACATTGTGGAAGCGGTACGCCGTGGGATTGATATGTTTGATTGTGTTATCCCAACCCGAAATGCTCGAAATGGTTTTTTGTTTACGTCAAAAGGCGTGGTTAAGCTTCGCAATGCCGTGAATAAAACCAGTTTATTGCCCTTGGACCCAGAGTGCGATTGTTACACCTGTAAAAACTACACGCGTGCGTATCTGCATCACTTAGACAAATGTCGAGAAATTCAGGGTGCTCGTTTAAATACCTTGCACAATTTGCACTATTACCAAACGTTGATGGCGGGATTACGCAACGCCATAGCCAATAATCAGTTGAACAGCTTTGTAGAAAGCTTTTACGAAGGGATTGGTCAGCCTGTCCCTGTGCTTGAAGCGGTTGAAGCTTAAGCGTTAAACGTGTGGTTTTAAAAGTTAACAGGCCTGTTGGATTTAGGCGGGCTTTAGTTTGATTTAACCGTGCAAAGCGGTATCAGCTATGCCACAATATACCGGTTTAAATATTTATAATTTTAGGAGTTAAAAATGAGCTTTTTTATCAGTGATGCAATGGCCGAAGGTGCAGCAGCGACAGGCAGTGGTTGGGAAGGGTTAATTCCTTTAGTTTTACTGTTTTTCGTATTTTACTTTTTACTAATTCGTCCTCAACAGAAAAAAGTAAAAGAGCACAAAGCATTAGTGAGCGAGCTTAAAAAAGGCGATGAAGTCGTTACTTACGGCGGTTTAGGCGGAAAAGTTCGCGACATCAGCGACAGTTTTTGTGATGTTGAAATTGCGGATAACGTGATTGTTAAAATTGATCGTCAAAACATCTCACGCTTGTTGCCAAAAGGCACATTAAAAGGCGAGTAATCGTTTGCGGTTTTTCAAAAGGGGCATTGGCCCCTTTTGTTGTTTCAACTACCCACAAATTCTTGTAAAACAGTCCCTCAATAACGGATTCAAACTATGTTTCAAGCACAACAAAAAGTGATTGCTAATCGCTATCCAGCCTGGAAATACCTGTTGCTGGTTTTAGTGACGGTTATCGGGTTAATCTTTGCCATGCCCAATATTTTTGGAGATGATCCTGCGGTGCAGATTTCACCCGCTAAATCGGTGACGTTCTCTGTCGAGACGCAACAACAGGTCAATAAGATTCTGAGCGATGCAAATTTAGACGTTAAAGAGTCGGTATTTGAAAATGGCACGTTCTTAATCCGCTTTAACAACACCGAAGATCAGCTTAAAGCCAAAAGCTTGCTTAAAGCCGACTTAGGCCGTACCGCCGTGGTGGCTTTAAACCTAGCGCCAGCCACCCCGGATTTTTTAAGTGCATTGGGTGCGCAGCCTATGTATTTAGGTTTGGACTTACGCGGTGGGGTGCACTTTTTAATGGATGTGGACATGGAAGCCGCGGTTGAAAAGGCCCATTTGCGCTATGTTGACGAAATTAAAAGTACCTTACGTGCAAGCAAAGTGCGTTATGTGAATGCCGATTATGAAAACGAGAAGCTGTTTGTTAAGTTTAGAGACCTTGAAACCATGCAAGCAGGCCTGCTGGTTTTAACCGAACAGTTTAGTGAAGAGTTAGCGCTGTTTGCAAGAGAAGAGACAGCCTCGCCCATGATTGAACTCAACTTGTCTGATAAGACCGTTGCTGAGATTCAAAAGTTTGCGTTACAGCAAAACATTACTACGTTGCGTAATCGTATTAACGAATTAGGGGTGGCCGAACCGGTTATTCAGCAACAGGGTGATCGCCGTATTGTGGTGCAACTTCCGGGAGTGCAAGATACCGCAAGAGCAAAAGAGATTTTGGGTGCGACTGCAACACTTGAATTCCGTTTAGTGGAAGAGCGTGGCGATGCGGATCGTGCCGCGCAAACTGGCTATGCTCCTCATGGCGCTTTGTTATATCAGTTCCGCGATTCTCGTCCGATTCTGTTAAAACGTAGTGTGATTGTGAGCGGTGAGAACGTGACCAATGCACAATCAGGTATTGATCCTCAGCAAGGTTCGTCGATGGTTAACGTGACCTTAGACGGCGCAGGCGGTCGTAAGATGCTTGCAACGACTAAAGAAAACGTCGGTAATCGTATGGCGGTGGTGTTTATTGAAAACCGCGTTGAAACCATTGAAGTAAATGGTGAAAAAGTTAAGAAACGGGTTACCACCAAAGACGTGATTAATGCCGCGGTAATTCGTGGACAGTTTGCAGATCGTTTTCAAATTACGGGCTTAGATTCGCCACAAGAAGCACAAGACTTAGCGTTGCTTTTACGAGCTGGTGCGTTGGCCGCGCCCATGGAAATTGTTGAAGAACGTACCGTTGGGCCAAGCTTAGGACAAGACAACATTAACCAAGGCTTTATGTCGGTGATTGTTGGTTTTATTTTGGTACTGGTTGTCATGGCATGGCGTTATAAAACCTTTGGTATGGTGGCTAACGTGGCCTTGACCTTGAACTTAGTGATTATTGTTGCGGTTCTGTCTATGTTGCAAGCAACCTTAACACTTCCTGGTATTGCAGGGATTGTATTAACCGTCGGTATGGCCGTTGATGCGAACGTACTGATATTTGAACGTATTCGAGAAGAGTTGCGTAATAGCTCCATTCAAACCGCCATTTACTCGGGTTACGAAAAAGCCTTTGTTACCATTGCCGATGCCAACATCACCACGTTATTAGCGGCGGTGGTTCTGTTTAGTTTTGGAACAGGGCCGATTAAAGGTTTTGCGATTACCCTGTCCATCGGAATTTTAACGTCAATGTTCACAGCCATCTTAGGCACACGCGCCATCATCAACTTGATGTACGGTAATAAGCGCGTCGAAAAACTGTCAATTTAGGAGGCGAACATGAGTGAAGCAACTATAGATAAAGAGATTGTGACAACACAGATTGATTTCATGGGGAAGCGCCATCTAGCGTTGGCGTTGTCTCTGGTGTTGATATTGGGGTCGTTTGCTGGCCTTTGGATAAAGGGTCTAAACTTTGGTATCGATTTTACCGGTGGAACCTTGATTGAGCTATCTTATCCGCAAGCGGTCGACTTAAATGAAGTCCGGAGTGATTTGGTTGCCGCGGGATACAATCAAGCGGTTGCGCAACATTTTGGATCGGCGACCGATGTGCTGATTCGCATTGCACCTCAAGAAGGTTTGAACACCGCGCAGCTAAGCAACCAAGTTATGGATGCATTGGGTGCCGGTGTGAATACTGAAATTGATCTGCGCCGTGTTGAGTTTGTTGGCCCACAGGTGGGCGACGAATTAACCGAAGACGGTGCGTTGGCCGTTTTGTATGCGTTGATTGGTGTGTTGATTTACGTTGCCTTACGTTTTGAGTGGCGTTTCTCAGTCGGGTCGGTTGCGGCATTGATTCACGATGTTATTTTAACATTAGGCGTATTTGCTTGGACTCAGACCCAGTTTGACCTAACGGTATTGGCCGCGATTCTCGCGGTTATTGGTTACTCGTTGAACGATACGATTGTTGTCTTTGACCGAGTGCGTGAAAACTTTAGAACCATGCGAGATGGGTCGCCGATTCATGTGACCAATATTGCGGTAAACCAAATGTTAGCACGTACCATTATGACCTCGGTGACCACCTTGATTGTATTGTTGGCGTTGTTCTTTTTGGGTGGTGAAATTATTCATGGTTTTGCTTTGGCATTGATTGTAGGTGTCATCGTCGGAACGTACTCGTCAACCTATGTGGCAAGTGCCGTTGCTTTGATGTTAGGAGTGTCTAAAGAAGACCTAATGAAAGCACCGAAAGAAGGGCCAGATAACGAGCAAGAAGAGTCTGAGTTACAGCGTTTATTCTTAGAGCAAGAGATGAAGCGTGATGCGCGTGAGGCCCAAAAAGCCGCCAAGCAGGGCAAAGATTATGTCCAGGAAGACGAGCTTGAAGACTCGGATGAAACTCAACCTGCCGCACTAGCAAAACCGAAAAAACAAAGTAGATCAAAAAAGAAAAAGTAATGAATGTAAACTAAGCAGGCCTGGTGAATAACTGGGTCCAGATATAAAAAAAGCCAGATAGACAATGTACTATCTGGCTTTTTTTATATCTAAACTTTACGAGTAAGATATAAAGGCTGAAATTTTATATGAGTGCTTATTGGGCGTTGTGTTTTATTATAAAAGCGGTCGCTTCTTCGGCTGGAATAGGTCTAGAAATATAAAACCCCTGCACTTCATCACAGCCCATAGTTTCTAACAGCGCGTACTCTTCAGCTTGTTCAACCCCTTCGGCAATGACTTTCAAATCAAGGCTGTTTGCAATGGCAATAATCGCTTTAACAATGCCTTGATCGGCCTTGTTCTGAATCATGTCTTTAATAAATGCGCGGTCGATTTTCACAAAGTCAACGGGGAATTTTTGAAGATATTCAAGAGACGAATACCCTGTACCAAAGTCATCAATCGCCAAGGTCATACCAAGTTCTTTAAACTCATTTAAGGTAACAAGGGCGGAATCTGGGTTTTGCATGGCCATGCTTTCGGTAATTTCTAAATCAAAATACTCTGGTGGTAGGGCTAAGTCTGTGAGTGATTGACTTAGGTTTTGAACTAAGTCTTTTTTAATAAATTGTCGGGCTGAAAGATTAATGCCTACTCTGATATTCAAGCCTTGGTCTAGCCATCGTTTGGCCTGACGCATGGCCTCTTGATAAATCCAGTCACCTACATCGTGAATTAACTCCATTTCTTCAACAATGGAGATGAATTTAAATGGCGGAACCAATCCCATTTCAGGGTGTTGCCAGCGTATTAATGCTTCAACCCCAATAATTTTATTGGTGGCAACGTTAATTTGAGGTTGGTAATGCAGCACAAATTGATTAAGTTTTAGGGCGTTGCGGAGCTCGTTTTCTAAATAAAATCTTTGGGAGTTATCGGCCTGTTGGCTTGGGTCATAGAAAGCAAAGTTGTTGCTTGAAACTTCTTTAGAAGCAAGGCGTGCTTTTTGTGCCGCGCTAATTAATTCCTCTGTATCTGATCCATCTTGAGGGGCTAAAGCAATACCTGCACTGGTTTCTATATGAATGTCTTGTTCAGAAATTTGGCATGGTTGGCCAAGTGCAGCTTGTATTTTACGAACAAACTGCTCTAAGGCGATATGGTCAATACTGGGCGTCAATAGTATGCAAAATTCGTCTGAAGCCATTCTGGCTACTAACCCTTGCCCTTCGAGTACCCCATTAATTCTGGAAGCGGTAATTTGTAATAATTTATTTCCTTCAGGGTATCCAAAGGTATCGTTTATTAGATGAAAACGATCAATATCTATGGATATGATTGTCGCATCCCTAAGTTTAAGAGCCTGTTCGAGTTGTTCTGTAAACATGCGACGATTTGGAAGCGTGGTCAATATGTCGTGATAGTGTTGGAATTCAAGTTTCATTTCCGCTTCATAGAAGTCGGTAATGTCTTGAAGTACCCCCAATACAATATTGTTATTGTCTCGGGTGGCATACGCTCTCACCATGTAGCTTTTATCTGCTGTGACAATTTTGTGCTGAAAAGAAGCGGTTTTATGTTGTGAATTGGTGATTGAGTTTAAGGTGTCTAGTACGTGTTTATGTTCTTCTTTGGGAATGAGCTGAAGGTAGTTTTCTAAGTGACCTTGGTTCGGGCTGGTTGGTAAGCCAAAAAGCTGTAAAAGATCGGTAGACCAAGTTATTACATTACTTGCGCAATCCCACTCCCAAAATCCAAGTTTTGCAACCGCTTGTGCTTGGGTCTGTCTTAAATTGGCGGTATTGAGCTTACGTGTCATTTCGGACGAGCGTAAGGCGTAACGCACGCGTCTAACCAGTAACGGCCAATTGATCGGCTTAGTGATAAAGTCGGTAGCGCCAACTGAGAATGCATGGTCAATGGCCGATACATCGTCGAGCCCCGTTAACATTAAAATAGGGACTTGTTTTGCGAGCGGGATTTCACGAATAGCGGCACAGGTTTCATAACCATTAAGAACCGGCATAATCACATCTAGCAATACAATATCTGGAGAAAATTTAATAAACATCTCTAAGCCAGATTGTCCGTCCACTGCCTGCTCAACAATATAGCCTGCTTTTTGAAGAATCTTGGTTGAGGTAAGACGAGTGGTAATATCGTCATCAATCACCAAAATCTTTGCATTGGTATAATTATCTTCCGTTGGCATCATGTCTTCATTGGCTGGCATAAGTCTAAAGCCTATTAATTTACTTACTTGAGTAAGCGTTGAGTGCTTTTATTAATGCATCGCTCGCAAGTTCAAGCTGCACATAAAGTGGGTGTATTGCATCAATTTGTTCATTTTTGGCTAAGTGTTCAATGTTTTTAGCAAGTTCTGAGACTTGCATGCCACCAATGTTGGCAGCACTGCTTTTAAGTGTGTGCGCCGCATGGAAAGCTTGGTGTGCATCGTTGCTTTCCAAACCTGACTGGATGTCGTTTAAGAGCGCTGGCATTTGATCAATAAACGGTTCAAGGATAACATTAATTTCGCCATCCAAAAGTTCATTTAAATCATCCAGTGTGGCTTTAACAATCACGTCCATGTCGCTTCCTATGTTTTGAGTTGATTTTGATTCAGTTTCTATTTTTATTAAATATTTTTCTAATAATGCGATTAACTCGTTTCGAGTAAACGGCTTACCTAAATGTCCGTTCATGCCAGCATTAAGGCAGCGGTCAATGTCCTCTTTCGTTACAAATGCCGTTAGGGCAATAATCGGTGTCGCCTCTTCGATCTGTTTTAAGGCTTCATATTCACGAATTAACTGGGTGGCGGTTGAACCATCCATAACTGGCATTTGGCAGTCCATTAATACTAGATCGTAATGGTTTTCTTTGAAAGCGATTAACGCCTCTTCGCCGTTGACCACTAATGTGGTGGTCAATCCAAACTTGTTTAAATTTGCGAGTACGACTTTACGGTTCACTTCATTGTCTTCTGCCACTAACACTTTAAACCCTTTAAATTTGGCTGAAACATCCGGCGCTTTAAGGTGTTTGGTTTTGAGCGATGTGTTTTCGAAAAGGGCGGCTAAGTTATTGTGTAAATCGTGCATGCCGATTGGTTTTGCCATAATCAGATCGATAGACACTTGATCGGTTTTTTGTTTTAACGATTTACCCCCATGGGAGCTTATTAATGCGATTTTTAGTTTGGCAATATCGGGGTCTTTTTGGATGGCTTCAATAAGCTGTATACCATCCATTCCAGGCATGTTCATATCGGTAAGCAGTAATGTAAACGGACGATCAGAATGCGCCGCAAACTGCAGAGTATCAATGGCTTTATGCGCGTTATTGACGGTGCTGTGTTCAATTCCCCATTTGTCACAAAATCGTTCTAGGATAATCTGATTGGTTTCGTGGTCATCAACAATGAGTGCTCTAATGCCATTTAAAATCGGATTAATCTCAAAGGTTTGGTATGTTTTTTCAGCACAGGCTAGATCAATTTCAAACCAAAAACTGCTACCCTCGCCTAAACTGGATTCCACGCCAATAGCGCCGCCCATTGATTCAATGATTTGTTTGCTTAATGACAACCCTAGACCGGTTCCTCCATATTCACGGGTAGTGGTGCCATCGGCTTGGCTAAAGGATTCAAATATTTTATATTGCGCCTCTTCAGGAATCCCGATGCCCGTATCGGCAACAGCCAAATAGAGATTCCATTTTGTGGCTCTTTCTACGAAGGTGACATGGATGGTAATGCTCCCCTCAGACGTGAATTTTATGGCATTGCCTACTAAGTTGGTTATAACTTGGCGTAAGCGTGTAGGGTCACCATTGACATATTCAGGGGCATTGTTATCCAGAAGCAAGTTGAGTTCTAAGTTTTTATTTTGTGCCTGAGAGGCGAATAATTTTAAGGTGTCCTCAAGCAATGTGCGTAAGTTAAAGTCAATCTGCTCCAGTTCAACCTTGTTGGCTTCGTACTTGGCTAAGTCTAGAATACTGTTTAATAGTTGAAGCAGTGCTGTTCCAGAGCTGTGAGCGACTCTTAAATATTCTTTCTGTTCGGTGTTTAAGTCGGTGTCTAGGGTCAATTCAAGCATCCCTAATACGCCATTCATTGGCGTGCGTATTTCATGGCTCATGTTAGCCAAGAACTGTGATTTAGATTCAGCGCTCTCCAGCGCCTCTTTTTTGGCAGTTTTGAGATCTAACTCATAGAGTTTTCGTTCTGTAATATCGCGAAAAACAGTGACGGAACCGTCATCCTTATCGTCGATTTTAAAGGGGGCACTGGTAATTTCTACCGGGACAAGAATGCCATCATGGCGTCTAAAAAGCTCGTCTTCACTGTGAAAGAGCTCGCCTTTTTGAGTGGTTATACGAATCGGGCAATTGAACATGTCAACTTGTTGATTTGAGCTATCAAGATGAACATGAATCAGGTCATGTGCGATTTTACCCAGTGCATACCCTTGCGGTAAGGCTAATATTTGTTCAGCCGATTTATTGATGAAGGTGATGTGACCCTCGTTGTCTTGAACGAATAAGCCTTCTGCCATGGTTTCTGTTATAGATTGTAATTTTTGTCTCTCATGAATAATGTTTTGGTTATTGATCTGTCGTCTATAAAAACCAAAAAAGAACACGGCGGCTAATACAGTGGCAATGAATTGAAGAAGCAGTTGGTTATTACCCAGTGTGTTGAGTAAGTTATCTTGGTCATAGGAAATAATGTACGCTTCGACTTCACCACTGACATTTTTAATGGGTAAGAAAAGAACGGAGTAGGTCAAGCTATTGATGGTTTGACCTACGCCAAACCCTTTTTTTAGCTTCATTTGTGTTCTTATCAGCTCTGCTTTGTCTTTTAAGGCCTCTTCAAGCTGACGTTGAATCTCTGGAATGACAGCAGGGTTTCCCCATTTCGCTCCAACATCTTCAGTGACATAGCGGGGGTTGAGCGGAAAGTCTTTGTAGATAGAGCGTTCACCGGCAAACAGTTTTGCAAACGTCTTTTGTTTATCAAGCACAAAGATAAAATGCTGATTCTCGATAAGCTGATTTAGATTATTTTCAATGGTCTTAAACGGCACGCTGGTTTCAACACTGCCGATATGCTTATTTTGATAAAACAAGGGGTAGACGAATCGAAACCCATGAAAAACACGTCCAGACTCAAACCCCTGAACGGCACGAAGTTCGGTGTTTACTATCTGAACAGATTTTCGAATTTCAAAAAGTGGGTCGCCCTGTTTGGTTGGGCTATGGAATCTTAAAAAACTGTGTCCATCTGAGGTGTGAAAGTGTAACTGACGAATCCCCTTTCTTTGCAAAGCTTGGTAAGAGGGGGAAAGTTCACGATAGAGTAATCCACGAGCAATGTCTTTAGCATCGCCTGTTTGATTCAAACCATCATAAAAGAGAGCTAATATTTTTGGTTTACTTAACGTCTCTTCATAGAGGGTTTCGGTAGCTAATTCTATCCCGTTTATAATCGCATTATAAGCCACTTGTTTTTGGTCAAGACGAGACTCAATATGCTCCTTGGTTTCATATTCAATCGCTACTTTAACCGCCCAAAAAGCAACGACGCTTAAAATAAAGAAGCCAATTAGACTGATTAGGAGTGTGCGAAACCTTACTGAGTCATGAGGTCGATTTGTGTATTCTTCCATTTCTCTCTCACGCTGTTGTAGACGTTATCATTAACGGGTATTGAACCATATTTAATTTTGGATCCCCAAGGTTTGGTTTTTTCAAAGTGGTCTGGATTTTCGCTTGGTTTGATCGATAAAATTAACGCTTTAATTTGGGCTATTTTGTCGGAATTAAGTGTTTTGGCGTTTGCCACCATTATAAAGCCTGGCATTGGATCGGATTCTTGGACGATTCTGAGTCCTAAATGATGATACTTCTTTCCTATTTGGGTTTTTAAACCACCCATTTGGTAATGACCTAACACAACGTCTTCCGCCACTTTTGAATGGCTTCCAATAAACTGATAGCTAAAGTCTGCTTGCTCAAGCGATTGGTTGGTTTGATTCAATAGCGATTCTACAGCCAAGTAGCCGCAAGTTGAAAGTGGTTGGGTTAAGGCCACCTTTTTTTGCTGATCACTATCCAGACTAATCGGGCTCCCAGCAAATTCAACCAGTGCGCAGGTGTAGGTGGATTTACCTTCGCTGTCTAGAAAGGCCGCAAGTGGAATGGCATCTGGAAACTGTTCTTTCAAAACCACGTAAGGTAAGGGGCCTAAATAGGCAAGGTCAATTTCGCCCTTGGTAAAGCTGCTAATTAACGCTTGATAAGACTTTTTGTACACCAATTCGAATGGGGTCTTGAGTTCCGTTTCAAGAAAATCCATAAAAGGGAGATACTCTCTGCTCATTGAGCCAAGGCTTTCCATAGGTAACGGGGCAAAGCGAACCTTTTCTGATGCAACGCTCTGACCTACCCAAAAGATTGACAGTATGAAAGATCCTAATGTGATTAATCGCATTTTAAGCAGGCCTGCTGAATGTAAAGGATACATAAATAAAGAAGAACGTTATTTTGTATTACCTCAATAATATTAATTTTATGGAGTTAATGTACACCATACCAAAGACTCATATCCAGTAAATGAAACGGATTTGGCAGGCTTTTTTGGTTTAGTGGACTATAAAGTGAACATTCGTTGTTTAAACCATCAATATCTGCGAAAATGAGCGGTTATTTAATTAACGTACAAACGTTCTCGGGTATTCAATGTCAAATCCTCTTCATCAGCAAGAAGTCACTAAAAGAAGAACCTTTGCAATCATCTCTCACCCGGATGCGGGTAAAACCACCGTCACCGAGAAACTGTTGTTATACGGAGGCGCGATACAGTTAGCCGGTGCGGTTAAAAGTCGTAAAACCGACCGTGCTGCTACCTCTGACTGGATGAAAATGGAGCAGGAACGTGGTATTTCTGTGGCCTCTTCGGTGATGCAGTTTCCGTATAAAGATGTGATGATTAACCTACTGGATACCCCTGGGCACGAAGACTTCTCAGAAGACACTTATCGTACTTTGACCGCCGTGGATTCAGCCTTAATGGTGATTGATGTCGCCAAAGGGGTCGAGGATCGTACGATAAAGTTAATGGAAGTTTGTCGTCTGCGTGATACGCCTATTTTGACCTTTATCAACAAGCTTGATCGTGAGGGTAAAGATTCGATTGATTTGATGGACGAAGTGGAAGACGTTTTAAAAATTGATTGTGCGCCAATGACTTGGCCGATTGGAATGGGCAAACGTTTTAAAGGTATTTATCACCTTTATAATGATACGGTTCGTCTGTTTGCTAAAGCCGATGGCCAAAGTGCCGGAGCCGGTGAACTGATTGAAGGCATTAATAACCCTAGATTGGATGAATTAATTGGTGGTCAGGCTGAAGAGCTTCGCGAGGAAGTTGAATTGGTGCGGGGTGCAAGCCATGCATTTGATTTAGAGCTGTTTTTAAAAGGTGAGTTAACCCCGGTGTTTTTTGGGTCGGCGGTTAATAACTTTGGTCTGCAAGAGTTGCTAGATGGCTTTGCGGATTATGCGCCTGCGCCAATGGGACGAAATACCGAGACCCGTTTTGTAAAAGCCGATGAAGAGAAGGTAACGGGGTTTATCTTCAAAATTCAAGCCAATATGGACCCACAGCATCGAGACCGTGTGGCCTTTATGCGCATAGTGTCTGGTAAATATGAAAAGGGCATGAAGATGAAGCATGTGCGCATTGGCAAAGATATAAAAATTGCCAAAGCCATTACCTTTTTAGCCAATAAGCGTGAGCATGCTGAAGAGGCTTATCCTGGGGATATTATTGGACTGCATAATCACGGAACCATTAAAATTGGTGATACCTTTACGCAGGGCGAATCCCTTAAATATACCGGGATTCCAAACTTTGCGCCTGATCTATTTCGTCGTGCACGTTTAAAAGATCCGATGAAAATGAAGGCTCTACAAAAAGGCTTAACGCAGTTATCCGAAGAGGGGGCGACACAGCTGTTCCGTCCTGTTTTGAATAACGATTTAATTCTCGGTGCCGTCGGTATTCTTCAGTTTGAAGTGGTGGCACAACGTCTGCAAGATGAGTACAACGTTAAGTGTTTGTTTGAACCCGTTAACGTCAATACCGCTCGTTGGGTAGTGGGCGATAAGGCGGAGATTGAGAAGTTCTTAGCCAAAGTACAAGACAATGTGGCTTACGACGCGGCAGATGAATTAGTTTACATTGCGCCAACACGGGTTAATTTAGCATTAATTCAAGAGCGTTGGCCAAAGCTGGAGTTTGTGGCGACACGTGAGCACTAATTGACTGTTTAAGGTTGTTATAAAAGGGTTAACCAAAGTGAGCAGGCCTGTTGACTTTGACTCCTTAACGATTTGCCATAAAAAACCCGCATTAAAATAAGATTTAATGCGGGTTTTTTTATAGGTTGAAGTTAACAAGTCGTTAATTAATAAGCGTGAACAGGCCTGTTTACTTTATAACAATCTATTTGGCCATTAAGAACTCAAGCAAGGCTTTTTGAGCATGCAGACGGTTTTCGGCTTCATGCCAAACCACGCTGTCTTTTGCATCCATGACTTCAGCACTGACTTCTTCGCCACGGTGCGCCGGTAAGCAGTGCATAAACAGGGCGTCATTGTCCGCTTTGTTCATCATGGCTTTATCCACTTGAAACTCGGCAAAGTCTTTTTCACGCAGTTTTTGTTCTTCTTCTTGTCCCATGCTCGCCCAAACATCGGTCACAATCAGGTCAGCGTTTTCAGCGGCATCCATTGGATTACGGATAATTTCAACACGGTCACTATTCTCATTGACCAAGTTCATATTTGGATCATAGCCCTCTGGGCAAGTGACGCGTAACTTAAAATCATACTGCTTAGCGGCATTAATATAAGAGTGACACATATTGTTCCCATCTCCGACCCACAGTACCGTTTTGCCTTGAATGCTACCACGGTGCTCTTGGTAGGTTTGCATGTCAGCCAGAAGCTGACAAGGGTGGTAGTCATCGGTTAATGCATTGATGATGGGCACGCTGGAATACTTTGCCATAGTTTCAACAATGTCGTGACCAAAGGTACGAATCATAATGCCGTCTACCATGCTTGAGATAACGCGCGCACTGTCTTCAAGCGGTTCACCCCGTCCAAGTTGCGTGTCATTTGACGATAGGAATAAGGCGTGCCCCCCTAATTGAGTCATGCCCGCTTCAAATGAGATGCGCGTGCGTGTTGAAGATTTTTCAAAAATCATCGCAAGCGTTTTGTTTTTTAATGGTTCAAAGATTTCACCTGCTTTGTGCATCGCCTTAAGCTCAATTGCACGGTGCATGATTTGCTTTAATTCAGCAGGCGTTAAATCATTTAGCGTTAAAAAGTGTCTCACAGTCATAACATGACCTCATAAATTATTTAAACGGGTTTCAATTAGTCTTTTAAAAATTCGGTGACTAATTGAGTGAGTTTGGTAACCAGTAGTTCGCTCTGTTGTTCTGACATGACAAAGGTCGGTAAAAGACGAATCGTATCGCCACGGGTGACGTTAATCAGTAGCCCAGCATCAAGTGCGATGCCCACTAATGCGCCACAAGGGCGATCTAGTTGGATGCCAATCATATAGCCTTTGCCACGCACATCCACCACGCCAGGTAAGTCGGATAGAGAGGCTTTAAAAGCCTCAATAAGCGCGGCGCCTTTTGCCGCGATAGCGGGAATAAAATTGTGGGTTTGCATGGTGTCTAATACCGCTAAACCGGCCGCACACGCCAGGGGGTTTCCGCCAAACGTCGTACCATGGTTACCGGGCACTAAGACATCTGCAGCTTTACCATGCGCAAGGCAGGCGCCAATTGGCATCCCGTTACCTAGGGCTTTGGCTACTGAGAGTACGTCAGGTTGAATGTTTTCATGCTGAAAAGCAAACCAAGCCCCCGTTCTACCAATACCAGTTTGAATCTCATCGACCATTAACAGCCAGTTGTTGGCAGTGCAAATCTCACGCAGAGCAGTTAAGTAACCGGCTTTAGGAACGTGAACCCCGCCTTCGCCTTGAACAGGCTCAACCCAAAGAGCCACAATATCTTGGTTGTCGGTAAGTGCTTTAACCGCGTCAATATTATCAAAGTCCACGTGAATAAAGCCTTGTACTAAGGGTTCAAAGCCTTCATGTACTTTTTTATTACCGGTAGCAGATAGGGTCGCCATAGTACGGCCATGAAAACTGCTGTTCATGACAATAATCGTTGGGTTTTTAATGCCTTGTTGATTGCCGAATTTTTTGGCAATCTTGATCGCCGCTTCGTTAGCCTCTGCCCCTGAGTTACTAAAAAACACACGGTCCATGCCTGACAGTTCAATTAACCTATCGGCTAATGCCGTTTGATTGGCAACGTGATACAAGTTAGAGGTGTGAATAAGTTTACGACTCTGTTCACAAATGGCTTCCGCTATTGCAGGGTGTGCATGCCCAAGGCTGCAGACGGCGATACCACTAACGGCATCTAGATAACGCTTACCTTCGGTGTCCTGTAACTCAGCCCCAGCGCCTTTTTCAAAGGTAACGGGCAGTCTTGCATAGGTATTCATTAAATGATCTGACATGATGTGTTTACTATCCTTTCTCAGGCGCAATGGTGCGTTTTACGTGTAAATTAAATGCTTTATGTTTGTTTTAAAAACAAAAAAGCAACCTGATGCAGGAACGTACAAAATAGCCAAAAATTGGGTCTCTTATACTTCGCTCAACTGCGAGGTTGCTTTTTTGAATCAATTATTTTCAAAAGGGTATTTTAGCGAATTCGGTTAAAAATTCAAGTTTATTGACTTGAAACGGCTTATTTTTGCGTATTTTTACCCTTTAGGCAGGCCTGCTCAGTTAGATTCTGGTTTTTATGCCTTTTTATATTAATAAATGCTTAACCGTTTGAGTTTTTAGGATAAAATTCAGGGTTAAATTAATTATGATTTTTTTGTGGAGAAATTCAAATGCAAACAATGTCAGACAGAGATGGCGTTATCTGGTTAGATGGCGAAATGGTTCCTTGGCGTGAAGCGAAGGTACATGTATTAACACATACACTGCATTATGGTATGGGTGTGTTTGAAGGTGTGCGTGCTTATGACGCTGAGCAAGGTACCTCAATCTTCCGTTTAGATTCTCATACAGATCGTTTGATGAATTCGGCAAAAATTTTAAACATGCCGTTGACGTACGACAAAGAAACCATCAATGAGGCGCAACGCGCTGCGGTGCGTGAAAATAATTTAAAGTCTGCCTACATTCGTCCAATGGCGTTTTACGGTTCAGAAGGCATGGGCTTACGTGCAGACAACCTAAAGGTGCATTTAATGGTTGCCGCGTGGGAGTGGGGCGCTTACATGGGTGAAGAGAACTTAACCCGTGGAATTAAAATTGCCACTTCGTCCTACTCTCGTCATCACGTAAACGTGACTATGACTAAAGCCAAATCAAACGGCTCTTACATGAATTCAATGCTGGCGTTACAAGAAGCAATCAGTCACGGCTGTGACGAAGCGCTATTGTTGGACGTGGATGGGTATGTGGCTGAAGGGTCGGGTGAAAACTTCTTTATGGTAAAAGACGGGGTGTTATTCACGCCTGAATTGACCTGTTGTTTAGACGGCATTACGCGTAAAACCATTATGCAGTTAGCGAAAGAGAACGGCATTGAAGTACGCGAAAAGAAAATTACCCGTGATGAAGTGTACATTGCTGACGAAGCGTTCTTTACTGGAACCGCCGCAGAAGTAACACCGATTCGTGAGCTTGATAACCGTCCAATCGGGATTGGTTCTCGTGGACCGATTACCGAGAAATTACAGAGCCAGTATTTTGATATCGTTCACGGGCGTTCACAGCCCCATTTAGATTGGTTAACAACCGTTGCTAAATAAGTTACAGATAAAGGTTAGGAAGTTAAGATGAGCGAAAATTCAACCAACTCTAAAACGCATTACGACGTGACGTATAAAGATTTACCGTTGCACTGCCCAACGCCAGATATGAGTATTTGGAACTCACACCCACGTGTGTTTTTACCGATTGAAAAAACCGGTCATGCCAAATGTCCATACTGTGGCGCAGAATATACGTTAACCGATTTTGATCCTAGCCATATAGGGGGTCATTAACCGTTAGTATTTCCGTTTGTTGATACTAAACGATTAAACCAAAGTGAGCAGG
>Ga0307994_1000960_pt1 | contig 18407 bp, 11 predicted proteins | sample EllFjometagen261_FD_203171 | JGI IMG/M metagenome (GOLD analysis project Ga0307994, IMG submission 203171) | Marine microbial communities from Ellis Fjord, Antarctic Ocean - #261 | ecosystem: Environmental > Aquatic > Marine > Unclassified | place: Southern Ocean | collected 2014-11-02 | reverse complement strand
AAAGTAAACGGCTCTCGATGGCCCATCCAGCCTTGAATAGGTTGCCTTATGGCGGCATGATGTTTCTTGTTTGCGTAGATAAAAGCCGGCGCTCCGGGGCCGCCATTCAAGTATTTATAGCCACAGCCCACAGCAAAGTCTACTTCCCATTCATCCATTTTTAAGGGGAGTACGCCGACACTATGAGATAGATCCCAGACGACAAGTATTCCTCTCGCTTTGGCCAATGACGTAAGCCGTTCAATATCATGCTTGTCGCCGTTGCGAAAATTCACTTGTGAGAGAAGCAACACAGCTACCTCTTCATCCAGCGCTTGAGCTAGCTCCGGCTCTGCGACCGTTCTTAATATGCAGCGGGTTGGACCTAACAGCGTCTCCAAACCTTGCGCAACATACAAGTCGGTGGGAAAATTTTCTTTTTGTGACAAGATAATATTGCGCGTAGGCTGCATCTGCATGCAGCTTGCTAAGACTTTCAACAGATTAATTGAAACCGAATCGCAGCAAACAAGCTGCTGCTGCGCGGCGCCAATAAGCGTTGCGATCTTCTCCCCTGCGGTGAAGGGCAGATCAATCCATGCGTGTGTATTCCAGCTTGCGATAAGGCCTTTCCCCCATTGCTTCTGAACAACTTCCTGCGCACGTTGCTGTGAATTTTTCGTCAGTGGGCCAAGAGAGTTGCCATTGAGATAGATGATATCTGCAGGGACAAGAAACTCATCGCGCTTGGTGGAAAGGGGGTCGGACCGGTCTAGTTCTCTTATTTCCTGAGGCGGGGTGCTAAAAGTGTTCATCGAGTAACTCTAGTAGGTGACGATAAGCAAGGGTGCCGGGATGGGCCCAGTCGAAATGATTGGCTCCACTGCTGATAATAGTTCTCGCTCCTGACAATGTCGCCTGTGAAAGAGGAACAATCTCGTCAACATCTCCCTGTAATAGCACTGTGTTCTCATGCAGGCCATGATTGCTTGGGTTAGCATCGAAGTATTCTTGTGCGCGGTCGCTAACATCGCCCCCCATAAATAAAGGCGTCGCAGTCTGGCAGGTATTGCTGCCGGCCGCATAGCTCACCACATCCGAAATGGCAGCCAGTCCTACAATTAGATCAGGCTCCATATCAAGCAGTTCCGATTGAGCGCCCGCAAGCAGGGCAAGGTGGCCGCCTGCTGAGTGGCCTAAAATAGCCAAATTTTCTGACTCTATTCCCTCTATATCGTTCAGGCTATTGATGCCGGCGATAATATCTTCGAAGGTTCCCGGCCAGGCGCCACCTTCATCGCCGGTGCGCCGATATTCCAAAGACCAGACAGCAAAGCCGGCATCTGCAAGTGCGGAACTCAGGCTGTGGCTATAGGTGATGTCGAACTGATTCAGCCAGCAGCCCCCGTGAATCAGAACGAGGCTTGCTCGAGCAGGAGTCGTTGCAGGCAGCCAGAGTTGACCAAACTGAAATTGATTCTCACCGTAGTTGTGAGTGAGGTCAGCCTCTCGATAGGGGACCGCGAGTACATCGGAGAAACTAACATTAGTCAGCTCAGTCTCCGCAGATAGGGCGAGCTCAGCTGAGAGTAAAATGAATAATGCGGCGACACTTAGTAGTCTGATCATAGTAATTCAAACTTATCAGAAGTGAGCCCACTAGGTCACTGACTAATTTGGCATTAAGTCTGAGTTCGTCATGGTGAATCTATGACCGGTCAAACCCATGAATCTTATAATAGCTTTATGGCGGGAGTGTTTGGTAAGCCATTCGCTTTTCATTATCTGAGCGGTGAGCTTCAGCATGATTACTACAGAGACCTGAGGACATGAAATGCAAGATACTAAGCATGGCATTCATTCTGGGGTCCACAGTCTCATTGTCATCGGCTGATAAAGAGGATGAATCTCCGTCCCATTCTCAACTAGAGTTTAGTTTTATTGGTTAGGAGGTATCGATGTCGAGACTGATGGCTATAAGGTGAAGCTGTCGCTCGTTCTCTGAGATGGTCTGGGCTGTGATCGACAGAGGCAATTCAGATGGCAATTTTGCCGGGGAGAATTACGAAAACACATAACACCGCCGGCAAACGCAGTTGATGCTCCACTATCAAGGATAGTCTAGATGATAACTACTACTATAATTTATCTAGAAACAGTGCTTTGCTTACTTGGTGTTTACTTATACTGCTACTAGTATTTAAAGGGTATTTTATGAGACGCCCTTAAGCGCTCGGGTTTCCTTGACTAGCTACACAAGCTAAACCGTATCTACTAAGAAAACGCTTTCCAAAATAGTAGAGTTACTAACTCACAAAATAATCGCCCTACTAGTAAATTTAGTTATTTATTTTAAATGCTAGATAGCTAGGGTATTGACTCGTCAACTATCAAAAAATACTTGGGGGTTCAGCAACAGTGAGGTTGATGTCGATACTCTACGCCTCGGGTTTCGGGATAACTGGACAGACAGGCTTGAATTTAATGCCAGTTATTGCTGGAATAGCATCAAGGGTGCTGACAATGATGACGGTTTTTAGGTGGGCTTTCTGTATAGACTAGGTGGGAGTTTTCACTTAGTGGCGGAGTACGAAACTATAGGTGGCGACCTTGCTATCGATACGCTTACAGCAGGCATTGGACTTATTTTTTGATAGTTTCTCAGTGCGGCGTTGTTAAATGTTTCTAGTTTATGCGCAAGAAAAAAGGAGTGCGATCATTAAGATCGCACTCCTTTTTATTTGTAGACTCTTAAGTTCGCTAGAACCAAGTGGTTTAAGCACTAATAGCGCGCTTCACCAGGTTTTGCATTAATGGAATTTTAAATCCATTGTGAGCTAGTGCGCGAGCGCCATCCGTTGCCATCTCGGCGACAGATTCTGCAGTGGCAGCATTCTTCGCCTGGCCTCGAATTGCATTCTCCACGTTTGTCACACGACGTGGTGTGCACTGTACTGCACCACAAACGATACGGGAATCTTCCACAACACCACCGCTAACCTTGAAGGCGGCCGCAACGTTAACCAAAGAGAAATCCCATACGTTTCTGTCTGCAACTTTCTCGAAGTAGAACGAGGCATTGGCCCAAGTGTTTGGAATTCTTACAGCCGTTAGAATTTCACCTGTGCGCAGTGCAGTTGTGCTCAAAATATCGTTAGCGGGGCCAACGAAGTAGTCCTCGGCTGCAAGCGTGCGTTCACCGCTAACACTACGAATGACCATGGTGGCATCCAGCGCAACTAGAGCAGGCGCAGTATCTGATGGGCTGGCAGCAACACAGCGGCTAGCTTCAAACAACGAGTGATCACGGTTCATGCCCTGAGGCGTGTCCGCGTAGCACAGGTTACCGCCAGCTCGATAGCAGGACAGGCCGCGGCGGTAGTACCAGCAGCGAACGTCTTGTGAGACATTGCCGCCAAGTGTACCTATGTTGCGAATCTGTGGGCTTGCCACTACGCCAGCAGCTTGGGATAACAGGGAGAACTTATCCTGAATAACGCTGTTTGTGGCAACTTCTGTGATTGTAGTAAGAGCGCCGATTTCAATACCGTCTGCAGTTTCGCGAACTCCCCGGAGTGATTCGATAGCACTCAGGTCGATCAATGCATCAGCGTCTTTTGCTCTATCTTTTAACCAGCCATAGGTATCCTGGCCGCCCCCAACTAACCAGCCTCTATCGGCGAGCCGATCGGCGATAGCTAGGGCATCTTCTACCTGTACCGGTTGGTACAGTTCCATATTGGGCATTACGTCATGAGATGGCATAGATAACCTCTAGAAAGTGTTAGTTTTAAGGGACTTGGTGCTGTATGTGTTACCAGCCAAGTGATTAACGATCATATCCGTCGTGGTTGGCGTCGAGTTGAACAGGTGACCGTCTAGTGCGTCAGATATGGCGCTTGCCAATGCTGCAGCCGATGCGCCTTGCGTAGGTTCACCAATGCCTCGTCCTCCGGTTGGATTCTGAGGATCGGGGATATTCACGCCGCCCATCTTCGTATTCAGATTTACATCCAAATAAGTCGGTGGCTTGTTCTGGTACAGGCCAGTATTTGCTGGTAGGCCATTCTGTGGATCGTAGACGTGACGCTCGAGAGCCGTCATACCTACACCCCAGACAGCGCCGCCGCGCATGGCATTGTCGAAGTTCTTCGGATGCACCACGGTGCCGCAGTCGGCAATCGCGGTGTAATCCAAGATCTCGAATTTGCCCGTGTCTTTGTCCATTTCGATTTCGCAGAAACCAACAACTACGCCAGGAGGTTGACCCTGCCCTGGGATGTTGTCCTTAGCAACGCCGATCAATCCGCTGCCAGCGAGGCCTTGAACAGCAAGCTGAGTCAGTGGGTTGATATCGTCAGGAAATTCCTGCCCGCTATACTTTCCACCAAGCTCCATCGCTCGTTGCGCGGCCTGTGCATAGGTCAATCCAATGCTGGAATCGCTGCTCTGATACACTCGTTCGTCACCGATTACGTAGTCATCCGCTGAACCACCGAGGTCGTTTGCTGCGATTTCTTTGAGCTTGGTGATCGCGTCCTGTGCCGCTACCCAATTCGTTCGAGTGTGGGTGAAGATGGTATTAGAACCGCCCTGACCAGAACTATGAGGTAGATGCTTGTCCGATCTGCCGTGGACAATCTCGCAACGCTCCCAAGGCACTTGGAGAACCTCCGCTGCAGCACGACAAGTGCCTGCGTAGGAATACGTTCCTAAGTTGCCTACTCCACTGTGGATAAACAATCTGCCGTCTGGTGCGATGCGCAAGAGTCCGTCATAGCCTCTGCCGCCTGCACCGTGATAACCGATGCCTACGCCTATGCCGCGAACCTTGCTGCCATTCACTTTCGGCAGGGCAAGCTTCTCGTTCCAGCCAAATGTGCGCGCGCCTTGATCTAGAGCCTCGCGCACGAATGCGCTGGTAACAGGGCCCTGACTGCCGCCTTGAAAACCGTCACTGTCCAGTACGTTAACCTTGCGGAACGCGACCCGATCCATGTCGATCGCTCTTGCGATGTTGTCTGTCATTGGCGCGAGTACTGACGCCATTTCGTTCTGACCCGGTCCGCGCTGTGCGCCACGAGGCGTTGTGTTGGTATACACGGAAATGCCGCGATAACGCATGTTCTCTGGCTGATAAGCTACGGTGACGTGCTGTGCCGAAGAGTTACCGCTACCGCCGCCGGTGGCGCCGCCATCGTTCACGATAACTAGGTCAACAGCAGTTACTTTGCCGTTATCCTTAACGCCTACCTTGATCCAACCTTGCATGCCGGAGCGCGCTGAGCCGATGTAAAATTCTTGCTCACGCGTGATACGCAGTTGTACGGGACGATTTAGAACACGTGCGAAGTTGCCGGTAATTGCCATAAACGGGTAAGGGCCAATCTTGGAACCAAATCCACCACCTGTGGCTTCATTGATAAATACCAGGTCTGCCAAATCGATGCCTAACATGCGGGCAAGACCGGCGTTGTTTGCACTTTGACTCTGCGAAGAACCGTGGAAATAGCATTTGCCATTTTCCCAGTAAGCCATACCTGTTCTCGCTTCGAGAGAATGATGCGCGTAACCGATTGTGACGAATGGCTCTTCGATGATATGTGTCGCTTCTGCGAAACCAGCATCAAGGTCGCCGAAAGCCCATTCGGTAGTGAACTCGCCACCGACTGGCTCAGTGCCTGACTTGATCGCGTCGATAGCAGATTGTGGCCACTTGATATCGCGAATCTCAGCTCCTACGATCGGAGCGCCTTCGGGCCCTTCCTCGCGCGTCCTGACGAGCACGTTTCCCTCGGGGTAGGCATTGCTGCCACCCGGGCTAAGGCTCTCGATAGGGTCGACGACAAAATCGCGGCGCTCGAAGTCAATGCGAATCTTATCGATAGCCGACTCGGCAATCTCTTCAGATATCGCGGCGACGGCTAAAATTGGCTGACCGACGTAAGTTACATACTCCGATGCCAATGCCGGGTTTCCCGGAGGAGCGACAGGGGGTAAGTCGTCAGCGGTGAAAACACCGATAACACCGTCCATTCGCAGTGCCTCAGACGTGTCTATATTGACTACTCGCCCACTTGGCATAGGGCTGGTTAGTAAACGGGCGAAGACCATGCCTTCTCGCTTGTAGTCTTCGGCGTACTTAATCTCGCCAGTTACCTTTCCGGGTACGTCTGGCGGTATAAAATCTTTACCTATATGAGTACTCATGCTAATTGCCCCGAGGCGCGCATCACGCCATTAAGATAATGTTCATAAGCGCCACAGCGGCAGAGATTTCCTGACATAGCTGCGGCGGCCTCCAATTTGGTCGGGCGTGGGTTGCTGTTGAGCAAGGCCACAGCTGACATCACCTGACCCGGTGTGCAAAATCCACACTGGGGAGCGTTCTCTACGATGAATGCCTGCTGCACAGCATGCAGAGTGCCATCGCTGTCCTTAACGCCCTCGATGGATACGACTTCCTTGCCTTTCACATTTTGCGTTAGCACTGAGCATGCGTAATTTGGGACGCCGTCGACCAATACCGTACAAGCGCCGCATTCGCCGCGGTTACAACCGATCTTGGTGCCGGTCATATTGAGCTTGTAGCGTAGGGTATTGGCTAGCGTTTCCGTTGGAAGTACATCAACGCGTCGTTCGCGACCGTTAACGTTGAGTGTTATCAAGCGTTCCGCAGAAGATTGTCCAGATTGGGCATTCGCTGCGAGGTAAATTCCCGTGCCAGTTGTAGCGGCGGCACCAGAGAAGATAACTCCCTTGATAAAACGTCTGCGTGTTAGTTTGGAATTCACTGACATTGCTCCGTTTTTCGTTGTAATTGAGTGCATGCCAAATCCTTACAATCTGCATGCTTGTATACCACTAGTATAGCTACCCTTGAGGCTATTAGTTTTCGCTGTAAAAAGCAACAACTCCACAGGGCCGCATCCCCCGCTAAGGCCCTAAATACGGGGCTTACTAGTGACTGCTCGGTAAAAATCACACACTGTTACAATATCCACGTGTTAGCTGCATGGCTTTGATGCAGGTTGAGGAATCCTAGGCTAAATAGTCGTAGAATTGATCTTGCTATATCCACATCGCTGGATTAGCTTTCCTATGGCTTGCACCGCCGTATTGTGGGCCGTGCAACCACTAAAACTCATTCCGTAGCAGCTTGGAACTAGCCTATGAAACATCTAATTTTGCCTTTTTTGATCGGGTTGGTCTGCCAAACACCCGTCAACGCCCAAAGTAGTGGCTTCTCAGAGGCGATGATGACGGCCGCCGAATTGAGTAATTTTGAGCGTACCTCCACATTTGCCGAGGTCCTGTCGGTCGTTGATGCGCTGCAGGCGAGCAGTGCTTTACTACATCGGGAAACGCTAGTCACAAGCTTGGAAGGCAAAAATGTGCCGTTACTGGTCCTGGCAGATCCGCCTGTAAGAACGCCCGAGGAGGCTAGAGCATCGGGTAAGTTGGTGGTCTACATACAGGGCAATATTCATGGGGGAGAAGTTGAGGGAAAGGAAGCTAGCTTAATTGCGATGCGGGAAATTTTACACGGCGACAAACAGCATCTCTTAGAAAACCAGATAGTTCTGTTCCTGCCAGTCTACAACTCTGATGGCAATGATCAGATGAGTGACGACTCGCGTGACTCGCAAGAAATGAGTCCACTTCTTGCGGGTCAGCGCACCGCGCACGGCTATGATCTCAACCGAGATGGGATGATTATCGATACCCTCGAGACAGCGGCACTGTATGCGAACCTAATACAGCGCTGGGATCCAGATCTATTGGTGGATCTACACACAACCAACGGCACTTGGCACGGCTACTCGCTCACCTACGCGCCTGCTTACCATACGGCGGGGGACGCTGCTCCATCAGACTATACCAGCGATGTCATGCTGCCTGCGATACGTCAATCTATTAAAGAGAAATTTAACTTGGACTTTGATTGGTATGGCGGATTCGATTATCGAGATTGGCCGCCTACTGAATTACGAACTTACCACCATGCGCCGCGCTACCTAACAAATAATATGGGTTTGAGAAATCGTATGGCCATATTGAGCGAGACGTTTGCGCATGATCGATTTTACAAAAGGGTTCACGCGGCGAATTCCTTCGTCAATGAAATACTTGAGTACGCGAACACGCATGCTGGCGAGATCCGAGAAATAAACCGTCAGGCTGATGCGCGAGTCGTGGAGAAAATAGCGAACAACGCTGGCAGCTATCAGAATGGTGTTCAGTTCGAAATGGTGGCGTTGGAAGAGCCGTTGGACTTGCTAAGTTACAAATATATTCCCTATACTGCCGCCGATGGCAGCCAGAAATTTGTGCGTAGCTCGGAGATCGTCGAGATAAAAGGGGTGCAGAATTTCAATGCCTTCAAGGCAATAAAACTGGCTACAGTACCCGTAGCCTACGTGTTTCCGGCAGAGCTCGAAGCGCTCGCTGGCAAATTAGACCAGCACGGAATCCAGGTGAGCACTCTGGAGCAAGATCAGGAATTCGATGGAGAGAGTTTTAAGGTCACAGAGATAGAAAAGCAAAACTTCGTGCAGAACAATCATCGAAACTCGCGCTTAGTAGGGGCGTTCGAGCCTGAAAGCAAAGACTTCTCGGCAGGCGACTACTATGTGGCCATGGATAACCGACTTGCGAATCTAATTTTCTATCTATTAGAGCCCGAGGCAGACGATGGATTGGCTTACTGGAATATGTTCGATACTTATTTGGAACGAAAGTTAGAAAACGCAAGTGTGGTCGACTATCCGGTGTTTAAGGTCTTAGTCAGGTAAACACTGTTTCAGTTTTCATTGATTAGTTTCTGTTAAATAAAATACTATAGGGCCCGATACCGCCACGATCTACGACTAGGTGTTGGTAGGCGGATTGCGGTCCAGAAGTTCGCACATAGCTTGTGGTGCCTAAGGATTTTACATCGGCACGATAGCGCCCATGTAGGTATTGGCTCAGCTCGATAGCTGTCACTTCGCCATTCTCATCTCTGTCTGCATATCCCTCCCGAATTGCCTCGTCGAAGAAGACGGATAGATACCCTCCAGCTTGAAACTTAAAAGCGACCTGTGAAGTAACGTCTTCTTCAGAGGAGAACAGTCCCATGCGACCGGGACGGGAAATGATATCCTTGGAGAAACCGCCGCTAAAACAGGAGTCCATCACCAATAAAATTGTGCCCGCATTGCTGTTTTCCAGCAGGGCGGCTAATTCATCATCAAGCATCGGGCCATCGTAGAGTTCGATGGTTTCATCCATTCCATCGGGATCGGAACTGTTAGGGCCAGCTGCCCGTGGCACTCTGTCGCCGTGTCCCGAATAGAAAATCACCAGAGTATCGTCGGCGCCTATGTCTGCATTGATACGGTTCAGGGCTGCTCGAAAATTTTCTCCGGTGGCGTCATCATTGAGCAATGTATACGCGTTGTCTGTATTCATTCCGGCGCCAGCTATAAGTGCATCGCGAGCTCGGATCGCGTCCTGATCAGTTAAATACAGATCGTTGCCCGTGCCGGGATAGTCGGCTATGCCGGCGAATAGGCCATACACTTGCGAGCCGAAAGCAGCGCGGGTGGAAACTGAGCTGAGAACGTCGGCGGGCCGAACGGCGAGCTGATAATCGCCAGTTTCGCCGCTACTATAAGATGAGACGAGAATGCGATAGCGACCTGATTCTTGTAGCGTCAGCCGTAAGAGTGACTGATCCGTGCTGCCTTCAAAATCATCGTTCTCGAACAATTCGCCAGAAGGTGTCTGCAGGCTGAGTACAGTGTCGAAATCACTGGCCGTAAGATCAACAACAATCGCCTCGCCGCTATTGCCGGTAAAGAAAAAGCTATCTTGAAACCCATCGTTATCAGCGACTTGATCGCCGTCAACTAAATCGCCAGATACGGAATCACCAAGGCGTAGGCTGCCAGTAGCCACTGCCGAACTGGCGCCTCCCGTCTGATCAGTTATTTCCGCGATATTAAGCCGGTACTCGCCGGTTTCTCCACCTGCGAAGGAGCTAACGACTACTTCATAGTTTCCCGCCTCCGGCAGGGTAACTTCGATTCGACTATTCGAGCCATCAGTATCATCATTGACTAATGCTTCTCCATTTGGCTGTCGGAGAATCAAATAAGTATCGAATTCATCGGAGTTTAGGTCGAGTGTTATGGATTGGCCCGGTCGGCCTTCGAAATCATAGCTGTCAAAGTACTCACCATCGGTGAATGTTTCGTCCTCAATCATTAGTACACCACTAATCTGTTGGTTAAGGGATTCCAGTGGTCTTTCGTCGGTGGTGATTTCCAATGTGTAGCCGCCACTTTCAGCTTCGGCATAACTTGATACGATTACTTCATAGGTGCCGGTTTCAGTTCGAGGAATAGAAACTAATGAGCGATCGAAGCTTTCTGCATAATCGTCGTTGCTGAATTCTTCGCCGTTTGGGCCGAGAATCGTGAGGAAAGTATCGAACTCGCCCGAGCGTAGATCGATAATCGTAGAGTCGCCTCGGTCTGCTATGAAGCTGTAGCTGTCGCTATAACTGCCATTAGCTCTGGTGTCGTCACCCTCCCGGAGGCTGCCGCGTTCAAAGCGTCCGCCGAGCATAACGTTGGATCCTGGTAGTAGGAGAATAGAGCCTATCTCAACTAATTCGCGACAGTCCGCGGCATCATGAAACATGTCTGTGTCTAGTAGTAGGGCTGACATGCCGCGCCCAGAAAATCGTGGATCATCGCACTGTCCATCGAAGGCCCAGGTGCTGCTATTGTCACCGTAGTCTACGCCGCCATTGCCGTTTGACGTTGACTCTTCAATAAGACGAATAGATCCTGCAAGAAACAGCTCGCGGCAATCTGTAGCATCGTGTAGCCGATCGTCTTCAAGAAGCGTGTTGGCCACTCCTTCGCCCTCGAACCTTGGATCATCGCATTGCTCATCATTAGCCCAGGTGCTGGCGTCGTCACCAAAGTCGATGCCGGCACTACTGGAAGCGGAATTGGCATCTGCTAAGTAAATTGAGCCAGCAATATAGAGAGCCCTGCAATCGCTCGCGTCATGCAAACGGTCAGTCTCGACAAGAGTGGGCGCCATGCCTTTCCCGGCGAAGCGAGGATCGTCGCATTCCTGGTCATTCGCCCAACTGCTTGCGTTGTCGCCAAAATTAATGGCAGACGCATCTGACTGTGCATGAGTGTTTGCTGCAAAGCACACAAAAAAGAGGCCAAGGGCGAGCGAGCAATTTCGCGCTGTGCTGATTGCACCGAAAGCCAGTGAATTCGCAAATTTGAACATTGGGGCAATTTTCTTTAGCATTGTTTGTTTAGTGTCTTCTTTAGATATTGTCCAGTATACGACTTCTTCACTTTTGCTACGTCCTCGGGTGTGCCTTTGGCGATAATATAGCCGCCCCCACTGCCACCTTCGGGACCTAAGTCGACGACCCAATCGGCGGTCTTTACCACGTCTAGATTGTGCTCAATGACGACGATGGTATTGCCTGCGTCACGAAGATGATGAAGCACTTTGAGAAGTTGCCGGATGTCTTGGAAATGCAGTCCCGTTGTAGGTTCATCCAGAATGTAGAGAGTCTTTCCAGTGTCTCGCTTGGATAGTTCGCGCGACAGCTTGACGCGCTGTGCCTCACCGCCGGAGAGTGTAGTCGCTGCCTGTCCTAGACAGATGTAGGAAAGGCCTACTTCCATGAGCGTCTGAAGCTTACGTGCTATGGCGGGTACGGCATCGAAAAACACGCGCGCGTCTTCGATGGTCATATTTAATACTTCGTTGATGTTCTTACCTTTGTACTTCACTTCTAGGGTTTCGCGGTTGTAGCGCTTGCTACGGCAAACCTCGCAGGCCACATAGACATCTGGCAGAAAATGCATTTCTACCTTTACTAAGCCGTCTCCCTGGCAGGCCTCACAGCGGCCGCCTTTTACATTGAAGCTGAAGCGACCGGGTTTGTAGCCGCGTGTTCGCGCCTCTTGGGTGCCTGCAAAGAGCTCTCTTACGGGAGTAAAGATGCCAGTATAGGTTGCTGGATTCGAGCGCGGCGTTCTGCCGATCGGACTTTGATCTATGTCTACGACTTTGTCTAACTGGTCCAGCCCTACGATCTCTTCATAGGGTGATGGACTAAGAGTGGTAGCCTTGTTTAATTTCGTAGCAGTGATTGGGTAGAGGGTGTTGTTGACCAGTGTAGATTTTCCCGACCCAGATACACCGGTAACACAGGTGAATAGCCCTAGGGGAATTGTTAGGTCTACCTTCTGCAGGTTATTGCCGGTCGCGCCTTTTAGGGTGAGCAGCCTCTTGTCGTCGTAGGGCACGCGATTCTTTGGTATATCAATTTTTTCCACACCGGAGAGAAATTTTCCGGTTAGAGATTTCTTCGACTTCATGATGTCGGCTAGCGTACCCTCAGCGACAATTTCACCGCCGTGCACGCCAGCACCAGGACCGATGTCGATGATGTGATCCGCGCTCGCGATCGCTTCCTCGTCGTGTTCTACCACGATCACCGTATTACCTAGGTCGCGAAGATGGAAGAGGGTATCGAGAAGGCGGCTATTGTCGCGCTGATGCAGGCCAATGGAAGGCTCGTCTAGGATATACATCACCCCGACCAAGCCGGCACCGATCTGGCTGGCGAGACGTATGCGTTGCGCCTCTCCACCGGAGAGCGTGTCTGCACTGCGACTAAGTGTTAGATAGTTCAGCCCCACATCGATCAAGAACTTCAGGCGATCCTGCAACTCCTTTAGAATTTTTTCCGCGATCTGGGCACGGGTGCCAGAGAGTTTAAGTTTCTTGAAATAATCGGCTGACTGCGCAACTGTCATCCCGGTGATGCTGGGCAGGTTTAATCCTTCGATTAGTACGTATCGAGCATCTTTTCTCAGGCGCGTGCCGCTGCAGTCGGGGCAGGATTGCGAGCTAAGGTATTTCGCCAGTTCCTCGCGGACATGATTCGATTCCGTCTCACGGTAGCGGCGTTCCATGTTGGGCAAGATACCTTCGAAGGGGTAGCTGCGCGTGATCGTATCGCCACGATCGTTCACATAATGAAAGTCGATGACATCTTTGCCGCTTCCTCTGAGGATGAAATTTTGGTGCTTCTTAGAAAGTTTCTGAAATGGCGTCTCGACTGTGAAGTTGTAGTGAGCTGCCAAGGAGGTGAGCATCTGAAAATAGTAGATGTTGCGACGATCCCAGCCACGAATAGCCCCCTCTGCAAGAGCCAATGTCTCGTCGGTGATGATGCGACTCTCGTCGAAAAACTGTTTTACGCCTAGGCCGTCGCAGGTCGAGCAGGCACCGGCTGGGTTGTTGAAGGAGAATAACCTCGGTTCTAGCTCCGAGATGCTGTGTCCGCATTGCGGGCAGGCAAACAGGGAAGAGAACACGAGATCATCTTGCGGCTTTTCGCCATCTTCACTGGTAATACTGACTAGCGCTAAGCCGTCGGCTAATTGAACGGCAGTCTCGAAGCTCTCCGCTAGGCGCTGCTCCAGGCCAGGCTTGATCTTCAAGCGATCAACCACCACGTCAATGGAGTGCTTCTTGTTCTTCTCCAACTCCGGTGGAAATTCTATTTCACACACCAGTCCATCAACTCTAGCGCGGATGAAGCCGCTGCTGTTCAACTCGCTGAAGACGTGAAGGTGTTCTCCCTTGCGCTCGCGGATAATAGGCGCGAGCACCATAATGCGGCTGCCTTCGGGAAGTGCCATGACCTTATCCACCATCTGGCTGACGGTCTGGGCCTGTAGCTTTATATTGTGCTGTGGACAGTGCGGTTCTCCCACGCGCGCGAAGAGCAGTCGCAGGTAATCATAAATCTCGGTAATCGTGCCCACTGTAGAACGTGGATTGTGGGACGTGGATTTTTGCTCGATGGAAATTGCGGGAGACAGACCCTCGATATGATCGATATCCGGTTTCTCCATCATCGATAGGAACTGGCGCGCATAGGTCGAAAGTGACTCGACATAACGGCGCTGCCCCTCTGCATATAGAGTGTCGAATGCCAGTGATGACTTGCCGGAGCCGGACAGCCCCGTGATGACGACGAGCTTATCGCGGGGGATAGTGAGGTTAATGTTCTTTAGATTATGGGTGCGTGCACCCCGTACGACAATCGAATCCATGACTCACTCACTGCGGTAGGCGGAACCGACCATTATCGACAATTAGGCAGGCAGGAGTAAAGGACAGCTTGCGGATTAAAGAAATGAAGTTTATTTCGGCGAAAATTTCTAATGAGTGCGGGCTTGATATACACTTGGTCTGAAGCTCTGGATCAATTTCAGGCTCCAAATTAACAGCGATGCAACACCTAGTTATGTAAGTCCTAATCCAGGCTCTAAACTGGGAACTAATAGTGGTACAACGGGTTTTAGTCGGGGAGACAGATAGTGGCAAGTCGAGGTGTAAATAAAGTTATTCTGGTTGGAAACGCAGGCAACGATCCGGAGTTCAGGGTCATGCCAAACGGCAATGGAGTGGCGAATGTCTCTCTGGCGACCAGCGAAACCTGGAAGGATAAGACTACGGGGGATCAGCAGGAAAAAACTGAATGGCACCGGGTGATTTTCTTCAATCGCCTCGCCGAGATCGTAGAGCAATACATAAAGAAGGGTAGCAAGTTGTATATAGAGGGTCGCCTGCAGACTAGATCTTGGGAACAGGACGGTGTTAAGCGCTATACCACTGAAATCGTTGCCTCAGAGATGCAGATGCTAGACTCGCGCGGCGGCGGAAACGCTGGCGACAACTCATTTGGTCAATCTCAGGGTCAGCCTCAGGGTCAGGGCGGCGGTGCTCCCGCGGCTAGATCTACATCTGCAGCGCCACAAGCGGCTCCTGCAAACTTCGACAACTTCGACGACGATATACCTTTCTAGGGATTTTCAGATCCCCGTCTAACTTTTCATGGGCTGTCTGCCGCAACGGTCGGACGGCCTAAATAGTTAAAATCCAACTCTCTGGGTTTGGCTCTAGCCCAGCTTCTTCTTGACTCGAGCCACGTTTGATCAGACTCTACGCACCTAGATAGTTAACCACGATCTCTAACAATACATTTTAGTAACGGAAGTCACTCAGCAGTGAAGTTGTTCTTAGTAGGGGCGAATAGTCCAGCAGGCAAAGGCCTGATCGAAATTTTGCGGAAAAACAAGATTCGTTTCCTCGCGCCTGCCGATAAGAACTTCGAGCCGGTCAACGCGGGCTCAATCGCCAAGATGATCACCGACTTTGCCCCTACGCAGTTGATCAACATGGCTGACTTTATCTCCAGAAACCACAGCGCGCTAAAGCGGGCAGAGTCCTCCGAACAGCGCTGTGAACGAATCAATTCATTGCTGCCTGCTGTGCTGGCTCAGACCTGTAATCAGCTCGATATTCCTATGCTGCACCTTTCCAACTGTTATGTGTTCGATGGTGAGAAAAAACTAGGGTACAACGAGAATGACGAAACAAACCCTAAGGGTGTCTACGGCTATTACACACTGGCCGGCGAGCAGGCCGTAAGAGATCATCCTAAACATATAATCATGCGATCAGGTTGGCTCTTCGGTAAGCACAAAATAGGTCTAATCAAATCCTGGATTCATTCGATCAAGAAGCACAAGGGTGAATTGACAGTTTGGCGTCGCAGGTTTAGTCCGACATCAACGACTGATATTGCCTCAGCGATATTGGCTGTGGCTCAGCAGGTGGACTGTGACGCGAATGTCTGGGGTACTTATCATTACAGTGGATTGGAGATTAAGAAGGAAATCGAATTCGCTAGGCAGGTCCTCAAGTACGCTGCAAATCACGACGAAGAAATCTATCAGTTGCTGGACAACACTACTATTCGCGAGAATCTACCGCGGCTGCCGGAACTACCCAACTCCACGCTTTCGAGTAAGAAAATATTCGATACCTTTGGCATTAAGCAGAAGTCCTGGCACGGAAGTTTGCAGGAGACCATTAAGACGCTGTATGTAGGTCGGCTTCGTAGTGAGCCAAACGAATCACACAGTGATATCAGCTCATGACTATCTATCCTTTGAGCATAAGTTAAGACATGTCACTGACCCCAATTGACACAGCCTTAGAACAACTGATGCCGTTGTTACCATTGATCACTGGGCAGGAAAGCGTGCTCCTAGAGCAGGCGGCAGGAAGAGTCTTGGCGGGTGATTGTGTGTCGCCAATTGATGTTCCTCCATACCGCAATAGCGCGATGGACGGCTATGCTTTGAAAAGCACCGATCTAGGGTCTGAAAATATTCAGCTGAAGATTACCCAGAGAATTGCAGCGGGCGAAGTAGGCGGGCAGCTAAAATCGGGCGAGGCCGCGCGTATTTTTACAGGCGCCCCAGTACCTGAGGGAGCAGATGCGGTGGTGATGCAAGAAAACTGCAAAGCCAATGGCGATGTTCTTTGCGTGCTACAGCAGCATATAAAGCCTGGCGAGAACCTGCGTCAGGCAGGAGACGATATACAAGCGGGCGCGTTGATGATGGCAAAGGGTCATCGGCTAAAGCCGCAAGACATCGGCTTGCTTGCCTCTATCGGTTTGGAGTCTGTCAATGTTACTAGAAGACTGCGAGTGAGCCTGTTAACAACCGGCGATGAATTAGTGCAACCTGGCACGAAGTTGGAAGCTGGTCAGATCTACAATTCGAATTACTTCACGCTGCAAGCACTGTTGAAAGGCTTGCAGGTAGAAGTGCTTGATTGCGGCATAGTAGCGGATGATTTCGAGGGAACCCGGCTAGCGCTCTTGGCTGCAGCGCAGCGCAGTGACTGTGTAATTACCACCGGAGGAGTGTCCGTTGGTGAGGAAGATCATGTAAAGGCTGTGGTTGAGCAGGAAGGGGAGCTACAGTTGTGGAAGTTAGCCATAAAGCCGGGCAAGCCTCTTGCCTGCGGCAAGATCGCGGCGACTCAATTCTTCGGTTTGCCTGGCAATCCCGTATCTGCTTTCGTTACCTTTGTGTTAGTTGTTAGGCCTTGCTTGCTTCGTATGTTGGGAGGTACGCAAGCCGCACCGTCTACATTTCGAGTAGCATCAGGCTTTGTAACTCCCCAGTCTGGAGAGCGACAGGAATATGTACGTTGTCAGCTAGCGCAAGGTGGGGATGGAGTGGTTTCCCTGCAGGCACTAAGAAATCAAAGCTCAGGAGTGGCTACGTCGCTAAGCCAGGCAGACGGCTTAGGCGTCGTTCCGCCCTATACAGCGGTCGCAATCGGCGATAATCTTGAATTCATTCCCTTTTCAGAACTAGTAAATTAATTCTGTGACCTGAACCTTATGTCGATGAAGTCTCGTAGGTTTTTATTTTCCCCGTTGGCTGCGCTGCTGTTGAGTAGCTGCCAGGCACCTCCGCTCGAACCGGCGGCACAGGAGCCTCGCTCAGCGAACGATCCACTGGACATTCGGGTGTTGTCAGATGCCGAGGTTTTTACCGGATCCAGTCGTGCAGATAACCGGAGTATGATTCCTGATATCTTGTATGCGGCGTTACAGGCGCTCAGTGAAGATAGGCTGTTAACTCCAGTGGATGATAATGCTCATAGTCGATTCAAGCACGTGCTCGCTATGGATCCTCGGAATGAACTTGCGTTGCAGGGACTGCAAGATATCGTAGTGCGGTATCTGCAACTGGCGGAAGAATCGATGCGTCGCGGTATATTCGATGAGGCGGAGACCCTCTTGGGCAGGGCTCGTTTCGTAGACCCTAATCATCCGGGGATAGATAGTGCGGCACAGGCTCTTCGACTGGAGATGAATTCTAACGATCTCTTCTTCAAACTGGACTATCCAAACTACTCGGCTCATTCTGAGGCGGCTCAGAATGAACTTGCCGATATCGCCAGACAGACGAGAGAGCACGAAGCCTTCTTTCTGATTACTGCGCCCAATGATGATTTAGCGAGATGGATGGTGTCGGTGATGCGCGAGGCGGTATCCGGCTATCGACTGCGCGGTAATATCGAGCTCTCGAGTCGCCTTGGCATTCGTCTAAGGATGCCGGGTGAGGAGTAACTGGCTTTGAAGCGGTTGGTCGGGAGTTCGAATCTCTCTGGGCTTACCAAACTAAAAAGGCCTCCCTAGGGTGGCTTTTTAGTTTTGCGGATTCAGAAGGAAGAACTCACCTAACGGTGCTGGAGAACTGCGCGTAAGGAGCGGAATAGCACACAGGAAAGATGTACCACAGCTCAGGTTGCTTGCACGCATTCAGATCAGAGCAGGGCAGTTAGTTAGGGTTCCTGTCTGAACCAACTACACTGAACTAATACGCACTGGAAAGGATTCCAGCATGTTACAAGGTACAGTCTGGTTAAGTAGCCATGAAGCTGCCCCCCAGCATACACGTCACCGTCCCGAACAAACGCTACTCTATCAGATTGTGGAACAACACTAT
>Ga0307994_1000951_pt1 | contig 18491 bp, 19 predicted proteins | sample EllFjometagen261_FD_203171 | JGI IMG/M metagenome (GOLD analysis project Ga0307994, IMG submission 203171) | Marine microbial communities from Ellis Fjord, Antarctic Ocean - #261 | ecosystem: Environmental > Aquatic > Marine > Unclassified | place: Southern Ocean | collected 2014-11-02 | reverse complement strand
TATTCTTTGGAGTAGCAGTCGCAGGAAAGAACTCAATGCAAACGGCACAGAAAGTGCAAGACTTACTAGACCACATCAGCGAACAATTCGTAGAGAATCCATTCTACGATAAAGTAAAGCCTGAGACAGGCGTGATTCACTACCTGCTAGGTGAACAAGACGAAGGCGAGGCAGGAGTCAACCTACTCAGGGAGTTTAAGTTTGGCAAGTATGGACAGTGGGAGAAGTTCATTTACTTCTGGAAGGAGCTTAAGTACTACCTGCTAGACGGATGCAACATGACCATAGGTGATTGGCTAAGGAAGGCGAGCCTTGAGCGGTTAGAGGGCATACCATCAGTAGGCAAGAAGACATCCAGATTCTTCAAGTTACACTCTGACCCTGTGGTAAGGTGCGTACCACTAGATACACACATCCTGAAGTTTGTTCGCTCAAAGCACTGGCCTGCTATGGAGATACCAAAGGCTACGCCAACATCAGATCGTATATACAATAAAATAGAGAACCTAGCTCTAAATTACATGGGCAACTACATTGCACAAAGTAGAACGTGCTACACCATTGCACAAGCAGACCTTGAGATATGGAGAAGTTATGCTAATCCGGCATAAGGACTGGACTAAGATTCCACTATTCCTAGACGAGCTACGTGGACTCTTTGAGGAACTAACAGACGAGGAACTTGAGTACATGAAACAAATCGCAATCGAACAGCAAAGGAAGCATGAAAAAGAATGACATATATAAAAGCGGAACTTGGGGCAAGTCTGACAAGGAAGGCTTCAGCTTATTACCTCTACAAGTTAAGGAATCAGTTTTAGACATGATAGATGGTAAAGAGGATACAGATTGGGAATATTTTGCAACAGGAGGCTCAACGTGGTTTGTAGCAAAACTTTGGGACGAGGACACCTTTGAGGTTGTTGCATCAGTAGTTAAGTATATAAGTTCACCACTACAAGGGAAGTCTGAGTAGAGTCAATCTTAAAAAGATGCTCAGATCGTCCTGTAACGAACGAAAACGAAGTAACCTATACAAACGTAAGGAGATATAATGGACTTATTACAGTTCACCAGTGACTACATCGACTTGGCCTGCCAGAAAAGAGTTGGACATGACAATTGGGGTATGTTGAATAGTAAGCAACTAAAAGCAGTAGAATTAATGTTAGGCCACGAAATTGCAGAGGTCATAGTATTCTACAAAAACGAGGACGAGTATGACGATAACTAAAGTTACGCTACTACTTATCATCTATAGCTACATTAGTTTTTTCCATCAATGGAACATCTACATAGGAGGACTATGAGCGTTGAATTTGCAAATGCAATATCAGAATGGGTGGAAGGTCAGGCAGACTACAATCCTGACATGATACGCCTTGAACCACGCAAGTACTTTGACTGGTGTATTAAGGGAGTGGTGTCCCGAATTAACCTGCATGTGCTATGCTATGATGTAACAGACATCCTAATCATGCTCCAACACGACATGGGTATGACTGACGAAGAAGCACAGGAACACTACCAGTACAACATTGAAGGTTCATACATGGGCGACAACTCGCCTGTCTTTTTAAATGCGGTGACTCATGATCTCTCAGCCGAAACGTGAGGCCTCTCTCACAAACTAAGCAGATCGCTGAGTACCGCATCAACTTTAAACTAAGGAAGTAATGGAGAATAATCTACCAACTAAAGTCAGATACCACCTCTATCCAGACCCTGAGTGGTACTGGAACGAAGACAACCTGCCAATTGAGCATGACTTACAAGCAGAACAAGAGTTAAACTTTGAAGATAACCGGAGATAATATGTGGGGTAACATGAAGTTAAACAAGAAGCATAGAGATATGCATGAGGCAAACGCCGTCGAGTGGGATGACCGAGTCGAGGCCAGCGACCTGACATTTGAGTTACATCCTATTCAACGTACAGAAGGCAAGGCACGGAAACAGTATCCATGCGGTCATCACGTCAACTTTATTTCAAGGCCATGTCATGAACTTGAACGCACTGAAATGATTGAGAAAGGATTAATATGAAGGACATTGAAAAGTTAAGTAACCATGAGTTACAAAAGTTGTACGCTAAGGATAAGGCGAGGGGCAAGGAACGTGTATGGGAACAGCGATCACACAAAGATCACCTCGCACGACTACGTGCCTTACAGGAGGATGTCAAATGATACTCCAACAACCAATAAAATTAGCTGAGGAGGAAGAACTTTTTAAGTGTAAGGATTGTAATGAAGTAAAGGAATCCTCTGAATACTACTATTCAAAGGTAAGATTTTACAAATCAACTGGCCTGCCAACAAGGTATTCTTATTGTAAGGCCTGCCAGATCATAAGGGTTAAGTTACATAACTTTGAAAACAAAAAAGAAATTCAGAATCATAAAAGGATAAAAGCCTATGGTATAAGTACAGAGGACTATGAGGCAATGTACAAGAAGCAAAAAGAAGTCTGTAAAATTTGTAAGCATAGGAGAGTACAACTAGGAAGGAGTGGCAACATTATGGCTCTTAACATAGACCACAACCACGATACAGGCAGAGTACGTGGCCTGCTATGTCACAAGTGTAACTTATCACTAGGTAACTTTGAAGATAAGGTAGCCTACCTTCTACGTGCGATATACTACCTACTAAGGGACAGATTTATTACCCTAGTAAGCCTAAAGTAAGAGTAATTTTCAAAGGTTCAAATAAGTGGTTGCGATAAGTTTGCTACTATGAGATAATCTAAACTATAATTTTGGAGACAATTATGCGAGTACGAATATACCCCACAAAACGCTATGACTTGGAGACAGTAGCAGAACTTCTATACAACGCAGACTCACAAGCTAACTTTCATCCTGACTCACGCTGGATACTATCTTCCGGCTATGGCGAGGACGTTATGTATCCTGAAAGGGAGATACCTCAGAAGGTTACATACAGAGAGTTCTTTGTCAAGTGGATAGGACGTGAAGCAGTTGTTATGTGGTTAGTATCCAACCAAGTCTTGTTTAGAATCATCAGCTACAAGTTGCTACCAGAAGAATCAGAAGCACTTGAGGCGAGTCATGATGATAGTGAGTTACCGAACCCTAACGAGATTAATTAATGCTATACCCTGACATTAAGTTAAGCCATTCCAGCGCAACTAACTTCTGCGCTAAACAACTATGGTACAAAAAACTAGGTGGAGTAGGCTTCCACTACAACTTCTACTCCGGCGCAGGTACAATTGTAGATGCCGGATACGAGGCAGGTCTTAAGAACATCATGACAGGTATATCAGCGTGCAACATACGTAAGTCAATGGAAGAAAAGCTGGCTGAAATGGAAAAGGCGATGGACTACCCTGACTTCGTTAAGCTGGCGCAGTCTATGGATGAACACGTCAAAGCCGTTGAGGATTACATGGAGTGGATTAACTATAAGCCACTGGAAACACAGTACTTTTTCAACATCATGTTCGACACACACACCAGACGGACAACTGGCTACATGGACATAGTTGCAGAGAGACAAGGCCTACCGCTGATCATTGACGTGAAGCGACAATCAAAGTCAATAAACAAGGCAAAGCGTGAGTGGATACTACAAGGCGCACTTTATGCATTAGTAATCATGAAGCAACGCAACCTGACAGAGATACCTAGCTTTGAGAACCACTTGATCATACCAAACCAACCGCCTGTGTTCTTACGTACAGAGTTGACGGCAGAACACCTGTACATGGCATACAACTTGCTTACAGAACTTAATGACCGCATTGACAAGGACTACTGGCCTCTCAACAGAAGTCATGCCCTTTGCTCAGGCATGTGGTGTGATGTATATGACAGGTGTCACTATGAAAACTTCATTGGAGTTGATGACCTCGTAGGTAAAATCGAATGAATAAAGACTATGAAATACTAAAGCGACTCTACATCACAGAGAGTCACCTAAACATGGCACTAAAGGCATTGAAGGAGGAATCAAATGACGAAGTCAGAACAATTATCTTCACAGCCTTATCGTCAATCGGGCAACTACAAGAAATCCTTGAACAAGAAACCTTTGACGATTTTCAGGAGCGAAGAAAGCAAGAGGGACTTAAAGAGAGATAAACAGATTATTGCTAGGTTCAATGAACTTGGCTATAAGAAGGGGGACAACGGTAATTTCCCTTGCTTTTGCGGTAAGTTAAATGAGGACACTGCGTGGTGGCTCTCTAATTGCAAGAGTAAAAGCAATCACCTTTTCTGCCCTAGATGTGCGGAACGAGTATTTGAACCAGACATTAAGGAGACACTAGCAAAGTTACTGGTGGTCTGGCGAGAGTGCAAGTGGCGTATGTTCAAGGCAGGAAAGGTTTCAATCAGTAACCTATTAAGCAAAGGAAAAAATGCTTGACAAATATAAGAGGGCTGTGGTGAGAAAACCGGAAAAGCTAGTAGTCGAAGGGGAAACAGGCGCAGGCAAGACTACATTTGCGTGTTCATCACACACAGCTAAAGAACCAGTTTTCGTTATCAATGCAGATGACGGAGGTGAAAACGTCTTCCACAAGACTGGCATTAACTACATACATGACTGTATTCCTACAGGTGATGTAAAGGAGAATGCTGAGAAGTGGGACGGTGTAATGGAAGCTCTTCGTGAGTTAGCTACTGAGAAGTCAGGAATCAAGCGAGTCATCATAGATTCAGTTGACAAGTTAGAGATACTGGCTCAGGCTAAGGTGTGCTCGCTCCATAAACTCCAGAACATTGAGGAAATGGGCTACGGCAAGGGCTACATCTACTCACGTGGCGAAATGGCGAAGTTGCTAAGTGGTCTTAACTACTTACGTGACACTCAAGCCATCCAGCCCATACTGGTCTGCCATACGCAGATACGTACAATCAACAAGCCTACTATGGAGCCTTACGACTCCTTCATTCTCAAGCTCCACAAGTCCCTGTCTGCGGACATTATGGAGTGGGCTGACGTGATTCTTTTTGTTGCGTTTGAGACCATTGTCAAGAAAATTGACAGCGGATTTAACAGGAAGGACAGCCGAGCAATTCAGTCCGGCAATAGATTCCTGTACACAAGTGGTTCTATGGGCGTTGACGCAAAGAACCGATTCGATTTACCAGCCGAAATTCCTGCAGATTGGAATGAGTACCGCAAGCTGATTGACAGCTTTTGGGATGGCAATAAAGCAAACTCAGACACACAGAAAAAAGGATAGACATGTTCAATGAAGAAATGGATACCACGTTCTCAATAGAAGACGTGCAAGCAACTCTGGAAACAGAAACAAACCGTGAGCGAGTAGAAATTCCAGCAGGCGAGTACGTCTGTGAGATCAAGGCTCCTCTCAGTAACGTGAGACAAGACTCTAAGGGGCACAACAAAATCCTCATGCCTATTGAGATTACAGGCAACGCACAGTTTGATGGTCAGTGGATCTTTGAGGCGATCTACATGAACAACCAGCATGATGACGCTGGAATTGTTAAGGACGGCATAGGCAAACGCAAGGTTGCTAAGTATGCTCATGCATTGGGCATGAAGAAGCTGAGTAATCTCAGTGAGCTAGAAGGTAAACACGTTAAGGTCACATACGGCCCCAATAAACGTGGCTACAATGAGGTGAGTGACATCGTTGCATTCGGCTCTAATCCTAGCCCTCCTGTCAATGACCAAGCTAATGTCAAGGAGATACTGAGTGCGCCACCACAAGCTAAGGAGGAAACAGCATCCCTACCCTTCTAATGTAGTTGAGATCAACCGTTGAAAAGATACGCTCTGTTCTCAACTCTAGCGGTCAGGTAACTTAACTGAAGCCTGACCGCACCTTTTTGAAGTCGAAAGTTTCGACCACAACGTACTATGGAGAAACTAATGGAAGAATCAGAGCAACACTTATACAGACATTTTGATGAATGGGATAACTTACTTTATGTTGGAGTCTCATTATCTACAGTGCAAAGATTATCACAGCATAAAAGCCAATCCCACTGGTTTAATAAAATACAAAAGATCACTATTCAAAATTTCCCTTCTAGGAGAGAAGTTTTACATGCTGAAAGAATTGCAATACAAAAAGAAGAACCTCTTCATAACATAGCTTTAAAAAAGACATGTGACCCAGTGCCAAGAGTAGGGGTGGATAAAATAAGGGGTAGTCTTGATAATTTAGTTTCTACTATTGTTCAGTATAAACCTATATATACTATCGAACAGACAGCACATTTATTTGAGGTCAGTACTTCAAAAATTAAAGAGTGGTGTGAAAAGAGTGAGCTAGGGTATGTAGAAATTGGGAGAGTGTGGGATGCCCGATGGAACAAGTGGCGAATAAAAAAAAGAATCACAGGGTGGCAAATACTAGATTTTATAGAAAATTTAGAAAATGATAAGCGTAACATAAAAGACGTTTCACTTTACACTAACTAAGGAGACACATGGATAAAAAAAGTCGAAGAGAACTAACAGGTGCACTTATTAGAGTGGCTCTGTTTTTTACCCTACTCTACGGGATATATTGGGTGTTTAAAACAGTTAGTTATGGTTTGTTCTATGAGAAAATGGTTATTGAAACCATCCATGAGGAAGTTAGACCTGAATATCTATTAAAAATATATCAATAGTAACGCTAATCAAGGAGATACATGGCAATTTTACAAGACCTAGAAGAAGAAATAAACAAGGTATGGGCTACCTCAGATGACCTTGACACAGTCCTATACAGGATGTTGGATGCCTTTGAAGGGCCACCTACAGAAGATGAATTAACGAATCTTCTTGAGGGACTCAAAGAGCTACACAACAGCAGGTGCATGAAGTTATGGGATACCTACGAAGCAGTCTTAAAAACTGGCAAGGTTAGCCCTTACGCTGAAAACCCATCACGTGCATGAAGATTTATACAGCAATACTACCGTGGCCTGTCTCAGTCAACTCACTGTACAGGTCAAGGGGTAATAGAGTTTACGTTTCAGCAAAGGGCAAGGCATTCAAGAGTGCATGTGGCATTATCTTTGCAGATACACCTATGGTATATGAAACAGAGAGGGTTTGGTTGGACATGGAAGTATATTCACCAGACAACAGGAAGAGAGACATCAGTAACTTAATAAAGATAGTAGAGGATGCACTACCGTGGTTTAGAGACGACTCACAGGTAGACAAGCTCACTATCATCAGATGCGAAAAGGATTCACGAAAGAAAGGTTACATAATCGTTAAATGCGGGGCAATAGATGGTACAGCAACAACAGATCAAACACCAATACAATGATGGGAACGGCAGAAACCTATACACAGTAGTCAAGTTCCCTAACAAGGAGTTCAGACGTTTACGAGTAGATACAACAGGTAAAGAAGTATGGAACTGGGACGGCATTAAGCAGGTTCCCTACCGTTGGCCTGACATCAAGGACTGTAAGGCAGTTGTCTTTGTTGAAGGTGAGAAGGACGTAGACAAACTACACGAAATAGACCTACTAGCTACAACCATTGCAGGCGGTAGCAATGCATGGTCTCCCCTACTAAAGAAGCAGTCAGACTTCCCTGAGAAGTACTTCAGCGGATTTGACCAAGTCTTCATTATTCCAGACAATGACGAGGCAGGACAGAAGTTTGCACAGGAGACTGGCGAACACGTACGTGATTTTGTCTCTAAGGTATGGATAATCAACCTACCCAACCTAGAAAAGGGAGGTGATGTATCTGACTACCTAGCAACCATCCCACTAGACAACCAGAAGCAAGCCCTAGTCAAGTTGATTGAGGACACTAAGATTCCCTTTGAAGTTCAGACTTCTCAGTTAGAAATGAATAAGGCATGGGACTTTGACAATCTTACTGTGGACGAACACCTGACTGACTCAGAGCGGTCGCAGACAGTTAATGACATCAAAGTTACACACGATAGAGTTATCTCACAACTCAGGGAGGTTACATGGTCAGGCACGACTGCCAATGCGAAATGCCCCTCGCATGACGATCGTAAGGCCTCCTTGAGTGTTACCCTTGAGGCAGAGAAGATACTTATGCGGTGTCACTCAGGTTGTAGCATTCAAAGTATATGTGACTCACTAGGGGTTAAAGTTAGTGAGTTGTTCCTGAAACGTGCAGTAGAGTTAAGGCATCACCAACAGACTCATATCGTGATACCTAAGCCAGACGACATGAAGGCTATCTGTTCTAACCTGCTTACGCAGAACGAGCCTGAAGAGTTTGATGATACACACATGCCGTCAATCCTAAAGGATCATGTACGTGAGGCCTGCGAATTGACTGAGGCAAGTTCAGCTATTATCTACGGTACGGCTATCTCCTGTCTTGGAGCACATGCAGGAATTAAACTAACAATTCAACCACCTAACTACTTCGTTCCACTATACGGCAACCTCTGGTTCCTCTCAATCTCAGAGAGTGGTTCATTCAAGACCACAGCCCTGAATGCTGGTTCAGCTAGACTTAAGGATCGTGAGGAAAAGATTATCTTTGAGGTCAAGGAACTAGAGGCGAGGATCACATCCTTACGTGAACATGGAGCAGGCGAGGACGACGAGGAAGTGGTCGAATATAATAACGAACTTAACAGGTACAAGTCCATGAGGACTGTACTACCTAACAAGGCATCGTGGGAAGCGTGCATTGACCGTATGGATGAAACAGGCGGTGGTGTGTGGTTACTCTCAGAGTTTGGTGCATGGTTGGCAATGCTTGAATCAAACCACAACAGAGGATTCCGCCAGAACCTTACAGAACTGTATGACGTACCAAGTTACTTTGAGGACGTTACAAGGACTAGAGGAAGTAAAATTCTACGCTACCCTTTTGTTGGAATATCCGGCGTGTCTACAATTGAATTTCTTCAAGGCCTACTTGGTAAGGATGATGCAGGGTCAGGCTTTCTAGCACGGTTTATGTTATTCAAGCCACCTGTATCAGAGAAGACACCTCATGCTTTACCACACAAAAATATTAAGATACAGGAACTACATTCGTACAGATTATTGTCTGAGATATACAATCAACTCGACAATATCTCCGTTTCCATAGAGTATAGTCTTTCGCCTGAAGCAAAGAAAGTCTTTGAGGATTATCACAATGACATGTTCTCCCGCTTTCAGGACTCAGATGATGGTACTAAGTCTATCCTAGACCCCTTCCTTAAGCGGTGGTCTCCGAGTGTACTCAAGTTAGCACTAATATTTCAATATCTTATAGATAGCGAGTCTCAGATCATTTCCGAATCAGCGGTAATGGGCGGGATTTCCTTATCCCTGTACGCCGAGAAGTGTACACGTTACCTCTTTGAACGAGACTTAGGAGAGAGTACCCACCAGAACAAACAGCGTAAGTTGTTAGAGTACTTAGCCAACAGAAACGGAGCAGTTTCAAGGCAGAAACTACTTGCGTCTAAGATACTTGATGGTGGTCATAATGAGTACGACTATGTCATCACATCGTTGGAACAGTCCGGTAAGCTGTTCATGGAGACAACAGATGGCAAGGCAACTAACAATTCAAGGATAATCTTAACTGAGGCAGGTAAATGACAAACTATAGTTTGGATGAAGAGGATAGGAAGAAGGAAGAGGAAATGATCAATCCAAGTCACTATCATAAGAGCGGACTAGGCATTGAACCTCTTGACTACATCATTGCTAATAAGATGGACTTCCTACAGGGGAATATAGTTAAGTACGTAACAAGGTTCCCGTTTAAGAACGGGTTAGAGGACTTAATCAAGGCTAAAAAATACTTAGACAAGTTAATAGAAAGGGAACGAACATGACAGTACTACCTACGCAGTATCAGCAATTCATACATCTATCAAGGTACTCACGCTGGAACTATGACTCCAAGCGTAGAGAAACATGGGAAGAAACCATAGACAGGTACTTCGACTTCTTTAAGGAGCATCTGATTGAGAACTACTCGTACACACTAAAGGATTCGGACATATTTGACCTGAAACGTGCTGTCCTTAACCTAGAGATAATGCCCTCAATGAGGTGCCTTATGACAGCAGGGCCAGCCCTTAAGAAGGAGAACGTAGCAGGTTATAATTGTAGTTACATTCACATTGACAGCATCCGTAGTTTTGACGAGATATTATACGTCCTAATGAATGGTACAGGAATCGGATTCAGTGTAGAGAGAAGGCACACAGAAAAGTTACCTCCTATACCACATGAACTGCACCCTACAGATACTACCATTATGGTTGCAGACTCTAAGTTAGGATGGGCTAAAGCCCTTAAGGAATTGATTGCACTCATTTATTCTGGTCACATCCCTAAGTGGGACTTGTCCAAGGTACGTAGTGCAGGTACAATCCTTAAGACCTTTGGGGGCAGAGCCAGCGGGCCGGAGCCACTAGACAACCTGTTCAAGTTCGTAGTCAAGATTGCAGAAGAAGCTAAGTCACGCAGACTCAATCCGATTGAGTGTCATGACATAGTATGTAAAATTGCTGAGATAGTAGTAGTAGGTGGTGTAAGACGTTCAGCCCTACTGAGTCTGAGTGACCTTGATGACGATGAAATGCGCTACGCTAAGTCAGGTGAGTGGTGGAGAGATAACCCTCAACGTGCATTAGCTAACAATTCTGCTAACTACCACGAAACACCAAAGACAGGTACGTTCTTACGTGAGTGGACATCCCTATATGAATCCAAGAGTGGAGAAAGAGGACTATTCTCTTCAAAGGCTTCAGGAGTTCAAGCTAGTAAGCACTCAGATCGATTCGTAAACCAAGACATCCATGCCTTTGGTACAAACCCATGCTCTGAGATTATACTACGATCAAGAGAGTTCTGTAACCTTTCTGAAGTAGTCATACGCACAGAGGATAAACTTGAGGACATCGCAAGAAAAGTCAAACTTGCTACGGTACTGGGTACAATCCAGTCTACCCTTACTAACTTCAAGTACCTACCAAGAGAGTGGGTCAAAAACTGTGACGAGGAAAGGCTACTAGGTGTTAGTTTAACTGGTATCATGGACAACAAGATAACCGCTAATCCTAAACCAGAGGACTTACAGTATCTTAGGTCTATTGCCATTGCATCTAACCTTAAGTTAGCAGAGGAAATAGGTATTAATCCTAGTGCATCTATCACGTGCGTTAAGCCGTCAGGTACAGTCTCACAGCTAGTGGACAGTGCGAGTGGAATACACTCAAGGCACTCTCCTTACTACATCAGACGTGTCAGGATGGATTCAAAAGATCCGCTAACGGCCTACATGAAAGACCTTGAATGGTACTGGGAACCTGACGTTACTAACCCCAGTAACACGGCTGTGTTCTCCTTCCCTATAAAAAGTCCGAAGGGTAGCATAACTAGGAATGACAGGTCTGCTCTATTCCAGCTAGAGACTTGGAAGACCTACCAAGAGCACTGGTGCCAACATAAGCCCTCAATCACTATCACGGTCAAGGAAGAAGAATGGCTGGAAGTTGGTTCATGGGTGCTTAAGAACTTTGACGTTATGTCAGGGGTTTCTTTTCTTCCACACTCAGACCACAGCTACAGACAAGCTCCTTATGAGGAATGTGACAAGAAGACCTTTATTGAGTTAGGCGGTATGCTTGCAAAGGCCCATTGGGAAGACTTATCTCAGTACGAAGAAGAAGACTATACAATTGCTAGTCAGGAACTAGCTTGTGTGGCGGGATCGTGTGAGATATGAAAAATAAAGAAACTGTAGAGGCATATCTTAAACGGGGAGGACAAGTGACTAAGCTACCTCAAGAGGAAGTCTGGCGCATGTTCCCACTACCTGAACTAATTAAACTTCAAATCCCGATACTAGACTATGAGCGAGATCACAACCCTAGAGGAGGCCCGTCTCTCTAAAATGAGTGATGACGAGCTAATTGTAACAGCTATTGAAAGGGCTAGTAACCAAATATTAGCCCAAAGTCTTTTAATAAAAAACCTAACTCTTAGAGTTGGGGAGCTTGAAGAAACAACCACAGAAAATGATAATGAAATAAGTTTGATTAAACGGATACTTGATTCTATTTAACCAGCTTTCTGTGACTTCAAGTACTTCAAATATTTTTCCCTAGACTTAAGCATTTCCTTCTTGCTTCTTTTTAAAGAGGCCGGAAGGGGTTTGCTTATCCTTTTATTAAGTTTCTCCGTCTGCCTGTTAATCCTCTCAAGCTCAACTGCTACCAGTTCTTTTAACTCTTCCTTAGAATACTGTGCTTGCAGTCCTTTCATGTACTTTATCTTGAGTGCCCTCTGTAACTTCTTAATCTTATTCACTTCAAAGTTGACTTGTTTTGCTCTTGATTCAAATGGAGCTAAAGGAGTTAAGTTCAAACCAACCATACGGAACCACGCTTGTGCTTCTGTAAACTTAGGTTCCCCTTCTCTGCCTACTTTGTTATTGTATGCTTGATGGAGTCTTGTTAAAGCTCCGAAGCCTCCTGCATCTGGATTCTTCATAGCACCCTTACCGAAAAATCCGTCTGTACTTCCTACAGGACTAAGTCCATGGAACATTGGAGGTAGTGTCAGATTGAATGCATAGTTAAACCATGATGCATACTTCTCACCACTTGTAGCTAGTTCATCATGTATTTGTCTGTCTGTAAATGGGTCTCTGCCTGTCAAGGAAGTAACTGCAATGTTAAGTAGAGGGCTACCCATTAATCCCAGTGAATGCATTGCTCCTGTTATCTCTGAACCTTCTTCTTTAAAAGGACTTAACTGACGGAATATTTCTGAGAACATTCCCCAAGGATAGAAGTATCCTACGTCAACTATCTGTGCCCTACCTAGCGAATCCTTATGTGGTAGTGGCAGTACGCTTTCTGGAATTATAGACAAGTCACCTTTCTCATTTGCTCTCTTATGAAGATAGTCTGACATTGTACTCATTACTCCTTGATACTCTTCATCACTAACGTCTTGCTCTTCCTTAAACATACTCTTCGTAACTTCTGCCATTATTATATAAGGAAGGAACTTCCAAGGTCTTTTTATTATGGTCTCAATAAGTACAGGAGCAACAAAGCTAGGGTAAGAAAGAAATGGCGCACCAAAGGCACTCTTCCTTAAGTACTTGACTGAGGAAAGAGGGTTGCTGTAATCAAATAAGAACTTCTCAGCCTGAGCCGCAGCAACTTCTTTACTAGATCCTTGTTCCATTAGGTATTTAAGTACCATAACCTTACCGAGTGTATCAATTCCACCGTATACGTCTGATGTTCCTCTCTGAAATGATTTAAAGGCATCTCTAATCTTCAGCAGAGACATTGGCCCACTAGCCTTACTCTTGCTTGATACAAACTCGTTCCTTATGGTCTTCAGTTCTGCTTGACTGAAGCCACCAGAAGTAAGCCCCATTTCATCTGCTATCTTGGTATAAGTTGTCAGGCCATCAAATTCTCTTTGTGTTCCTGAGTACTGTACCTTACGTGTCTTTATTTGATCATTGACTGATCTAAGGAACAAGTCAGGCAGTCTATGCATGGGAACAGGCCCAAGGCTCATGAACACTAGGTTTGATACAAAGTTTCTTACCCACGATGGTGGATTAGCGGATACCTTTGACCACTTCCATAGTCTGTTGTACTGTTCAAACGTACCGCCTGTACCTAGAACTTTTTCAGCCCAGCTTGCATCTATTGTACCATCTGCATTTATATCAAAGCTCGTACTGTTTGTACCCCATCCGAACATGTCTTCAAATATTTCCTTACGGATAGCCATGCCTGAGAGTCTTCCATACTTCTTTCCTTTTGGGATTCTCTTGAAGTCACTAGGAATAGTAACGCCTAGTAGTATTTCCTTCCCTTTGTCGGTCATTGTATTAATCAATTGCCTGACTAATTTTTCGTTCTTGTCTGAAAGGAGCATGTGATTGTATACCAAGTCACGGATTCTTTCTGCTTCATTTAACAACCAATGTCCACTAACTTTTACACCACCTGTATCGTACAATTGTAAGGACTTAATTAACTCTGTATCGTTACCACTCAACCTTTTTAACTCACCTAGTATATCAAACTTTACAAGTGTAGAAGGAAGAATCCAGTCCTTGTTACCTGCAATAGACTCAAACATGTCTAAGATAGCCATGTCTCTAACGGGTGTTGATATTGCTATTGAAGACAAAAAGCCGGGGTCTTTTACTTCACCGAGTATAAGCTCTCTAATACCTGCAGGAATATCTTTCCTTGCTTGTAGGTATCCTAGATCAAGCTGGACTCCTGCTCCGCCTTTATCTATAGCCCTGTAGTCCTTGTCTTTGAGTAAGTACTTCAGATACTTCCTAGGTAGGTACTGATCATCAAACTTCTCAAGGGATTCCTGAGTCATTAGACCACGTGTTACAAGGTCTTTACCTATCTGATGGATTTGTGCTTTTGCGTCAATAGCGGCTTGTCTTTCTTTAGGGTCTGTAATTAAAGTAGGATCAGCGTTAGGAGTTACAAAGAAATTATATAAAACCTTCTGTTGCTTAGAGTCACTCATAACTTTAAACAGCTTTTCTCCTGCCTGCTGTGCTTGGAATACTACACCTTTGTTTTTCCTTCTTATGTCTTTGTAAAGTTCTGTGTCAGGGAGTGTACCTTGAGCGATTAATCTTTTAGTCATTTTATTGGAAAGATCATCTTGCCATTTAAATGTAGGCACCCAGTATAGCCCCTGTTCAGTCAATCGCCCTTGAGCTATAGTAGCACCTTTATAACTATTCATTTTCTGAGCCAGAGGTATCTTAGACTTATTAACCTTCATGTCCTCCATATTTATAATCATTTCAGGGGTCATTACAAATTCACCACCTCTTCTCATTTTCATACCAAGGACTGCGGCTGACCTTCTATTTTTAGCACTATCAAATTTAAGTAATTTTTTTGAAGGTTTTCTCGTAATTGTCTCTCCAAACTTAGGATGATTTTTAGCATTTATTGGTTGTCCAGATTTATAGGACTTCCACTCAGGGTCACGAATATAACCTGCTTTTATCTCTTTGTCTCCTTTTTCCATAAAAGCAACTTGTCCTGCCGGAGACTCCTTACTTAGCCAATCTTGCCCCCAATCCTTGCCTAATTTTAAAAGTTTATTCTTTGGGAAACGGATTACTCCCTTCCCTTGTAAAACATTCGGGTAACTTCTATGTTCGTCAGTTCCTAGAAATTCTGCATCAGTTTGAAAATTAGGATTATCAACATCAAATTCTACCACTCCTGCCACATCTCCTAATTCAGCATCAGGATAATCAGAAGTTCTAAGTAAAATTTCTTCAACAGTATACCCCTTGTGAGACTTAGCTCCATCAGGGCCAAAAAGACCATTAAGTATACCACCTCTTGTTGCATAAGTTAAACTGTCGCCTAGTTCCATTAAACTTTTATAGTCGGGGGCACCACCATGTAATTTAACAGCTTTCTTCATAAACGAGACATCTTGCTTCTTTTTAATTAGTTCGTTTAAAGCATCGACATCTATTTTTTCTTTAGTATTAAAATTGCCTAATTCTATTGCATCAAACATTTCAAACCACATTGTCTCCCAAACGTCCATGTTCCCTATATGGTTATCCCATTCAGCTAAAACAAGTAGTCCGTGTTTTGCTTTTAATTCCTTTAGATTATTCTTAACACCAGTATTTGCACCTTCTGCAGATGCAATAACTGCTTGTCCTTTATCTGTTTTATTATCTAAGTCAAAAGAAAAACCTACACCACCTCCAAGAAATTTTTTCTTTGCGTGCTTAGACTTTTTACCCCATAATGCGTTATATTGTCCTCTCATTAATCTATCAAAAACAATAGCAACTGCTGTCTGGCCCTCTAAGTGCTTAAGATTTCTTGGCATTTTAGACATATTGACACTACCAAGTAATGTGCCATGTCCTTCTTTAGCTTTCTTTTCTACGTACTCCTTACTTAGTTTTATCTTATAAGCCTTTGAAGGTTGTCTTGCATTGATTTTTGCAGCTTCTTCTTTTCTTTTTTCTTCAGAAACTGAACCAGTTTTAGTTTCAGCCTCCTGCAGTACCTTGTCAAACGGAGAGGCTTTCTTAGACATATTGATCTTAGCAAAGGGTCGTGTTGGTGCTTCTATACTCCTACTTCTAACTTCTTTAGTTGGATGTTTTTCCCATCTTATATTTAATCGTGGCATATTATTTCCAGAAGCTGTTGTTACTTCATCGTATGTAATAACATTGCCTTTAAATACTTCAATTATTTCATCAGACGGTATTGCTCCATCTATCGGTTTATAAAAGTCAAAGTTAGCACCTTTGACCTTGGCTACTCTGTGGTCGGCTGGTTCGTTTATGCCAACAATCCAAACAGGGGCTTCAAAATGTGGTGCTAGTGCATTAGGATAGATTTTTTTTGCGTAAGTTGATGCTTCACGTAAGTTAGTTGTAAAAAAAGTTAAACCTTCTTTTTGTCCAAAATTTCGGGTTCCTTTCGTCTGTACAAAACCATTTTCTATTATTGTTTTGTACTCTGCATCAGACATACCTCTATATACAACACCATCTTTTGGTTCCTGTCTTAAGGACATACTATCACCCGCCTCTCCTAAGTCTTCAGGGAGTTTTAGCTCTGGAATTAATTTATAGTTTTTACTATTCCACCCCATTTTTTTCTCAAATTTTTCAACATATCTGGGATCATAGTATGCTACTAGCTTATTATTTTCTTCTATATTCCTTTTCGCATTTTTGGAATTAAACGATTTTCCCTTTGGGGGTGATTCATACTGTGGATTATACGTCTTAATTTTACCTTCCTTAACTAATTTTTCTAAGTTAGGTCTAGTAATAAACTTTTTAGAGAAGTTTAACGGCCCATCTTTTTTATCACCTACTGTAAGTGTTTCTATCTCGTCATCTGCGGCCTTCTCCCTAGCTTCTGTTTCTTCTGCAGTCTCTGTATCAGTTTCTACATCTGACTGTGACTCTTCTTCGGATGTATCTTTAGGTGTATTACTAGCAACTGGGAAGTCCTCACCTGTGATGAAGTTCCTCTTACCACCAATGTACTCTTGTTGGAGTTTTGCCAATATTACTTTAACTTGGTCATTAGTAACTCCCATGTCTTCAAACATTGGAATAGAACTGATGTAGGTTCTCAAGGAAGCAGCAACACGCTTCAGGATGTTAGGGTCTCTGGCTCCAAACTCAGCAAAGTTTATGGCAATGTATTCCTCAGCCATTGTAAAAGCTGTCTTGTTCCTTTCGTTTGTTACAGACGTAGCTTCATCCTTCTTCAGTGCATTGTAGGCTTCTCTGCGTTCATCTGCATTTTCTATAGTATTAATGGCTTTAGGAAGGTAATCTCTACCTTTCCCATTTATTGCAAAGTCGTCTAGTGCTTTTTTGTTAGTCTTGATGAAGCGATTAATAAAAGGATTATACATAGCACCTAGAAATTTCTTCAAGGCCATGTGTCCTAAAACTTCATGGAACAGTGTCTGGATTAACCGTCCACCTGCTCCTATACCTTTGGGGTCAGCAGCTTTAACAGTGCCGTAAATATTCTCGGCTATAACATATATTTTACCGCTATCAGTCACAAAAGCCTCAGAAGTTCCTAAAATCTCTTCTGCTTGCGATTCCCCAACCACCTTTGAAAGAGTAGCTAAATCTGCTTCATCACTTTTACTGAGTATTGTTATGTCAGCGTCCTTATTTTTTAACTTTGTACGTGCAACAAAGTCGTCTGTCAACTTTATTGTTTCGTCCTTGCTAAGGTTGTACTCTAGGTCTATGTCCTTGTCAGGGATAGTAGAACTTCTGTTTACCTTGTCTGAACCTTTTTTCTGCTTACTAGCGGCTTTAGTAAAGTTCTTATCAGCACGTGCATCTAACTCGTCAGCATAGTCATCAACGTCTTTATCTGAATCACGTTCGTCTAGCTGTTCTTGTTTTATCTCCTGAAGGTCATCCCTATAGTCTTGTAAGGTCATCCCCTCTGGATATTCTTCTTTTAAGAACTCTGCCCTCTCCTTGTTCTTTGGATAAAGAGAGTCAACTGGTACTGTGGCATCTTCATCGTTGATGTCTACAACTTCCTCAGCCTCAACTACAGGAGAAACCTTTACTTCTGAATCACTTTGTACGTTCTTATTAGTTGAGTAGGATTCCTTACCATCTTTTTCAGTTATAGCACCCAGAGACTGTAATTCTTTTCTTGTGAAAGTTTCATCTCCAAGGACAACTGATTTTATGGTCTTGTCTTTATTTTTGGTAGTCTCAGGCATAACAATGCGGAGAGAACCTTCAGGTGTTTTTATTGCATTATTGTATCTGTCTGCTAATGTCACAGAGGCAGTACTCGGAACTACAGGAGGTGTAATAGGTTCCACTATCACGTCCTTGTTTTTCTTACTTTCTTTTAACTTTTTAGCCTCAAGTTCTTCGTTAATTTTTACTTCTAGTTGTCCTCCTAGACCACCTGTTTCCCTTCTTTTCTGTTCGTTTTGTATGGCCTTTATAGAGGTTTTTATAAAACTGACA
>Ga0307994_1000942_pt1 | contig 18563 bp, 16 predicted proteins | sample EllFjometagen261_FD_203171 | JGI IMG/M metagenome (GOLD analysis project Ga0307994, IMG submission 203171) | Marine microbial communities from Ellis Fjord, Antarctic Ocean - #261 | ecosystem: Environmental > Aquatic > Marine > Unclassified | place: Southern Ocean | collected 2014-11-02 | reverse complement strand
GCCATGCTGCAATGCCATGCCGCGTGGTGATCTGGCCATTCTTCGGCGATGATGGGGGAGCGTGGCTGACTTGACTGACCCCTCCACTTCCGAGATGCCGTCGTACCTCGTCACTGGAGGCGACAAACCGCTGGATGCGTTGCCAGCGACCCCGCCGACCTATGACCCGGCGCACAACCTGTACGCGTCGCTGCCCAACCCCAAGGCAACGACTGCCGCGTTCGTTGCGCAGCGCGAGGATCCGTGGTGGATCAACCCATGGCCACTAGCTGCTTTGGCATCTGCAATAGCGCTCGTTGTGGCGGCATCTGTCATCGGTGCCTTCCTGCTGCTCGATGACAATCAGCCATCACTCGTCAGTCTGGGTGGCGGAAGTGGCGTGGTTGGTGGCGAGAATCTGACCCTGCGTGGCAACGCTCTCGACGTACAAGGTGTGTTGTCGGTCGTCTCACCATCGGTGGTCTCGATCGAAACCAATGTCGAGAACTTCCGTGGTGTCTTCGGCGGATCTGGTTCCGGCATCGTTGTCAACACCAACGGCCTCATCCTTACGAATGCCCATGTGATCGAGGACGCCGACACGGTCGAAGTCGTGTTCTTCGACGGAACTCGAGCCCCGGCCACCGTCGTTTCGAGCATCGTCGCCGAAGACATCGCTCTGATCCAGGTGCAGGGTGTGACCGACACGTTGCCTGCAACCCTGGGAACTGTCGATCAATTACTCGTTGGCGATCAGGTATTAGCGATTGGTAACGCACTTGGCCTGGGCGGAGACCCCACAGTCACGCTTGGCATCTTGTCGGCCAAGAATCGCCAGATCGATGCCGGGCGGCTCAGCTTCGAGAACCTGTTGCAGACTGATGCGGCCATCAATCCAGGTAACTCGGGTGGTCCCCTGGTGAATGCGGCCGGCGAGGTCATTGGTATCAACACCGCCATTATCGAAGGGTCACAGAACGTTGGCTTCGCTATTGCCATCGACTCGGTTCAGGATTTCCTGGAAGGCTTCGCCGAAGGTGATGCTTCCCTGACCCTCGACACGGCATGGTTCGGCGCATCAAGCCGGTCACTCGCCGTTGTCCCCGAAGCCCAGCGAGACGAAGCTGGTGCAGACGGCGACAGCGGTGTGTTCATCCTTGATGTCTTCGAAGGGTCCGCCGCCGACCGGGCTGGCCTCGAGGTTGGTGACGTGATTGTCGCCATGAATGGTGCCGCGGTCGCTACGCCCGAAGACGTCGCGCGAATTATCCGCCGCCTCGACCCCGGCAATGTGATCACCATCGAGTTCGAACGCCGCGGCACGACCCAAGGGGCCGAAGTCTCTCTGGGCACCCGCGCCGACGCATCAAACGGCGACTAACGCCCTTCGCCCAGATAACCCGCCCAGATAACCCGCCCAGATAACCCTTTGCCAGAAACTGTTAGTTGATGGCTTCGCCCCTGATGGTTTGGGCCAACAGTTTTGACTACGTTGGGAAACTGTGTGGTGAGAGTCTCACTGGCGATGCGGTGAGCTAACAGTTTCTGGGTCATCGCTGTTTGGTCCGGTCGGGAATGTCACACCAGCATGCAAGCCTTGGGGCATGAACGGAAACGACGCACTGCGCGCCGTTGCCGAGATAGCGGCCTCTCAGCACGGTGCATTCAGTCGAAGCCAGGCCGCCGAAAACCACATCAACGTTCAGCAACTTCGTCGTGCTGTGGCTTCGGGGCGATTACGGAGGCCTCTCAGCGATGTCTTTGTGTTTGCCTCGTCGCCGGTCTCGCAACGGCAGCGTTTTATGGTTGCGAGTCTCGCGGGTGCGGCGATTTCACACCGCTCGGCGGCGTTGTTACACAACCTCGACGGAGTTCCTAGGTCTCGAAACCTCATCGAGGTTTGCTTCGAACGTGGCAAACATCGCGACCTGAGCGCTCTCGGCGGCGATGTCGTGATGCACACATGGAGCTTTACTAGTCGCGACGACGTAGCCACAGTCGATGGTGTACGCGTCACATCGATGGCGCGCACCTTGGTGCAGTTGGGGTCAGTCTGCGATGTCGATGTTGTCGAATTGGCGCTCGATTCGGCGCTTCGACAAGGTGCCTCGCCTAGATGGGTCGAGGCGACGTGGAAACGACTACGGCGACGGGGACCATGGGGCGGAGACATTCTCGAGGAAGTCATGTACAACCCTGCCCGAGCTAGGGCATTGTCTGAATCTGTACTCGAACGGCTCGTCGAGCGTGTTCTCGATGAGTCTGGACTGCCTGCCCCGGTCCGTCAGTACGAGGTCCGGACCAGCGCTGGTCTCAAGCGTCTCGACCTGGCGTTTCCTGAAGCACGTCTTGGCATCGAGGGGCATTCCAGGCAAATTCACTTCGGCGGCGCTGCAGAAGAGGCCGACAATCTTCGGGATTTCGCGCTTGCGGCAGAAGGCTGGGAGATCCTGTACGTCACTTGGGGTATGGCGCATGAGCCCGCCTTCTTCCTCGAGTCGTTGAAACGGGCCTACAAGCGCCGAGTCGACCTGTATCGCGCTAGTTAGTGCCGTGTCAGCTCCATCATCGGGAATTGTTGGTCGAGGGCTTCGCTAGCGATGTTTTGGGCTAACGGTTTGTCTCCAGAGGGTGGTCAGGGACGGGTGTCGGCTGAATTGGCCTAGGCTGCTGCACATGTCAGACATGCAGACAACCGGCGCGGTTGACGAGAATGGCGATCCGGTTGCACCGAACGCCCACGTGAAGATCGTGTACCTTGGGCCGACCTCGCCCCACTGGGACTTCCGCAGCGACTTTGGCGACAGCAGCTTCGTCGAATCGTTCAAGCTCCGTGTGATGGCTCGCCTGCTGCTACTGCCTCCACACGACCCGCAGTTTCGTCGTAATCGTGAACGTGTAAATCGCGATGCCGAACGCTCAAACATCCTGCTCGAGTGGGACCTGGGCTACGACGAAGACGAAAGCTAAACCGGTTGCGGATCGTATGTCGTGCTTCGCTTCGGCTACCTGAGCCGCGCCTGAACGGGTTCGCTGCTGATCACCTGTTGATGCAGCGATGATCCGTCACCCACCGGCAGAAAAGCCGGTTTCCACGTCTCGGTTCCTCAACCGTCAGCTGTCGTGGCATGCATTCAACGGGCGCGTGCTTGCGCTGGCTGAAGACACGTCGCTGCCCTTCGCCGACCGCATGCGATTTGTGTCCATCTGGGCCAACAACCTGGACGAATACTTCCTCGTCCGCGTAGCGTCAATGAAAGACGACGCTCGTAATGGGCGTATTCGTATCGTCGACGATGGTGTGACTTCGACATCGCAGTACGAAGGTGCGCTCGAGCGGGCGCGCAATCAGCACGGCCAAGCGCAACAAATTTTGAGCCGGTTACGAGCTGAGATGGCCGAAGATGCCAACCCACTGGTGCTCGCCGACTGGGTTGATCTCACCGATGCCGAACAGGCCGAGCTGTCTGTCTATTTCGCCGACCAGGTGTTTCCGATCCTGACACCGCTCGCCTTCGATCCCGGTCACCCGTTCCCGTACATCAGTACCCTGTCGCTCAATCTGGGCCTGCTGATCGCCGAGCCGGCCAGCGGTGTGCGACGGTTCGCCCGAGTCAAGGTCCCCGTCGATCTGCTGAGGCGTCACCTATCGATCGGCGACAAGGCCGTTCCGCTCGAGCAAGTGATATCGGCCAATATTGATCAGCTCTTCCCTGGGGTCGAAATCATTGAGCGCACAGTCTTTCGTGTGACTCGTAACGCTGACATTTCTGTCAACGCAGACACCCTCGACGACCATGACGACGATCTTCTGACCGCCGTCGAGAGCGAGCTTCGCCGGCGCCGCTTTGGCGAAGTCGTGCGCGTAGAGATCGACGCTCATGCCACTCCGGGGCTGCGCAACATCTTGGCCAGTGAGCTCGAAGTCGACGATGACATCTTCTTCGATGTCGAGGGCCCGCTCGATCTGGCCAGTTACGGCGACATCGACAAGCTCGTGAACGAACGAAGTGGCTTCAGTCTGAAGCCGATATCGCCTCGTACCCCCGCAGAGTTTGCGGGTATTGCTACCCCTGACGAGCTGTTCGCTCGGATTCGCAGCAACGACATACTGGTCCATCATCCCTACGACTCGTTCGACGACTCAGTCTTAGCGTTCATTAATGCGGCGGCCGACGATCCTGGCACCCAGGCAATCAAGATGACCATGTATCGCATGTCGGGCGACGGTCTGATCGTTGATCCGCTGGTGCGTGCCGCCGAAGCTGGCAAACAGGTTGTGGTTGTCGTCGAGCTCAAAGCCCGATTTGACGAGGCAGCCAACATCAGCTGGGCGCGGCGCCTCGAACGTGCCGGCGTACACGTAGTTTATGGCTTCGTATCGCTCAAGATCCACACCAAGACCTGCTTGGTCATTCGTCGCGAGGAAGACAAGCTGGTTCGCTATTGCCATTTCGGCACCGGCAACTACAACGCTGGCACCGCCAGGCTCTATACCGATGTCGGTATCTTTACGGCGCACTCCGAGTTCGGCGCCGACCTGAGCGCGCTCTTCAACTCGCTCACGGGGTTCCACGTGCCCGTCGACTACACACATCTGGTGGTAGCGCCTGCGGATATGCGACCGCGGCTGGCCGAGCTGATTCGCAACGAGGCTGCCCTGGGCGCCGACGGCCACATCCGCATGAAGATGAACTCGTTGGTTGATCCAGGAACGATCGATGAGCTCTATGCCGCATCGCAGGCCGGGGTCCGCATCGAGCTCATCATCCGTGGCATGTGTTGTCTGCGGCCGGGTGTGCCTGGTCTGAGCGACAATATTTCGGTCCGTAGCGTGATTGGTCGCTACCTGGAACATGCACGGTGCTACTGGTTCGCAAACGGCGAAGGTCTGGGTAGTCCTCACTATCTGATCGGATCAGCGGATCTGATGAGCCGCAATCTTGACCGACGAGTTGAAGCGCTTGTACCAGTGATCGATCGAATGACGCATAAGAAGCTCGATCGCATCATGGAAGCCAACCTTGCCGACACCCGGCGCGCCTGGACACTCGACCCTGACGGGTCCTGGATCGCCCCCAATAGATCTGGCACCATTGAGATGCACGTGCTTCTCCACGAACAAGGGAGCTGACTATGGAATGCATCGAAGCTGCCGGCGGTGTCGTCGTCGATATGTCCAAGAACAAGCCGCGTTATCTCTTGATCCATCGGCCTCGCTACAACGATTGGTCGTTGCCAAAAGGCAAGCTGAATGAGGGCGAAACGCATCACGATGCGGCACTGCGCGAAGTCAAGGAAGAAACTGGTTTGGTCTGTGACGTGTTGGCCAGGCTGAGCCCCGTGAGCTACACGACCCCCAATGGCAACGCCAAGCAGGTCAAGTACTGGCTGATGCAAACTCGAAGTGGCGACTTTGTCAAGAACGACGAAGTCGATGATGTCACCTGGGTTAAACGTTCCAAGGCCATCAGCATGTTGACCCACGTGCATGATCAGGCCGTTCTGGTCGAAGCCCATGTTCTCGTCAAGGAGCTTCGCCGCCAAGCCAAAAACGAAGCCGCCGAATAGGGGTAGTCCGGCTTTCGGCTCGTCCCTCGCCGAAACCCTGTTTTCGAGTTCCCAGGTCTACGGTCCCGGTAAGTACAAACGCAGGCAGGAGCGAGCAACGGAGGAGCCCCGCCAAGGAGCGGCTAGCGATATCCGACGAACGTCGGCGCGAGCGGAGCGATGAAACGCGGCTACCTGTTTACCTGGTGTTAACTCGGAGGTGAGGGTGGGTCAAGGTGCCGCCTTTAACTTTCTCGATGGCAGCTGTGTGTGCAATGGCGCTGCCACATCTGATTCCTTTGGAGGAACAAAGAATGACAACCCCCCGTTCGTCGCTGTGGCGAACAGTGAGCCTGGTACTGATCCTGGCTCTATTTGCTGTTGCATGTGGCGACAGCGGCGATGTGTCCGATGACACCGAGGCCACGACAAGCACCGACAGCGGCGTACACGATGACAGCGCCGCCGCAGCAGGTCCCTCCGATCTAGAGGGTGAGATCTTCATTTCTGGTTCTTCGACGGTCGAGCCGATTTCGGTGCGAGTTGCCGAGTTGTTTGAAGACGTCGCTCCTCGCGTATTCGTTGATGTTGAAGGTCCCGGTACCGGTGACGGTTTCAAGAAGTTCTGTGCCGGTGCAACCGACATCAGTAATGCGAGTCGCAAGATCAAAGATGCCGAGGCCCAGGATTGTGCTGCGGCTGGCATCGAGTACACCGAAATTCTGGTGGGCATTGATGGTATTGGTGTCATCACAAGCGAGACCAACACCGCCGTCGAGTGCGTGACCTTTGGCGATCTCTATGGCCTTATCGGTCCTGAATCTGATGGAGTGACGAGCTGGGCTGATGCCAACGACATCACGGCCGTCGGGCTGCCCGACGCCCCGTTGACGATCTTTGGTCCTGGCGAAGAATCTGGGACCTATGACTCGTTCATCGAGATCGTGCTCGAGGACTTGGCCGACGAACGTGGCCAGGAAGCGTCGACTCGTTCCACCTACAGCCCATCGGCTGACGACAATGTGATCCTGTCTGGCATCCAGAGCTCAGACACGAGTCTGGGCTGGGTTGGTTTCGCGTTCGCTGCCAACGCTAAAGGCTCCAAGCTGCTGCAGGTCGACGGTGGCGATGGTTGCATCGAAGCAACACCAGAGACCATTGCCAGCAACGAATACCCAATCAGCCGCAACCTGTACATCTATGTCAACAACGCGAAAGCCGCCGCTAGCCCAGCGCTCACGGCGTTCGTTGACTTCTACACGACCACTGGCCTGAACGAGGCCGTCGCCTCGGTCGGTTATGTCGAGCTTGCTGACACGGCCAAGGCCGAAGTCGCCGCAGCGTGGCAAGGCTGACACACACCAAACCAGGTGGTGTGGGGTCTGGCCCTGTTCCCGTCAAAGGACCCCGTACTGACTGCACTTGGTTGCCCATTAGATTCCCAATTCGCCAGTAGGTTTTACCCATGACTGACTTCTCAGTGACCGAGATGGTCACGACGACACGGACGCCGCCGTCCCTGTCGGTCGAAGCATTGGCTGGTCCCCAATCGAGGCAGCGCAAGGAATCGATTATCCGAGGCCTGTTCTTTGCAGCAGCGTTGGTGTCGGTCCTGATCTCAGTGCTGATCATCGTCAGCCTGGTCCGCGAGGCGTGGACGTTCATTACCCAAGTGGACTGGGCGGTTACCTGGGGCGAGACCGGATGGTTCCCCCGCCGAGGCCTCTATGACATGCCGACGCTGCTGGTGTCATCGATCATCGTCACGGTGGTGGCCATGCTCGTCGCCGGCCCGCTCGGGCTCGGCGCGGCGATCTATCTCAGCGAGTATGCGAGCCGCCGGGTTCGCGGCATTCTCAAGCCAGTGCTCGAAGTGCTCGCAGGAGTGCCATCAGTGGTGCTCGGCTTCTTTGCACTCTTCTTTATCAGCCCGCAGGTCATCGAGAAAATCGGCCGCAGCGCATGGTTGTGGATCGGCTACGGCATCTCCGGCATGGCCGCTGTCGGCGTCGGCATGTGGACGCTTCGAGCCTGGCGTGATTCCGACACCACGACGGCAACGATCATCAAGCGAGTGGTCACACTTGCGGTGCTCATCACCGTGGTGTTCGTGCTCTTCTGGTGGGTCAACTCGGTCGCCCAGGACTGCTCCCCGGTGGCCGGCGACACCGCTGCCTGCCCGGTAGAGAACTCCTTCACCGTGAAACGAAGCGGCCAGCTAGCTGCCGCCGCCATTGGTGTTGGCATCTTGACCATTCCGCTCGTTGCTTCGGTGGCCGAAGACGCGCTGGCGTCGGTTCCTCGAGAGTTGCGCGAAGCGAGCGCAGGTCTCGGAGCTCGTAAAGCGACGACAACTCGCCAGGTTGTGCTGCCCGCAGCGGTCTCGGGCATCGTTGCAGCCTTCATCATCGGGATCTCCCGAGCGCTCGGCGAGACCATGGTGGTGTTCATGGCCGGTGGAGCCGCCGACGCGGCTGAGTTCACCTCATCACCATTTGAGGGCGGCCTGACGATGACCGCCGGTATGGCATCACTCGCGACCGGTACTGACAGCGTCGTCGGTGAAGGCCTTACCTTCCAGAGCTTGTACTTCGTTGGCCTGGTCTTGTTCGCGATCACCTTGTTACTCAATGTGGTCGCCGGACGTTTCGTCGCTCGGGTTCGGGAGCGTTACTAATGGCGTTCGCATCGATCGGTGACATCGACGTGGCCGCACGGGTCGAAGAGACGATCAAACGCCGCGGTGCTGACAAGAAGGTTGTTGCCTCGATCTGGACATCGCTTGCTGGCGCCGGCGGCGTGCTGGCCATCGTTGCCATGTTCGTTACCTGGTATAGCGATGATCGCACCGCAACTGCGTGGTTCTCGGGTTTCTTGCCCCCAATCGCACTGCTGCTCGTCGTTAGTGCTGCGGCCGTGCTTGTGGCCAAACCGCTACGAATTGTTGGTGCGGATCGCCGAGTCGACAGTGACCTGTTCGCATTTGTTGTCATCGGTGGTGGTGCACTGTTGATGATGCTGCGCCAACTCAGCCGAGGCGGGCTCAGCGACATGGTGTATCTGCTGATCATTCCTCTCGTCGCGTGGACCTTCTCCGTTGTGCGGGCACTCGGCCGACCAAATCGAAGTACCAGACTCGAGCTCGAGCAGGTGGCGCTGGGCTTGGCGGCGATCGGCGCTGGTCTGATCGTGGTCAAACGCTTGCTGGATCCCGAGTACGCAACCGGCGGTTGGGCATGGGGCCTGCTGGCTGGCCTCGCCGTCGTGGCAGCGGCGCTCGCCGCGTGTCAATACTTGGGCATCCTGAGCATCTTCCAGGTCACGTTGTTCGTCGCCTTGGCGTTGAGCGTGATCATTCTGGTCATCTTGTTGGTGCAGGTCATTGGCGACGGCTGGCCTGTGCTTAGTGAGCGCCTCGGCGACTTCTGGTCAGGAACACTGCGCTCACGTTCCGGAGACGAACGCCTGGGTATTAGCCAGGGCATCCTGGGCTCATTCTGGATCGCCGGCTTTGTGGTCATGATCGCGTTCCCGATCGGGATCGCTGCCGCCGTCTACCTTGAGGAATACGCCCCTCGCAATCGGTTCACCACGATGCTCGACATCATCGTGCGCAACCTGGCGGGCGTCCCCTCGGTGGTGTACGGGCTGCTTGGCTTGTTCCTGTTCGTCAAGGGCACCGTGGTTACCCACTGGATTATCGACCGTGTGAACAGCGTGTGGGCTTCGATCTTCGACGAGGAACAGCTCATCGAGGTCGGTCAGAGCACCTTGTTCGCCGGTGGCGTGACGCTGGCCATCCTGGTATTGCCAATCGTGATCATCACCGCTGCCGAAGCAGTGCGAGCTGTTCCGCAAAGTCTGCGAGAGGGCGCCTATGGAGTTGGCGCAACCAAGTGGGAAGTCATCCGTAGCCAGGTTCTACCTTTCGCCGCCCCTGGCATTTTGACCGGCACGCTGCTGGCGCTCGCCCGAGCAGTTGGCGAAGCGGCACCCCTGATCCTGGTTGGTGCAATCACGGGTCGTCTGGCCCCGCGTGACTCGATGTTCAGCGGCGTCGACCAGTTTTTTGGCCAATTCGCCGACCGATTCACCGCAATGCCGATCGTCATTGTTGGCTGGGTTCGCAACTCTGGCGTCGACTCAGGATTCGGTCCCGCAGCCGGTGCAGCGATCGTCATGTTGTTGGTGTTCGTGATCATGATGAACTCTGTCGCTGTATTGCTGCGTAACTACTTTGAGAAGAAGCGGGCCTAAGGATGACTAGCGTGACCTCAACTGATGTTCCCGCAAAGGGTGTGACCTTGAGTATTGATGAATCGCCAGCTGCGACCGCTGCATCACAGGCCCAAGACGTCGTGTTTCGCGCACGTGACCTCAGTGTTTTTTACGGCGACTTTCGAGCAGTTCGCAATGTGGATATCGACATTCGCCAGGGAGAAATCACTGCACTGATCGGCCCGTCAGGTTGCGGCAAGTCAACCGTGCTGCGTTCGTTCAACCGCATGAACGACTTGATCCCCACGGCTCGTCTCGAAGGCCTATTGACCTATCGCGGTGTCGACCTGTACCACCCCAAGGTCGACCCCGTCGAGGTGCGGCGTCGCATCGGCATGGTGTTCCAAAAGCCGAACCCATTCCCAAAGTCCATCTTCGACAATGTTGCCTACGGTCCTCGAATCGCTGGCATCAAGAAGAAGGGCGAGCTCAACGAGATCGTCGAAGCCTCGTTAACTCGGGCCGCACTCTGGGAAGAAGTTAAGGACCGCTTGTCAGCCTCGGCGACAGGTATGTCCGGTGGCCAACAGCAGCGCATGTGTATTGCACGGGCGATTGCGTCGAACCCCGACGTGTTGCTGATGGACGAGCCGTGCTCGGCCCTTGACCCCATTGCAACGGCTCGTATCGAAGAGCTCATGATCGAGCTCAAGAAGGACTACACGATCGTGATTGTGACCCACAACATGCAGCAAGCGGCTCGAGTCAGTGATCGCACGGCGTTCTTCACCGCTGAGGTTGATGCAAAAACAGAACAACGCACCGGCGTGCTGGTCGAGTTCGATCTGACGACCACGGTCTTCTCGACGCCTGCCGATGAGCGCACCGAGAACTACATCACAGGGCGGTTTGGCTGATGTCTGACATGCTGCGAACGAACTTCCATACCGATCTCGATGCCGTTCGCAACGAGATCGTGCGCATGTGCGCCATGGTCACCGAGATGATCCCCCGGGCAACCGATGCGTTTCTCAACAACGACCTGGCGGCAGCGCAGCGCCTGATCGACGACGACGACGAACTCGATGCAGCCGCCGTAAACCTCGACACGATGTGCACGCAACTCCTAGCGCTGCAGCAGCCAATGGCGACCGACTTGCGCGAGATCGTGGCCGCCATCCGACTGAACCCGGAGATCGAACGGTCTGGCGACCTGGTCACGAATATCGCCAAAGCAACCCGACGTATGTTTGGCACCGAATACGAGCCAAACATTCGCGGGCTCATCCTGAAGATGAGCGAGGAAGCGCAGCGGCTGTTCCGCCTGGCCGGGCAGGCCTATGCCGATCGAGACGTCGCACTCGGCGCAGCACTCGATGACATCGACGACCGGCTTGACGAGCATGCCAACGACCTGATGACAGCGGTGTTGAATAACCACAAGGAGAACGAGAGCGATCCGCAAACATCAATTCAAATGGCCCTGATCGGCCGCTTCTACGAACGCATCGGCGACCATGCGGTCAATGTCGGCGACTGGGTGCGATTCGTCGCCGAAGGCTGGACACCCGAGCAGGTTGGCGCCGATCGGGCCATGAAGCGTCGCGCAGGTTCACCAACCCACATGCCAGAGCGCACCTCGCTCGCCGGCACCGACGAAGACGAATGAACATGACAAAACGAGTACTGGTAACCAATGACGATGGCATCGACAGCGATGGCATCCGAGTCCTGACTGCGATGCTGGTTGAGCATGGCTACGAACCGATTGTGATCGCGCCAGACAGCGACTACAGCGGGGCTGGCACCTCCATCATCGGCAAGGGTGTCAGCAGCGTCAACGCTGGCCAACGCGAACTCGCATACGAGAAACGCGTTCTGGCCGAGGCGCCACATGTCGAGGCATATGCCGTCGCTGCGCCGCCAGCCATGTGCACACTGCTTTCGATGCGTGGAGCCTTTGGAGAGCGGCCAGACCTGGTGGCTTCGGGCATCAACTACGGCTTGAACACAGGCCCTGCAGTGCAACACAGTGGCACTGTCGCTGCGGCGCTTACTGCGGCTGGTTTCGGTGTCCCGGCGTTGGCGATCAGCGCGGAGCACCCCTTTGATGGCACTGATACTGCGTTGCGGTACGACACTGCAGCTGCCATTGCTATGCAGCTACTTGCGCTCTTGCCCAATAGCGGACATCTGGTCCTGAACCTGAACGTTCCGCGTTGTTCGCTCGAAGAGGTCGCTGGTGTACAGGCAGCGCCGCTGTCGACCGTCACAAGTTTTCACTCTCAGGTTGAAGAGCGAACCGACTCCGTGCTGAAAATCAGGTTTGCTGCGAGCGGTGAAGCCGTACCAGACGGAAGCGATGCAGCGCTGATAACAGCCGGTTTCGCGACGGTCAGTTCGCTCGTCGGGGTCGGCACAGTCGAGTGCGGCGATCTCATAACGCGGCTGGCCGAGACGAACGCCTGACATGGCCGTATTGCTTGCAGCGATCGCAGTGACTGCGGTTGTCGACGAGTCGTCAAGTTCTAGTGCCGAACCGGCGAGCGATTTGGGTGTCCCGATCCACGTTGGCGACGTGCACATCGACCCGGGTCGACACGAGGTGCTGGTTCGTGGCCAAGCGGTTGGTATGCCGCTGAAAGAGTTCGATCTTCTGGTGGCGCTGGCATCGAACGCCGGTCGTGTCCCAACACGTGATCAACTCATCGACAAGGTGTGGGGGCACGATGTCGGCTCCCTGCGCTGCCTCACTGCTTGATCGAGGACGCAGCGCTGTCGGGTGAGACGGCTATTGCCGCGTGGGCGAACTAGATTTGCCGGGTGAAGGATCAGGTAACGGGTTCGGGCTGGCAGCCCCTGTCGCGACCCAATCTGTCGCGGCCCGGCTCGCGTGCCTCTGCACCTGACGAGGCATCGCCCCGGGGTTCAGCGTCACAAAGCAGCGGCGCCCCAACGGTTGCCCCCTTCATCCGACTAGCTCGGACCCATGCGTTTCATGCAGCTGGCGAGGCATCGGTATTCGTCACGCTGGCGGGCACCTTGCTCAGCATCGACCCAAACGACGCTCGGTCGCGCATCCTGTTAGCGCTGGTGCTGACCATGGCACCTTTCGCCCTGGTCGGGCCACTCATCGGTCCTGCCCTTGACCGCGTCCGCGGCGGTCGTCGTGCAACCATTGCGCTGTCGTTGTTGCTGCGCGCCGGACTCATGGTCTTGCTCATCCGCAATATCGATACGGCATGGTTCTTCCCGACCACATTTATTTGGCTTGTGATGGGCAAGACCTATTCCGTTGCCAAGGCGGCAACGGTGCCAACCACGGTGGATAACCAGGATGAACTGGTTGACAAGAACTCGCGTCTAGCCATTCTGTCGGCGGTCGCTGGTGTTGTTGGTGTTGTGCCCGCAGCAGCGTTGTATCGGCTGTTCGGGGCGACACCCACGCTGTGGTGGGCTGCCGTTGTGTACCTGGTTGGCGTCTTCTTCTCGATGAAGATGCCGCGGGTGTTTGTTGACGACCCAGGGACAACCGAAGACGATCTTGATATTCGTTCGGCTGGAGTCCGGCTGGCATCGTTCGTGATGGCCACGCTGCGCGGCATTGTCGGTTTTGTTTTCTTCCTGCTGCTGTTCGAGTTCGTTCGTTCAGAGCTGCCCGACCTGTCTGGTGTCGGGACAGCGGCGGGTGCTGCGGTGAAGTCCGCGCTTGGTTTCGAGCTGCTCGACGATCCGGGTCTGCCTTGGTACAAAGCGGCGATCCCGTTTGCCCTGTGGGGGTTCGGCGGGTTCGCTGGCAACGTCATCGCTCCGTGGTTCCGCAGACGCTTCAGCGAAGAGAAAATACTTGTCGGAGCGGTCGCTGCGGTCGCCGTTTCGGCTATCGCTGCAATCTGGGCAGGCGGCCTGAGCGGCGCAGGACTTATCGCTCTAATCGTGGGCGGCTCGGCGTCGGCAGCAAAGCTGGCGTTCGATTCGTTAGTGCAACGAGATGCGCCAGGTGCCAATCATGGCGCTGCATTCGGCCGCTTCGAGACCCAGTTTCAGATCGCATGGGTTATCGGGTCGCTGCTTGCCGTGATCATCTCCTTCCCCCTCCGGGCTGGGTTCCTTGTAATCGTAATTGCGTCGGTTGGTATAGGCATATTCATCATGCAGCAAGGCGCTCGTAGCAGCCTGTCGTTCGGAGTGGCACCTCGAATTGGTGTACGTCTGGGCCGAAGCCGACGGCCACGACAGTCCGATGATTCTGGCCCGGCTGCACCACCAGCACCGCCGCTGCCTGTTCCTGAATTACAGCCCACCACGCAGATGGCGGTGGTCACAATTGATGACTCGGGCCCAGCCCAGCAGGTTCGCGCCGCACCGGTTCCCGGGTCGCCAGACCCCGACTGGCCAGCGTCTACACCACGCGACCCGTACGCCGAGGCCTTTGCAGATCAACAGGTGGAACCACCGGACTGGGCGGCCGCCGTCTTTGACCAACCGCCAGAACCAGATCGTCTGTTGCCGCCAGCTTGGCTCAACGAGGCCGACACCACGCGGCCCCATACTGAACCCAATCCCACACCCCCTATGGGGACCGACCGGGTCGAGTAACTGATCTGGCGGAGCCCCAGCGGTCCGCCATCGGGGGAGTTGAAACGGCACCTGCTGTGCGGATCAGCTACGCACCTCAGCTTGAGTGTTCAGGCGCAGGGCATCGACTATTGCAGACGAGTGTGGACGGTCAAGGCCTTGGCTATCAGTCGGCGAGGGCCGACAAGCGTGAGGCTTATTCCTCGGTGTCGGTGCCGTCTGACAGTTCGAGGTCGTCGATGTCGATCCGAGCGAGCCATAGGCCAGGTGCCACGATCTCATTGGGTGTCGGCAGCTCGCGGGTTGAGTTCCAGAGCCGCGCGAGTGTGTCCTGGCCACCGCGCTCGACTACGCCGTCAACAAATGAGCGGCCCTGTTCGTAGCACGCCTGGTCGAGTTCTAGGCCAAGCATGCGCTGCAGGAAACGGTCGGTGGGATCTGCGGTAACTCGACGTCGATGTAGGGCTTCGCTGATCATCGGATAGCTGCTGATCAGGTTCGTTCCGATCGAGTCCATCATGTGGTCGACGTACCCAACGATCGCCGCCATGAGAGCTGAGATCTCGGGCAGCATGGCCCGCTGCGCGTCGCTCTGCACAACGCCCATAAGCGCTTCAGGGTCCTTCATCAGGCCTTCGAGCTCGCCCATGGATTCTGGGTTCGTTGGGTCAAGCCCACCGAACTGGTTGCCAAGCGCTTCGCTGCTCGACTCGAAGGCCGATACGTAACGCGTGATCAGTTCACTGATGCGTTTGGCAATGTGGGGCCGCCGCAACACTGAGTGGTGCAGGTATTCGTGCAGGCACACCCAGAGACGCACGTCGTCGGTCGGCACGCTCCACTCTTCGGTGAAGGCGGCGATGTTGGCGTGAACGACGAGTAGTTCGTTTGCTGCTGGCCGAGGTATCGGCAAGTCATAGGAGCCCAGGCTGGTGCGGGCGAGTTGTCCTGCCATTGATCCCGAGGTCATTGACAGCATCATCGGTGCCAGCATCTTCATGATCTGGGCCATGAAGTCACCGCTAAACATGCCACCAGGCAGGCCAGGAATATCGGCGTCGCCCGGCAGCAGATCTTCGCCCATACCGGACATGTTCTGACTCATGGTGTCAGCCATGGCTTGAAGCATCGGGCGGTAGGCCTCGAGTGTTGCCAGCGCCCATTCATGACGGGTGGCCGGACGAATTTGTGGAGGAGTACCGTCGCCGACGGAAACACCCGTAGCGGTGGAGACATGCAGTTCGGCAACACGCGCAAGTTGTTCGAAGGCGATGCGGTCACCCGGGTCAACATTGCTCTCGGATTCGCCGCCGGTGGCCACCGATGCTGCGATCTGCTTTGCCTGAGCCCAGGGGTCGCCCCCGCCGCCAAACATGTTTGCCATGTTGGACAAGTCACCGAAGAACGGCATGTCGCCAAACGGGTTCCCGGCGTTGTCGCTGTCATCACTCATCACATTCAGCGTAGGCTCGACGTTCAACTATTAGTCATCGGTCTGGCAGGTCATAGCCGGGCTCAGAGGGGAAGCACGTGCGAATCGTTGTCACCGGAGTCGCCGGGGCTGTCGGATCGCGCGTCGCCAAAGCGCTGGCTGGCTCCGACGAGCTAGCCGTTGTTGGCATTGATCGGGTCGGCACGCCGGCCGAGGGTCTGGCTGGCCATCACCTGGGTGACTTGCGGTCCCTTGATCTCGACGAAATCTTCGACGGGGCCGACGCGGTTGTGCATCTGGCTTCGGCCTATGGGCGCAACGAGTTCGTTGACGCGTCTCGTCATGACACCCGCGCTGCTCAGCTCATGCTGGACGCTGCCGCCCGGGCATCGGTTGGTCAGGTAGTGCTGTTGTCGAGCGCCATGGTCTACGGCGCTCGCGCCGAAAACCCGATTCCGTTGACCGAACATGCCCCGGTTCGTCCCAGTGCCTTGGCCTTCGCCGAGAACAAGGCGACGATTGAACGCCTCGGCAACGAATGGCAAGCCGCGACGAATGCCAAGCTGACCATTGTTCGACCGAGCACCGCAGTAGCGAGTGGCCGTTCAAGTTGGGTGGCCAAGAGTATGCAGCTGGCCGCTGGTCTAGGCAGCGACAGCGATCCTCCGCTGCAGTTCCTGCATCTCGACGACCTGGCCGGTGCAGTCGAGCTTCTGGTGCGTTCGCAGCAAGCGGGTGTGTACAACGTGGCACCCGATGGGTGGGTTCGCGCCGAAGAGGTCCGATCGTTATCGGGTCGAGCGCCCCGGCTTCCCATTCCGAGCCAGCTCGCCGACGAGATCGTTCGGTTCAGCTGGAACCGTGGCATCGTGGCCACGCCGCCTGGCATCATGCAATACGCGACCGAACCGTGGGTCGTGTCGAACGATCGGCTCCGCGATCTGGGCTGGAAACCATCGTTCTCAAACGTCGAGGCCTACGTCGACAGTTTCGATCCGCGTCCTTGGGCCATGTTGAACGCGAAGCGTCGCCAACAGATCGCACTTGGTGGTGCTGGTGCTGGTATCGCAGCGCTAGCCGGTGCGGCTCGCTTGTTATCTAAACGTTGGCGAACCTGAGCCAGCGGAGCCAACTACGTCGCACACTGCAAGAGCGCGTCCGGTGGTTAGGGCGCTAGGGCGAGGGTCGCGATGATGATGTTCCGGTGGTTATTGCGGGTGACCGTCAGCACTGCGTCGTCGCCAGGATCGGCCCGTTGTACTTGTCGATGCAGCGAAGCAGCATCGACAATCGGGTTGCCATCGAACGAATCGATCAGATCACCAACGCGCAGGCCAGCCCGGGCAGCGGGTGAGTCATTGGTTACTTGGTCTACGACGACGATGTTGGCACCGGGTTCGTCGCTGACCACGAGCCCGAGCCAGTTGTGCGACGTATCACCTGAAGCAATGAGGTCGACGGCGACCTGTTCGAGCATCCATGCCCGAGTGCCATGGCTGTTTGTGCCGTCGTCAGTGATCATGGCGATGACAGCACCCGTGTCGTCAACGATTGCAGATCCGGGCACTGCGGCCGCCTGGTCGATGACCAGCAACGGTGAACTCACGCTGGTGACTTCGCCAACACTGATCGTGTTCTCGTCGTGATTGAGCGCCAATGCATACTGACCGTCTCTGAGATCGTCGCCATTGCCGAGTGACACGGCCGGCCAGCCATCGCTCTCGATCTGAATAACGGCAACGTCGCTAACGGGGTCACTTGCGATGAGATGGGCCTTCCACCTTTGGCCGTCGTCGGTCCAGGCGAGTACGTACTCGGCGCTTTCGATCAGCCCGGCGCTGGTGGCGATGTGGCCGTCGTCGGTCACGAACATGCCGCTGCCCTCACGCATGCCGCTAGCAGTGACGGCCTGGATGCGCGGCAGCGAGCTGGCGACTTCGTCGTGTACCCGTGCAGTGAGAAGGTCTTCACCTTGGGCAGCGACATCGGCGGCGATTTCAGTGGCGCCTTCACGATCGGCTGACTCGGTTGTTGTGCCGGCAGTGCCTTCGATGGCTATTGATCTGGCTGTTCCGGTAGCAAGCGCAGTCTGCTGCGATCCGCCTTGGCTTGAAACCACGCCAATGGTCAGCGCTGCGGCGCCGATGGCCACGATGCCTGCAGCGGCCTTGAGGCCAGCGTGACGTCGCAACTTGGGTGTTGGTTCGGCGATCTGCACGATCGGAACCGGAGCTATCTCAGCGTTGGCCTGTGCCGCGTGCATGGCAGCGATTTCAGAGGGATGGCGCCAAAGGCGATCATCGGGATGAGGGGTAGGTCGAAACTCTTCGGTCCCATCCTCGTCCTCGTCGTAGTCCCCGTTCACGATTGGAAACACTACTGCCGATCGGGCAGTTGCTCACCGCGCCCCATTCTGAATAGTGAAACTCGCGGGCGGGCCTGGCTGTAATACGATGGGTCCGTGCAGATTCCTACTTCGGGTGATGACTGGGTTGGGCTGTCCAACGAACCGCTTCCCGTCACCGAGGCGCTCGACTGGGCACATCGTCCCGACTGTGGTGCCGTTGTTCTTTTCTCCGGAGTTGCCCGCGACCACAGCAGCGACCGCAGCGGCGTCGACCAACTCGAGTACGAAGCGTACGAAGCGCAGGTCGAGCCTCGGTTGGCCGAGCTCGCTGCCGAAGCCCGCACGCGCTGGCCAGATGTTGGCCGCCTGGTCATGATGCACCGCGTCGGTGAACTCGTCATTGGCGACAGCGCTGTTGTTGTTGTTGCCTCGTCTCCGCATCGGCCCGAGGCATTCGCT
>Ga0307994_1000940_pt1 | contig 18593 bp, 14 predicted proteins | sample EllFjometagen261_FD_203171 | JGI IMG/M metagenome (GOLD analysis project Ga0307994, IMG submission 203171) | Marine microbial communities from Ellis Fjord, Antarctic Ocean - #261 | ecosystem: Environmental > Aquatic > Marine > Unclassified | place: Southern Ocean | collected 2014-11-02 | reverse complement strand
TTGCTCTATTAGTTGAGGATGAAAACCGCAATATCACCCTTACCAATCAACCATTCTGCGACCTCTTTGAGATAAAACTCACTCCAGAACAAATGACAGGATACGATTCCGCTCAAGCTGCCGAAGAGGTTAAGTACCTTATGGATAACCCCGATTCTTTTTTAAAACGCATAGAATCATTACTGCTTACTAGACAGCCCGTTCAAAACGAACTCGTAGAGATGAAAAATGGCACAAAACTGCTGCGTGATTACATCCCCGTTTTTAATGACGAATTTCACTTAGGGCACGTTTGGCTTTATAAAGACATTACCCATATCCACAGGATTCAAGAAAATAAAGGATTGGATGATTAAAGGGGAGAGCGTCCCAAAACACGTGGCGTGTTTAAAGAGGGACAAGTGTTTAACTAAGCGGCAAACTCGACCCCTAAAGCTAAGCTAAGCTAAGCTAAGCTAAGCTAACAAGTAGAAATCAAGTGGTTTAAAAAAGCCACATTCTATTTTACGTATTCTACCAATTGGTTACGGCCACGCTCTTTGGCAATATATAATGCACTGTCTGCAAAATGAATGGCTTTTTCTAGGCTTGTTCCTTTAAATGCTATCCCGATACTAGTGGTCATCAACACACCGACATTTGCTTCTGATGTTGTTTCAACCTGAACTCTAAAGTCTTCACAAAGTTGCATAATACTGGCTTTATCCTCTAGTTTACCCAACACACAAAACTCCTCACCACCAAAACGCGCCACGGTGTACCCTTTAAAACACTTTTTAAAGAGCTGCGCGGTAAATGTAATTGCTTCATCGCCCTTCAGATGACCATGCGTGTCATTCACTAATTTAAAATAATCAATATCCGCCATCGCTACAAAAAAATCACTGTCTTCATTCTGTAAACGGTCGAAATAGCGCTCACCAAAACTAAAAAAGTATCCTCGATTAAAAACTTGCGTTAAGGCATCGGTTCGAGAGATGTGCTCAATTTTTTTATAAGCCTGAGCTTGGTCTATATTTTGATTCAAGCGCACATAAAGCTCTTCGGCTGAAAAACTCAAGTTGTAAAAATCGTTAACCCCATACTTCATTAATTTAATAGCCAATGAAACCTCTGAAGTTGGTTCACACACAATCATGGGAAGTTGGCTGGTCGAAAAGCGGGTACGAACTTTACTAATAAAACTTGTCACATCCTCATTCAACATTTTCTCGACGCCTTCCAGCATCAAGATATCTGGTGCCTTTCCAGAAAGCAGTGCCTTGCTCACCGCATTACAACTATCAAACACCCGAACGGGATAACGTTGAATTTTTAACAAACCCAATAAACGGTTTGTAGCACGTGACGGTGAAGATAATAACCAAATCATCTTATCGGCATTGTTAACCAGTCGAACAACTGCATTAACCGCATAATCAATGGCCGATTGACCATCTTTAATCACATAATCTGCAACACGTTGGGCAAACATTCTTTGTCGCATGTCTTCGCTGTAACTAGCGGTTAACACAATGGTTGGTATGTTGCGTTCATGCAGTAAACTAACCGTGTCACCCTCTTCACAATCCGGTAAGTTTAAATCGGTCATACAGACCACTATATTCAAATCAGAATCAATAATAGCTTTAGCCTCAACCACCGTTCCAGCAATGAGTACCGAATAATCACAGACCAAACTTAACTGTTGTTGTAAATACAACGCCATCGATTTTTGATCTTCAATCACTAAAATAATGCTATCTGCCATTTATCACGGTTACCCTATTTTTATATTAGACATTATCGCCACTAAACGCTGAAGAAATGTATTCAACGCCGGCATTAAGCAGTTAAAACCGCATCTCACTTTCTAATTGTAGCGTGACGTGATGCACTTTATGCACCTTTAGTAAGTAGTCTTTAATTTCACACAACGTGTCATCATTAATGTGCTCTAAATCGGTTTTTGCATGAAGCGTCATAACCACTTGGTCTTCACTGATTGCCCATAGATGAATATGGTGTATTGCTTTAAGGTAGTCAAATTGTGCTTCTAAATCTTGACGAATGCATTGGATTTCATAACCTACCGGCACACCTTCTAACAAAATATGTCCCGACTCTTTGGTTAACCGATACGCACCAAACGCAATAATTGCGGCCATTAAGATAGAGAGCAATGGGTCGACCAACATCCAACCCGTATAAAAAATAATAATCGCCCCTAAAATAACAGCCACGGAGCCTAAGGTGTCACCTAAAAAGTGTAAGGTTGCGCCTCGCATGTTCATATTATTCTGATTGCCCGAATGCAGCAACCAAAAAACAAACAGGTTATTTAACAGCCCAATCACGGCAATAATAAACATCTCTTTGCCCATGACCTCTTGCGGCTCAATAATTCGATGAATCGCCATAAAGACAATGCCACCAACAATCAGTAGCAACGTAAAACCATTTACAAACGCCGTTAAAATCTGAAAACGTTGAAACCCAAAGGTCATGATTTCCGTTGCTGGTTTTTGGCTCATATGAAAACCCCACCAAGCAATCCCCAATGCCATCGCATCCGTCATCATATGCACGCCATCAGCCACTAAGGCAATCGAATTTACCCACAAACCGCCAATAATCTCAACCAACATATAGCTGGCCGTTACCAAAGCCGCAATCATGATTTTTTTCTGGCTTTTTTTATCGGGTTTGGCAATGTGATTGTGGTGATGCGCGACAGGCTGAATATTCATTAGGCTTCCTTATCTTTCCTAATTTCCCGCTTCTAATTCTGTTTTTGAGAAGCACTTAACCTATCTAAAAACATACCTTAAGATTGTATCACCTTGATTTATTTTTAAAACACATAGAAAGGTAAGCGCCCATTAAATTAATAATGCACCTATAAGCTTCAAGACACTTCACAGCGCAACGTTGTAAATAGGCCTGTGTTGTATTTTATTCGTTATTTATTTTGTTTTCGCGACCGCCCAAGCTTGAATCGTTTTAACATCCGTTTGGGCTTTTATCTGCTCGGCTAACGATTGCATCGTAGCACCCGTGGTAATAACGTCATCCACAATGGCAATATTAGACAGGCCTGCTAACTTTTTAACATCAATTTCAAAGGCCTTTTTAAGATTTTTTCGCCGTTGCTCTGCGTTTAAATGCGTCTGTGAGGGCGTGTCTTTAATGCGTTTTGTTGCCGCATAAATATAGGGAATATTCACCGCCTTCGCAAAAGACTCCGCAATGAGTTCTGCTTGGTTATAGCCTCTGTCTCTGAAACGTTTCGGGTTAAGTGGTACAGAAATAATCGCTTCCACATTATCCAAGTCAACCAACTCTGCTATTAACTCTCCCAAAACTCTGGCATACGAAAGCTTATTTTGATACTTAAGGCCGTGAACCAAATCCACCAACTCTTTATCAAAATAAAATCCCACCTGCGTTCGCTCAAACGCCGGCGGCTTGGTGATACAGGCTCCACATACCCGGCTTAACGCGCTTGGCTCACAACACTGTGGGCAAACGGCTTGCGGGCGCTTCCAATTGGCAACTAACTCTGTCGATAAGTCTTGTTCAAACGTAGGCAGGCCTGTTAATACACAACGAGGTGGAATCAACCATTTTTCTAACCAATGCAATGTGGACTCCTTTTCGCAGAATCGTTCTTATACGCTATAATAGCCCAATTAAAACTTCATGACTAAGGCACTTCAACCTTAGAAAAAACTGGAATCAAGCGATGAACATGGAAAAAATTGGCCAAATTAGACACGACTGGACGGTAGACGAAATTCGTACGATTATGGATCTGCCTTTCAATGACTTAATGTTCCATGCACAAAGTGTGCATCGCCAACACTTTAACCCAAATGAAGTTCAAACCAGCACACTGGTAAACATTAAGTCAGGGGGTTGCGCCGAAGATTGCTCTTATTGTTCACAGAGTGCGCGAAACTACACCGATGTTGAAAAAGAGCAAATGATGGAAGTGCAAGAAGTCATCGAGCAAGCCTTAGTGGCCAAAGAGCGTGGTGCAACCCGTCTTTGCATGGGCGCGGCATGGCGCAACCCAAAAGAGAAAGACTTTGGCCGAGTATTGGAAATGGTTCGCGTGGTCAAAGACTTGGGCCTAGAAACCTGTCTAACTTTAGGCATGCTCAGTGACGATCAAGTAAAAAGACTTAAAGAGGTCGGTTTGGATTATTACAACCACAACCTAGACACCTCTGAAGCGTTCTACCCGCAAGTGATTACCACCCGTAACTATCAAGACCGTTTAGACACCATCGACAAGGTACAGCAAGCCGGTATTAACGTCTGTTCTGGTGGCATTATTGGCATGGGCGAGCAACATAAAGATCGCGCAGAACTGTTACGCACCTTCTCGACCATGCGCGTGCACCCCAACTCGGTGCCCATTAATTTACTGGTCGCCATTGAAGGCACGCCGTTGGCACACATGAAAGACAAAACCGATTCGTTTGAGTTTATTCGCATCATCGCCACCGCCCGTATTTTAATGCCACAAACCTATGTACGTTTATCTGCCGGTCGTATGACGCTTACCGATGAAGCACAAGCACTCTGTTTCTTCTCAGGTGCCAACTCAATTTTCTATGGCGACAAGTTGCTGACCACTGAAAACCCAGAATCGGATCACGACATTCAGCTGTTTAAAAAACTAGGGATTCAAATGCAACAAAATACGGCCGCTGAAAAAGCCGCCCAAAAACTCGCCGAGCAAGCGACGGAGTTAACCGCTTAAACCTAGACGCAGTTCATACGCCTTAATCCAAAATACTCAGCAGGCCTGTTCATTAGTCGGCCTGCCAATCATGAACGTACTCCCGAGGTCGAATCATGTCAATCGAATCCCGCTTTCAACCTCTGCTTAAGCAAAGAGCCCAACAACACCTCTATCGTCAACGCCCCCTAACCTTTAGCGCGCAACAGCCTGAAATGCAGATTAATGGCTTACCGGTTATTAACTTCAGCTCTAACGACTACCTTGGTTTAGCCAACGATCCTCAGATTAAAGAGGCGGTAATTAAAGGCCTCCAAGATACTAATCTGAGTTATGGTTCAGGCGCGGCGCACTTGGTAACCGGGCACCACTTGCATCACCACCTTCTTGAAGATGAGATTGCCGACTGGCTTGGAGCCGAACGTGCTTTGCTATTTTCAACCGGGTATATGGCCAACTTAGCGGTGCAACAAACCTTAATGCAAAAAGGCGACACGATTCTTGCAGACAAACTCAATCACGCCTCCCTAATTGACGGCGCCCTGCACAGTGAAGCCAATTTAAAGCGTTACCCGCATTTAGACATGAAAGCATTAGAACGCCGTTTACAAAAAATAGAGACCGGACAGGCACTTATTACAACCGATGGCGTTTTTAGCATGGATGGTGATATCGCGCCATTAACCCAAATTTTAACACTCTCAGAAAGTCAGCAGGCCTGGTTAATGGTCGATGATGCCCATGGCTTTGGCATGTTAGGCCAGCAAGGTAAAGGGTGCTTTGATGTATTAAACCTTAAACCGACTACCAACACGATTTTAGTTGGCACGCTTGGCAAAGCGTTTGGGACATCGGGCGCTTTTGTGGCTGGCAGCCAAACCCTCATTGAAAGCCTGATTCAATTTGCCCGCCCTTATATTTATACCACCGCCATGTCACCCATCAATGCACTTGCCAGCCGCACCGCACTGAAACGGGTTATTGAGGCTAAATCTGAACGAGAACGCCTAAAACAGCATATCCAAACATTTCGTGAAGGCGCACAATCCTTAGGCTTACAACTCTGGCCATCTCAAAGTGCCATTCAACCGATTATATTGGGCAGCAGCGCCCTCGCCATAGCCTGGAGCGAAGCCCTCAAGAAAAAAGGATTCTGGGTAACGGCAATTCGCCCACCCACCGTACCAGCAGGCCAAGCGCGTTTAAGAGTGACCTTATCTGCAAGTCATTCAACAGAACAGCTAGATGCACTACTGCTTGCACTAAAACAAGTACAAGAATCCGAAAAACATCAGGAACCACTTTAAATAGATAAATTTAGTTAGGGGATACGGATTAAATAAAAAGGGAAACGTGTAAAACAGAAAGAACAGGAAGAAGATATACAGTAGATATAGACATTAACAACGCAGAACGCGCAGATTCACTTTATTGCAGACATAAAAAAAGCAGACTAGAAGCCTGCTTTGGAGTGAATCAATAAGCGAAACGCTTATTAACTCAAAGAACTATAGCGGAGTAACGTTAGCCGCTTGTAATCCTTTATCACCCTCTTCAACTTCAAACGTAACGCCTTGACCTTCAGCCAAAGAGCGACGCCCTGTACCGTTAATTGCACGGAAGTGAACAAATACATCTGGTCCACTTTCTTGCGCAAGAAAACCAAAACCTTTTTCATCGTTAAACCATTTAACGGTACCAGTAACTAAATCTGACATATAAACCTCAAAATATACAAACAATTACGTCTTCCCTTGTCCAAAGAATCTTGGAGAAGAGGCGTAACAGAACCCACTATAACACCCAATCTTTCAAAAAGATAGTTTATATTCAATTAGTTTACAAAGGTTTACTAAAAATACCTCAACAATTCGCCCTGAGTGCTGAACAAAAAGTTCAAAAAAAAGATTAAAATAGACCGCACACATTCACTATTGCGTATTTCAAATAAAAACATGAACTTAGAAAGCAGCCCTCTCAACACAGAACAATTTGGTCACGGCCCCAACCTTACCTTTATTCATGGTTGGGGCGCACAAAACAGTGTCTGGAAAGACTGGATTAAGCAATTTTTTGCGGCGCAGTATCGCATCACGCTCATTGAACTCCCTGGTTGCGGTGACAGCCCATCCATAAACGTCAAGCCAAATACTGAAACACTCGAACAAAAATGGATTGATGCCCTAGTTGCCGTCATGCCCGACAATACCCACCTGGTTGGCTGGTCATTGGGTGGTTTACTTGCGCAAAAAATTGCGATTCAAAACCCAACTAACATCCTAAGTCTGACTATTTTGGCCTCAACACCTAAATTTATTCAAGCCAAAGACTGGCACTGGGCGATGCAACCTGGTCTATTAAATGACTTCATTAAAGCACTGGGCAAAGATACCGCCGCCACGTTAAATCATTTTTGGAAGCTACAAATCCAAGGTTCTGACGGTGGGCGTAAGCTCATTAAGCTGTTCATAACGCAAATGAAACAACGTCGATTACCTAAGGTGATCAGCTTAGCGCAAGGCTTACAGTTGCTCAAAGAGATGGATAATCGACAGCCATTAAAAACACTCAATCTACCCACTTTATGGTTATTGGGTGAAAACGACCCGTTAATACCAAAAGAATTTGTTGAGGAGTTCAGTACAATACAACCTCAAGCGCAAATTTATATTATTAAGGGTGCCGCGCACATGCCGTTTTATTCACATCCAGAAGAAACCGCATCGGCATTACTCACTTTTTTAAACACTCAAGCGAATCCATAAGACTCTATGTCAGAACAAGATAATCACGCCAAGTACGCTACGCCCCCTGTCAATCGTAACCATATTAAACAACACTTTAGCCAGGCTGCCCCGACCTACGATGAAGCCGCTATTCTTCAAAAGACCGTGGCCGAACGAGTGGATGAACGCTTAGCGCTCACCACACTTAATCCAAACGTTGTGGTTGATATTGGTGCCGGAACAGGCCTGCTAACTCAAAAGGTTATACAGCGTTATCCACAGGCCAAGGTATTCGCCATCGACCTCTCTTTAGAGATGCTCAAACAAGCCAAAATACGTTTAAAAACCAACAAGTTCAATTGGTTACCACAGTCTGTGTGGCAAGCCGATGGGGCGACTATGTTAAATGCTGATGCCTACTCGCTGCCACTTAGAGACCGCAGTGTGGACTTATTGGTAAGCAACTTAATGCTGCAATGGTGTGATGACTTAGACAGTGTGTTTGCAGAGTTTAGACGCGTATTGCGCCCAGAAGGTTTGATTATGTTCACAACCTTTGGCCCTGACACCTTAAAAGAGTTGAAAAAAGCGTGGGCAATGGCTGATGGTGTGGATGCGCACGTTAACCAATTTGTAGACATGCATGATATTGGCGATGCACTCATCCGTAACGGATTTGGTCAACCGGTCATGGACGTTGAGCATTTTACGTTAACCTATGACAAGCCAATGGGCGTGTTAAAAGACTTAAAAGCGATTGGGGCAACCAATGCCAGCCTAAACCGCAATAAAGGCTTGATGGGCAAACGGCGTTTTCATCGCATGCTGGAAGCCTACGAAACCATGCGACTAGAAGGCAAAATACCCGCGACTTATGAAGTGGTGCACGGCCATGCTTGGTCGGCACAAGAGTTAATTAAAGGCCCAAGTCGAGATCGAGCAGGCCTGGTAGAAATATCATTGGATGAATTTTCAAAACAAACCAAACAACTAACGTAACAACTAACGTAACAACTCACCTAGAAAACCAGTACGTTCAATGCTTTTGGTTTATTTGATGTCATTAGGATGCCGCTACAAAGACCACTTTAAATTAGAATCTTTATAATCTTTATAGTCTTTGTGCCCTATGGTTTCTTAGATAACCGCTTCACGAATTGCCAGCACCAATCCGCTTACAGAGAAGCAACCTAGGCCTCTTTATCCAATTTCTTAATATGCGCCACATTATTTTTTAAGTGCTCTACCAACACCTCCTCACCTGCAAACACTTCTGAACCATCTAGGGTTTTAAACTTCCAAGTCGTGCCTTTGTACATCACTCTTAACGACCCACCATCGGCCACAATTTCACCACTGTCGCCACCTTGCATGGTCTCTAACGGCAAATCCTCTTTAGAAGTGCCTTGCATAACAAATCCACGCATCACAAAACTTAACAGGCCTCCTAATAGCATCGTCGTTAACAATTGAAGCTCACCCGACGACCATTCAAAAAAGAAGCCACTTACGCCAACGGCAATAAATGCGATGCCAAAAAATAGCACTATAAAAGAACCAAGCAGTAACTCAACCCCCAGCAATGCAACCCCAATTGTTAGCATGATCCATGCTGGAATAACCGATAAAACATTTTCCATTAAACGCTCCTAAAACCCACTACTTGACTATTTAGAGGGCGTATTTGATTGACCCAACAAGCTCACCAACGCGGTTAAAGAACCGACCATTTCAGAGGTTTCAATAGGCACCACCACCTTGTTTGCCGAATCACTGCCGGCCAACTCAGCAAAGGCGGCAATGCGGTCTTTTGCCAATAAGAATCCGGCGGCATTTTGATTGGTGGACATCGCTTCATTAATCACCTCCATGGAGCGTTGATCTCCCAACGCCAACTGCTCTTTTTCGTATTTGCGTGCATCCGCCATACGCTCAACCGCTTCGGCTTGTTTAAACGCTTGTTGACGCTCGCCTTCCGCTTGCATAATCAAGGCATTTTTATCCCCTTCCGCTTCCGTTTCGGTGGCGCGACGACGACGCTCCGCTTCCATTTGCAGTTCCATCGCGGTTTGCACCGCTTGCGGAACAGAGATATCCGCCACTTCCACACGAGTCACTTTCGCACCCCAAGTCGAGCTCGCCGCATCTAACGCAATCAATAGCACCGCATTTAAATCGGCACGAGAACTTAAGGTTTCATCCAGCTCCATTCGTCCAATCTCGGCACGTAACGTGGTTTGTGCCAACTGTGCGATGGCGACTTTTAAATCTTGAATTTCGTACGTCGCTTGCTTGGCATCATTAATACGAATGAACACCACCGCATCAATCTGAATACTCACATTGTCTTTGGTAATGACCGCCTGACGAGGCACATCAATAATCTGCTCCTGAGTGTGAAACTTAGAACGACGCTGATCCACAAACGGCACAATAAAATTAATCCCCGCCCCCAAGGTGCGATGGTACTTACCCAAACGTTCAATCACCCACTTCTCAGCTTGAGGCACAATTTTAACCCCCAAAAAGAGGTAAATAACCACCAGTGCCGAGACCACACCAACAAAACTTAGAAACTCCATAATTATGCCCTTTGCGTTTATGAATTAGGTTTACATCAAAGTATAATACCGTATGTTTACATAATAATACTGACCAAATAGTGGCCTTAAAGTGAACAGGCCTGCCAACATTTAAAACAAGATATTGATTTAATTCATCTCTTGCGGATCCACATCAATGCTCCAACGCACCTTTCGACTTAGCGGACTGGAATACACATACGGCTCAACCTCGTTCCAAATTTTATGCAACTGTGAACGCTCACCAGACTGTATTAACAATTGATAACGATAACGACCTTGACGACGTTCCATGGGTGCGGAAACGGGTCCCCAAATATCTAGGCCTGCTGACTTTAAAACAACCTTAGAAACGGGCTTTGAATCACTTTCTAGAAAAGCGTTCAAGTTGCCACTGATCTGAATCAACCCTTGTTTTAACTCACTCAAAAAACGCATCGCGTCTTGGGCATAGTTCGCTTCGGCACGAATCATAACTTGGTATTTAAACGGCGGTAATGAAGCGAGCTGTCGTTCTTTTAACGCATCAATCGCAAATTGATCATAACCTTCGGTAACTAACGTTCGTAACATTGGATGGTCTGGATGATGGGTTTGAATCAACACTTCACCGGCTTTTTCACCGCGCCCTGCCCGCCCTGCCACTTGCAAGACCAATTGCGCCATGCGCTCTGGTGCTCTAAAGTCGGCACCAAACAAGCCTTGGTCAATATCAATTAACCCCACTAAGGTGACATTGGGAAAGTGGTGGCCTTTGGCCAACATTTGCGTACCAATTAAAATATCGGCCTCACCACTGCGCGCCAAATCGGTGAGCTCTTTCATTTTGCCTTTTAAACGCGTGGTATCACGGTCAATTCGCACAATCCGCTGTTCTGGAAACCATTCTGTAACGGTTTCGGTCAAACGCTCTGTCCCTTGCCCGACCTTGACAAACTCAACGCACTCACAACTTGGACAGGCCTGCGGGGCAAACGTTTGGTGGCCACAGTGATGACAACGTAAGGTGTCGGCTGACCCTGGAAACGCGCCCTGATGCAAGGTCATATTAGAGTCGCAACTTGGGCATTGCGCTTGCCAACCGCAGTCGTGACACATTAGCACGGGTGCAAACCCACGACGGTTTAAAAACAACAACACTTGACCACCGGCTTTAAGATGTTTTTGCATGGCGATTTTTAGCGGAGCTGTTACGCCCTCTTGAACCTTTTCTCCCCGAATATCCAACAGTTTAATCGAGGGCATTTTTGCATTGGCGGCACGTTTTTTTAATTGCAGATGTTGATAACGACCGGTTTTGGCATTGTGTAAGGTTTCTAAAGAGGGCGTTGCAGAGCCCAAGACCACCGGGATTTTACGGTCAAACGCTCGGCGAATCATTAAATCGCGTGCCGAATAACGAAAGCCCTCTTGCTGTTTAAACGAAAGATCATGCTCTTCGTCGATAATACAGAGCCCTAAGTTCTTAAAAGGGGCAAAAATAGCCGAACGTGTGCCTAACAACACGCTGACTTGGCCTGTTTGCACCAAGTGCCACGCACATAACCGTTCAGAATCGTTCATGCCTGAATGCAGGGTAGCAATCGGCTTTTGTAAAAAGGCATTAAAACGTGACACCATTTGCGGCGTTAAGCCAATCTCTGGCACCAACACCAACGCTTGCTTACCTTGCTTAATCGCCTGTTCAATCATCCCCAAATACACTTCGGTTTTTCCGCTTCCGGTGACACCTTCCACCAAAAAGGCTTTAAAGGTGTGTTCAGGTAAACCGGTTACTGCATCCACCGCCTGCTGCTGTTCATCGTTTAAGGTGTGATTGGGTGCATCGCCCAAAAAGGTATCGGTTAAACATAAGCCGTGCGTTTCTTCTAGCCAACCGGCTTCTAAAAACTTTTTAAGACTGCTACGCCAGCTTTCTAATTGACCATTGAGCTGACTGGCACTCAGCGGTTCTTGGGTAGATTGCAACAATTGAAACAGCGCAATTTGATGTTTGGCGTTTTTAGGTAAGTCTTCAACCGAGACTTTTTTACCCTCTTCGGACAATTGCCAAACGGGCGGGCCTTTTACGTCAACCGGATTGCCCGCTCGGAGTTTTTTTGGCAACGCCGCCTGCACCACATCCCCAATCGGCTCGTGGTAATACTGTGACGCCCACTCGATAAAGGTTAAATGACCTTTATCAAACAGCGGTTCGGCATCCAGCACCTCTAAAACCGATTTGATTTTTTTGCTGTCGTAATCAGACTGCTCTGGCAGGTTCATCACCAAGCCAATCAGCTCTTTATTACGAAACGGAATGCGCACGCGCCCACCAATAACGGGCTTTGCCCCTTCGGTTAAATCGTACAGGTAATCTAACGGGGTTAAAAAGGGGCCAGGCACTGCGACTTGAATAATCATGGTGGCATTTTACCCAATCCGCCAGACTCTGTTTCGGTTGATTCTTCCCTGACGTGCAAAAGCAATGTCGACAGGCCTGCTAAGCGTTAAAAGTGAACAGGCCTGTTCACTTTTGTTTGTCTTTATATGGTTGATATCTGTGTAAAATTCTGTAAAAACTACCCTAAAAAACTACAAAAACGTACAATATTGGCAAATTTTAAGACAAATAGAATCCTTATGCCGTTTGCTAAAACACTCAATCAATTCGTTCAAACCCAAGATCGATTTCAAATTAAACTCGGGCACTTAGTGGCTTGGGGCAGTTTAACCCTGGTGTTACTCACCGCGCTGATCGTTATTTTGCGTTACGGTTTTAATACTGGCTCGATTGCGATGCAAGAAGCGGTGATGTACAACCACGCCATTTTATTTATGCTGGGCATTGCCTACACCTACCAACAAAACCAACATGTTCGCGTGGATGTTTTTTACTCGCAAGCCTCACCCACACGAAAGGCTTGGATTAACTTGTTGGGCGTTCTGTTTTTAGCGTTACCAAGCATGCTTTATCTGTTGTGGACAGGCTGGGATTACGTCAGTGCCAGTTGGGCCGTACAAGAAACGTCGGCAGAAGCGGGCGGCTTGGCTTACTTATACTTATTAAAAACGCTGATTTTAATTATGGCCGTTCTGGTTATGTTGCAATCACTCTCTGAGATGGCTAAATCTTGGTTACAAATTCGTTATCCAGAAGCCTCATATAAAGACACCCTCACCGAAACGGAGGGCAAACTATAATGGAATGGCTTGCTCTGCTTCTGTTTGCGGTAATCTTTATTGCCCTGTTAATTGGTTTTCCGGTGGCCTTTACCTTGGCCGGTGTTTCACTGTTATTTGCACTCGTTGCCAACCTATTTGGTGCATTTGACATGGCGTTTCTACAAAGCCTGCCCAACCGAGTGTTTGGCATTATGGCGAATGAGACCTTAATTGCGGTGCCTCTGTTTGTATTTATGGGGATTATGTTAGAGCAATCTAAAATCGCCGAGCAGTTGCTCAACACCATGGATGAAGTCATGCGTGGCATTAAAGGCGGGCTAGGCATCGCGGTTATTTTAGTGGGTATGCTATTGGCGGCGAGCACGGGGATAGTCGGTGCAACGGTCGTGACCATGGGGTTATTGGCTCTGCCCACCATGCTAAAACAAGGCTACTGCCCCAAACTGGCCAGTGGCACCATTTGTGCATCGGGAACCTTAGGGCAAATCATTCCGCCTTCCATTGTATTAATTCTACTAGGCGACGTTTTATCCTCGTCTTATCAGCAAGCGCAACTCAACCAAGGGATTTTTTCACCCGAAACCCTCTCGGTGGGCGACCTATTTGTAGGCGCACTGTTCCCAGGCATGATGCTGGTTTTACTCTACATGCTGTATATCTTTGTTAAGGCCATTATTCACCCTGATACGGTTCCAAATAACATTGGAAAACCGGTTGAACCAGGCCTGTCAAAACGTGTTTTAGGCAGTTTATTGCCGCCTTTAATGCTAATTTTATTAGTACTGGGTTCAATTTTAGGTGGGTTTTCAACCCCAACCGAAGCGGCCGCATTAGGGGCGTTAGGCGCGACTATTTTGGCACTGTTAAAAAGCAAACTGAGTTTAAAAACCTTAAATACGGTTATGCGCAACACGCTTAATGTAACCAGCATGATCTTTTTGATTTTTATTGGTGCCGCCGTATTCTCACTGGTGTTTAGGGGCTTAGGTGGCGACGACCTGATTACCGAATTGCTAACGGATTTACCCGGTGGCGTATTTACCGCCATGCTGATTGTGATGGCGCTGATGTTTATTCTGGGCTTCTTCCTCGATTTCATCGAAATTACCTATGTGGTGGTGCCCGTGGTTGCCCCAATTTTGTTAATGATGGGCGTTGACCCTATTTGGTTAGGGATTATGATTGCCATTAACTTACAAACCGCATTTTTAACCCCACCGTTTGGATTTGCACTGTTTTATTTACGTGGCGTCGCCCCCCCCGAACTTAAAACCGCGGACTTATATAAAGGCACTATCCCTTTTATTGCGATACAGCTCTCAGTGTTGGTGGCGATAGCCATCTGGCCTGAGATCGTTACTTGGCTTCCAAGCGTTATATAAAGCGGCTCTCAGTAAAGCACAGCAAGCAGTAAACCGTACAAAAATAAAATTACACTTATGCCCTTAGAAATTATTTGAATTCACCCGTTTGAGCTATTGTTATAAACGTACATGTCGGCTAGAATCATTAAACTGTAATTATTAGATGCATTGGCTTGGTGGATGAATAAAAAAAAACTCTATTCACAACTTGAAGAGAGCGTTTCCCAACTTAAAGAAGAGAAGGACAATAAGCTCTCTATCATCTGCGCGTTTCATGAAGCCGTGATTGTTTTTACCCCAGAACTCCACCCTCGCACCATTAACGACGAAGCCAAAATACTGTTTCAGCCTTACTTAGCTAACGACCATTTCATCACTTCCGTACCGTTCTCTAAAAACAAAAAAGCCACACAGAAATTTAACGTTCAAAATTGGCTCACTGAATTAACCGAAAATCCCGCCGAAGACCCACAAGACACCTATGTTTGGTTGCAAGACCCGCTCACCTTAAAAACAAAGCCGCTCTTGTTATCGGGTAAAGCCCTATTTACCCCAGAAGGTGAATTACGTGATTTGTTGGTGGTGATTTATGACCGAAGCGTGTATGCCGAAGCGGACACTCAAAAACGCCTAATGGAAGCGGCGTTTAACAGTTATGACGGGCAATTTATTACCAATGAAAAAGGTTACATCACCCACCCTAACAACTCGTTTTGTGCACTCACCGGATTAAACCCCAATCAATTAAAAAACATGACGTTTACTGGCTGGCTAGACTATCAGGTCAGGCTTAAAACCAGTACGAACGAAGTGCTTGCGACCCTGCTTGAATCCAAATACTGGAGTGGTGAAATAGAGCTGCACCCCATGCCAGAGATGACTTTTTATGCCGTTTTGAGCATATCTATGTTGTCTGATGCCCAGCTTAACGTTGAACACTACGTGGCAACCATTCAAAACATTACCGACATTCATGAAGCTCAAATAGCCATTGAACAAATGGCTTACTATGATGAATTAACCGGCCTGGCGAATAGAAGACTGGCCATTGAACACATTGAAGCAGCAATAAAACACCACCGACGCCAGAACTCTTGCGCCGCATTGTTTTTAATTAACCTAGATCGCTTTAAGGCGATTAACGACTCTTTTGGCCGAAAAACCGGTGATTTATTACTGCAACAAATCGCTAAAAATTTAAAATCTTTATTAAGAGATGAAGACACCGTTGCCCGCATTGATGGCGATGAATTTTTAATCATGACGCATGACAAGGCCACGTCAAAAAATAAAGCCACTCAAAACGCCTACCATTTAGCACAAAAAATCACCCAACGCTTAAATCAAAATTACTACCTTAATGAAATCACGATTAATAGCAGTATCAGCCTTGGAATGACGATATTCCCATTTAATGAGGACGATACCGCTGAAAGCCTCTTGGTGTTTGCCAGCTTAGCGACCTCTGCCGCAAAAAAACGTAATCACAATAAAACCTACTTTTACGAGCCCTCACTCTCTGAGGCACTTATTGAGCGCCGCAACTTAGAAAAAGCCTTAAACAACGCCGATCTTGACGCTCAGTTTCAGCTTTATTATCAAGCACAAATTGGTGAGAACGAACGTTTGCATGGGGCAGAAACCCTAATGCGCTGGATACACCCAGAGTTAGGGTTTATCTCTCCTTCAAAATTTATCCCGATTGCTGAAGAGGGACGCCAAATTTTAAGATTAGGGTATTGGCTAATGGGCAAAGCCTTTTCTCAAGCCAAAACCTGGGCAGAAATACAACCCGACTTTAATCTCTCAGTTAATATCAGTCCCATTCAATTTCATGAGGCCGATTTTGTTGAACATACTGAGGTCATTCTTGATGAAACCGGAGTGAACCCTAAAAACATTACCTTAGAACTCACAGAAAGCGTGTTAATTACTGACACCGAAAGCGCCTTAAGAAAAATTGAACGATTGCATGCACTGGGCATCAAAATATCAATTGATGACTTTGGAACCGGTTATTCATCACTCAGTTACTTACAAAAACTGCCGATTCATGAACTTAAAATTGACCAGAGCTTTATTTTTCGGGTTCCTGATAGCCAAGATGACATTGCAATTGTTGAATCCATTATCAGCTTAGCGCGTTCTAAAAACTTAATCATTGTTGCCGAAGGGGTCGAAACCCAAGCGCAGGCCGAATTCTTAAATAACCAACCGTGTGAAATTATCATCCAAGGCTTTTTATACAGCCGCCCTTGTACAAAAAATGAGTTTGAAGAAACCTTTATCTCAACGACCTGATTAACCCACTCTTTTCTGACCCTATTTATTCACCGTACATACCTTATAAATCTGCCTCCTAAAAAATTGGGCGGGTTAAAAATAATCTGATAAAACAGATTCTAATTTGAATACGCATTCCCCCTCTATGCCCTTACTTTAATATTGTGTATTATTGCTTTTTCAAATTTAAAAGAACGCTGACAGACTAAGCATGCAAGCACCCCATATTGATTCGGACATGACGCAGCTGATTACTCAACTTAATCACGCGCATCAATTACAAAAACAGCACATTGCTGACGCATTCTATGACGGACTTTTTTTACTGTCGGTGACCCTCGAACCGCTGCTTATTAACCAAAAAGCCAAAGCCTATCTGAATAACATTGGGGAGTCTGACTCGCTTCTAAACCAGTTTGAAGTCTATGCGCAAAAACGCAGCAATACCCGATTTGATTTGGCCTATTGGTTAGAACAACAACTTTTTAATAGTGAACTCAAAACCAGTAATACCAGCCCTCTTTTATGGATTAAAAGTGGCACCGCCAATCAAAACAAAGATCGCTTAGTGCCGGTTTTAATCAAAGCCTACCCTATCCAATCTGTTAATCATAAAACTGAAAACCTGATGGTCTTAATTCAAGATCAGTCCTTGCAAATTCAGGCTGAAGCGCAGATTAAACTCATGGAAGCCAGTTATGCCGGCCAGTTTATTACCGATTCTAACGGCTACATTACTCAGCCCAATTACGCGTTCTCCGCCTATACCGGGTTAAAGCCTGATACATTGAATGAAATGACGTACATTGATTGGCTAAAAAAACAGGTGGTATTAAGAGTGCCGTTTGATTCGGTCATGCATTCATTGTTAACCGAAGGCTTTTGGAGCGGCGAAGTGCAACTTACCCCTTCTGAACAAACCCAGTACCATGCTGTACTGAGCTTATCGATGATGACCGATACCAATCGCAATATCGAACATTTTGTAGGCGTGTTGCAAGACATTACCGATATTCACGAAGCGCGCAGCGAAATTGAGCGTTTAGCGTATTACGACAACTTAACCGGCATGGCAAATCGTACCTTGCTAAACAATAAAATTGCCTCCACAGTAGACAACTTGCCAAACTCCTTAAGTTATTCGGGCCTTATCTTGCTTGACCTAGATGGCTTTAAAATGATTAACGACACCCTTGGCCATGCTATTGGCGACCAATTGCTAATCTTAGTGTCTAAAAAAATTAAAACGCTTGCCGCTGAACAAGATACTGTTGCCCGTTTAGACGGGGATGAATTTGCGATTTTGGTGCATGAGGTTAGCCAAGACTCTGCTGAAGCAATGACCCATATTCTAGGCTTAGCACACAAGATTCGACACAGCATTGATGACCGATACACCATTCAACACCGCTCTTTACACAGTTCTGCGAGTGTGGGGGTGTTTATTTTTAAAGAGTCGCAAGAAATTCATCATACTGATGAAATTGTTCGCCACACGAATCTAGCCATGCATGAAGCCAAAAATTTAGGGGGCAATCAGGTTTACCAATTTGAAGATAAACTGTGTGATGATGCTAAACAACGCCTCGAGATGTTGCAGGCACTCAATCACTCTGAACTCGATGATGAATTTCAACTCTATTTTCAACCACAGATTGACTCTAAGGGTCATACGGTCGGTGTCGAAACTTTGTTACGCTGGTTCCACCCGGTGCTTGGACTGATTCCACCAGGTGAATTTATT
>Ga0307994_1000937_pt1 | contig 18639 bp, 22 predicted proteins | sample EllFjometagen261_FD_203171 | JGI IMG/M metagenome (GOLD analysis project Ga0307994, IMG submission 203171) | Marine microbial communities from Ellis Fjord, Antarctic Ocean - #261 | ecosystem: Environmental > Aquatic > Marine > Unclassified | place: Southern Ocean | collected 2014-11-02 | reverse complement strand
GCCGTTAGACGTACAATTCGCTAAGGCCGCTCTAGGGTACTCAGAAGACGTTAAGATCGAGGTGGCTAATAAGATACAGAAGTTAACCAACGGGGCCGTCTTGAAGCCTACAAGCCGTAAAACAAGGGATGTATGGTTGTTCGAGCGCATTACCGAAGAACAAAAAGAACTGTTGGCCGTTAAGAAGGAAGATGGCACGTTTAAGTACAGTTTGGACAAAGAACACCGGGGGTATTTAGCCAACGCAGAAGGTCTACACCCAGAAGCCGCCGCCTTACTCCAGATCATGGAAGAGGCTGGGGGCAGCGCCGTGTCGAAATACAGTACCATGGTAAATACCCACATAGAGGGTAGGGTTTATGGTTCGATGATATGGAATGGCGCAGGCGCAACAGGCCGGTACAGTTCACGGGGTTTACAGCTTCAGAACTTCCGCAGGGAAGTGTTTAAAGACCCTGAACCCTACATGACAGATATTATGGATGGGTATGAGATAGAGAACCCTGCCAACACCTTGGGTAAACTTCTACGCTCCACGATTACATGCGGCCCCGGCCTTACCTTTTCTGACTATAGCCAGATCGAGGCTAGGGTACTGCCATGGTTATCTGCCGACCCTAAAGCAGAACTGACCTTGGACATATTCCGTGAGGGCCGCGACTTATACACTGAGTCTGCTGTGGGCATGTTCGACCTTAACAGCATAGACGAGGTAGACGCCGACCTACGCCAAGCCTCAAAACAGGGTAACTTAGCGTGTGGTTTTGGCGGCGGTGCTAACGCGGTAAAGGCCATGGCAAAGAACTACGGCCTGATCTATGACCACGACAAGGCAGATTCGATTAAGGTAGCCTGGCGCAAAGGCAACCCCTGGGCGGAACCGTTCTGGTGGGGCATTAAGCGCGCTGCGCAACATGCCGTACGCCAACCAGGACTAATGACACACCATGGCAAGTTGAAGTTCCAGAGTGACGGCAAGGACTTCTTATGGATGATGTTACCGAGTGGCCGGTGCCTAGCGTATATAAAGCCTCGTTTTGAGTGGGTGACTTACCCCTGGGGCGATGAAGGGCTAGAGCTAACGTGCTTATGGGGCGGAGGCAAGCCCAAAGTAGGGGCTAAATGGCTGCGCCGTACAGTGAACCACCTGATCTTGGCCGAGAACGCCACCCAGGGGGCAGCCGCCGATATTATGCGTGAGACTATTGTTCGGGCGCATGACGCAGGATTAAAGACGCTGTTTAGCGTCCACGATGAACTGGTGGTAGAGGGTGAATGTTTTGACCAACTACACACCATTATGGTTACCCCGCCAGTATGGGCAGAAGGTCTACCCATTGCAGCGGATACCCAATACTCACAACGATATGGGAAGTAAATATTATGAGCGCAAAAGATAAGCCAGTATCAAAGCCGATGAACCAACAGTTCGAGGACAACTATGACCGGATTTTTGGTCATAAACAAGTGCCTTTGGGTGAAGACACCCGACCGAAAGACCGTGTTAAGCAGGGTATTAGCGGGCACTGTGTCATAGAAGACATTAACGCGGAAGACTTGAAGTAAATGATATACATGTATTACATTATGACGCGATAAAGTGTGTACACGTTACACTTATTGGCGCGTTAAAGTGTAGCCTATAGGATACATTGTACATTTAAATATACATTACAATGATCTAAGGGGATTATGTACAGTATTTTGTACAGGATAAGGAGAGGATAAATAATGAGTATCGTATTCAAACCCGTTATACCTAAAGCATTTTCTACCCAGGTAAAGATTAAACCTAAAGCTAAACGGCCTACCCCTGTCATTTGGAGTGATCCAGATATGGTTCGCTTGATTAACCTACGCGCTATGGGGGTGTCGTTTAAGGACTGCGGCCCACTACTTAACCGCACAATGTCCGCGTGTGTTGCAGCGGTAGACAGCAATAACCTGTACCGCGCAATCAGTACCCGCCGCCAGGTATTAATAAAGGATATTTTAAGATGAACAAAGTTGAGCCAGCGGTTAGTTCGATTAACCCAAGCCATTACCGTACTCACCCTAGCGGGGTTGAGTGTATCCAAATCACTGAACACATGGGCTTTAATCTAGGGAACGCAGTAAAGTATATTTGGCGGGCAGACTTAAAGCATGATGATGGGGGGATGGAAGACCTAACAAAAGCCTTATGGTATATTGAGCGTGAAATTAACCGGAGGACGAAATGAGTAAATTTACATTCTGGTGTATCGTAGCCGCGTTCTCAGCCTACTTTGTAGGTTGGGGGCTTGAGTTGACGCTGGGGGAGATAGTGCGGATAGTAGAAGCCCCCATCATCGTTGATAGTGAGGGCTTCGTCCTGGTTAATTAGAAGTTATCTTCTATGAAGTTACGCAGAGGTTTGACACGGGCGAGGGTTTTCTTTTCCCCATCCTTGTCGTCAGTAAACGTTCTACCAATATGCTTCTTCATCCCTGCCTTATCATCCTTAACAATGGCCTTGACAAGAGAGGGCCATTCAAAGCGTCTAGCGCCGTCAGTGGTAGTGGTAAGCCCGCCCCGGACGTTGAAGGCAATTTCAGTCAATAGAACTTTCCCTTTATGAGAAAGGTCGCCCCAAGTGGCCACTCTTTGGGTATTCTTACCTGTCTTAACCTTGGCCTTATCTGCTTTAGGTAGACCAGGGTACCACCGGTTGAATTGGCTTTCCGCTTTTTCTTTTGCTTCAGACCAATCATTCTCAAAGATAATATCAGCGGAAGCGGGGGTTAATCCGCTATTACGGGCACTCGCCTCAAATTCTATATCCTCGCCGTTAAGTTTATGCCCCCACCCGATAGTGTCCTCGTCCCCTTCTGGGGATTTGTGTGGGAACCATCTACCACCACTAAATCCGCCACGGGAATGGGCCATGCTATTTTCTTCGCCCTTCACTACTGCCTTATACCTTTCCTCTACATCGGTGTTCTTTGCCTGGATACTGCTATCTGTATCCCCTTGTAGGGTTGACATGCGAGCACGAATATCCTCTATACGCTGATTAGGTAGCCCATTTAATTCGCCATCTGTAGGTCTATTACCTGTACCCAAGCCCAAAGCAGAAAGCTCTCCCTCTGATGGTCTATTACCAGAACCAAGTAGACTGAGCACGTCCTGACTAGGCCGGTTTGGAGCCTGCACTTGTAAGTTACCCAACAAGCTACTGCGTGGATGTTGTGCTGGTGCGGGTTCAGCCCCCAAACCGAAAAGGTTAAACATTATTGTTGTTCCTGTTCTGTGTCTTCAACTACTGGGTTTTGGTTGACTCTGTCGTCTTCAACCTGGCCGAGTAAAACCAGCAAAGCCCTATATGATTTTTCTGATTTAGTGCCCATCTTCTTAATGTCCCTAAGTTGGCTGTTCCATTTTGGATCAAACATAACCTTAGATAGCTTAATTACATTGGCATCAGTGTTAGTAAGCCACTTAAATGGGTTAACAATCAATCGGGTGAATACCCCCTGAGAGGCTATGTCACGACCTACAATCTGTCCAGAGACCGCTTCACTTACCCCTGCGTTCTTTGGTACTACGTTAGGTTTAACTACTGGTGGTGTACCTTTAGAACCTTGTTCTAGTATAGACATAACAATGTCGTAACTAGATTTTTCTTTAGGGCTTAACGCGTTTCTGAGTATATTCGTTTTTTTATCACTACCCCCACCAAGCGCCCGATATAGAATACGGGATTTACTCGCTTCTCCAATAGGTACGGCAGCACTAGATACCCTGTCCAATACCTGCTCTCGTAGGATCATTTGCCATGCTTCAGGGTCTACATTGGTGATAATACTGCGGGTATGGCGCTGAGTTTCAGGGCTAACCCCCGGCGCGAATATAGCGGCTCTAACCCTATCCACCGTTGCAGGCTTCATGTGGGCTAAGGTACCTATTTGGCTATTAAACAACTCGTCTACGGGGATACTAAGGCGGGCGTATTCTGCCGCTGCTTTTTCATACCCAGGTACTTGAGCTTTTAGCGTTTTCGTTAGTTCCTGTTGTATTGTCAATAATTTAGACGCTACATGGTTATCTAAAGCCTTATCCCCTTTTGCGGCCAATAGTGCGTCAATCTCCACCTTTGCGTTGTGAAGTAATTTAGGGTCTGTTGCAGGGATAAGTTTTTCAACTTTTGGCTTAGGGGTGGGATGTGGCCCGCCACGTCTAAGTTTAGCCAAAGATGAAGGGGTAGCAGTACCAGGAGGTAGTTTTACCTTGTTATGCAGTAGCCCATTAACCTTGGTCAGTACCTTATACACCTTACCATCTTTAGGTAAACCCACCTTAGATTGATTCAGTAGATCCAAAGTGGTTTGGATATTTACGGCTACCCCAGTGGGGTTATCCGTTGCAGCAGTGTATATAGGGGATGTTTGTTGTTTCCGCGTAGCCTTTGCTAAATCCATGGCTTTACCTGCGGCCTGGTGTACTCTTAAATTAGCATTAAGAGACAAGGGTATTAGCTCGTCTACAAAAGCATCAACCACTGCCGAGGCAGCTTGATTCTGTTCCTTTAACGCTTCTTTAGAGGCGGTAACCCCTAAAGAGTTCGATAGCATTGCTTCTTGTTCTGCTAATGCGGTAGGAGAATTAGTTTTCTGCGCCCGGAATAAAGGAAACTCTACCCCAAAGAAATCTTTAACTTTTGCCTGTAATGTTTCAGCTTCTTTTATGGCTGGCGGGGCCGCATCCAAGTCTACCTCATGGCCCCCAGAATGTTTTACGGCTGCGCGTTTACTGAGTGTGTGGATCGTCATAGGTAATGCTTCACCCAAAACACCGGCACTAAACATAACACCAGCACGAACAGGGTTAACGCCCTGTTCAGATCCAAAGTCCTGTGCTGCTAAATCTAGTGCTGCGCTAGTACCCGCATTAGCGGCACCCCCAGTGATTAGCCTTGTAAACCCTTTGAATATGGCTCCAGCTTTCATGGCGGGAACATAAAATCCCAGTTCAACCAAAGATTTTACTGTGCCGGCTGCTGATACGCCAGGTTTATCTAGCCAAAAGTTTTGGCCTTTAACCTTAACAATAACACTGCCATCTTCACGTTGTAAAAATGTAGCTTCTGGTATGTGGGCCTTAATAACATCCATCTTTTGCTGTGGGTCAACAGACATTAGTAGCCCGGACATAAGTTTTGACTTCTCATGCGCTGCGTTGGCTCGCCCTTCACGACTTCCATCGTTAGGTACTTCCATTGGAGTAGTTAATTGGCCTTTATCCAACGATACAAACTCAGGATCATTTTCAAAAGAACCTGCTGCCCGTTTATTACCTGTGAATGCTTCTGCGATCATACCAGGTACTTTAGCAATCTTATCAAAAGTAAAGTTCGGGTCATTAGGTTGGGTTTCAGCGAATACCTGAGTAGTTTCTTTACCCTGTAACCTTGCTCTAGCTTCAGCCTCGGCCATCGCCATTTGATCTTCTCTTGATGCCATGGTCTATATACTCTATTTGGTGTAAAGGTCTTTAGTGGCCTGGTCGAAGGAGTCCCACATAGCTTGAGTAACACCCCTAGAAACTGCCAGTGGTGGTAACGTGGTAGCCCCACCAGTTTTGGTAGCCGCAATAGCAGCGACCTTAGTACCTTCCTTTGCCGCTTTTATATCCGCAGCGGAAGGGAGTACAAGCTGGTGAGCCTTTTCCCATGACTTAATGTAGTTCTTCGCTACCCTTGAGTTAGGTATATTGCCATCTTTTGATGCACTTAAATACCACTCATTATATGCTGAAGATCGTTGCATCTTCCATTCCGCTGCTTTCTTGGCAGTGGCAAGGATCATACGGTTACCTTCAACAGTACGGGATAGGCCAGGAGAAGCGGCAGCAAATAGTGCCATTTCTTTCTCGGATATAGCACCTTTGGTTAACGCAATCCAATCCATAACAGACTTCATTGAGTTAACTCGGAACTGTTCAGCCTCTACGTTGGCCGTAGGTGTGGAGAACCCTAGAGATACGCCAAGGTTTTGAAGGTCGGACATAGCTTCACCACCGAAACCAGTATAGACACCTGAGTCTAATAGCTGGATTGATTGGTTTATAGTGGCCATATTGTCAGTAGCTAGGTCAGAGTCAGTATCGTACTTAACCCACTGTGTCTCAAGGTTTTCCACGTTAGCATTAGCCAAAGCAGTCTTACCCTTATCGGTACCTCCTCCTAGTTGCTGGCGTATAATGTCCATTCGCTCGTTCATCACGTCTTGTGTCATAGTGCCAGCGGTAACTTCTTTTTGCAGGCGTACACGATGGGCAATAAGAGCATTTACATTCTCCATGGATGAAGTGCCTGCACTACCAGCAGGGGTTTTTGCTGCTTTACTAAGTTCTGTTACCCGAGTCTCAAACTCTGGGGATCCAAGGGTCAAACCTTCATCGGTAGCCTGCTTACCATAAGGGGATACCGCCTTACCACCAGCGCCTGTACCAAAGTCCAAAGAGAATAGGTCGCCGTAGGCACCCTTTCCTTCTTGGATATAGCTTTGTACTTTAGCTTGGTCTTCTACTGATAAGTTATTAAACGTCTTACCGGCTGGAACTAGGCCAGCGAAATCATTAGCCCGCTGACGAGCTTCTTTCTTGAGTAGCGCGGTAGCACCCTTAGCGGCTTCCGCACGTTCAGTTCCCCCACCAAGGATTGCTTGGGACACATTCCCGAAAGCGGACTCGCCTTTCTGTAGCGGGCTGCGTAAGGCAGAGCTAATACCTAGTAGTGACTTGCTTTGTTCTTCAGGAGAAGCGCCAAGAAGGTTATTCTTCACGTTGTCAAAGGAGAAATTATCAAATAAACCCATTATATAAATCCTCGCAGTAGTCCCGCAATCTGATTTGGGTCAATCTGCTGTTGTTGCGGCTGTTGCGGAGGCGCTAATAACCCCGTTATCTGTTGCGATGGTAACGCAGTGTTACCCAATAAGCTAGACTGAAAAGTTCCAGTGAAGTCTGGAGTCTGAGCCAATTCACGCTGTAGGTAGTCGGGTAGTCCTGGAACTTGTTGCCCACCACCGAACTGAGGTGGATTTGGCCCTGGTGTCCATATTCCACCATCGCCGCCATTTCCTGGCGCTTCATAGCCTGGTTCCCACCACTTAGGGGCTGCCACAGGTGCCGGGGCTGAAGCCCCACCAGCATTACCGCCGCCGTTACCCCGTACCGTCTGGGCGGTGGCTGCAATATTAACGGAGCCATCAGCGTTATAAACAGTAGAGCTTGGGGATTTGCCCCCCGTTAGCTTTGCAATCTCTTTTTGGATAGGGGTATTTGGGTGGCCATCAATAAACGCATGAGGCAACTGCTTATCAATCTGGGGCTTACGGGCTAGAGATGCCTTTTCCGCATCCGACATTGTATGCCATGGGCTATTAGGATCTCTAGAAGCCTCCTTGTTCAATAGTGCCCATTCGTCTTTGGCAATATCGTTCATGCCTGTTTGACTTTCTTTAAATATATTCCTAGCTAAAGAACCAATGGGGTTAGCTATATTCTTTAACATCGAACCTACAGAATCAGATTTCTCTTCTTCCGTATCATTAGACGTATCACCGAATAAGTTACCAAACCAATCGCCTACACCAGAGAATGGGTTATTACTCTCTTCAACGACATTAGCGTCTGCAAGAGGGGTAATCTTAACATCATTACTAAGTAATCCTGATTCAACAGAGTTGGCTTTATCTGCCGCTTCCTTATCTGCTAAATGCTTCCTTAACTTAGCCGACTCTATGACCCCCTGATCCGCTAGTCGTTTTGCTTCCGCATTTATCTCAGCATCTTTGGCCGCAGACGCTTTACGGGCTTCTGCCTTGACCTTATCAGCCTGTGCTTTGGCACGTTTAGCCGCAGACGCTTTACGGGTCTGTTCTTCCCTTGTTTTGGTCGCGTCATTGACACGTTTAGCTTTTGCTTTCGCTTCTGCGGCGTCCCTTTTATCCTGGGCGGCTACATTAGCGGCTAAATCATCCTGTGCTTTTTTCTTAGCTTTAGCTTTAGCCGCTGCTTTTCTGGCTGCTCTCGCGGCAGCCCCACCATCGCCAGAACCAGGAGGTGGGGTGTTAGGGCGGTTAATCTCCGCCCGAGTTTTACTTTTAGCGCCCGCTGTTGGGCCTTTTATACCAGAAAACGCTATTGCGTCTTCTTTTGTACCTGTACCTGGTGGCATGCTAAATCCCCTTAACCCGTAATCATGTTATATAAGTTGTACGCATCGGTCGCATCGGCTATAGCAGAGCTAGTACCTGACGCTGGTGTAGTACCATCATTAGCGAAGTCTGGACGACCGCCCAAGAAGCCAAATAGTTTAGCTAACTGTTGCTGCTGAGAGTTCTGGCCAAAATCGAAACGCTGACGAGAGGCGTCAATTAATCGCTGGTTCATCTGTTGTTGCTGTGCGCCTACACCACCTAATAGTCCTGGGCCTGCCAGCATACCCTGACGTACACCAGCCGCCGCACCCTGCCCGGCTGATAGAGCACCGAAGTTCTGGCCACGCTGCTGTAGCTGACTGCCAATATCCTGCTGGCGTTGGTTAGATAGGAAGTTAGATCCAAACTGCCCCTGCTGAATATCTTGACCGCGCTGGTTAATATCTTGACCGCGCTGTTGTAGCGTTGCCCTCGCTAGTGCGTCAGTCATGGCACCGGTAGCTCCAGACCGAGCTTGGTTCTCAAGTATGCCCTGACGTGAACCACCAAAAGCACCGGCTTGGGTAGCACCAGAACTAATACCGGGAAGCGTTTGATCTTGTAGCTGCTGTAGTATCGGGTTGGTCACTGCGCGTTGTAGTTCTGGACTAATTCCCTGAACACCTACTTGCCCTACTTGTCCAGGCGCATTTATCTGGCCCGGAAGTTGGAACTGACGTACATCTTGGCCCAACTGGTTAGCTAACGCGCCCTGTTGTAGACTACCTTGACGTTGGAAGCCTGGGGCCAAACCCTGCATCTGTCGCATTGAATCCATCTGTTGAGGACTAAACCCCGCTACCGTAGGCCCACCAAAGAACTGTGGCCCCCCTTGGTTAAATTGGCGGAAGGCTTCTTGGTACGCGTTCTTAAAGAACGGTTCCGCAAAGTTATTTCCAGAAACATCTGGATCAGGGGTAGGAAGCTGTGGGCGGGTATCAGTTACCATAATCTTTTACTCTTGTAGTAATTCTTGGAGCCGTGACGTTATATCATTAGCCCATGTTACAATATCACGCTCAAATTGTGTAGCGTCTAGCCCCAAACTCAATTCGCCTGGGGGTAAGGGAAGTAAAACGTCTTGTAGATTCGTTTTACCCCGAATAGGTAACGACACCGCAGCGGCGTGAGTCGTTAATAGTACCGGTTGGGTGGATACCCCAACAACTATGGCCATTAGCGAGTACCCGCTAGGCGACCATAAATACCGATAGAGCTTAATTCCCAACTATCAGTTAAGCCCGCAGACTTGAACTCAATTGAGATATAGCGACCGGACTTGCGTAATTCGGTAAAGTCAAATCCCACTTTTGCGGATATATAGTCACCCCAAGTGATCGCATCGGATAGCTTACCCTGGACGCCAATTCGGAATGTCAAGCCAGAACCCACATACCCTACTCGTATCGCGTCCAGTTCTTTAATGTTGTCTTCGTTGTCTAGATCAAGCGGTTTAGACTGTAGCATCGCGGTAATAGCGGTACCATCAGCGTCTTCGCCCACATTGTCTACAAATAGCTTCCCATCTGTACCTGTGCTGAACGGGGAAGTAAATACTTCACGGCTAATCGCAGAGGTTTTTGACTCGGTATAGATTGTCCAAATACTGGTCAGGTAATTGTACCCTACCCCAGCGTTATTCTCTAGTGAGGACGCTGTGGGATAATACCACCGTATTTCAGTGTTCTCTTCATCATGCCAGCCAACAATCTTTTTCTGTTGCCCTGTGTTGAAATCATCAAATACCTGAGCACGAATATCATCGTTGTCTATGTCTTGGAATGAAGATCCATCAGTAACGTAGAACGCATCTTCTGACATAACATACTGTTTACGACCTAATGTGACTACTGAGGACTTAGAACTTGCCCCCCGGTTGCTTAACGCTTTCCTGTAGCCGAAGTATAGGGGTGAACCAATATAGCGCACTAGGTACATCGACTTCTCGCCATAAACAGCAATTTGGTTAGCTATTGAGGCGGCAGCGACAATCTCGGAATCAATCTCACGAATAACCAAGTCCCCCGCGCTGTTAGCACTGGTGGGTATCCACGTTTCAGGATCATCGGCAGAACACCACGCAAAACCGCGAGAGTTAATGGAGGTGTTAAAGGCAAGGATATGTGGGCCGGACTTAACCAAAATCTCAGCGGTAGTAAAGTCTGGGCCAGAAAGAGTACCAAAAGAGCCTGCTTTATTAATCTGAGGTGCATCTTTACCATTGGTTGCAAGTACCCAGGTACCAAAATCAGTCATAGACCATACTGAGGCTAATGTACCGAAATTTCCGTCCCAAGTCGCATCCCATACCGTAGATCCGCTGTCCCATATAGTGCTGGAAGAATCTAAGCTGCCCGTGTATCCAGAACCTACTGAGGTAATGGTAGCCCCGTTCCAAAGGTATAAGTTTGTTTGGTCACCATAGAATAGGTTGGCGCTAGAGGCGGTCGTGTGCTGGAACATGCCACGCACAGGGGTTGTACCAATTTTGGTACCAGTGACCCTGTACCCTTTCATCTTGGACACGCCTTTTTCGTCAAACTGGACGTTAGATCCGTCAATCCATAGGGGGGCGTTTAAGGCAAAACGCTTAGGCCATATACCCGTAGCAACGGCCTTATCTAATTCTGCTATTTTATTACGGGGCATATGTTAATCTCTTTAAAAAAGGTTTGACAGTACCGAATCTAACCATTGTATCATTATTACGACAGTTGACCTATGCCAACCTTATGCCGCTGAACTTCGCCGTGCTGCTTATCGTAGACCACGCAGGACATAGATCGTGTGGCACCATAACCTGAGTCGCTATGCCATGAGTCAGGTGCGGGTAGCGCCTGATATGTTTCACACAACATACCGCCAATCTCTATGGCTGTATGATGATGTACATGACCCATCAATAGGTGCTTGTGCTCACATTGGCCCCATTCTTTAGCCATTGAGCGGGTAATGAACTCAAACGCCCGCATAGGCTTCATCTTATCCCCATGATGGCTTACAAGCAAATTGTTGCCATAGGTGATACTTTGAAACTTATGGGCGTTGTCCCGGACTTCTACCCGAGGCTCATTCTCATAGAACGTCTGTAACATGACGTTCATTACCCTGGAGGTGCTACTATTATGGTTACCCCGTACCATCATTAGGACGACACGGTTATGTGCGGCCAGTAATAGGTCAATGGCCGAACGGTAAATTCGGACTGAGGCAGCGATAGTTTCGCCAAACTCGCCATCTACATCTACCACAGTACCCGCAGTAGTGGTGTTCTGTAAGTTATCTGAGTGCTGGAAATCACCTAAATCGAGCATTAGTGCGGTATCACTACCACCGCTTGCCTTGATTAGCGTGTCTATGGCCCCCAAGGTAACGCGTTCAGCAATCTCTAGGCTCCAATCCCCTTCGCCTTTATTACGGGAAGTAGTCGCCAGCATACCAATATGAGCGTCACCAATAACATAGGCGGTAAGCTGCTCAGGGAGACCGGTAATATCCTTATAAGGTAATGGTTCATACTTTGGTAGTTCTTCCATTAACGCATCAGCAAACGCCTGTAAGGACGCTTCTTGTGCTTCTTTCTTTAGATCACTCTTCACCCATTGGCGAATAGGGACACCCATTTCATCATAGAACGTAGATACCCCTTTAACAACATGTGTACTGGGTACAACGTGAGTCATATCGTGGTCAGGTGACCAGCCTTGTCGGGCCGCAGACGCCTTGGCACGTTTAATAGTTCGGATTAATCCGCGCTTATCTACCTTTAGCGCATCTGCCGCTTTACCATTTGATCCGTAAAGTATAACCGCGTCTATGACAATACACTGACGAGGGGTTGCAAATTCCTTTAGAGCTTCTAAATCCATTTTACTACCCTTCTTACCCGCACATAGTCAAGGTTATTCTCTTAACATAAACGCAGCGGCAGAGACTAATGCCGCGATTAATAGCCTAACAAACCACTCATTAGCACCACTAGCTTTAGTTACTACAGCCAGCTTGATAGAATGATCGTCTATCTCTTCGCTATGTTTGTTTAGCCGACTATCTTGTGTATTGTTGTGTGTCAATAAACCGTCAATCTTGGTATCTATTGCCACTAATTTAACCATAGCGTCTGCTAGCTTATCTAGCTTTGCTTCTAGTCTGTCAAATCGTAGGTCAGCGTCCATACTTATCATCTCAGGTAAATGGCGACACCAAAGAGTGCACCCATCATAATTATCAAAATGCCACCGACCTTAATGCCGATAGATACGTTTTCCTGTATTACCTGCTGCCTAGCGTACTTCTTACGAGCCGCTAACTTAGCTAGTTCCTTCTGCTCTCTGGCATAATCAGCCTTGAAGTTGAGAAAGTTTAAATACCCATTTAGACCTTGTTTATTTAAGAGCCATTTCAGGTTTTCTTCATTCTTCCGTAACTGAACCTGTGCCTGATACATTTCAAGCACGTTGTTTTTGCCCTTAGCCTCAACGACCTTTGCTATGTCGTTTTCAGCTTTGAAATACTTACCAACAGCATCGCCAGCTTCTATCAGGTCGCGTCCATTACTCAATGTCTGCTTAATAACAGCAAAGGCCGCATTTGCCGCCATAAGCTCTATAAGCATCGTGCTACCCAGTGCAATGTAGATAATGGCATCTGTCGCCTGTAGGCTACAATTCCTGTGCTGCGTTGTACGCTATAACGTACATTAACATCCTCTACTTGAGGCTCATTAACTAAAGCCTGACCTTCTGGAGCGACAGTAGGCGAAACATACATGGGGTATACCTCGCTTACTGTTGACCACATTACTCAGATTCGGCGGCTACATGAGCTGCATAAGCGTCTTTGATTGCCTGAGTGTGTACCGCAGCTACAATAGCTTGTGTCTCTGTTGGTTCACCTGATACATCATCGTTAGGGCTGATAACGTGCCTACTGAATGATCTAGATAGCTCTGTACCATCTTCACTGACGACAGTTGCGTGGCGACATTGAACGTGTTTAAACGGGCCGACAATTTCGTACTTATCTATGATTACTTCTTTAGTTAGTGCCATGTTGTTTACTTCCTTTAATTACCTAGCGTCCACTAGGCGTATTAGGTTTATGCTGATTCATATTCTATTGAGAAAATGACACCCCCGTCACCACTCCACTCTGAAGCAGTAAGACTAGAAGTACCTGCTGTTATATCCCACAGTAAAAGAGCAACGTATGAATTGTTGGGGAGTACATAGCCCCCAAGTGAAGTTCCTGCTGTCTTTGATAACCCCTGCCCATAAGATATACTAACTCCTGAATAATTGTTACCTGTGCTTGTGGCGACAAAAGGTAGGCCTCTAATTCGTATATTACTAACTATTGAGCCGATATTGCTTGTTGCAACATAGCCCTGAACATGCACCTTATTTCCCGTTTTAGTGTAACTTGCAGACTGTGCAGAATACGCTGTTGCGTCATAAGTACCATCGGATATAACAGGACTCCATGTACCCTCTTCATAATCATCTAGCTTATTAGCAGCAGCAGTGCCACCGAGGTATATACCTATACCAGTAGATGTAACATCAATACTACCCACCGCAGTGCCGTCTTTGCGGAAGTCTAATATATCACCATCGGAAGTCTGTCTGTTCATCTGAACTGCGGGTGCGCCTGAACGTGTGAAACGAGCAAACGTAGGGAATATTGCAGTTCCTTCAACGTCTAATGAGGATGAAGTCTTACCAATAAGCACATTCTCACTAGCATCAATAGTAATCGCTGTACTCGTAGCATTATCATCGATACCTGTAGACTCAAAGCCTGCAATAACACCTGTCATTGTGCCGCCAGCTTTGGGTAGGGCAGCGTTAGCAATTATAGTATTACCGGATTGAATCTCAGTAGGGGCTGCACTCCAATCGCCTGCGGTTGCGCCGGTCGCAATCTTAACGCGTCCTAGAACCCGTACACCGACACTGGTTCGTGCAACAGTGGAGTAAAGAACGGTGGCTGAGTCTGCGGTGGCTGATATTGCGGTAGTCGTGTGTAACGAACCTTCGTCAAACAAAGAAGCTGAAACAGCAATCTCTACGGTGCCCCCGTTATTGAGGGCGTAGACGTATAAATGGTCGGTTGCAGAGTTTGCAAAGCCAAGTGTAGCGCCTTGAGGGGCTACAACGCTTAACGCCCCATCTACAGAAATGACGGTACGAGTACCGGTCGCAGCGGTGGCGTTACGGAAAGTAATCTCAATCCCGGTAGCTGAAGTGGCGTCAATGCCTGCGCTTGTCTTTAGGGCCAGGGTCAGCGCGTTAGACGCAACAGTGGCAGCGACACTTCGGATACTGGTTTCACCTTGCAAGGCTTCAATTTCAGAAACAGTGTCAGTAAAGTTATCACGGACAGACTGAGTAGTTGCCGTACCGGTTGTTGGTTTTGTTACATCAATCTGAGAACTCATAGTTCTTCCCTATATAAGTTTGTGGCCCCGAAGGTAAGAGCAGGGAGAGAGAACCCCCGAAGCCACAAAAACATTTACATCATGTAGCCTGCTAATCCAGCCATAATGGTACTAATAAAAATGGCTAATGCAAAGGGCCATTTCAAGTTAATATTTTCCTCCACCCTAAATTACTGGGCTTAGGAAGAAAGTTAGACTCCGTGGAGTTACATTAATGCTAGTTGTAATCTCAAGGAGGGTTAAGGCGGGGGTATTCCCTACCACAAAAAGTCTAGGATGGTCTATATCTGTTGAATATGGGGTTAAGTTTACCTCATATACAGTTGAGTTAACAGTGCGGGATATGTTAGACGTAAGACCCGATAAGGTTAGTGTATCTAGGCTAGTAGTGACGGTTAACGACACTCCTATATCTGATGCCAGCTCTGTTAATACTAATGCGGGTACGTTAACAACGTCTATTACTGGGATGTTAATAGATATAGGCTTAGGCGTTAAAGTTAACCCTACCGCAGTAGTAGTAACCGTTAACGATCTCCCAAAACTTGCTGCGAACTCAGTTAAGACTAAAGACGGTGTATTAACAACGTCTATACCAGGTCGAGTAACGGATACTAGCTTAGGCGTTAAGGCTATTGCTGGTACGTTAATAACGTCTATTGCAGGAATGTTAATGGCTATAGGCTTAGGCGTTAACACTAATCCCTGTACGTTAACAACGTCTATTACAGGTCGAGTAACAGATACCAAATTGGGACTTAGGGTTAGTACCCCTAAGCTAGTAGTAACTGTTAATGCCCTTTCAAAACTTACTATGAACTCAGTTAACACTAATCCCTGTACGTTAATAACGTCTATAGCTGGTCGAGTAATAGATAACGCTTTAGGGCTTATAGTCATAGCCGGTACGTTAATAACGTCTATTGCAGGAATGTTAATAGCTATAGGCTTAGGCGTTAACACTAATTCCTGTACGTTAACAACGTCTATTACAGGTCGAGTAACGGATAACGCTTTAGGCGTTAAGGCTATTGCGGGTACGTTAATAACGTCTATAGCCGGGATGTTAATGACTATAGGCTTAGGTGTTAACACTAATCCCTGTACGTTAATAACGTCTATGGCTGGTCGAGTAATGGATAACGCTTTAGGGCTTAGAGTTAATACATCTAAGCTAGTAGTGACTGTAATAGGCAGGAATACGTTAGCTTCTAACGCAGTTAAGACTAAAGACTGTACGTTAACAACGTCTATGGCTGGACGAGTAATAGATAACGCTTTAGGACTTAGGGTTAATACACCTAAACTAACGGTTCCCCTATCCAGTATTACACTAGCGGCTAACGCGGTTAATCCTAAAGACGGTACGTTAACAACGTCTATAGTAGGGCGAGTAATAGATAGCGATTTAGGCGTTAAGGTTAATACGCCTAAACTAACTGTTCCCCTATCCAGTATTACACTGGCAGCTAATTCGGTTAATCCTAAAGACGGTACGTTAACAACGTCTATAGTAGGTCGAGTAATAGATAACGCTTTAGGCGTTAGGGTCAATACGCCTAAACTAACCGTTCCCCTATCCAGTATTACATCTGAACTGCGGGGGACTAAGGATAGCGCGGGAATATTAACAACGTCTATAATTGGACGAGTAATTAAAGAGTCGTTGGCCGATATAATTAACGATTGGGTAAGGGTATTTATAGTACGCGTTATTTTAACCCCGAATGGGGTCAAAATTATCGCAGGCACCGTAATTACCGGAATCGCTGGCCGGGTTACTGTTAAGGCATAAGGGGTAGCCGTAAGGGTAACTACCGATCCGTCTATCTGCCTATGAGGGTTCCATAGGGTATTCCCAGAATCCCAAGTGGTAGAACCACTATCCCAGAGGGTGCTTGAGATAATGGTCATATTAGTCTACGCCAGAGTGAAGATGCCCGAAGCGTTAAACGCTACGGTAATGTCGCCGTCAACCAAACTGATTGCGCTTGTTCCATCACCGGTCATATCAATAAAACCGATTGCTTGCTTGCCCGCTGCGGTATCGTTATACAGGACGGCAGTTTTAATGGTAGCCGGGCCTGACGCATGCTGAGACCAAGTTGCTGGGTTATCCGCATCAAAAGTAACCGTTCCAGACGAGTCTGTAACTGCGTTATTTGCTGTGGCGTTACCACCAGCCGTGTAGTTGGAACCCGATACTTCACTTGAGCTTAGGTTTGTACCCCCACCAGCGCCCCAACGAGGATCAGCGGTAGTCGCTGCAATCGTAGCAGTCGTACCAACCTGTAATGTAACAAAGGCCAGTTTTAGTGAGTCGGTTTCTAGGTTGTGAACCTTTTCCGCCATGTCCACTTTGAACTGGTTAAATAATGCAAAAGTACCTTGAGCCATGATATGCCGCCTTAATTAAAATTATGTGAAATGTTTCCATAGTAACTTGTTCCATCGAAGTAGATCCCTACAATGTCGATGGAGTTACCGCCGGAACTTAAACTGGGGGCTATACCATTTGGCCACTTTACTGAACTTGGCCAAACAAGGGTATGGCTACCCGTTGAATCCTGCACTACTTTAAGCAATAGGCTTGTTGGCCCTGCGGGATCAATAAAAGTCATCGAACCAGTATTGCCTAGTATAATACTTTGCTTATTCTTTTTTGTCCAATCAACTGATAAAACATTATTTGCTAACTCGGTATCAAAGAATAGGGTTTTTGTGATCTTAATGTCTGTAACGGCTTCATTGCCGTTGTCGTTAAAGAATCCCATATTTACGTCCTGGATGCAAAGTTATTACCGCCCCATTCTACCATATCGGAGGAACGCTGGATAATGGCTAGTGCGCCTGCGAACTTACGTTCCCATACAGACTCCATATCAGGGTCTTTTAAATAGATAGCGGCTTCTGCCAACGCACCGAAAAGAATAAGGTCAGGAGCTTGATCTGTTAAATAATTCGTTTGGTTATTGTCCGACAGGGCCGCTAATTGTTTGTAGTAGTATAACTTAATAGTATACTCAGCATCAGGGAAGGGCGCTACAATAATTTCTTGCGCTATCCGTGCCCAATCACCAGGTACCGAAGAACCTTTGTTGTTGGTGTTGGCATTAGCTTGAACTTCGCCGTAGGGTCTACGGGTAAGCTGTACGGTCTTAGAATTTCCTTCAAGAATTAAATCTCGCGCTTCAAGGAAGTCGCTAGGAATATTCGCCTTGCCCGTGACGGTACTAATACTAAGTGAAGTTGTAACTTCTAAAGACGGTACACGCAATACGCGGTAGATGCGGGCCTCGGCTAATCGGATAAAATCTGGGATAGTATCCGCAAGATCTTCTCTGTTTACCCATGTGGCTATTGCAGCTTTTAGGTCAGCGTAATTGCTTAGTGACATTATAGATACCGTCCTTCAAGTGTTCGTAGATAAGCATAATCTGGATCGTGCAGCTTACGCATTAGTCGCTTCTGGTGGTCGTCATTAAAAACGTCCAAACCTTCTTCTCGCAACCATTTTTCAATAATAACTAAGGGTATAGAGGCCATCTTACGCATCGGCGCTTTTTTATCAAATGAACCGGATATAGCCTGTTGTTTGTTCATCTCTAAATAAGGGTTTACATCCTGTACGGTTTCTATAGTCATACGATCTTCAGATTCATCGTAATGCCCTATATACCTTACATCCCCGTTACTTTCGAGTTCGCGCTTGTTCTTTTCCATCTTCTCTCCAAACATAAAAAAGGGGGTAGGCGGTTAAGCCTACCCCAAACCACTATGAAGTAGTTAAGTCAGCGACTAAGCCAGAGGCTTTTTCGTTGTTACAACGTAGAGTGTATTCTACAATCATCGCTTTCTTCTCAGAGTCGCCTGTACGAGCAAGGTCGATCTGATGGAAAGGACGTAGGAAGTCAATACCCCACATATCCATCTGCAATGCGTAAGCAGAGCGTGAACGGCTGAAGCGGTTAGGAACCA
>Ga0307994_1000933_pt1 | contig 18662 bp, 18 predicted proteins | sample EllFjometagen261_FD_203171 | JGI IMG/M metagenome (GOLD analysis project Ga0307994, IMG submission 203171) | Marine microbial communities from Ellis Fjord, Antarctic Ocean - #261 | ecosystem: Environmental > Aquatic > Marine > Unclassified | place: Southern Ocean | collected 2014-11-02 | reverse complement strand
TAGAAATAAAAATTAGTTACGACCTTGGTTCAGGCTGTATAAACCGTTTGCTTAAATCACTTAGCTGTTTCATTTGCATGCCATAATTGCGGCAGCCTTTGCACATGGCAGTATGTAATTTTACACGAGTAGATTCTATAAAAGTGAGCTTCCGGTCTTGTGCTTGCGATAGAAGCTGGGTAGCTGATTTACAATTCATCATTAGTTAAGCCCCTTTATCAATCCAGTTTGTTTGTAAACACTTTCTAAGTTTTGAGCGAGCCCGGTAAAGTAGTACATTAAGACTATTTTCAGTCATTACTAATTGCTGACATATTTCATTAGTGCTTAAACCGATGAACTCACGCATCATATATGCTCTGCTATATTGGCCAGGCAAGCCTTCTAAACAAACCTCAAATACCCGCCAAAATTGATCGCTAGCGGCGCTTTCACTGGGTTGCTGCCATGCAGTAGGTCGCTCAGACAAGTGCCAATAACCTCTATTGTCAAATTGCTGATCCCACACTTCTAGGCCAGCTTCATCTTCCTCATCATTTTGTACCAAACTACTGGGTACAAGGCGCTGGTTGTTACGAATTACGTCAATAATCTTATGCTTAAGTATGGCAAATACCCAGGTTTTAAATGAAGCTCTTCTACCAAAGGTTTGTTGGTTTTTTAAGGCCCCTATAAATGCGTCTTGAACAGCATCTTCGGCAATACTGGCATCTTGTAGCTGCAGTGTTGCAAACTTGAGCATTTGTTGGCGTAACTCGCTCATGAATGCTTCATCTTGCGTCCAGTCATGGGTTTGTGGCGCTACAATGTTCGGTGCTGTCATAGCACATTCTCTAGTATTCTGTGGAGCCTCCACTTTAGTTGGTGGGCCTTTACTATTCAAGTGATGGTCAGCCGACTATTGATTAACGTACCGGTAAACGCTGGTATTGTCATGAAAAGCTGCCCATGCAAACCAAAATAAGGTAACACTGGTTAACTCCTTACCTTGCGCATCCTGCAGCCAGGCCGTTTGACTGGCACTATGGTAATGCACTACAACTGCCTTGCCACCAACATAGTCTCGAAGGGGTTGACCTGCCTTGGCCAGCTCAACCAATGGCCAAGCCCTGCTTTCGCCGTTTACTTCAATACCTACAACGCGTTGTTTGGGGTGAAAACCTTCAGCTCTAAACTTAACCGGAAACAAGGTTGCGCTTGTCTCCTCGTAACCGTCGTAGGGGTTACTGCTATACTGACGTGAGTAACCCGTGTCAAAACTCAATACTTGAGTATGGGGGTGGATTTTTTTCCAACGTGCCCAGCTGGTATGTTGAACCGCTATTGGTTGAAGCCGTAACCCTTGCTTTGTTCCAGTGACGGCTTGCTTTTTAATCTGTGACCAGAGGGAATCTGTTTGCCGGTCAAATAAAAGAACATCACTATTATATAGCAATCCTGAAACACCAAAATCTAACACTTGGCCATTGAAAGTTCGTTCAAATACCATACCCGAACCGCATAATGGGCAATAGGTGACGAGTGTAGGCATATCACCTAACTGGTCGTTTACGACCTCGTGCCAGTTTAAAATGCGTATAGGGTAAGCTTTGCTGTGGGTGCCGTCAGTAATACCTAAAACCATGTCATTTGCATTCAACTTACGCATTTGGTCGGCGGCTATGAATATAGGTTTATCAATTACAGGAATACCGTCTTTAGCGGGCCCACCTCGATAAATCTGTGCTACTGGCAAACTGCTTTGTGACAAATTGAAGCCGTTTAAGCTAGCCGCAGCTGCACTATTGGTTATGAACGTTACTGCTAACAGCGCCGTTAATAATACAAGAGATTTGCGTTGAAACATGTGCTACTCCTTCAGAAAAAACTAACAATGATTGGAATAAACGTTGTTATTGTGCACAACTTACTAATGTTAGTCGGATGGCACATTAGGTTCTTACACCTTATTTAAAAATAACTAGGACATCCCTATAGGCACCTGTCTTACGGCTCTGTTGCACAGTCTTCGTCCATCCAGCCCATTCAGATCTTTTATCATCACACCTCGAAGCTGTAACTGCAGCTCAAGGGCATCTCACTCACTCCATGAGTTCTGTCCTGTCCTGCGGTCATTTAGAGGCTGCCACCAACCACCTGCAGCATAGGTAGAGCCAATGGCTTAGTATTATAAAAATTCATGTCCTACTTAAAAACTTATACCCCACGCATTGTGGTGATATCAGGAGTTATTGTGACTGTCATTACTTTACTGGCTGGCACATCCATCTTTGCTGTCATGGAACGCCATGCTAATGAACTGCAAAGCAAAAAAATTTAACTATATCTAGACAGTCAAATACAACTGATTGCGTCTGAAATTGGCACAGCCTTTAATACAACAGAGCTAATTGCAACAAACTCTCCTTTGATTAATATATTGGAACTGGTAAATAAAGACATGGATGAAGCAGCTACTCGGATCCTACTTAATAAGGCCACTCGATCTTTCGGCGGCAACGATGACCTTATTGCTACCGCATTGTTTGGTGAAAATGGGCAAGTTCTGAGTCGTGCTGGTTTTTTTACCAAACAGCCAGAACTAGCAGTGTGGCTCGATAACTTTCCCGGACACGTGCAACTACAAGGTGTGCGCACGCTAATTATAGCCACAGGCTGCGATGGTTAGACCTTCATTTGTAATTCTAAAAAACCACTTCTGTAGCTACATTGCCATGGCGGCTTTAAACGAGTCTACATTTGTAACATTTCGCATTACTAGCTAATAATCTCTAGTGCTTTGACACAAAGTCCCATTGATTAGGGGTTCAATAATAGTGATGTTTATTTATTATTATTTTCATGCTAACATTATTGTTATGTTATAACATATCTAAGGAATGCTAATGAAAACATCCAAATCTATGACCATGGCACTGACCAGCCTTTTGCTCACATTGCCCTCTCACTATGTTTTAGCTGCCGAACTAGATCCGCATGAACACGGCAGTGCAAGTCTCAACATTGCCATAGACGCCAATACTATTGAGATGCAATTTGAATCACCAGCCGTAAATATTGTTGGCTTTGAATATACAACTGATGATGATCAACAGCAGTTGTTAATTAAACAGGCACAAAATAATCTTTCAAATTTTGATGCGATTTTTACACTAGTGGGAGACGTATCCTGCCAAACGATTCAATCATCTGCGAACTGGGTTACCAAGCACGAGGAAGATAGTCACGAAGAGGATCATGACGAGGAAACCCATGAAGATGGTCATGAGGAAGGACACGATGAAGAAAGTCATGATGAGGAAGCTCATGAAGACCATGATGAAACCCCGTCAGCTGAACATGCAGAATTCATTGCAGAGTATCAGTTAGAATGTAATCAGCTGAACAACTTAACCGCGATAGACGTTAATTTATTTGAGTTTTTCCCAGCCATTACAGACCTTGATGTTCAGGTTATTTATTCTGCTGGCCAAATCAAAAAAGAACTAAACGTTAATAAGACGCTGATAAAGTTAGCCAACTGATGCTTGAGTCTGTCCCTAAGTCACCTTTAATAGCGCTAAAAAAAGTAGAGTTTGCGTGGCATGCCAAAGCAAACTCTACCATTAAATCAGCTAATCTGTGTGTAGAGGAACTTGAACATGTTTTTATTCAGGGCGCTTCTGGGTCTGGCAAGTCTACACTTCTCAATATCATCGGTGGTATTGTCACGCCCCAAAGTGGACAGGTTGAAATTGTAGGGCAAGACTTTTGCCAACTTAAGGAATTACAACGTGACAGGGTTAGGGCAGACCACATTGGGTTTATCTTTCAGCAGTTTAATTTGATTCCTTATCTATCAATACTAGAAAACGTCATGTTGCCTTGCCGCTTCTCAAAACTAAGGCGTGAAAATGCCATTGAGCGCTCTGGGAGTATTATTAAGGAGGCGGTCTACCTGCTGGATCGCTTGTACTCTAAGGGACGCTTTAGTTTCCACCGTACTACCGGTGAACTAAGTGTGGGGCAACAGCAGCGCGTGGCAGCTGCTCGGGCGCTAATCGGCCAACCTCAATTAATTATTGCAGACGAACCTACTTCATCTTTGGACTACGATGCACGAGAAGCGTTTATGGGCCTTCTATTCGATGAAATCACGCTCAGTGGTTCAACACTACTTTATGTTAGCCATGACCCTACACATCAACATCTATTTGATAGAGTTGTAGATATGTCTGTCATTAATCCGCACAGCGAGCACGACTTATGAACCTCCGATTATTAGCCTGGAAGAGTCTGAAAAGTAGGCGTTCTACTGCCATTTTAACGATTTTTTCGATCGCGGTTAGCGTTTTACTTTTGCTAGGTGTTGAGAAGGTTCGGGTGAACGCACAAAGTAGTTTTGCAAATACTATTTCAGGTACAGATTTAATTGTTGGTGCCCGCAGTGGATCTATTCAGCTGTTGCTTTACTCTGTTTTTCGCATTGGTAATGCCACCAATAACATTACATGGAAAAGTTATCAGGATATCGCCCAACTAAAAGGCGTGAAGTGGACCATTCCTATATCCCTGGGTGATTCACACCGAGGTTTTCGTGTTATGGGCACCAGCAGGGATTATTTTTCAGTATACCAATATGGTGAAAAACGAACCCTTAAGTTTTCTTCTGGCATACAGTTTGAGGGGGTGTTTGACGCTGTTATTGGATCAGAAGTAGCCAATTCACTAAACTATTCTATCGGTGACGAAGTGATTATTTCTCACGGCACTGGCAGCACAAGTTTTGCACAGCATAAAGATAAACCATTCGTCATCAGTGGTGTTTTGAAGCATACGGGAACCCCAGTAGATAGAACCATCCATGTTAGCTTGGCGGGCATAGAAGCGATGCATGTTAACTGGCAGGGTGCTATAAAAAAGCGCAAAGCTAGCAAAGCCCTGACGGAATCTAACCTACAACCAGAGTCGATTACTGCTTTTCTAGTAGGTTTGGACAGTAAAATAATTTCATTCAAAATGCAGCGTTATATTAACGAATATTCACCTGAGCCGTTGCTGGCTATTTTCCCTGGAATTGCACTGCACGAGCTATGGAGTTTAATGTCTGTGGCAGAAAAAGCGCTACTCATCATTTCCTTATTTGTTGTTCTGGCTTCACTTACTGGGATGCTTGCTGTCTCACTAGCAGGGCTTAACGAACGCAGGCGTGAAGTGGCTATTCTACGATCAGTAGGTGCCAGCCACTGGCATATAATGGGCTTACTGGTGACAGAAACAGTATTATTGACTATAGCTGGCATTTTAATGGGAGTAACTTTGCTATATTCGAGTATTTGGTTAGCTCAACCCATGATAGAAAAAACCTACGGTTTGTTTATTCCCATAACTGCACCCAACATAAGAGAGCTCGGTATGGTTTCTATGCTACTTGCAACAAGCTTTATTATTGGCCTAGTACCTGCGTATCAAGCTTATAAAAACTCATTAGCAGATGGCATGTCAATCCGCTCATAACACAGAAGAATACCATGAAAAGTATCAATGTTACCTATTACCGCTTAAGCCACTTAAGCCCCATACTGCTCATTTTGCTGCTCTGCTGCTTTACCTGGAGTAGTGCCTTTGCTGCTGAATCAAATGAAATTGAATGGGAAAGTTTGATTCCACCAGACTGGAATCCAAATCAAGTTTTTGAAGACATGACCGATGAACAATACTACGCACTTTCAGACACCGAGTTATTGGTGCTTGAACAAACCGTACAAGCCATGTTTGATGCAGCACCTGTGGTTGATGCTTTTGATGGTCAACAGGTGAAAATACCTGGTTTTGTGCTACCTCTTGAATTAAATAACACGCTGCTTAAGGAATTTCTACTAGTACCCTACTTTGGTGCATGTACTCATACCCCTCCTCCGCCAGCTAATCAGATCATCTACGCAAAACTAGAGACAGGAACTAAGCTAGAGAGCATTTATTTACCGGTGTGGATCACCGGCACACTATTCGCAAGTCGTTCACAGAGCCAGCTAAATGAAGCTGGTGTTGATACCGGTGTTGAAGTGCAATCAGCTTACTCTATGAAAGTAGATTTGATCGAACCCTATATAGAGCAATGGTAATACGTATTTATGAGCGTGCGGCATTTGATTTTAAGAGCTTATTTAACATGATCTAAGCATCTTTCGTCAAAAAAACATACCGTGGTTCAGCCTTGTGCGCCTGTCATGAATTCTAATAGTCGACTGTCTCTTCTTGGTGCTCATTAAAGCCAAGTCAAAAGCATGCAGACTGAGAAAGCCCTCAGTAACGTCAGTCGTCAAGTAAATTGGGCAGTAATTTAGGGGATAAGAGTTGATGACAATCCACCATGAGTGGCAAGCTCTTAGTGGTGACACAGCTAATGCCTACTAGGATTGAGATGATGAAGAAATGGGCTGATCGCATAGGCGACCTACTTAAGAACTAGTAATTAGGAGCTATACTGAACAACCATTGAGCTCCTATGCCTTATAAATAGCATTAATAAGTTGCGCCTGTGTAAATGGTTTAGCCATCAGATTGTCGACACTAGCCAATCATAATTCATACCAAAACTCGCTCAACTCTCTGCCGTATGTATTATTAGATACTCAGGGCTGCCTTGTTAGGGGTAATAGATTCTAATGGCTTGGGTAGCGTAGGTGGAAGGCATAGAAAGACAAATTTTGACGGATACAAAAGCTATACGACGCTTAACATGGGGAGTTATTAACGGATGTAATCCAGCGCTTAACGATGGTAATGCCCAAACTGCAAGTGACATCGAACTAGCCTTTATCTTTGGTTGTCATTATTCGGGAGACGTTGGTGGACCAAATTGGTGGACCAACCTACATACTTTTATTTCCTGGACCATAGTGGTTAATACACAACATTCGCAAAGGGCAGTTGCTAATTCGCAGGCACCAGTGCCAATTCTCTTCCAATCATTCTCAATATCAGCCACAACATTGTGTACAAGTAAAAAAGCCGCAAAGGTTAAATGTGGCTGCTGCTTTTATTACCCATTTTGGTTAGAAAAATTGATCTCATTTCAGCTCTCCAACTAAAACCCATTCATTAAACTTCATCGCCATTTGCTTAGGTGAATAGCCAATGTCGGTAGCCATTTCCCGACGAGATGCTTTGGGCATTGAGTCGATTACTGAACTTTTGGAATCTTGAATCAAACAATGACCACCTTGTTTGTGAATTTCTGCAATTCCCAGTGCGCCGTCTTCTCCCATACCTGTGAGCACAGCAGCATGGGATCGGTTACCTAAGTGTTTCGCCATACTAAAGAACATGTGGTCAATATTAGGGAAAACAGACTGGCCCTCTAAGGGAGTTGTTAGTTTAAAGCGCCCAGAGGAGGTTAATTCTAAATTCACCTCACCACCAGGAACAACATATACTTTACCTGATTGTGGCTGACCGCTATTTTTTGCTAAATGCACAGACAAATCGGTCTGCTCAGCTAGCCAAGAGACAAAAACACTAGTGAATGCTGCATCTAAATGCTGAATCACAACAATAGGAATAGGAAAAGGCTTATGTAAACTGGATAGTAAGACAGCAACAGTAGCTGGTCCGCCCGTAGAGCAACCAATAGCGAGTAAGCTGTTGGACCCTATGGAAGTCCTTTGGGCAGTGTGTTTCCCTAGCCTCTCCTTTATGGATTCAGGTGACTTGTGCTGGCGATCAACTATTTTTTCATCACTGATGCAAGTAATAGCAACCATTTTAGCAAGTAACTTAGCACCAGATGAGCGCAGTTGGTGGGGGGGTACAGCGGCAACCGGTGCATAAGGAAGTGATGGTGAACTTACGTAGTCTAAAGCACCGTATTGCAGCGCTTCCAATATATGCTCCATATTACGAGCAAATGAGGTTGTCGTAATCAGTATTCGGGTTTTAGGCCTAACTGACATAATGTACTGGGTGGCTTCCACGCCACCCATCACTGGCATGTGGATATCCATGAGCACTATATCAGGTCTAAACGTCGATAGTTTAGCAACTGCTTCCACGCCATTAGCCGCTGTCCCTATAACATCGTAGCCATTCTGCGTTTCTACAATAGCTCTAATGACTGCTGTCAATAATGGTGAATTATTGGTAATAAGAACTCTTATACCCATAGGTACAGATCCTAGCGTGAGAAATAGACCGTAGGTTGTGCTAAATTAACTGAGAACTTGTTCGGCAGCTTGGCGATACCATTCGGCGGCAACGGCCATGTCTGGATCTACACCCAAACCATCGGCATAAATTTTACCCATCATGTATTGGGCTTTGCCATTACCTTGAGCTGCAGCTAGACGATACCATGTTAATGCTTCGTTTGTATTTTCACTAACACCACGGCCTTCTTGGTATAAAAAGCCCATACTATATTGGGCTCCTGCGTGACCTTGTTCGGCAGCCTGTTTAAATAGTTCTAAAGCGGCGACTTCTAACCCGCGACCTGCTAGAAATAAACATGCAAGATTATGCTGGGCGCCGCTATCACCTTGTTGAGCTGCTTTGTGATACCAGCTTGCTGCTAGGGTATCATCTTGCTCTATACCCAAGCCCAACTCAAGCTGTACCGCAAGATTATATTGTGCCCGGGCTTCTCCTTGTTCTGCTAAGGGCATTATTAACGCCAAAGCCTCAGCATATTGAGCGGCTTTATAACATGCCTTGTAATCACTTAACGCATTGTTAATGTCTTTTGGGTTGGGTTTTTTCATAACAATAGTCCAAAGTAACGCTGACTTATACAGCCTTACACAAAGTCTCCAATTAGCATTTCTATTTGGTTCATCATTTCACCTGAATCAAATGAAGCTTTAGTTACATAATAGTTAGCACCAGCATCAAGGGCGGCATTTTTATCTTGCTCACGGTCTTTGTAAGACACCACTATTATAGGAAGGGTCGCATACTTATCAATAGCTCTAATCTTAGCAATCATGTCTAAACCATTCATACGAGGCATATCAATGTCAGAAATCACTAAACAAAAAGTGTCACTGCGCAACTTATTAAAGCCATCCGCACCGTTAACTGCGGTAGTTACAGTGTAACCTGCCTGTTCAAGCATATTCCGTTCAACTTCTCTTACAGTAGCAGAGTCTTCTACCACCAAAACATTGCCACGACTTTTTTGGTTGTTCGCTTCGTCTGCACTCTGATCATGCATGGATACTGCGTAAGACATTGCCTTAGCACCAGCAGAATCTTGCATAGACAATAACAGGTCATCAACATCTACCACTAGGGCTACACCACCATCGCGTAATAAAGCCCTACCTTCTATATCTCGTAATTTTCCTAGCCTTGTGTCGAGGAGGCGAACCACCACGTCTTGCTCGTCCAGCACTTGCTCAACAAGCAAACCCCGTCGATTACTACCAGTGCCTATCACCAATAAGTGCTTGCGCTCTATGTTCTCTTGCAAGTCCTGTAATCCAATAAATTGACTAAAGTTATGCAGTGGAATGCAGAGGTCACCGACTAGAATGTGCTGACTACCTTCTATTATACGAAGTTCGTCACGCTTGGGACGACGAACTTCTTCAACTTCATTAACAGGAAAGGCAAACGTTTGGGCACCAAAGAAACTAGATTTACCACCAATTACCATGAGGCAGTTAGTCAATGACAGGGTAAGTGGAAGTTCTAATACAATCCGAGTACCCATGCCATTTTTAACGCTTTTCAAAGAAACTTTGCCACCCACTTTTTCAACTTCAGTTTTTACTATATCTAAACCAAAGCCTCTGCCAGAAGTTTCACTCACCTTTTGAGCAGAAGAAAAGCCCGGTAAAAACAAGAACTGGTCTTGCTCTTCTTGGGTCATGGTGTTCCAAAGTTCTTCGGTAGTGTCGCCACGCTCGATCACTTTACGGCCAATCTCTTCAAAATCAATGCCGCGACCATCGTCTTCTAAGGTGATACGTATCTGACCACCTAATTGAATAGCACTTAAGGTGATAATTCCTTGAACCGCTTTACCCGCCATCGTGCGCTGATATGGCGTTTCTAAACCATGATCCAAGCTGTTACGTAACAGGTGAATTAAGGGCACACGCACAGCTTCTAGTACCGCTCTGTCTATACGAGTATGCTCACCTTCAATCTGAATACTGCACTGTTTACCCAATTCTTGGGCTAAGTCTCGTACCACCCGTGAATAACCAGAAAATAAATTGGACAGGGGTACTAACCGCGCACGAGTCACCTCGTCACGTAAGTTTTCACCCAAAAACTGCATACGTGATTCTGCCTGGTCTAAAGAATCGACAGAGCGTGCACAACTTGCCCTAATAGTACGGAACTGCTTGAATAATTCAGCCGATCGCTCCCTCGGAATTTGAGTTGAGGAGCCGGGCAAAGTGGCCAGCATGGTGCTCATAAACTGACCCAGATCACGCTCGTAGCGGTCTAACTGGCGTACCGCACCACTTAGGGCAATACGTTGATCTTGCAGTGAATCAACGGCCACAGTAAACTCACCTGACATAGTTAATAAGCTGTCAGTGAGGCTTTCATAGTCAGTAGCTTGGCCGCTATTATTAGACGCTTGCGCTGCAGTAGGGGATGGTTGATTGTTTAATTCATCGATTTTTACAAAAGATCTTTCAGCTGATGGTAGTTCTTCCATTTTCGGCTGCACGCTAAACGATAGTCCAGTGGCACCTGCCCTTTGTCGGCCTATCTCCACGGCTGCACCGCTAAGGTAGGCCTTAGTGAACAGGCTCATTTCATTGTGGCCAGAATACTCAACACCATCAACCCTAGCTTGCAAAAAACCTTCTACTAAATCAAGCGCGTATAGGGTAAGGTTAGTTAAATCAGGCATCTGAATTTGGACTTCGCCAATTATCAATGCGTGATAAATGTCTTCCACCAAGTGTGCCACAGTATTAATTTCATTAAACTGAATCGCCCTTGCGGCTCCTTTAATGGTGTGAAACTCGCGCATTAGCGACTCTAATAATACACTAGTGCCGTCACCGCTGGCTGTAACTCGCTCTAGCTCTAGCGCCAAATCACTGGCACACCTAAGATGACCTTCTACTTGAGTACGAAATATAGCCAAAAAATCAATATCGGCCATGATTTATAATTCCTGTTTTTGCAATAATCTGAGCTCGTCTGAATGCAAAAGCTCACGTACTAAAATACGTTGCACCAGTCTATCTTCGCCCAAGTTATGCCCACTGACATAAGGCAACCGGGCTTCAACATCCAGCACGCTGGATCTATAGCTTTCATCATCATAAATCCGAAAACCCTGCATAGAGTCCATGATGACACCAATTTTCTGTTCAACACCGCCTGTTTGTACGTGAGTAAGTAATATACGTGTACCCTGTGGGTAAGGAGTAAGGCTTGGCTTGTTAACGTTAATCTGCAGCGGAGCTTTTGGACGTACAATGCCCAAGCGTTCCATTATATCGACAATAGGCACCAGTTTACCGCGCAAGTTTAATATGCCAGCAATAAATGATGGCGCCGTCGGCAGTTTCTGCAGTGTGGGCATATGTAGTACCTCATCTACATCTACTAAATCCACCCCATAGGCTTCTCCAGCAATTTGAAACAGCAGCATTTCCATCATCTCTCCTATCCACTCTCCCACTGGAGGGTGTCCCTCTGTATTTTTAGTATTACTGCTCACCACTACTTAAATCAAAATTGATGGTGAGTATGTGGGCAAGCTATCAAGTTCTGAAAGCTGAAACCGCCTCTGACAATTGAGTCGCCATGGAACTAAGTTCGTAAGAAGATGAAGAAGTCTGACGTGCAGACTGAACAGCCACGTTTGAAGCCATTAGCATCTCATTGATCGTGCGCTGTGCTGCTGCTGAGTCGCTAGCCTGAAGCTCTACACTAGCCGCAATATCTTTGGTACGCGAACCGACATCGGCCATGCTCTCGTTAACATCGGCCATCATAGTGGTAGATTCTTCTACCAAATCGATGCCCATACGAATCTCTTCAGAGGATTTGTCCATAGATACTACCGAAGATTCTGTGGCTCGTTGGATATCACGTACCATGGTGCTAATACCACCCGCTGAATCAATAGATCGGTCGGAAAGACGGCGGATTTCCGTAGCAACTACAGAGAAACCTTTACCCATTTCACCAGCTTTATTAGCTTCGATCGCAGCATTCAAAGATAGTAAGGTAGTCTGATCAGCAATACTAGAGATGGCCGTCACAGAATCAGAGATACTATCCATCTGATCATTAAGCGCCTTAATTCGGTCTGAAGTTTGACGAGTAGACTCTCCAATAGCATTCATTGAGTCCATCATCTGATTAGACCGGCTGTTCGCGTCACCTACTTTAACCGCTATACCACTGCTATTATCAGCAACCATACTAGCAGTTACAGCTAGCTGGCCAGCAGTTTGAGCAATCTCATTAACTGTTACAGAAAACTCATTCAAAGCACCTGCTTGTTCAATCGCCGTTGTTGCCTGTTGGCTTGCTGCCGATTGAATTTCGCTGACTGTATTTGATATTTGTACCGAGGAACGCTGGATGCGCTCAACCAAAGAAAGCAGGTTAGCTCGCATATGATCAAAGGTGTTAGCCAGCTGGCCCATTTCATCACGGCTGGAAACGCTAACAGGTTGAGTTAGGTCACCAGCAGCAACTCGCTGGGCACCTGCCAACAACTGGTTAATAGCTGCTAATATAGGACGCGGCACCGCATATAATACAAACAAACCAATAATCACACCTAAGGCTACAAAGAAGCCCAAAGAATTCTGTGCATTGGCAGCAGTAGCCTGCAGTTCCTTCGATTGGCTGCCGATAGTGGCCCAAGCTGAATCTGACAACTCGTTGACTAAGCCAATCAAATCATCACCAGTTTTTTTCATTTCACTTTTTTGTATATCGATACCCAAAGCAAGGGCTTTCGAGAAGACAACCCCTTCGTTAGCTAGGGCTACCGAATCAGCAAATAGCTTTTTATATTCTATTAGTGAACGACGTGTTTCGTTCATTTGCAAGGTGAGCCTCTCATTTTCTGAATCACGTCGTATGGTGTCAATAATTGTAATACCCGCATCTACCGACGCCAAGGCCGCGTCAGCAAATACTGCTTTTTTCACCAATAAGTAACGTGATACTTGGATTTGCATCGCAAGCATCTCACGGTCTAAGTTAGACAGTTGGTTACCAAAGTTTACCGCCACAGATACTTTTGCGTTTTCATCGATGGTTACATCAAACGCGGCTGTCGCCGCAATAGCTGCATTTTTAGCTGCTAGAGCAGCTGCCTCACGACCGGTTTCCGCTACCTTCAACTGAGCCGCGATAGCCTTTGCCTTAACGGCCGCAGCAGCAGCAGCGTTTCGAGCATTCTCTTCAGCACTGTCGTTAGCATTAGCATTAACGGCGCCTTGAGCTATAGCGATCCTTGCAGACTCCTGAATAATATCATCGGCATCTCTAATGAACTTGTCGGAAGCCAATTGATCTTGATTTTTTAGTAATTTATCTGCTTCTTCCTTACCAATTGCGATCAAACGTGCATTTTCAACAGCTACAATTCGTGCCGTGATAGAGGCGGTCTCTGTGGTACGTTTAACATCAATCCAGAAGTTATCCACGATATACTTTACAGACGTACGTAATATGTCTGCCTGCTCAGCCATCAGGGCCTCCGCTTTAGCAGCGTCGTCCAAGGTTTTGTTAATGTCAGCTCGGGCATCCAATACGTTTTTTACCTGCTCGGCAAACTGTGATTCATAAGAATCCACCGCCTCTGCCATTCGTGCATAGTTAGAACCTAGTTTAACACCCGTGGCTGTTTCGATTAACACACCTACGTTGGTCGCTTTTTCTAACTGGGAGCGAAGCTTGGTAATATACCGCCCAGATCGAGCCAAGGATTCCTGCTCTTCTAAGATCAAGAAGTCTTTTTCCGCTTCTCGTGCTCTAAACAACGAAACTTTCACTTCCTCAGTGTATTTTGCAAGAGCACCTTGCCGGTCTGCGATATTCACTGACACCGCGTTGATTTCTAATATGGAGCTAATGGCGATAAAACCAATAACAATAATTAGCAAGGTAAGCACCGACAAAGATGCAATCAACTTAGTCTTTATGGAGACGCCACTGGTACGTAATAGGTCGCCACCGATAAAGGATGGCGGCAAGTCGCCTTGCTCTTTAACTATGGCTTTTCTTATAGGTTGATTAAGCCCATCGGAGGTTAAGTCAAAACTTTCTGCCCTTTTATTGCGATCGCCCCCTAAAGGCACACCATTGCGTATTCCATCAGATTCGGGCCTCACGAAGTGACCTTCTTTTTTGCTGTCATTTTTACTCATCAGTTCATCCTAACTTGCAGGGTTAATTGCGTCTTCATCATAAACACGTAAGGCTGCTTTAAAGTAGCATCCTCTTTGCTCCGTTCAATAAGGCACGGGGGCTAATTCGGCTAATAGACTCACCAGAGCCGCTTTCTATAACGGCGTCGATATAGCTACCACTGTCATCTTGGTCGGCATCCCGCAATGACTGCAGGTCAGACTCATTAATTTCTATCACGCTCACAATTTCATCAACCAAAAATGCGCTACGCTGGCCAAGTTCATCGCTATTATCTTTTAGCAACACCAAACGCTGGTTTGGATGGGCTACTATATCTTTGCGTAAATTCAACATTTGGCCTAAATCAAACGTTAGCACCACATCACCACGTAAATTAACCAAACCAATGGCAGCGCTGGGTAAATGAGGCAAAGTAATACCTAAACTTACGATAGTGACTTCATCTAAGCTATGAGTAGATATCAAAAACTGCTGACCCTCAAGTAAAAAATGTAACCATTCGCCCGATGATGACACCTCATCATTGTTGATGGAGCTTTCACTGTAAAAATTCGCCCACTGATCTAACTGGGTAGTCTCTATGTTTTTATTTAAGCCCACAATCTGCGTTGAGTCATTATCTCTCATGACTAGTCATTCCTCCATTTACCACTTTCCAGCCAACTGCCGTATGCAGCATCTGGTCACCTTATTAAAGCAATGTCGATTAAGCCTCGCTAACTAATACCTCGGGGAGATCAAAGTAAAATACTGAGCCATTGCCCTCCTCACTAATAAAGCCGATACGACCATCATGCGCTTCAATAATCATTTTTGCGATGCCTAATCCAAGTCCTGATCCACCTCTTTGACGCCGATCTGAGGAGTCAACTTGTGTAAAATTATCGAAAATCGTTCCTTGTGCCTTTGCAGGAATACCACAACCGTTGTCCGAAATAGCAACACGAACACTTCCCTCATGACGCACAATAGATGCATCAACTTTCCCTCCAGGTTTGGAGAACTTTGCTGCATTATTTAAAAGGTTCGCCATGACCTGCACCAATCGATGATGGTCGCCATAAACTAGCAAGGCGTCCATGATGCCTGAGCAAGCAAAGGTGACACCGTATTTGCTACCAAAGGCCTCGTTAGACAATACCGACTCTTCAAGTAATTCTGATAGATTAACCGAACTCATCAAGAAATTCATTTTCCCTACATTTAATCTTTCGATGTCCAAAATATCGTCTACAAGATAGCACAATCGCTCTGTGTTTCTATACGCGAGATCAATTATAGATGAGAGTTTCTCAGGGTTTGTATTAATCACTCCAGCTTTAATAAAACTAAGCGCTCCTTTTATAGAGGTCAGCGGTGTTCGCAACTCATGGCTCATAGTGGCAATAAAACGGGACTTTTCAAGGCTTGCCTCTTCTGCAGCATCACGTGCTTGAGCAGCAAATTGTAATTTTACAAACCGGCTGATCGAAGCTACTCGCATGATAAATATTTCTGGAGGGTCGTCTTTGTAAATGAGATCAATAGCACCTGCAGCAAGTGCTTGTTTTAATATGTCTGAACGCTCGGAATGGATTACTACCAGTAATTTAGAAGTCTTTTCGTCAGCCAATAAGGCTCTAGTAAGCTCGTCACCATTACCGTCTGGCATGAAAAAGTCGATAATTGCTAACGCAAAAGATTCTTTACGGGCCACTTCAATTGCCGCTTTGCTGGATTGAACGCACACCACTTTATGACCATTGTCACAAAGCATTTTTTCATAAACTGCACATACTGTCGGGGAGTCGTCGACAAACAATATTTTCATTATTAAATACTTTTCCTACAGCTACTTAACCATTGCGAATAAAAATATTGATAGCACTAAATTTCCAGACAGACATAGAGCAAAATCCACCATAATAATAGGACTTTACCTAAACTTTGTCTAGCTTTAGCACACGGGAAGCTTACGAGCATCTAATAGAAAGCCCACGGTGTCTAATTGGTATGCATACGGCTGATAATCGAGCCCGCGTAAGGGATGAAGCACGACCAGCTCAATACAGCAGCTATCGTACTGGCTCACAATCACCCCAGTGGAATTGCTGAACCAAGCAGTGCAGCATAAACACCCATTAATCTTGACTAACCACCAGCTCTGGCAGATCGAAGTAGAATGTGGATCCCCTATCTACCTCACTGATAAAATCAACACGACCATGATGGGCATCTATAATCATCTTTACTACACTCAAGCCCAGTCCCGATCCTCCTCTCCTCCGCTGGTTTGACGAGTCTACTTGCGTAAACTTGTTGAACAACGTTTTTCGTGCTGATTCCGGGATACCACAGCCGTAGTCCTTTACAGAGACCCGCAGGCTGCCCTCATAACGTGTAAGAAAGACGTTAACATTTTCACTACCAGCTGAAAACTTAACAGCATTCGATAGAAGATTTGCCATGACCTGAATCAGCCGATGAGGGTCTCCATTAACGAACAACGGTTTCTCGGTGCCCGAGCAAATAAATTTAACACTGTGCTGCTTACCATAGGATTCGTTGGCTTCTAGGGACTCCTCAATTAATCCAGATAGATTCAGTGGGCTAGTCTCAAATTTCATCTCTCCAGCTTCCATTTGTCCAATGTCTAAGATCTCATCTATTAAATGATGCAACCGTTCAGTGTTCCTATAAGCGATCGCAGACATGGGGTGGAGCTTTTCAGGGTTCTTGTCAAATGCGCCAGCTTGGATCAGACCAAGAGCTCCTTTAATCGAGGTCAGAGGCGTACGTAACTCATGGCTCACCGTGCTCAGAAATGCAGACTTAGCCCTGTCTGTTTCTTGAGCCAGATGTAATAGAGCCAAGCTGTCTGATAGTTTGTCTTCGTTTAAGGAGATTACTCGCCTAAATAAAACCACCAAAAACAGCACCATTTCGACGAGCGCACCGAATAGGGCTGCGTGATCAGTAAAAAGGTTACTTGGAATCAGACCAGCATTCATGAACCGAATGACCAGCACTCCAGATAAAAAGGCAGCAATACCGATAGCTAGTAATCGATCAGACGACCTACCTATAACTGACGCATAAATCACCACAACAAGTACCAACACAGAAAGCACAAAAATTGCGAACAACGTATAAGAAAAGAAGGCAAAGTTATACCAAGAGAGCCCCGCAAGGATGACTGCTAACACACGAATGGTTTTAAGTACCACGTTGAACCATGGCAAAGTACGTTTTGCGTCTAACACCTTACCAACAAACAACGTAAAGAAGACCATCACAAGATTGTAGCTCAAACACAAAAGATTGCGGTCAGTCATGGGTAACTCAAAAAGCAGGTCGATTGTGGCATCAAACATTACTACGAATAGAAAGCTAAGAGCATAGGCGCAATAATACAAATACAATGGATCTCTAAAAGAGAGATACATCAAAACAGTAATGAGCGATAGCGTCAAAACTGAACCAAAGAACATTTTTAATACAGTTAGGTGCGCCAGATTAAACTTACCGCTTTTTGCAACATCTCCAATCATAACATCGAGCCTAAAAAGTTTGATTTTGCTATGGATTTCTAGGTAATAGGTTTGCTCTTGGTGGGCGGCAAGAGACAGGTTAAAGGTTGGAGATAAATCCCACACAGCTCTTTGTGATAACGGTATATCTGTGCCACTTAGTAGGCTTACCCATTTGGCTTGAGGTGCATTTGGAAGTAGCTCTTTATAGTGTATGTTAACTATATTAGGGAAGGACTGCTTAACATAAATTATAGGGTTAATAGTGTGATCTGTAGGATTGATTAGGGTAAAAGCAAACCAGTGGCTTGAGCGCTGAGGCGGTATATTAAAAGGCTTAGCTGTAAGATCACCTGGCATAAGGGCAGCCTTGGCTTGTGCTGGTGTCGCTATTGCACTCATATCCTCCCAATACGATGTGGGTAAGCTTTGCGATTCAATATTATCACTCAGAGCGAATTGAGGTATTTCGCTCGCTGATAATGGGCTAGCCACTAATACTAATAAAACTACAAACTGACGTATCCATAACGCAAGAACCATATACGGAGAAATCATCATGTACCTCTATTTCATCAATATCGTCAACTAATCATACTACATTCGTACTTTGAAAAAATGCCTACCATTTGGTAGTGGCGTAGAAAGTGATAGCATGTTGGATTGGCTTACTTCAGAATAAAAACAAATGCCACAGAAACGCCCTGAGAAGATCTAGTAGGTAGATCCACTTCAGCCACGAAACTAAAAGGGTATTAGGGTAAAAACAGGTACTAGTGACGGTTCCATTTTATCTAATAG
>Ga0307994_1000931_pt1 | contig 18726 bp, 18 predicted proteins | sample EllFjometagen261_FD_203171 | JGI IMG/M metagenome (GOLD analysis project Ga0307994, IMG submission 203171) | Marine microbial communities from Ellis Fjord, Antarctic Ocean - #261 | ecosystem: Environmental > Aquatic > Marine > Unclassified | place: Southern Ocean | collected 2014-11-02 | reverse complement strand
AGCACAAGCTCCCTTTGGATGTATTCCAATGGTATCTGGACCTAAGAAGATACGGAAGTGTACCGCACTCTGGATTCGGACTAGGACTAGAGCGACTAGTAGCTTGGGTATGTAAACTGGACCACGTACGTGAGACGATTCCATTCCCTAGATATTACGGGAGGTTGGAGCCGTAAAGAATAGTCGCCTAGGGGATTAGTTTCTCGGTTACTTAGAGTAATTTATTTTAGGTATTTTTACCCGATGAAAATCAGCATATTCAGTATTTGTATTCTATTAATTAGTGTAACCGCCTGCAATACACACGAGTACAAGGAACAAAAAGGAATTTCTCTTGACCAAACGAACGAAAATGAAGAAACTGATGATTTGGAAAACAATCAACAGTTCAAAGATTTAGTTACCAGACCGGGCAAAGCATTGCTTACTTGGCACAAGGAGCATCAACTTATTTCCATTTTTAAACTGAACTACAGCCCAAAAGCTGAGAAGTATTTTACAGGTAGCAACGACTTCAGATATCGTTACTATTATGATAATGAGAGAGGCAACTATCAGAGTAACTACTTACCAGGACTAGAGGTAACGTATGGATATAATATCTTGAACATGGCTCATTATAATCGCTCTACCAATACTCGCAATGAGTTTTTTAACAAGCCCGTTTTAGTAAATAATATTTACTATCCATCTACCACACCGGACAGTATAAATATAATCCCGGTTATCCGAGATTATTATATGGCATCTGTATATGACGAAGACACGAATGGCGACAGCCTCATCAATCACAAAGATTTAAGAAGATTCTACCGTTTTGATATTGAGGGTGAAAATAAAATGCCTTTAGTTCCTTCTAATTATTCCGTACTTGGCTCAGAATACGATAACCAAAACGACCATTTGCATGTACGAGCTAAGCTAGACAAAAATAGAAATGGAAAAATGGACGAAGATGAGGCCATTCATATATTTTGGATAGATTTAAAAAAGCCTGAAGCTGGGGTGAGATTGTACTAACCCCTCTCCCACACGCAGAAGTCAAAAGCAAACTCATTTGCTTCACTCTGCTCGTATGTATCGCATTTCACTTGATTCCAGCCCTGTAGATTTGGTTCTGGGAAGTAAGCATCAGCATCAGGAAACTCTCCCTTCACCTCACTGAGGTACATTCTATCTACCACATCTAGCGATTGGCGATATATCTCTGCTCCTCCTAGGATAAATATCTCATCATTCATCTCTAGTTTTTGACCAAGAGCAATAGCTTCTTCTAATGAATTAGTCACAAAAGCACCATCTGCTTTATAGTCTTTATTCCGAGTGATAATGATATTGCTTCTATTGGGTAATGGAAAACCTATACTCTCAAAACTCTTGCGTCCGTGTATCACCACGTGTCCGGCTGTAGTACGTTTAAATAGCCTTAAATCGTCCTTTATCTTCCACAGAAGATCATTGTCCTTTCCTATGGCGTTATCTTTTGCTCGGGCTACTATAAGAGAAATGGTCATCGCAGCAAATTTAAGTTTAAGTCAAGATATAAGTTTAAGAATAAATCAAATTTTCGAATTTTAGGATTCTATCTTTGCATTGTATTGAGTCAACAAGTATCCTATCAGCAAAAAGCCACCTACTACCGAGAGGGCACAGGCAAGAAACTTCTCTACGTTCTCCATGGTTACGGTCAGTTAGCTAAATTCTTTATCCGTAAGTTTAAGCAGCTTGGTGACGAATACACCATAATAGCTCCCGAAGGACAGCACTATTTTTACTTAGAAGGTACAAGCGGCCGAGTAGGTGCTAGCTGGATGACCAAAGAGAATAGAGAGCAAGATATTGAGAATTACATCTCCCATTTGGATGCTATTCGTGCTAAGATAAGTCAAGAGCAAGAATGGGAAGAGGTCAATATCCTCGGTTTTAGTCAAGGAGTAGCTACCGCATTTCGGTGGCTTGCAGAAAGAGATATAAAACCATCTAAATTTCTGATATGCAGTGGGCTAGTACCGCCGGATGTAGATTTACACATTAAAAAAGACATTTTTGACCCCATAAAAATGACCTACTTCAGTGGTGTGAATGACCCGTATAGAACTGAAGCATCAGTCCAAGAATTTTACGATGCTGTAGCTAGTAGCAAGCTAAAAATGGATCTAGTAAATTTTGACGGTGTGCACGAGGTTTTTGTGGAGGGAATTGTAGAGGTAATGAGAGGCTAGATATTAGTATTGAGACCACTTCGCTTTTAGACTTGACTACTAGTTAACATCACATTCTTCAGCTCAACTTTTACGAAAATAGACAGTCAAAAATCTCATATCTAAAGTCTAGCATCTTAAGCCTCAAAACTCCTTCAAACTCAAATCCAAACTCTTTACGGAATGCGTAAGAGCTCCAACGGAAATATAGTCGACACCAGTTTCGGCATAGCTACGAATAGTATCCCCCGTGATACCTCCACTGGCTTCTGTTTCGCATTTACCATTCACTAGTTTTACGGCATCTACCATTAGCTCTGGACTGAAATTATCAAACATTATACGATCTACTAAACCTGTATCAAGTGCTTCTTGCACTTCTTTCAAGTCACGTGTTTCTACTTCTATTTTAATATTTTTACCTTTAGAGTTTAGATACTCTTTTGTTCGCGTCACTCCTCCTGTTATTCCACCTGCATAGTCATTGTGATTATCCTTGAGCATCACCATATCCCAAAGTGCAAAACGGTGATTTACTCCTCCGCCCACTGTTACTGCATACTTCTCAAAAGTTCGTAGCCCAGGAGTAGTTTTACGTGTATCCAACAACTTAGCATTTGTTCCCTCTATTTCATCTACCAATCGTTTGGTAACTGTAGCTATTCCGCTCATACGCTGCATAAAATTAAGCATTAGTCGCTCTGCTTGTAGTATGCTGTGCACACTCCCTTTTACAGTAAAAGCTATATCCCCATATTTCACCCACGCTCCTTCATCTATCAGCTGATGAAATACCACGTCTGCATCTATACGCTCCATTATATGCATAGCCAAATACACGCCACAGAGGACTCCTTCGTCTTTTACGAGTAGGCGAGCTTGACCCAGCGTGCCTGCGGGTATAGAACCCAAGCTGCTGTGGTCTCCATCTCCAATATCTTCGGCTATGGCAAGTTCTATAAGTTGTTTTACAAATGGATCATTGAAATTCATTTTCCAAAATTAAGGATTGAGTAATTGAATAATAGAATTATTGAGTGTTATTTTCGAAGGGTGGTACATATACTATCTAAAGAATTTTCTTTGGTAAGCGAATTTCTTCGTGAACTAAGGGATAAAGACATACAGCAGGATCGAGCTCGTTTTCGTAAAAACATAGAACGCATAGGGCAAATAGCCGCTTATGAAATAAGCAAAAAAATGGAGAGTGACATCCATTTCACCACTACACCACTAGGAATAGCCAAGGTGAAAAAACTGAAAGAGCAGCCCATTGTGGCAACTATACTCAGAGCCGGACTGCCACTTCAGCGAGGTATAAATGATATGTTTGACCAAGCAGACCTAGCCTATATCTCTGCATATAGAAAACATACTACAGATACAGAATTTGAAATAGTATTAGAATATGTGGCCACTCCAGATATAAATAATCGCATACTTATCATTTGTGACCCTATGCTAGCCACTGGCCAAAGTCTAGTGCAGACCTACGAAGCTTTCATGAAAAAAGGAAAGCCAAGTAAGGTATACTTAGTAAGCGTGATAGGTAGTCAGCAAGGTGTAGACTATGTCACTGCAAACATCCCAAATGCCGATCTGTGGATAGGCGTGATAGATGACACCCTAGATGCCAGCGGGTACATAGTACCTGGATTAGGTGATGCTGGCGATTTGTCTTTCGGTGAGAAACTATAATTTAAATACTAAGGGGTCTCATGTTTGCGAGATGAAAACAAAAAAAATATACAGTATTCCGCTTTTCGAAGCATAATTACATACTAGATGATAATTTATTTTAAGCATTAAGGTAAATAACAGAAGTAAGTCGGAATATATAATTTAAGGGAGTAGCTAAGGGTGCTAAAACAAGATTCCAAAAAGTACATTAAGATTTCTGCAAGCAGAAATAAAACATTAAAAAAAACACAACTAAAATGACAAAATCAGAACTGAACCAACTCAGCTACGACATTATTTCTTGTGCTATTACCGTCCATAATTCTCTAGGTCCTGGATTGTTGGAGTCTGTCTATGAGCAATGTTTAGTTCACGAACTTAAGTTGAAAGTATTTGATGTAAAACAACAATTAAAAGTGCCTATCACCTATAAAGACATAGTCCTAGAATCTGAAATAAAAGCAGACTTACTAGTTAACAATCAAATTGTAGTCGAGCTAAAAACCGTTAACGAGATTCACCCCATTCATCATGCCCAAGCACTAAGCTATATGAGATTTTTGAATTGCCCTAAAGGAATAATCATTAACTTCTTTTGCGAAAAAATAACAAAAAATGCTGTACACTTGGCAAATGACATATTTGAGGATTTGCCCAACTAATTTTAAACTTAAGTTTAAATCTTAATGATCTTATAAAAAAAATAGAGCTACTAGCGAAAAATGGAACTCAATAACGACACTTTACGTGATTACACTCTAACATCTTAATGTTATAATTTAAAACACATGCCAAAAAACATATTTTTCGATCTAGACCACACACTTTGGGATTTTGACGCTAACGCTGAAGAGACCTTAAGAGAGTTGTACCAAATATATCAAGTCCGTTACCTCTCGCATAGAAGTGAACAAGACTTCTTAGACATTTACGTAAGAAACAATGATGAAATGTGGAAGCTCTACCGACAAAACAAAATAACTAAAGAGGTGCTCCGTAGCAAACGTTTTGTAGACACTTTCCGAGAGATGGAAGTAGACGAAGACCAAATACCTCATAACATCTGGGAGAAATATTTAGAAATTTGCCCAACAAAGACCATCTTAATTGACGGTGCTCGCGACTTACTAGACTACCTAGCAGGCAAATATGAGCTACACCTTATCACCAATGGATTTGCAGAAGTACAACGCAGGAAATTAAATCATTCTAACTTAGGAAAGTACTTCCAGTCGCTCACTATATCAGAAGAAGTAGGTGTACAAAAACCACATCCATTGGTATTTGAAACGGCTCTAAAAAATGCTAAAAGTGATTTAAAGACAAGTCACTACGTAGGAGATAATCTAGAGGCCGATGTAAAGGGAGCTATCGCCAGTGGATGGAAAGCCTATTGGTACACTAAAGATGACTCTACTTTCTCTCACGAAGATTGCACTAGCATATCGCACCTAGCTAAACTAAAGGATATCTTCTAGAAGCTAACTAATCGAGCAAACTCTACCCAATCCCAAGGGCCATTGCCGTGCCAGCAACCATCAAAAGTCCACTGAGCAGAGAAGAGTAAAACAGCAATAATTAAACCTGAAATCCAAGCAACATTCTGCTGCTTTGGAGACCATCTACGTATCACCAAAGCTAAGGGCAAACTAAAAAACACAAAAAATTCCGTATAGCCTCTATGGCCAAAACCACAACCCAAAGTAGGTGACCACCAAGCTCCGTATACCACACTTATCAGTATAAACAATACAGCAAACAGCCATAAATAAGTGTCTTTTTTTCTATTTCTCCAAACTCCATAAAGTGCTCCAACCAAAACAGGAGCATAAATAAAAACTCCATTATTCGGGGCAAACCAAAGCTCTATTATTTTAATAGTATTCCAATTGGAAAAAGACTCTCCTGCATACCCTCTAGCTCCTATAGAATCGAATGCATATAGATTATAACCGAGTTGCAAAATCAATGGGATGATTCCTACTACTAAACCTACCCCCAAACCTTTTTGCCAAGTACTCTTAGGCACTTTGGTTAATTCCTTTTTATACTTTAAAATGAAATAAAGTAAGGCAACCATCAGGAATACGCCATTGATGTACCGTGCACTTAGTGCCAATAACGAGAGCATAACTATTGACGCTAGTGTTATCCAACTTTTGGCTGCTAAAAACTTATAGAAAAGATAAAGAATAAGGGAATAACAAAACAACAAATAAGCGTGAGCCATACCTGCATCACGTGTGAGGTAATAGAACAAATTACTACATCCTGCTACTAAAAAAATGAGCAACCAAGCTTGCCTTCTATTTAAACTCCACTGCTGAACAGCCATCAGAAAAATAAACAACAAGGCTAATGTCCCATAAACAGCAGTAGACCAATTAAGAGCTAAATGTTGTGTTTCTGTATAGCCCAGATGTTCCTGCTCTCCAGTCATGCAATCCACTCCAGCCGCTATAGCAAAGAACGGAGCGTGCAAAAGAGCAACTCCTACAGGATATTTAGTTACAATCTTGTTCTTGACTACCGCAAATCCTAAACCCGTAAGAGAATCAATATTATGAGGCATTTGCTCAGCATTCCAAGCATAATAAACCGTAGCTGGCAGAAAAACGTGATATCCTGCCTTATCGGAAAATATCTGAGAATGGTAATCGAATTGTGGATGGCGAGAATGCCTATTAAGCGAGACAAAAAGTATCAATCCAAAAAGTAGGATAAATAGTATTTTGTCACCTAGTTTCATGCTGATTTTAAGTTTGCATCATTTCCCAAAGTTTGTCTTTGAGTTGTGTTATATTTTTACCTGACACTGCTGATATAAAGATAAAGTCACAATCTACGTCAATCTCCTCACGCATAGCTGCTTCTAGTTCATCATCCATCATATCACTTTTGGTAATGGCTAAAATTCGCTGCTTATACATGAGCTCTTCATTAAACTTTTTAAGCTCAGAGAGTAATATTTTGTATTCTGCGTTTATATCTTCACTGTCTGCAGGTATCATAAACAGTAAGGCTGCATTTCGCTCTATGTGCCGTAAGAATCTGTGTCCTAATCCTTTACCCTCGCTTGCCCCTTCTATAATCCCCGGAATATCTGCCATCACAAATGACTTATACTCTCTATATTTTACGATACCTAGATTAGGCGTAAGCGTAGTAAATGCATAATCAGCTATCTCCGGCTTAGCTGCCGATACTACCGATAATAAAGTAGACTTGCCAGCATTTGGCAATCCTACTAAACCTACATCTGCTAATACTTTTAATTCTAGTATAAACCACTCCTCTTTCCCTGGCTGGCCTGGTTGAGCATATCGGGGAGTTTGATTTGTAGCACTTTTAAAATTAGCGTTTCCCAGTCCCCCTAGCCCACCTTTTAGGAGCACTATTTCTTGACCATCTTCTGTAATCTCGCCTAGCACTTCAAATGTTTCCGGATGTTTGGCAACAGTACCTAATGGCACTTCTATAATTTCGTTTTTGCCACTTTTACCCGTCATGTGCTTCTTCTTACCTGGAGCACCATCTGCACACTTAATATGTCTTTTAAACTTGAGATGCAGTAGAGTCCACAGTTGAGAATTGCCACGCAATATTATGGAACCACCGTGTCCACCATTTCCACCATCTGGACCACCTTTTGCATTCAGGTTATCTCTAAAATAGCTATGACTTCCTGGACCACCTCTTCCACTTTTACCGTTAATTTTTACGTAGTCTATAAAATTTGGATTACTCATAATGGTAAAAGATTTATATTAAATTAATAAATTAGAAAAAAAAACTACTCGCCCGTTTCTGAAACAGTGTCTAAGCAGTTGAAAAGACGGATAAATATTTCGTCCACAGAGCCCATACCATGTACACCTCTATACTTTCCTAAATTGGAATAATGCAGAGCCAAAGGAGCAGTCTCCTCTTGATATACTCTAAATCTATTTCGAATGGTATCTTCACTTTGGTCATCTGCTCGACCGCTTGTCTTACCACGCTCAAGTAAGCGTTTCACAAGTTCATCTTCCTCTACTTCTAGAGCTACCATTAAAGAGATCGTAGTATTTTTATCATCAAGCATCTTGGCTAATGCCTCTGCTTGCTGAATTGTTCTGGGATATCCGTCAAAAATAAATCCGTTTTCATTAAAATTTTGGTCCAAAAAGTCAGCAACCATATCATTAGTCACTTCATCTGGCACCAATTCTCCTTTATCGATAAAACTCTTAGCGAGCACACCAAGATCAGTCTCATTCTTTATATTAAACCTAAATACATCGCCCGTAGACAAGTGCGTTAAGTTGTATTTTTCAATAAGCTTTGCACTCTGTGTGCCTTTTCCCGCCCCTGGAGGGCCAAATAGAATAATATTAAGCATACTGCTGTTTAAATTATACCGCAAAGGTAAAATGAATTTTAGGTTAACCCTTATATTATTTGCAAACAATTGAAGAGAGAAACGAACAGTTTAGCCTATTTACTGCCCAATACTTTAGCCAAAAGACCTTTTGTATATTTATCTAGCAAGTGATTTAGATCTTCCGATATTCTCATTTTATAAACTGTCACTACGTATACAACAGAAACTATTGTAGATCTTACTATTAAATCTAAGAAAGGAGATGAAAGTTTAGGTAAAAAGAATCCAATTCCCAGCACTATTAATCCTATACTAACTAGATACAGTGTTTGCTTACTAAAAGGACTATACCCAAATACTATATATATATAGATAGTTTTAAAAACATTAACTAAAACGAGAGAAGTAGCAGTAGCGATAGCCGCTCCCATAGGCCCTAACTTTGGAACCAAAATCAGGTTTAAAGTAATATTCAAAATAGCTAGCACACCCAAAATATAAAAGTTAATTCTATACCTATCAGAAAGAAGGATAATACTATGATTACAACTCGTAGACATCTCAACTAACTTGCCTGCTACTAGAAAAATAGCAACATAGTAACCACTCCTGTAGATTTCGCCATTTGGCATTATATCATACAGATTATTAAGATTTACAACTAATCCTATCGCCATTAAAAACCCAATAATCAAAAGATTCAAAGAGCTAGATGAGTACAGTTTTTGAATCTCTACTTTATCCTTATTACTCCATGCAGTAGCAAGCAAGGGGCCTACTATGGTTAGCAATGCAATTGTAGGTATCTCTACCATCTGGCTCATTCGCTCTGCTATAACATAGTGTCCCCCAGATTCTAATGTAGTAAGCATGGGCACCATCAGCAAATCAATACTAAACACTATTGTAGATCCGACACCTAGAAAGAGTCCAAACATGCCATTAGAAACTATTTCCTTTTTGGGTAACTGTCGCCAAAAAGAAACAGGCCAGCTAAACTTATACTTGCCCACCTTTACCATATAAAAAAGTAGTATGATACAGACTACAAAATAATTAAGCGGTACTAACCACAGAAACTGTGAAAAATCAATCAGCTTAAAATAGTATAAAGCACCCCCCCCTAACAAGGTAAGCTTAATGCCAGATCGTAGTAATATACCTGGCACTACTACCCTACGAAAATTTTGGCAAAGCACATTATAAAGCGATGCTAAGCCTAAGAACAAGGTAGTGGGTAAGATATACTGTCTATACTCTAGTATGTATGATAAATTAGGGAATGCCACTACTAAATAGGGCAAGCCAATGAGACCAAAGAGAAGTACTAAAATAGCCCCAACCAGTACCCAAATATGAATAGCCGAGAGCATACCATTGTGCCCATTCTCATCATTCTTAAAAAGAGGAAAAAACTTAAGTGCTACTATATTAGACCCCAGCAACATAAAAAGCCCAACCAAAGCAGCGATTGGTAATATGACTGACATAAACACGCCGATTTGTCTATCGGTAAATATGCCCGGGAATATAAAAATATTGAGCATTCCGATAAGAGCACCTACATATGATGCTATGCTCAATTTAAGCCCTTGTCTTTTTACTATTCCCATCTAAAGCAAGCGAAGTTACTCCAATACCAAGGACTATAAAACGACTATAAACCTTTTTTGATTAAAATATCATACACCAAGACTAATGACTTCCTCTAAAGTCAGTGCCCTTTTTAGTATTTAGTTGTTCATTAATTTTGAGCCAGTAGAGACTTGTATCTCTACTTTTCTATTAATTTTGTGATTGAACATCGAAAGAATGCAAAATCACTTAGACTTAAACGGGAAAGCCATATTAATAACCGGAGGAACTGGCTCATTAGGCAAGGCTTTAACCAAGCGTATTTTTGACAAATTTCCTAATGTGGCACGTTTGGTCATATTCTCTAGAGACGAGCAAAAGCAATTTCAAATGGCCATGGAGTATCCTAACGAAAAGTATCCTGCTATTCGTTTCTTCATAGGTGACGTAAGAGATAAAGACCGATTGCTAAGAGCTTTTCAGGGGATAGATTATGTAATACACGCAGCCGCTATGAAGCACGTACATTTGGCAGAGTACAATCCTTCCGAATGCATTAAAACCAACGTAAATGGAGCAGAAAACGTGATTTATGCTAGTCTAGAAACGAAGGTACAAAAAGTGGTAGCCCTGAGTACAGACAAAGCGTGTGCACCTATCAATCTTTATGGTGCTACTAAACTTACGTCTGACAAACTCTTTGTAGCTGCTAATAACATAAGAGGCTCAAAAGACATTAGATTTTCGGTAGTAAGATACGGAAACGTTATGGGCTCTAATGGCTCCGTGATGCCGTTCTTTTTGAAGAAACGAGAAGAAGGATTTTTACCTATTACAGATCCTAATATGACTCGATTTAACATATCCCTAGATGGCGGTGTAGACATGGTACTACACGCACTAAATCAAGCCTGGGGAGGTGAAATATTTATACCTAAAATACCTTCTTATAAAATTACAGATGTGGCTACAGCAGTAGCACCAGATGCACCTCAAAAGATAATAGGTATACGACCTGGAGAAAAAATACACGAAGAAATGGTTACTTCTTCCGACTCGTTCTACACCTACGATTTAGGAAAATATTATGTGATATTACCAAGCGTTCCTAATTGGGATATAGCTGAATTTAAAGCTGAATTTAAAGCTGAAAATGTAGCCGCGGGTTTCAGCTATAACTCAGGAGATAATACGGAGTGGGAAACAGTTGATAGTTTGCGAAAGCTAATAGTAGAACACGTGGACGGAGATTTCAAACTATGAAAAACATACCTTACGGACGGCAAAACATAACTCAGGAAGATCTAAATGCGGTCACAGAAACGCTACAAGGAGATTTTTTGACCCAAGGACCTAAGGTACAAGAATTTGAACAAAAGTTTGCTGAATATGTAGGGGCCAAATATGCTGTAGCTGTGACCAATGCTACTGCCGGCCTTCATATAGCAGTACTTGCTCTGAACCTAAAACCAGGAGAACGAGTAATCACCACTCCCATCACATTCGCGGCTTCTGCTAACTGTGTGCGGTATGCAAAAGGAGAAGTCTGGTTTGCAGATATAGATCCGGACACCTATCTACTGTCCATAGACAGCGTAAGATCTCTATTGAACAGCAAGCCCAAAGGGTTTTTTAAAGGAATAATACCTGTAGACTTTGCAGGATTACCTGTAGATGCCGAAGAATATAGAAAACTCGCTGACGAGTATGGACTATGGATAATAGAAGACGCCTGCCACGCACCAGGAGGCTCATTTACTGACTCGCAACTTGTGGAGCAGAGATGTGGGAACGGAGTATATACAGATATAGGTGTTTTTTCTTTTCATCCTGTAAAGCACATAGCGTGTGGCGAAGGCGGAATGCTGACCACAAACTCCAAGACACTTTATGAAAAACTAGCACTACTAAGAACCCATGGAATAACCAAAGAAAATATGGCGGAGGATCACGGTGGCTGGTTTTACGAAATGAAAGAATTAGGCTTTAATTATCGATTGACAGATTTCCAATCTGCATTGGGCATTAGCCAACTAGCTCGAAATGATGCTGGCGTAAAAACTCGTAACCAAATTGCCGACAGATATAAAAAAGCATTTGAAGGGAAAATAAAATTCCAAGCCTTGCCAAATGGACAAATAAACGCTCATCATCTTTTTGTAATAGAAGTAAATAACAGGAAAGAATTGTATGACCGACTGAGAGAAAATAAGATTTTCGCTCAAATACACTACATCCCGGTGCACACTTTACCGTACTATAAAAACATAGGATACCAAGGTGCAGATTTAACTAACGCCGAGGCTTACTATGCTAGATGCATTAGTCTACCGATGTACCCCACTCTTACTTTGGAAGAGCAAGAATACGTAATCAATAAGGTCCTTGCCTATGCAAAATAAGACGCTTTGTATTATACCAGCTAGAGGAGGTAGCAAACGCATACCTCGTAAAAACATTAAGCCCTTTTGTGGTAAACCTATAATCGTTTACAGTATAGAGGCTGCTATTCGCAGTGGACTCTTTGATGAAGTAATGGTAAGCACAGACGACAAAGAAATAGCTGAGATAGCCCAACAATATGGAGCTTCGATCCCGTTTCTAAGATCTGAGAAAAATGCAAATGACTGTGCCACCACTATAGATGTGATAGAAGAGGTACTAAGTGCTTACGAAGCCAATGGGCAGCACTTTGACTTAGCTTGCTGTATATATGCTACGGCTCCTTTTGTATCCCCTTCTTTACTCAAGGCCGCTCACAAAAAACTTATCTCAGAAGCATTAGACTGTGTTTTTCCTGCCGCAGAGTATAGCTACCCTGTACAACGATCTTTGATACAAAACAAGGAAGGAAAAATAACAATGCGTGAGCCCAAGCACCAGCTTACTCGCTCTCAGGATTTAGAAAAAATATACCACGACGTTGGAATCTTTTATTTTACTAAAACTAAAGCCATAATACTAAAAAGGCAACTGTGGACTGACAACACAAGTATAATAGAGCTGAAAGAAACCGAGACGCAAGATATAGATACTCTAGAAGATTGGGCTATTGCAGAAATGAAATTCAAACTATTGAATGACCCAAAAACTTAATATAATATGTCGTGCTGACGGGTCTCCCCAAATAGGTTTGGGTCACCTTATGCGAATGCTAGCATTGGCTCAGAACCTAGACCACAACAGGTTTAGTGCACATCTTATTACAAACTCGGAAAATTTATCACCTGCTTTTCATGCTGTGTTTGAATCCATAACTTCAGCAAAGAAGGATTTCGAAGAAATAAGCCGTTGGTCAAATGACAACACCATTATTTTGTTAGACGGGTACACATTTGATATAGTATACCAAACAAGACTTATGCAGGCCGGATATAAAGTTGCCCTAATAAGCGACTACCCGCAAGAAGTAAACTGCACAATAGTGCTGTCGAATAACGGAGACCTAAAAGCAAGTGAGTACATTCATACTCCCAACACCAAATTCTGCCTAGGTGCTGAGTATACATTATTGCAATCTGCATTTTTGACTAGTCGTGTATCTAAGAAAGACGAACCCTATATTCTCATAGGGCTGGGTGGATCAGACCCCTATAATTTCACCAATAAAATTTTAAAATCCCTTGCGAATAATTCTGCAATGGTCATAAAGGCGGTTATAGGATTACACTACCAACATCAGAAGGAGCTACAAGATACAATACAGCAAAGTGCCGCAAGAATAGAAGTACACAGCAATTTAACAGCAGAAGAGCTCACCCCATTGATGGCCGATAGCACTTTTGGGATAACCTCTGCCAGCACTATGGCATTGGAGTTTTTATCTCAAAACCCAAATTTATATATAGTGCAAACTGCGGATAATCAGCATAGGCTATTTAATTATTTAACAGAGAGTAAATTGGCAGCACAACTTCCAGAGAGTGATATTCCAAAGGCTTTAGATAAAACATCGAAAATAGATTTTAGCAAAAATCCTAGACGAATTAACAGTGCTTTGTTAGGCTTATTTTTAGACACTCGAGATGCGAATTCTGAAGATTGCAAGTTGCTATTCGATTGGGCTAATGACAAGGATACTAGGTCGCAGTCATTCAATAAAAACACAATCCCAATAGCAGAGCACACTACTTGGTTCCATGCTAGATTAAAAGACTCGAACGCACTCTTACTAATCTGTGAGCTAAGCGGAATACCAATAGGGGTAACACGATATACAATAGAGGGAACAAACGCTACCATTAACTACTCTCTAGATAAAGAATATAGAGGAGCTGGGCTAGCAAGCCAAATGGTTTCAATAAGCATTAAAGAAGTGAAGCAATTAAGGTCCCTAACACAAATTACTGCATTTGTAAAGGAAAGCAACATTGCCTCTTTACGCATATTTGAAAAGTTACTATTCACTAAAACAAAAGCTGCGGAATATGCAGATTCATTTAAATTTACACTACCAATAAAATGAGTAGAGATTTCAAAATAGGCGAATTTACTATAGGTGCGAACCATAAACCATTCATCATAGCAGAAATGTCTGGCAACCATAATGGAGATATAAAGCGAGCACTAAAACTAGTAAAGGCAGCTGCGGATGCAGGAGCACACGCTCTGAAACTACAAACCTATACTGCAGATACCATTACCATAAATCATACAGGAGGCCTGTTCGATATTACAGATAAAAATTCTCTCTGGTTTGGTAAAAACTTATACGAACTATACCAAACGGCACATACCCCTTGGGAGTGGCATAAGCAGATTTTCGACTATGCCAAAGAACTGGGCATGACGGCTTTTTCTTCCCCTTTTGATGAAACGGCAGTAGATTTTTTAGAGACTCTAGATGTCCCTGCATATAAGATAGCTTCCTTTGAATCTAACCATTTCCCACTGCTCAAAAAAGTAGCCCAAACGGGCAAACCAATTCTGATATCATCTGGCACTAGCAACATAGACGAGCTACAAGAATCTGTAAGCTATCTAAAAGAATGTGGAGCAAAAGATATCATCATTTTTAAATGTACATCCACCTATCCTGCAACCGCAGAAAACACCAATGTAAGGACCATCCCAGAGTTGAAAAATATTTTTGAAGACTGCACTATTGGGCTATCGGATCATACTATGGGTATAGGAGCATCTATAGCTGCGGTGACACTTGGTGCTCGGGTTATCGAAAAGCATTTTACAATTGCACGAAGTGAAGGCGGAGTAGATAGTGCATTCTCCTTAGAACCTGCAGAGCTTAAATCTTTGGTAGTGGAGACCGAACGAGCATTTTTATCCTTGGGAGAAATTCAACTCAATTCACAAAAAAGCGAGCAAGCAAGTAGGCAATTCAAACGATCTATCTATGTAATAAAGGACATAGTAAAAGGAGAAGAATTTACTGCTGAAAATATTGGAGTAATACGCCCCGGAGACGGAATAGCTCCTAAACATTTTGAGGCTATTATTGGTAAAAAATCGGCTGTAGCAATAGCAAGAGGTACGCCACTAAAAGAAGATAGTATAATACACTAGCCTTTCTCTACAATGTCCATTATGCGTTGACAGACTTGACCATCTATTGCTGACGCATATCGTTTCAGATAGTCATCATATATAGACTTATCAATTTCTAAATCATTTTGCAACGCACTAGTAAGTAAAGACTTCAGCTCACCCGACTTCGTGGCAGAGTGTGCTAAGCCATCTTTTACAAAACCCATCATATCTTCCGCATAAGGATCTAAAACAATGATCGGTTTATGAAAATAAATAGTCTCTACGGCTACAGTGCTGCTACAAGTTATTAATGCACTACAAGCCGCAAGCATCTGATACAAGTCTTGATCTCTCACTATGGTATAGTTGCCAGCTTCTGAGCCAAAGTGGGCAGACAAATAAGCCTCTAACTGAAACTCAGAGGGGTGCGGTTTTACGACTAACTGTAGTCCATCCACACCTTTCATACCATCAAATAGCGTTTTCCAAACCTGATATTTTAGCTCTTGGTCAAAAAGCGGCTGAGAGGCGAAAATAACCATAGGTTGATCACCCTTCTTTTGCTCGAAACTAGGAATTACATCTGTACGAACTTGACCAACAACGGCCAACTTACTAAGCGGATAATTACCATACTGAACCGCAATATCCTGCCAATGCTTACCCCATAAAAAGGTCTTATCTGGCACAGGAGAAAACAACTCAAAGTCCTTTGGATTGAAAATGTAAGCTGGATGTAACGAGTGTATCACTCCGTGCTGTATACCATAGGTTTTTATCCCATATTGCTTTGCCGCATCTAGCACCACTTTTTGTAGGCTAGAGTTTTCATCTACAGCAATAACGCTCTTAAATGTATGCTTCTTAAAAAAATCAAGATAGCCCAAGTACCTAAGAAGATGAAGATGGTTGGTTTTGTTGAATTGTAAAGAACGTTTGATAATCCATAAATCTCTCGGGTCTAATAAATCATCATAACATCCTAGTAACTTCCTATTTACATCCCTCACTTCATTTATTACTCTAAGTAAAGCAAATGGGTTACATAACTTTCGTAATGTAATATATTCAGCCATTATAGAATATTCTTCATAAGGCTGAACAAGAGATTTGTAGTCAAATAATTTTCCTTTCAACTCAGGGAAAGGCAATTCTTCTAATGGAGTTATCTTGTTTTCAAACTGCTCTTTGAGATAAAGTAATTGGGTGAATTCTGCTTTCACTTCCTCATTCTTTAAACTTACAATATTTTGTCTCCTAACTGCACTATACAATAATAAGTGCTCCTTATACTTCACATTCCTAAAAAGTGACCGTATTCCTCGCTTGGTATACTGATATAGATTAGACCAAGAGATTCCTGGTTTATCATTTTTGAGCTGAGGAAACACCTTATGAACCTCAAGCCCTTTGGAGTTTCTTAGTGTAATATCAGGATCTAAAAATAGGGTGATACTATCTATACCGCCGACTACTTGAGCTATAGCAGCTTCTACTATCCCAGATTTTACGAATTCTTCGCTTATTCTAAACTTATTATAAAACCACAAGTTAGCACCCTCCACTTGATAGAGCCCTCCCAAAGTTCCGCTTTTATATGTTCTACTAGGAAAGTCTGTTATGTACTTTAGTCTTTTGTGCTGTACATCTTTCGATTTTTCAGAAGATAAGCTTATCACATTATGCAATATGCCTAACCTATCAAGATTTGTAGTTTCAAAAGAATATACAGCAAGATTTGCTGCTTTAATCTCTTCTGCCTCTGCTAAAGAAACGGGTCTTAAAACTACTATAATAGATTTCACTAGGTGTATTTGACGAATGACTTACTGTTTGACAATATTAAAACTAATAGTCAGTTAAAAAAAACAACATATCAGTAGTCAGATTCAAGTGTAATCTTATAAGTCTTATATTTGTTCAAGAGTTTTTATAGTACCACAAATGAAGAGTATCGACTTAATAAAATCTGGATTAGAGATAGGCTTATATAAGTTAAAAGATAAGATACACGGATCTAATGCTTCTGTAAGCACTCATGCCAAAAGTATAGTTAAGCAAATAAAAGAACACGGATTGGTAGAGATCCCTGGGTTCTTTACATTAGAAGAAATCGCCTCTATACGCCAAGAGCTAGATAGAGTATTGATAGACTACAAAGATAGATTATGGGTAGATCCAGAGGGTGCAGACAATAGAGCACTAGGGATTAACAATGTATCTGCTACCATAAATAAACTGTTTTACTACAATGAGTTAATACAAGCCGTTCGATACGAATACTACCAACTTACTGATGAGCATATCATAGGACATACACTTGGAGCACGGATATCTGCTGCTAAAAATAACAAAGGTTCTGGTGGAGGTTGGCATAGGGACAGCGTGAACATAAGACAACTAAAGGCCATTTGCTACCTTACAGATGTAGCTGAAAAAAATGGACCTTTTCAATATTTGCTTGGGACACAAAACAAATATTCTGTCATAGAAGGCATCTTAAAACATAACTTTAAGCATAATCATAATCGGTTTGCCGAATCTGAAATAGAAACAATACTTGCTGATAGTAAGTATACCTTAAAAACCTGTACGGGTAAAGCAGGAAGTCTTCTTCTTGTAGACACGTCTGGCGTGCACAGAGGAATGCCACTGAAAGAAGGAGTACGAGAAGCACTAACCAATTACTACTGGGTAGCGAAGGAAAAAGGAGGGACAGGAGTTCCAGCTATTTTCGATGATTTGATTATTTCTTAGGTGTTGCTATAATCCATTTATTATCTACAATCCTCTCACTACAAGCTACTTTCTTAAATATAATGGGTGCAGATGCAAACAAATCTGAATCGTAATCTTTTTCTTACTGATAGTTTAATAATTTATCAAAGTATGCCAAATCGAGAACGGTGAAAAGTCCAAATTAACACACTATTATTAGATCTTTAAAAAAAAGGTAAAATCGGGATACCCGATAGTTATAATGCGTATTTTATTTCTTAACCCTGGCAATAAAATAAAACTGCCACACAAATAATTGCTTTAATCCGAATAAAGAAAATACTGTATCGAAAATCTTTCCAATGATTGTTCTTTTCTTGTGTCTTTCAAGATGAACTATTTCTAACCCTGCTTCCTCTATCATTTTCTCAAGGCTATTTAGTGTAAAAAACCTAATATGAGTTTGGTCAAGAATCCCACTCGGTTCATACTGAAAATTATTAAGAAGGAGTTTCTTGGAAACATTATAATTCCCCATGTTTGGCACACTACCAACGATTAAACCATCCTCATTCAGTCTATTTTTAAAAAACTCAGATATCCTCCACGGATCAAAAAGATGCTCAAGAACATCAAGAAACATAACTATATCATATTTTTCTTTATGAATGAAAGCATTCTTATCATTGAGCATTTCCTCAA
>Ga0307994_1000927_pt1 | contig 18766 bp, 16 predicted proteins | sample EllFjometagen261_FD_203171 | JGI IMG/M metagenome (GOLD analysis project Ga0307994, IMG submission 203171) | Marine microbial communities from Ellis Fjord, Antarctic Ocean - #261 | ecosystem: Environmental > Aquatic > Marine > Unclassified | place: Southern Ocean | collected 2014-11-02 | reverse complement strand
CGACGAACTGTGTGTGCGCTGCTGCCTTAATCTGGATACTCTATGATATTTGCCGATCTCGGCCTTTCCGAAAAATTGATCCAGGCGGTCACTGATTCCGGCTATACGACCCCGACCGCGATCCAGGCGCAGGCCATCCCGTCGGTCCTGATGGGCAAGGACATCATCGGCATTGCGCAGACCGGCACCGGCAAGACCGCCGCATTCGTTCTGCCGATGATCGACGTGCTGGGCGAAGGCCGCAGCCGCGCGCGCATGCCTCGCTCGCTGATCCTCGAGCCTACCCGCGAGCTCGCCGCCCAGGTGGCAGAGAATTTCGACAAATACGGCAAGTATCACAAGCTTTCGATGGCGCTGCTGATCGGCGGCGTGTCGATGGGCGACCAGATCAAGGCGCTCGAAAAGGGCGTCGATGTGCTCATCGCGACCCCGGGTCGCCTGATGGACCTCTACGATCGCGGCAACATCCTGCTGACCGGTTGCGGGCTGCTGGTGATCGACGAGGCCGACCGCATGCTCGACATGGGCTTCATTCCCGACATCGAAACGATCTGCACCCGGCTGCCCGCAACGCGCCAGACGCTGCTGTTTTCGGCAACCATGCCGCCGCCGATCAAGAAGCTGTCCGACCGCTTCCTGACCAGCCCGAAGTACATCGAGGTCGCCAGGCCTGCGAGCGCCAACGCCTCGATCGAGCAGGGCAAGGTCCGCGTCCAGTCGCGGCGCAAGCGCGATACGCTGTTTGCGATGCTCGATGCCGGCGTCCACACCGCGATCATCTTCTGCAACCGCAAGACCACGGTGCGCGACCTCAACAAGGCGCTGCGCCAGGGCGGGTTCGATTCGGGCGAGATCCATGGCGACATGGAACAGCGCGACCGCATCGCCGAGCTCGACAAGTTCAAGGACGGCACGATCAACATCCTGGTGGCGTCAGACGTCGCCGCGCGCGGGCTGGACATCAAGGGCGTCAGCCATGTGTTCAACTATGACGCGCCGTGGCATCCCGATGACTATGTCCACCGCATCGGCCGCACGGGCCGGGCAGGGGCGACCGGCAAGGCCTATACCTTCATCACCGAAGAAGACGCAGAGGCGCTCGCGAACATCGAAAAGCTGATCGGCACGACGATCCCCGAGATCACCGTGGCTGATCCTGGTAGTTCGAGCGCGGAAGCCAAGCCCGCCAAGGCCCGTGAACCCGAAGAGCGTGCGCCCCGGCGCAGGACCGCTCGCGGCGAGGCCAAGGCGCGTGCTCCGCGCGAGGAACGCCCACCGGCAGCAGACGTCGCTGGAGAGGAAATCCGCGAGGAAAAGCCACGCCGCGAACCGCGTGAGGCAAAGCCCCGGGAAGACAGACCGCGTGAAGAGCGTCCACGCTCGGCGGAGCGTCGTCCAGCGGCCGCCAAGCCGCGGCGGTCGAACAATCGCGACGATGGTCCCGATGATGGCTGGAACGGTCCGATGCCGGACTTCCTGTCGGTGGGCTTCGGCGAGAGCTGAACCTACCACGGGGCAGTTCGTAGCCCTTACATCTCATTGCTCAATTTCCCTCGTCACCCCCGCGAAGGCGGGGGGCAGGCTTCTACGCCTATCGCGCGAAGAATAGCCGGATTCCCGCGTTCGCGCGAATGATGTGGCTACGAGGGATCTCTCAACACAGCCAGGGCCCCTGTTCTGCGACGCTGGCCGAAGAACAGGGGCGCATGAGTCAATGCGTCAGAAGCTGAACTTCGCCGAGATGCGGAAGTCGCGGCCCGCGAGCGGGGCAAAGTCCTTGGTGAAGCTGGCTGCGCGGCGGCCGACGACATCGAAGATGTTGTTGGCGGACGCGATCAGCGTCACCCCGCGCGAGGCACCGAACGGCTTCCACGAAGCGCTGGCGTTGACCAAAGTGAAGCCATCGGTTTCGGTCTCGAAATTGGCATTGCGCTGCTGATCGTCGAACCACTCGACCTCGGCGCGCAGCGATACCGTATCGCTCTGCGCTTCGAGGCCACCCAACAGGCGCAGCGGGGGGATGCGCGGTACAGGACCCAGACCGTCGAGCGAGGCATGGACGTAATCGGCCACGCCATCCGCGCGGAAGCGGAAGCCGCCTGCACGCGCGAAGATCACCGAAGCCTCGGCCTCGAGACCATAATATTTTGCATCGTTCTGGATGAACTGGAACACCGGTAGATCATCTTCCTCGAGCCCCGTGGGCACGTCGATGATGAAGTCGTCGAAGCTATTGTAGAAGCCGGTGAGCGCAAGGCTGACATCGGGCGTGGACCAGCGGATATAGGCCTCGCCGCCCCAGCTTTTTTCGGTGGTGAAATCGGGGTTGCCGATCTCGAAAGCCTGGGTCGCGATGTGCGGACCGTTGGAGAACAGTTCCTCGGCCGCCGGAGCGCGCTGGGCGCGGTTGAGGTTGACGCCGATGCGCAGCTGGTCGTTGGCGATATATGCAGCGCCCAGCGCGAACGAATAGGAATTGAAGTCACGCTCCACGCCCAGCACCTGCGACGTGACGTTGACCTTGTCGTAGCGCGCGGCGCCCTCGACCTCGAAATTGCCCGAGCGGATTTCCTGCAGCGTGAAGAAGCCGATCTGATCGGTCACGTTGGGCGGCACGAACGCTTCAGCGCCGACGGCGCTGAAATCGCGGTGGACATATTGCACGCCGCTGGCACCGCGCCAGCCGCCGCGTTCGCGCTGCACCAGCTCGAGCCGCGATTCGATGCCTTCGTTGGTGAACACGGTGCCCACCTCGTCACCTTCGAACTCGGTCTGCTTGAAATCCGCATAGGATGCACGCAGGCGCAGCGCCTCGAAAAAGCCGGGAAGGAACACTTCGCCGCGGAAGTCGACCTTGATCTGGTCGAGCCCGATGGTCACCGGACCTTCCTCTTCCTCGCCGCCGGCTTCCTCTTCGCCTTCCTCGCCATGGTGATGGCCAGCGCCGGGACGTTCCGGAACGCCGTAGAGGCTGTTGTAATAGCTGCCCGAGACACCGAAGCTGCCACCTTCGCCGATATAGGCCAGGCCGCCGCCAAAGCTGTAAGTCTCGGTGCCGGTGTTGGGGATGCGACCGCGCAGGCCGGCGAGTTCCTCTGCCTCTTGCGCTTCCTCGATATTGCCTTCTGCACGCTCTTCAGCCGCTTCTTCCAGCTGTTCCGCGCGCAGCCCGGGTGAGAGCACGAAGCCGCCAACGCGCATGTCGTTGGACTTGCGATAGCTTCCATCCAGATGCAGCACGAGCTTGGAGGTCAGCGGAACATCGAGGCTGGCGCCGAAACTGCGCTCGTCCGCGGCGCTGCCGTAAGTTGCCAGCGCATCGAGGTGGAACGGCTCTTCGGGCACTTCGCGCGGGATGCGCTTGTCGATCGCGTTGACCGCGCCGCCCACAGCCTGGCCGCCGAACAGCAGCACGGCGGGGCCGCGCAGCACTTCGATGCGGTCGAGGATGATGGGTTCGACCGTCACGCCATGGTCGGGCGAGGTGTTGGACACGTCGATAGTGCCGATGCCATCGGTCAGCACGCGAATGCGTTCGCCCTGGAAACCGCGCAGCACGGGGCGCGAGGCGCCGGGCGAGAAACTGGTCGCCGAAACGCCGGGAAGCTTGGTCAGCGAATCGCCGATCTGCGAGCGCGCTTCGCGCGACAGATCGTCGCCCGAAAGCTCGGATGTGCCGGCAAGGATGCTGAGGTCGCGCACGAACGGCGCGGTGACGATGATGCCGCGATTGCGATGGAAATCATCGCCCTCGTCCTCGTCTCCGGCTTCCACCGGGGCAGCGGTCTGCTGCGCGAGCGCGGGCAGGGGGGCCAGCAAGGCCGTGCCGAGGCTGAGCGAGGAGGAAACGAGCAAAAGCGTGCTGCGCATGGTCAAAGGATGCTCCCGTGATTTGTTTTTTCAGGTTGCAGCCGCCAGTTGCCATGTGGCGTGTGGGTCGCGCGGGCGGATGACCCGGATGCGACCCCGGCGGCTGTTCGCGTGTCCGCTAGCACTGGTGTAATGTTATATCAATATCAATATCGCCACCATGCGCCGGTTTGCGACGGGTTGCCGATGCGGGGCGGTTGCGGCAGAACTACGGCACGCCTAGGCCGATGCGGCCCCAATCCCGCCAAGGACATTGCTCATGACCAGCCCCACCCCCCAGGACGCCACGGCAGAGGCGCTGATTGCGCCTCCGGTCGACGCTGAAACATGGTGCACGCCTGTGCAATATGGCGAGCTTTATGCGGCATCGCTGCGCGATCCGGATGGCTTCTGGGCGCTGCAGGCGGATCGGATCGACTGGAGTTCGAAGCCGACACGGATCAACCGATCGTCGTTCGATCCGGTCGACATCCGCTGGTACGAGGATGGCGAACTCAATCTGTGCTTCAACTGCGTCGATCGACACGTCGCCGCAGGGCATGGCAGCGACACCGCGCTGATCTGGGAAGGCGACACCCCGAGTGATGTGCGCACGCTGACCTATGACGACCTGCTGCGCGAGGTTCAGGCGATGGCGGGTGCGCTCAAGGCGCTTGGCGCACAAAAGAGCGACCGGGTCACGATCTACATGCCGATGGTGCTCGAAGGCGCGATCGCGATGCTGGCCTGCGCGCGGATCGGCGCGGTGCACTCGGTGGTGTTCGGCGGGTTCTCGCCTGAGGCGCTGGCGGGGCGGATCGAGGATTGCGCGAGCCGATTCATCGTCACCGCCGATGCCGGGATGCGCGGCGGCAAGACGGTGCCGCTCAAGGCCAATGTCGATGCTGCGCTGGAACAGCACGGCATCGATATCGACGCGGTGCTGGTCGTTCGCCACACCGGCTCAGATGTCACGATGACCGAAGGGCGCGACCACTGGTATCTCGACGTTGCCGCGACCGTCCCTGCGACGTGCCCCTGCGAGCCGATGGGGGCGGAGGACCCGCTGTTCATCCTCTACACCTCTGGATCGACCGGCAAGCCCAAGGGCGTTCTCCACACCACCGGCGGCTATGCCGTCTGGGTGGCGACGACGTTCCACTACGCCTTCGATTACCGTCCCGGCGAGGTCTATTGGTGCACCGCCGATATCGGCTGGGTCACCGGGCACAGCTATTCGGTCTATGGCCCGTTGCTCAACCGCGCGACCAGCCTGCTGTTCGAGGGCGTGCCCAATTACCCCGACCACAGCCGGTTTTGGGACATGTGCGAACGCCACGGCGTCAACATATTCTACACCGCGCCGACCGCGATCCGCGCGCTGATGCGCGAGGGCGACGCGCCGGTCGAGAAGCACGACCTGTCCGCGCTGCGGCTGATCGGATCGGTGGGCGAGCCGATCAACCCCGAGGCGTGGCGCTGGTATCACCGCGTCGTGGGCAAGGAGCAGACGCCGGTGATCGACACCTGGTGGCAGACCGAAACCGGCGGGGTCATGATCACCACCCTGCCTTATGCGCATGCGATGCGTCCGGGCAGCGCGGGGCTGCCGTTCTTCGGAATCGATCCCGAGCTGGTCGATGCCGATGGCAACATCCTGGATGGCGCGACCGAGGGCAACCTGTGCATCGCCGCTTCGTGGCCGGGACAGGCGCGCACGGTCTATGGCGACCATGACCGCTTCGTGCAGACCTATTTCAGCACCTACAAGGGCAAGTATTTCACCGGCGACGGCTGCAAGCGCGACGAGGACGGCTATTACCGGATCACGGGCCGGGTGGACGATGTCATCAACGTATCGGGCCACCGCATGGGCACCGCCGAAGTCGAAAGCGCGCTGGTGCTGCATCCGCGCGTCGCCGAGGCAGCGGTCGTCGGCTTCCCGCACGACATCAAGGGGCAGGGCATCTACTGCTATGTCACGCTCAATGTCGGTGAGGAGGCAGACGATGCGCTGACCGCAGAGCTCAAGGCGCTGGTCCGCAAGGAGATCGGCCCGATCGCGACACCCGACCACCTCCACTTCACCCCCGCGCTGCCCAAGACCCGAAGCGGCAAGATCATGCGGCGGATATTGCGCAAGATCGCCGAAAATGACGTCGGGGCATTGGGGGATACCAGCACATTGGCCGATCCGGCGGTGGTCGATGCGCTGATCGCGGGGCGCAGGGTGGTGTAAAATCGCTGGCCAGCGCGCCGCGACTTTGGCATGATGGGGCATCGGCTTGGCTATTTTGTCGTTCGATTTCTGCGTCTTCGCAGCTTTGCCGGAAATTCCCCACCATGTTTGATACACTGCAATCCACGCTCGTCGTCGCGGGCCTGTTCGGTCTGATGGCTGCACCTTTCGTCGGCGTGATGCTGATCCTGCTCGCGATCGGAGCCTCGTCCGGGCTGATCATCGGCATCGGCTTTCTGGCGCTGCTCGCCAGCGGCACGTTTGCCGTTTCGCAGCGCGGCCAGACCTTTTTGAGCAACGGGCTGCGCAAGGCGACGCGTCGCTAAGACCCGGCTTTACAGGCTGAGCAAAGCCACCGGCCAGGCCGCCGCTGCCATCAACGTACCCAATGGAAAGCGGGTCGCGTTGTCGAGCACCGTGCCGCGCGCCTGCAGGCCGAGCGCGATGGCAAGGCCTGCGCCACTCGCGATGAGCAGCACCAGCGGCAGCGCTTGCCAGCCCAGCCACAGCCCGATTGCCCCCAGCAGCAGCGGGTCGCCGCCGCCCAGTCCGTGGCGCCCGCGCAGCGTGCGATAGGCCAGCGCGATGCTCCACAGCATCGCCAGACCCGCGCCTGCGCCTATCAGCCGGCTGGTCACGTCGGGGGGCAGGCCTGCAAAACCCGCGATCAATCCGCCGATAGCGAGCGCCAGGGTGAGCGGGTGCGGCAACCAATAGTGCCGCAGATCGAGCCAGGCGAGCGGCAGCAGCAGCCAACCAAAGGCGGCGATGCCCAGCCCCGCCCAGCCCGGGTGCAGCGCGAACGCGAGCGCGCCGATCGTGGCGGCAAAAAGCTCGATGACCAGCGCGTCGCGTCCGATAGCCGCGTTGCAGGTTGCGCACCGGCCTCGCAGCACCAGCCAGGAGATGACCGGTACGAGGTGCCAGGGGCGCAGCACCGTATCGCACGAATCGCAATGCGAACGACCGGACAGCACCGATCGTCTCTGCGGCCAGCGGCTGACCAGTGCGGCGATGAAGCTGCCGAGGATTGCCCCCATTATCGCTGCGGCGATCGGTGCGATCACGGGGTGCTGCAGCAGGGGCGCAAACATCGTTTCAATAGCCTTGCACCGGGAAGAGGAACGCGTCCTGAGCCTTAGCGGGCTTGGGTTGCGCGTGAAAAGCGCTTTTGCATGACGCGTGCGGCATTTGAAATGCACCGTAGCTTGCTCTAGGGGAAACCGCATCATTGAACCTGCCAGAGGACCGAATGTCATGACCGCATTTTCCGCCGCCGATCCCGTCGTCATCCTGTCCTATGCGCGCACCCCGATGGGCAGCTTTCAAGGCAGCCTGTCCGGCGCGAGCGCGACCGATCTGGGCGCCACGGCAGTCAAGGCAGCGGTCGAGCGCGCCGGGGTATCGGGCGGTGATGTCGAGCGAATCTACATGGGCTGCGTTCTGCCTGCAGGCCTCGGCCAGGCCCCCGCGCGCCAGGCTGCGCTCAAGGCGGGCCTGCCGACATCGGTCGAGGCCACCACGGTCAACAAGATGTGCGGCAGCGGCATGCAGGCCACGATCATGGGCGCCGAGGCGCTGGCATCGGGTTCGGTCGACCTGCTGGTGGCCGGCGGCATGGAAAGCATGACCAACGCTCCGTACCTGCTGACCAAGCATCGTGGCGGTGCGCGCATCGGCCATGACCGGGTGATGGACCACATGTTCCTCGATGGCCTCGAAGATGCCTATGAGCCGGGCCGCGCGATGGGCAGCTTTGCCGAGGAAACCGCAGGCGAATATCAGTTCACCCGGGAGGCGCAGGACGACTATGCGGTGACCTCGCTGACCCGGGCGCAGCATGCACAAACCTCGGGTGCGTTCGACCGTGAAATCGTCGCGGTGGAAATCACGGGCCGCAAGGGCACCGAGACGGTCGACAAGGACGAACAGCCTCTCAAGGGCGACGCCAGCAAGATCCCGACGCTCAAGCCCGCCTTCGCCAAGGATGGCACGATCACCGCCGCCAACGCCTCGTCAATCTCCGATGGTGCAGCAGCCCTCGTGCTGACGCGGCAGAGCGTGGCCGATCGCCTCGGTCTCAAGCCGGTCGCGCGGATCGTCAGCCACGCGGCGCACGCGCATGCCCCCGCCAAATTCACCACCGCACCGGTCGATGCGAGCCGCAAGGCGATGGAAAAGGCCGGCTGGAGCGTCGATGACGTCGATCTGTTCGAGGTCAACGAGGCATTTGCCTGCGTCTCGATGATTGCGATGCGCGACCTCGGCATCCCCCACGACAAGGTCAATGTCCATGGCGGTGCGACCGCGCTGGGCCACCCGATCGGCGCCAGCGGTGCACGGATCATCGCGACTCTCATCTCGGCGCTGCAGACGCGCGGCGGCACGCGCGGCGTTGCGTCGCTGTGCATCGGTGGCGGCGAGGCGACCGCGGTGGCGCTTGAGCTGATCTGAGGCGACGGCGGCTCTGCCACCGGGAGAACAATTTGAACGTCACCCCCCGCAAAGGCGGGGGTGACGCTACTTCGCCAAGGTCAGAGAAAGCGGGATCCCCGCGTGCGCGGGAATGACGAAGATCAGTCCTTCGGCGCGTAGGTCTGGTCGGCGCTTGGGAAGCTGCGCGCGGTGACTTCGGCGGAATAGCGCTTCACCGCGGTTTCGATCACGCCTGCAAGGTTCTCGTACTTCTTCACGAAGCGCGCGGTCCGTTCGAACAGGCCCAGCATGTCTTCGGTGACCAGCACCTGGCCATCGCATTGTGCAGACGCGCCGATACCGATGACGATCGCGGCCACAGCCTCTGTCACCGCGATGGCGATCGGTTCGACCACGCCTTCGACGACGATGGCAAAGGCGCCCGCCTTGTCGAGAGCGACTGCATCACTGACGATCTTGTCGGCCTCAGCACCCGAGCGCCCGCGCGCAGCATAGCTGCCCAGGATGTTGATCGCCTGTGGGGTCAGCCCGACATGGCCGACCACGGGGATGCCGCGCTCGGTGAGGAAACGCACGGTCGGCGCCATCGCCGCGCCACCCTCAAGCTTGACCGCCGCCGCGCCGGTTTCCTTGAGCAATCGTGCGGCGCTGGCAAAAGCCTGTTCGGGCGAGGCTTCATAGCTGCCGAACGGCATGTCGATGACGACGATGCTGTGATAGCTGCCACGCACCACCGCAGCGCCATGCGCGGCCATCATCTCGAGCGTGACGGGCACCGTGCTAGGCAGGCCATATATCACCTGGCCCAGCGAATCGCCGACCAGCAGCATGTCGCAATGCGGATCGAGCAACTGCGCCATGCGCGCGGTATAGGCGGTGAGCATCACCACCGGCATATCGGTGACTCCATCGACCTTGCGCCGCTGGATCGCGGGCACGGTCAGGCGTTTCATGGGCGCGGGCGTCGGATTGGCGCGGCTGGTCGATGTATCGAGCGTGTAGGTCGTGGACATGGCGGCAGGTGTAGCGGGGCATCCTGCGCTCTGCAAACACAACGGCGCATCTCGGGACGCCACGCTTGCCTAATGCCGCGCAGCACGCGACAAGGGTCCTCTCTTTTCCTTCCACAACGGATATGATTCAGGATGCTGCGAATCCTTGTTTTTGTGCTGGCCGCCATTGCCGCAACCGGCACGACGCTCAGCCTGCTGACCAGCTATCGCTGGTACATCCGCATGTGGGACTTTCCGCGTGTGGCGCTGATGGTGTTTGCCGCGATCGCTCTGGTCGCGGCGGTCCCGGTGCTGACCGGATGGGTCCGCGCCGTGCTGGTTGTGGCTATGCTGCTGGTGATCGGCTGGCAGGGCTTTCGCATCTATCCATACACCCCGTTGGCCAAGACCGAGGTCGCACAGGCGGTGATCAACCGCGAAAACTGCATCTCCGCGTTCTCGTTCAACGTGCTGCAGACCAACCGCGATTATGCGCGCACGATCCAGCTGATCGACCGCGAAGACCCCGACATCGTGCTGCTGCTGGAAACCGACAAGCTGTGGGAAGATGCCCTCAAGCCCGTCATCGACCGCTATCCCCACCGCTCGTCCGCGCCGCTCGACAATCTCTACGGGCTGATCCTGCTGTCGCGGCTGCCGGTGGAGGATGCCGAGATCACCTGGCTGATCGACAAGGAAACCCCATCGGTGTTCGCGACCATGAAGACCAAGGCGGGTGCGCAGTTCCGCTATATCGGCCTGCATCCGCGTCCGCCCCAGCCGGGCGAGGACACCGAAAAGCGCGATGGCGAGATCGCGATCGCCGCGCGCCACGCCAAGGAAACGAAGCTGCCCGTGCTGGCAATGGGCGATTTCAACGATGTCGCCTGGTCGCGCACCTCGCAGATGTTCAAGCGGATCGGCGGATATCTTGATCCGCGCATCGGCCGCGGGCTGTACGCGACCTTCCCGGCCAATCTGCCCGGGCTGCGCTGGCCGCTCGACCACCTGTTCATGTCGCCCGATTTCACCTTGGTGGACATGAAGGTGCTGGAAAATGTCGGGTCGGATCACCTGCCGGTGATCGCCAAGGTCTGCCTGGCACCGCGTGCCGCCAAGGTGCTCAACGAGGAGCCTGAAACCCCCGACGCCGCCGATCACAAGGACATGCGCGAGGCGATCCGGGACGGCAAGCAGGCCGCGCGGGAGGAAGGGACCGCCTCGGGCGGATCGCCACCTCCGCCCTGATCGCGCGTCTCATCACCGGGCGGCGGCTACGCCTTCTGCGACATTGTCGGTGAAATAGCCGTCGATCCCCGTGGCGAGAAAGGCGCGGATTTCGGCGGTGACATTGCCGGCCGCGGCAGGGTCGATGCTGATGCGCAGATCTTGCGGCAGGAAATAATTCTCGCGGCGGAACGTCCAGACATGGACCTTCAGGCCCGCCGCGTGCGCATCGCGAACCAGTGCCGTCGGCTCGGCCAGATCGCCGCTGGCATCGCGCGGGATGACCATCGCCTTTTCAACGCCGATCGCATTGGCGTATCGCGCGATATCGGCAAGGCCCTGCTGCGTGCTCATTTCGGCATAGGTCATGCCGGGCAGATCGGGTGGGCCGAAGGCGCCCGCCATCAGCTGCACCAGCGGCAGCTTGGTCATGCCGCGCAGGCGTTTGAGGTTCTCGACCTCGAAGCTCTGGATGAAGACGGGGTCGTCCGCGCCGTCATAGCCGGCATCGCCCAGCGTCGCGACCAGCTTCTCCTCGATCGGGAGCCCGATCGAGCGGAAATAGCTGGGGTGCTTGGTTTCGGGATACAGCCCGATAGTCCGCCCCGTCTCGCTCTGCCGCTTGCGCACCAGCGCGATGATTTCAGCGAGCGTCGGCACTTCGTAGCGCCCATCGAACGCGGTGTTCGCCTTGCGCAGCTGCGGGAGACGCTCCTTCGCGCGCAGTGTCTTCAGTTCGGCGAGCGTGAAATCCTCGGTGAACCAGCCCGTGAGCGTCTGGCCGTCGATCAGCTTGCTGGTCTTGCGGCTGGCAAACTCAGGTCGCGCAGCGACGTCGGTAGTCTCGGAAATCTCGTTCTCGTGCCGCGCCACCAGCACGCCATCGCGGGTGCTGACAAGGTCGGGCTCGATAAAGTCCGCGCCCTGATCGATCGCCAGAGCATAGGCCTCGAGCGTATGCTCGGGCCGCTCCCCGCTCGCCCCGCGATGCGCGATGACGAGGGGGTTGGCGCTGCTCGCGAGCATCATGAAGGCGCTCAGGATCACGCGGTGACCTCGACGCCCTTCCAGAAGGCGAGCCGGTCGGTGATCTCCTTGGCCGCATCCTTGGGCTCAGGGTAATACCATACCGCGTCGGCATTGGTCTTGCCGTCGACCTCGAGTGAATAATACGAGGCGGTGCCCTTCCAGCCGCACACGCTGGTGGTGGCGCTGGGTTTGAGCAGATCGGCGCGAACGCTGTCGCGCGGGAAATAATGGTTGCGCTCGACAACGACCGTATCGTCGCTCTCGGCAATGACGGTACCGTTCCAGATGGCCTTGGGCATGACTGCATTCTCCTGTCAGTGATCCCTCGTAGATGGGGACGGAGACAGCGATATGACAGCGGCGCAGCTCAAATCGTCAGCCGAAATCTTCAGGCCAAATTTCAGCCGAGTGCGCTCGCATAGACGTCCGGCTTGAAGCCGACCAGCACGCCGCCGGGATACTCTAGCACCGGCCGCTTGATCAGCGAAGGCTGCTCGACCATCAGCGCGATCGCCTTGTCACGGGTGATGTCCGCCTTGTCCGCGTCGGGGAGCTTGCGGAAGGTCGTGCCTGCCTTGTTGAGCAGCACCTCCCATCCGACAGCATCCGCCCAGGCGTTCAGCTTGCCGGAGGTTATCCCGACCTTCTTGTAGTCGTGGAAATCATAGGCCAGTCCCTGCGCCTCGAGCCAGACGCGCGCCTTCTTCATCGTGTCGCAATTGGGGATGCCGTGCAGAGTGATTTGAGTCATCGATGTCCTTGTGCATTCTTGCCGTGCCCAGCGGGCATTGGCCTTTTTCGGAGGGCATTGAGATGCCATCTTTTCCCACCGCCGTCAAAATAGGCGTTGTTCAGCAAACGACCCCCCAACCGACTTCCCACTGTCAGTCTCAGCCTTTGAACTTTTGACCGTACGCTCGGTTGCGAATTCCCCTCGTGTATGCGAGCGTTACCTATGGCAATTTTTAGTAACCTCGATGAAAACGTCGTTGTCACCAGAGGCCATCTCCTGATGTGGCGGGCGCTCGCTACGATCTTCGCAGGCAATTCGCTGATTTTTGCGGGAATGCAGTTTGATGGCTGGCTCGAGCTTGTGACAGTTGTTTCCGGCGGTCTTTTCAACGTAATCGGTCTGGTCGTGCTTCTTGCAACTTTCCGTCACGCTTCAATAAAATCCAAGCGGCGAGCCTGAAGTTCTTCGAAAACGCCCTGCGAAGCATCTCTGAAAAAAGCCGCCATTTGGCAAACGACCCCTTTTCGGGGATTGCCGGACGGGTTAAAAAGAAGGGGCAGTCACCTGTAATAGGAGAATGGTTTCCCATGACGCGAACTCGGACCATGGCCCTGGCAATTGCCCTTTTGTGCGGCACCCTGATGATCCTGGCGGCCATCTGGCTTCATGCCGGGTTGTTGAACGGGGCAGAATTGTTGGCTGACGCCGTCAAGACCAGCTGGTCTGGAGAACAGATTGCAGCGTTCATGCAATATGCCGCGCCGCTTTCGCTGATAATGGTCGGGCTCGGTCTCGCCATGATGTTCTGGTCAACGGAAGGCGCCAAGAAGCAATGAGGGCTCCATCAGACTGTTTTGCAATGAAGCCAACCTGCCGTTGCGAATTCGACCAATAAACAGCAGTTACTCGGAGGCGATGCACCTCCAGGCCGGGGCGGGCGACTTTCGTTCCGGTATTGCTGCAACCTGAAATTCATTTGCCGATCCGAAAGCGGAAAACAGGCAAGCCATTTCGAGCTATGCTACGTGTTGATTGCTGGTTCGGCACAGGCCGGGTCTTGGGTCGTTGGTGGTTATCTGGGAGTTCGTTTATGCAGGGGCGTGCATCAATCCTCACGGTCGCGCTTGCGCTGTGCGCCGGGCAAGCGGCAGCACAGCCCTCAAACACGCCGTCCGCGGATCTGAGTGTCCGAATGGGCGAGACGGTCGCGATGTTCATCAACGATCAACCCGTGCGCTTTCGCCTGGCACCGGATGCCGTCTCGGTGCCGACCGTGAATGCCGATGTGGCAGAGAAGGTCGGGCTGAAGCCCAGCATGATCGGGTATGTGTATTTGATCGGACCGGTGAAGATCGCCCTGCGAACCGACAATGTGAAGTATCGTGCAGAAACCACGTCCTTCAAGAGCCGCACGGCTTTCAGCGACCGGCAAGTGGCGGACGGCGCCGATGGCGTTGCCGGCCCTGCAACATTCCCGTTCCGGCGCACCATATTTGTCTTGCGGGACCCGCAGGCGGGCGATCAGGCGATGACCTTGGCCCTCGACAGAGATGTGGGGCTCAGCCAGACGGGCATGAAGATCGACGTTGGCGGAAAGCCGGTGTACGTCGCGTTCAGCCTGGCTCGGGCAGAAAGTGTGGTGACTGCAACCGGCGGGCGATGGATCGCCGATGTGCATGGCGGGCGGTTCAACGGGGATGCCCGCGAGGCACCGATCCTGTATGAAATACCGCGTCCCATCCGCCGCCTAGAGCTCGATCGTCCCTTGATGCTGGGCGATCTGGAGATACGCAATCTTGCCGTCCGCGTGTCGGACATGGGCAACTCCCAAGGCATCCCCGATGGCGCTGCCCCCGACCAGGATCTCGACGAGATTGTGGTCACGGGCGACAGCAAGCGCAAGGTCCCGACCCAGCGGCTCTACATCGGCCTGGATACGATCGGCCACTGCGCGTCGCTCACCTATGACTTCAAGGCTGGCACAGTCACCTTGATGTGCCCCAAGCAGCCCTCTGCTGGAGCCACAGACTGAAGCGCGGGGATCTCGGGAAAAAACCTTCGTTCGGCAAACGACTCTTTTGTGGTCATTCCTCCTCGAGACGGTGGATGTGACCAGGTCACCATCATGTGTGATCCGAGCAAGCGTCGCCAAACCTGGATGCGACCACGGCAAGGTGCTTACGGATCGTCGCGCTGGTCCGATCCCATCATGAACCTGACCCGCTCGGTGCATCCGACATAGCCCCGGTTCGTCGCTGCCTTGCCGCCGCGAACGACGATGGCCGCCTGTGCGCCGAAGTCTTCGCTTGGCTCGCTCGCGACGACCTGGATGTTCGAGACTTCGCCCCATGGCGCGACGTCATAGGTGACGACGGCCCACCCCTCGATGGCGCGGCGGCGATAGGGCTCCGGGAAGCGCAGCGCAGGCTGCACGGCCCAGTCGTGGCGGGCAGGGCAGGTCGCGCCGGCGGGGCGGAACTGCTGCTCGTCGGGTAATGCCGGGGCCGGAAGCGGGGCCGGGCTGAGCCAATAGGGGAACCGGCAGCCCTGGCGTCCGCCCTTGTAATAGCGCGTTTTTGCCACGGCATCCCTGCTCGCGGCGTCAAGCGCAGCATTTCGGCTTCCTGCGACGGTTGCGATGTTGGAGGTCGCTCCGTTTTCCTCGATGTCATAGCCGACCATCGACCACTCGCGCACGCCGGGGGTTGCCGCAATCGCCTTGAAATCGGGAAAGGCACGGGTTTCGATCCCCAGCGCGCGCTCGTCGCGGCAGTTGCTGTCGCCGTGGATGCGCTCCCAGCCCGGCCTGGGCAGGGGACCGGATATCGCGTTCACCGAATAGGCGATGAGATCGGCAACCGGCGCCGCGTTCAGGCTCGTCGGCTCGGGCGCATAGCTGATCGTGCAGTCGGAGCGCGGCTGGCCGGCAGCAAAGCGGCTCGCGGCGAGCGAGGGCGCGATGTCCTCCGAGCCATTGGCCCGTGCGTTCTTCGGGACCCGGCGTATCCCCATCGTCCGACCGCTCGAATCGATGGCGAACGTGTAGGTCACTGCGTTGCCGGCAACTTGGCTGACCCATGACAGGGTGGCCAGCGGGCGCTCGAGGGACCTCGGTCTGACGACAGCCCCGGCGCAGCGGACCTCCCCCGGAACCCAGGCAAGCAGCGTCCGCTCGGTGTTCGGGGGGGCAGGTGGCCCGGGCGGAATGGTGATCGTTGCAGGTGCCACAAGGGCAAGGAGAAGAGCTTTCATCACACCATCATGCCCCTAAATCATTACGGCCATAAGGCTGACAACGTTCTTCGCCGATTTTGTTCCCACTCAGCGCCTGCGCATGAAGTCCCGGATATCGCGCGACAATTTGGTGAGGTCCGTCTCGTTGACATACATCATGTGGCCGGCGTCGTAGCTGGTGTACTCGATGCGGTCGGTGGGGATGCCGGTGCGGGTCAGCGAATATTCGGCGCCGAAGAACGGGGTGGCGAAATCGTACCAGCCCTGCGCCACCAGCACGCGAAGCCCGCTGTTCTCGCGCAGCGCGCGGCCGATATAGGGCGCGACGTTCTTGTAATAGCGCGCTTCGCCGCCATTGCCGGGCAGGTCCCAGTCCCAGTCGCGGATGCCGCCAATGGTGACATACTGCCGCTCCGGGCTGAACTTCAGCTCCTGCCGGACATAGGCGTTGAAGGCCGCGGTATAGCTGCCGTCGATGCCATAGAAGCTGGGATCGTTGTCTGGGCTTTCGCCGGCATTGTCGAAGTCCTTGCCGGTGTAGCGCGCATCGAGCCGCCCGACGACCAGACCGCGATCGCGCAGGAGCTCCTTGTAGAACCGGCTGGGGGTGACGCGCAGGTCGGCGCTCTCGAGATACTGCTCGGTCAGCCCGGTGTAGCGCGAAAGCTTCGCACGAATGGCAGCGCGTTCCTCGCCCACCAGCGCGGTGCCCTTCATCAAAGCGGGGAGATATTCGTTGGTCGCAAACACCTTGGCTTCGGCAGCGAGTGCTGCGGGACCGGCACCCGATGCCGCCGGCGTTGTCTTTCCGTGGTAGAGCGCGGTCACCGCCATGCTGGGGACCATCAGCACATAGGGCATTTCATTGCCCGGGACCTCGGCCTGCGCGCCGAAATCGAGGATGGTCGAGATCAGCAGCAGTCCGTTGAACGCGACGTCGTTGTACGTGCCTTCGAGCTCGTTCACCACCGCAGCGGTGCGGGTGGTGCCATAGCTCTCCCCGCCCAGATATTTGGGAGCGTTCCAGCGGTTGTTCTCCGACAGCCAGGTGCGGATGAACTGCGCGATAGACTTGGCGTCCTTGGTGACGCCCCAGAATTCCTTGGGATCGGTATCGCCTAGCGCGGTGGAAAACGCCGTGCCGACCGGATCGATGAACACGATGTCGGTCACGTCGAGCAGGCTGTCTGGGTTTTCGACGATGCGATAGGGCGGGGCACCATCGTCGCGGCCGTCATTGGGGATGGCGACGCGCTTGGGGCCGAACGCGCCCATGTGCAGCCACAGCGATCCCGACCCCGGGCCGCCGTTGAACAGGAACGTCACCGGGCGATTGGCGTCGGCACCATCCTTAACATAGCTGACCGAAAAGATGCGTGCCCGCGGGTTGCCCTTGTCGTCCTTGAGGAAGGTGTCGCTGGCTGTGGCGGTGTAGGCGATCCGCTGGCCGCCGAAGGTGCCCGAGTGACGGGTCACCGATACCATCGGCTCGGCCCGAACGGGCGCTGCCTTTTCGCTGTCCTTGCTGCCGCCCTTGGCCGCATCCTGTGCCAGCAGCGGCGCCGATGCCAGGCAAAGCGCGATCGCCGCAGAACCAATCCAGCTGCGCATCATGTCATCCTTTTCGTGCAGAAAATCCGTATACAATCTGCAACTTGGCACGGCAGGCCGCTGCTTGGCAAGACACCAGCGGCTGAGCGATGACAATCAGGCGGGCTGCAGCGGACGCTGGCCCACTTCGGTGAATCGGCGCGGGCCAAGGTCAAGCCGCAACGGGCCGACGCGCGGGCCAGGGGGCGAGCTTTCCTCGCCGATCACGAACGACTGGGTCACCGCGTAGCGCGTGCCATCCGGGCCGGTATAGCCGATCCAGATGTGTACGACGGGGACGAACAGCAGCCGACCCTGCATCTCGATCGGCTCGATCTGCTCGAGTGGCAGACGGATCTGCCCCTCGCAACGGCGGGTGGCATCGGCCGCGATATCTTCGAGCGTCTGCAGCTTCGGCAGCAGGACATCCCCGCGCAGCGGGTCGATTGTCGGCGGCATGCCGCGCCGCGCCTGCACCACCGCGCCGTGCAGCGCGACCTCGCTGACGGTGATGTCGGACATGTTGGTGATGCCCAGGTGATACCGGGCGATGGCGTTGACCAGCGTCACGTCGACACCCAGCGTGGTGAAATCGAGCAGCAGCCTCGGCGGCTGGGCTACCGACGCGGCAACGCTTGACGTCTCGGGGGCAGGTTCCGGCGGGGCTTGCGGCGCAGGCGCGGGTGGCTTGGAAGGTTCGGCTGCGACAGGTCGTTCAGGTGCCGGGGCAGGCGCGGGTGCCGGGCTGGCTCCGAAAGCAAAGCCGCCGCCTTGCAGCGTGCCGAACGGCGCCGATGCCGGGCGCGGTGCAGGCTGCGGCGCCGGCTGGCCAGAGGGCTGTCCGGAAGGTTGAGTAGCGGGCCGGGCAAAAGGTTGTGCAGCGGGCTGCGCAGTCGGCTGCGGCACCGGCGGAGGGGTACGCAGAGGCGGAGTCGGGACCGTCGCGGTCGGCACAGCCGGAGCTGCAGGAGCCGCTACCTCGGCGCGAGCAGACGACCGCTGGCGCAGCGCCATTGCGATCAGGCTGACCAGCGCGATCAGCCCTGCGCCCAGCCACCACCAGATCGATCCGTCGGCGGGTTCGTTATCCGCATCCAGCTCGGGCACTGCACCAGGTTGCGTGTCATCGGGAATTGCCGGAGCCGGTAGTGGCAGCGCTGCAGGCGCATCCACTGGAATGTCGGTCGCAGTGTCCTGGGATTGCTGACCCAGGGCTTGCGGCGCTGCAGGTTCGGCCTGCGCAGGGGCAGGGGAGGTCTGGCGTGGTTCGCGCTGGGTCCGCGGTGTCTCCGCCCGGGGATTGGCGGCGTCGCGCTGGCGCAGCTGCGGGGTAGGCACCGGGACCGGCGCGATGCTGGGCAGCGATGGGCTGGGGGACGTTTGCGCTGGCTCGTCGGTACGGCGCGGCGGCGGCGATTCCGCATCGACCGGGCCCTG
>Ga0307994_1000926_pt1 | contig 18769 bp, 27 predicted proteins | sample EllFjometagen261_FD_203171 | JGI IMG/M metagenome (GOLD analysis project Ga0307994, IMG submission 203171) | Marine microbial communities from Ellis Fjord, Antarctic Ocean - #261 | ecosystem: Environmental > Aquatic > Marine > Unclassified | place: Southern Ocean | collected 2014-11-02 | reverse complement strand
CTTCGCCAATACTTGATGTGATTTCTGTACGTGGGAGCACCATACCTTATTTTTGATAAAACATTATCGGTTCTTTTTGGCTTTTTTATGTCTATATTTTGAATTGCTGGATGTGTGAGTGCTAAGTACATCATGTGTGCTGTTTGGTTGTCGCTTTGTTTATGTGCGTTGTCCATGACATCTAAGAAAAATCGAAAGTTTTTTTCGACGTCTCTTTTTTTGGCTTTTTTATTGTCTCTAGTGACGATCAATCGTATGGTATGCATGACGCCTGCGTCTAATCTGTCTTGCATATTTTCTGCAAAAAAATCCGCGCATAACCCCTGTGTGGATTCACGGCATTTGTGGACAACATCGGAGAGGCGAACGTCGTAATCGGAATGAAATAAATGACAAAATAATCTTTTTGTCCAATGTATAGGTGGAGGTGTGGTCATTCCGTTTAAAAATAGATTTAATCCGTCGTCCGACAGAGTGCGCTTTCGCATTTAATATTTAAAAATGGATATTTAAATAGGCTATTCTAAAATTACAACATGGAAGTTGACACTGCACTATTATTGTAACTTGTTGTGTGTTATATTGTTAGGGTTAACATCCCTGCATTGGCATACATCATTTTTCGTACTTTTATATTGGGATGTGCGCCATGTTTCTTCGTGCTTTGGTGATAGTCTTGGACAGACACAGACCAAAGTCAATCATCCACGGCCGCCGGGTCGAATCCAGCATTGCGTGTATTCATGACGATATATCGTTCAGCATTGTAGACGCCGCCGTTGGTGCTTCGCCAACGGTGGCGTCTTTCTATTTCTGTTGCAATTCGGCTTCTTTGTGAATGCGATTCACCGACTTTTTAGGTTTAAATGTCTTGACGGCCACGGCAGAGCGCACAGGTGCGGAAACGTCGAGTCTAAGGACTTTGCCCGAAAAGCGCGCCGCAAAAGTTTCCAGATCTCTCCAAATATTCCCCACTTTAAAAATAAATTTGATTTAATTTGCTGTTCTGTTTGTGTTTGGTTTTGGTTTCTCTATTATTTCCACCAGCTATAAAATTTAATTCTACTCGTTTTGCTTTATCTGTCACTTGTAACATGCGCATTTGTATCAACGTTTTTCTTTGAATAACCAATTGTTCACGGAACGCTTGGTACACGTATAGTTCATAACTAACGTCCGTATAATCCCAATCTGTCTCCTCAGACGACCTGGATCGATTTTGCCACTGTTGTGGAGCGTAAATACGGTCGTATTGTTGTGTAAAATCGTCAAACAACTGTTGCCATGTATCAAATTCGTTGTGCAATTCAATTTGTATTCTTTCAAAATCATTGGCAGTTTCTCTCATGGGTTCTTTTAACGATTCTTTGTCCATACCACAGCATTCTAACATTTTTTTGGGCCATAATACATATTTGCGATATTTGGTAACAAATAGACCTAATATAATGGTGTATGTGATAATGACAAACAGGGTCATGGTGAATGCAATTCCCGTGTATTCGGGTTCGACTTCTGATACTTTTTTTGATTGTACGTTTGAAAATCTGTCACTTGAGTCTTTGTAATATCTGTCGTCCTCACCTAAAATATACATAGATTTACCGAGACCAATGTATATCATACTTAACAGAGACGTTGAAAAAAACATGAACGACATGAAAAATGTAAGGATGGATGCCGAGTATGATTTAGACAAACCTTTTAATGAGTCCAGCGCAAAAATGCGTGTGCCTGTGACTCTGTGTGGGAAAAGTCCTGCTGTAAATTTCGATTCTTCTGCGTATATGTGAATGGATAAGAAAAACGATTCGATGACGGATACGATCGAGAAGCAGACCGTTAATACGCATGATATGACGTACATGTTTACTTTCCATGATGGTTGATCTTCTGTGTTTCCGAGGAGTGCGCCAAATACGGCGGTGGCTACGCCTAACATGAGTGTGGATACGATCGAAATTTGGTTAAGCAGGGATGTATAATCGGATAGAATGCTGGTGATGCGCGATTCTAAGTGAATGAGAATTTCTTGCAATTTTTCCAAGTGCATTGTTTGATTGCCAATGGTTTTGAATGCTCCGGTAATTTCTCTTGTAAATTCTTCCCGTCCTAACATTAATTCTGTCGCTGCGGCATCATTTTTTGTGGCTGCAGCGTCTCTTTCATCGGCTTTTTGAGCCATTTCGTCATATCTGTTTGACTTTTTTTCTACTCTCCGTGTATTTTCGTTGTATAACAAACTGGCCGCTGTCAATACAACACCGATGACTGTGATAGGATCTGACATTTGTTTGTTACAAGTCATTTAAATACATTCGTATATTGTTTTGTGCGTCCGAACAAATCTTTCAATCGTTGGTTTAGGTGTCGTTTCAGATCGTATCCACGCTCGGTTTTCAATAAAATAGGGTGGCAACATGATGGAACATGGGAGTCTTTAAACATATGCTTTGGTGGCGTAATGTGTATAAATCTCTAAAGAACATAATAAGTGAAACTTGATACAACCCAACTGGGTAAGTTCAAATGGAGGTAGTTGAGTGCATGTCTTCAAAAAAAATACGTAAGATTTGCCGAATTCACAGAAATGAATTAAGTAGGTTGGAAAAAATATTGGAGCAAAGACACCTAGAGAAACAGTCGAACTGCACACACGTATGGACAAAAGATATGTCTGCTAGAAGTGGGAGAAGTCATTATGATTGTGCTAACTGTGGATTATATAAATAATTTATAATTTTTTTTCTCTTCTTTAATGCTAGTTTCTACGCATTTTTTTATACAATCGTCGTACTTTAACCTGTATATGACTACGAATGGTATTTGATGTGCAAAAACTTTATATTTATCACATTTTTTGTCGCATTCGAAAAGTCCTAAGAGTCCTTTTGATGGTTTCATGTTTCTTGTTGAAGTCGTTTTAAATAGGAATAATATTCTTGTTTTGTTGTGGATTCTATTCTTTGTGTTTTCAAAACAAGTGGTATCCTTTTCGGTAACCATGACCCATACCATCCGCGAAAAAATGGGAAAATAAGCGGAACATTCAATTTCCATGACAAATATACACGTTTGTCGTGGAAAGGCGCTTTCCACATATGGTACGTTTGACACTCTCCTTTGACGAATACGCTTTGGATCGGAACTTGTGCTTCTTGTGCCAAACGTATGAATCCTGAACGTTCAAATGTCTTGTAATCATCTCCTACTTCTGTCATGACTAATTCTGGTACACCACCAGGGACAACGATGAGAGAATGTCCTTTTTGTAATGCCAATAGCATGATGTCGTATCGCGCTGGTATACAACCAAGTGCTCGAACACACCAACCCAATACGGGAACAAAAAATAATATCGGGGCAACACAAAACACCGTTTGTGATTCGGGAACGAAGTGAATTCCTGCCAATGCGCCACAACATAGTACACCATGTGGATGTACTGCGATGACAGACGTTTCGGAAATGCTAATGGTATTACATGGGAACCACTCATACCATGGACAATAACTCATCCACCGCCGCAAGATATTGTTTGGAATGATCTGGCCGTGAAACCACCATTGCAGTGTCAATGAAATGATGATAGAAATTGCTAGGGTTATTAAGGCCAGTGGAAGGCTGAATATAGCTCCCAGGATGAGTAGTGGTAACATCCATATCCAACAAAAGGTCAGTACAACAAAACAAAAAATATGAACGAATTTCATTAATAAGACTATACACATATAAATACTATGTATGCAGTTTAAGGGGACAGCATGTTCTCACGACTGTGTGCACAATAGTGTATACACAATAACCTGCAAATAAATAATAAGTCAACATTTTTTTTCTTTTGTAGGTATACTGTACCAGATCTATGAATAATTTATTGGATTACTACTATTGGATGACTACTTTGTAATGTATGCATCTTTCTCCATAAGCGGACCCGTTGCTGATGATTCTTTCTGACACTTGTGCGAGTCCGAAAGCTCCTGGGTGTTTTCTGTGCCATGCACGTCGTTCCCATTTGTCAGGGCATTTCTGTTTTGTTTTTTTCAATTGGATCATTTTTTCAGAAAGAGTGAGATTTTCTTGATCAATTATGGTGCCCGTAGAACGTTGTATGTGCATACCGTGATCGTTGATACGATCACGAAGTTCGTCGTCTTCGCCTCCCCAACCCCAAAAATCGTTTGGATAACCATTTATTTTCATAAAATCACCAACCCTAATCATCAGGATACCACCAAGATACGTATTAGTGTCGTACCGTTTCCAAGCGCGACCAACGTGTCTGACTGTGTTTTCAGACAGTGGTCTAGTATATTCATGAACAATGTCTGGATGTGGTAATAAATCGACGTCATGGAAACAAATGACGTCGTTATCCGTCAATCCAGCGATTTTAACACCTATGTTTAAGAGCGCTCCCCTGTTGAAAGGTTGGTCGTCGTATTGTTCAATAATGTAGATATATGCAGAAGGAAGTTGAAGTGATAATCCGTATATTAAATTTACAAGCTGTTGTTTGCGCTCAGGTTGTGTTGTTGCTCTGTATGGTACGATAATAACCAACATATATTTGGTAGAAAACAAAAACCTTTTATATTCCCATTTCACCATTTTCGGCATTCGAAACGATACCATACAAAATACTGCTTGAAACTACAATTGCACCTATTTTTGGAATAAGCATGATACGTTCCCCTTCTCTGTAAAATAATATCAGCACTAATAAACTCGTTAATATCTGTATTATGTTTCCGTAGAATGATGCTTTTCCATCTTGGTTTGCACGTACTAATTTAAAAATACCAGAGATAAATACAAGTACGACTGATATTACTTTTGCAGGATATTTGTACTCTGAAATATACATTCTTTTCCGATACCCGACCATTTTAAACTCCCAGAAATTTTTGTCCCATTTTTTGATACATTTCTGCGAACAACAAGAGTAACATGTTTTTTCAAATGGTTTTGAATCGTGAAGTTGGTGATTGTAATCTTTCAGATCTTTCAACATGGATATCCAAAATTTACCAACGACTTCTTTTTTTGTTGGGTCATAATTAAAATTCAGTTCGTTTTGCAAATAATTTAAAACTTTTCTTTTGGGACTTTGGTCAGGGTCTAAGTTTAGTGGAACCAATTCGTTGTCATCATTCATTTGTATAACAATTCTTGCATTTATACCGACATTTTATGCAAGTGCAAAAAGAACATATAAAGCATTTATTCCGATATAAAAATGTCAAATGCATGTTTTAGTTCACATAATCCTGTAGGCCACGCTTGTAAAACCACACCCCGTGGTCATTTCCAAATACCAACAGGTGGACCATTTATTGACGTCGGTGATTTTGCACGCGATTTCAAAGTGACGTACTTTAAGTATGGGGCAAAAGTAGCCTATCTCATTCGATACGACGGTACAACCGAAGAAGTTAGTTGGTCTTGTACATGTCCAGATTTTGAACATCGGGATCGCGTAAACACAAGAACATGTTGCAAACATATCCAGGCCTGTATTGATAAAGAAATGGGAACGACTCGTTCAGGAGGCAATTATCAATTATTTTTAGTTGAACATGTACAATAAAACGTATTTAACTCTGCAAAAAATAAATAAATAAATAAATAAATGGAAGCTGTGGCGACATATTTTGCTCTTTCGTTTTTTAAACCAATATTCAAAAGTATTGGTATTACTGGAAAAGATATGCACAAAAAAGATACACCAGAAGTACCAGAAGCAATGGGTCTAATTGCGGGTCTCGTTCTTTGCATGTTTATGACACGTGGTCCTATTTCTTATTGTATGTTGTCAGGTCTTTGGATCGGCGCATTGGACGACATCATTGATATAACATGGAGGACCAAACTTATTATGAGTGCATTCACATACATACCACTATATCAACAGAATACATCAATTCTGTTATTTGGAACTATACTAGAATTAGGAATTTTCTACCATGTGTATATTATATTGTGGTGCATATGGTGTGGAAATTCCATTAATATTTATGCAGGAATCAATGGCTTAGAAGCTGGTCAATGTTTAATCGTTGCATGTGGTTTGTTTTTTGTTGTCCCTGATATGTTTGGATATATTTGTGTCTGTTCAGTGCTGCTTTATTTCAATTGGTTTCCAGCTTCCATATTTGTAGGTGATTCTTGGTGTTATTTATCAGGTGCGTTTTTTGTAGCGGTTGCGCAACACGAGACCGAAACATTGGCCATCATGATGCTTCCGCAGATTGTAAACACTCTGCTTTCGTTACCAGAGTTAGTAGGCGAATGTCCACGACACAGAATGCCCAAATGCGACATTAAGAATGATGTCCTACTACCTTCTGGCAAAGGGACATTGTTGAATAATATTCTTCTTGTTTGTGGGCCGATGTCCGAAGTGAATTTGTGTTCAATTGCACTAGCCTTACAAGGTGTGTGTGTAGTAGCCGCATTATTATTCAAATCCTACTAAGTTAGAATAGAACTATATATTACTCCTTCTATTTCTATATATAGTTAGAATAGAACTATATATTACTCCTTCTATTTCTATATATGTATGCATTTGAAGAGACGCAATGGGTCACAACCACGCACGAAGAAGATTATAAAGGTAACACAGTTGCGTATTCCGTCGTATCTGACTGGAAGATTCCATTCTCATACGAATCTTGGGCTGCGAAACTAGGGTTTGCTACAGGTGGACCGACAACAATTTACGAACATTGTGCCAAGACATTGACTCGACCTGAATGTCAAACTTTGGTCGAAGAATCGGCAACCAGATTATATATCGAACCAGGGATGGTCGAACCCTTCGAGAAAATGGCGTCGTTTTACTTTTTGCGTTTATTGGCGGGTATAGACTACAAAATGGTGTGGCAAGAATGGGACAAGATTCGGATCCCAACCAGTCTACTCAAAGACGAAATTTTTTGCTTATGTGTTGTCGCACTACACCCTGTCTTATACGGCAAACTACACCCAATTGGACGTAATTATCGCCGCGTTTGTCTGGAAGCAATCGTCTTGTGGAATTTAAAGTCATTCTCGTTGATGCAATTTGCTCATCCAAATTCGATGCACATATTCCGTGGACGCACAATAGATATGAACACTGTAGGTACACATTTACAAGCGCATACGGAAGGGAATTATTGGGTGTTTAACGATTCGTCAGTGGTTCTCAAAGCTGTAGGAAAACCAGGAGCGCGTAAATGGTCCGAGTTGGAATTTTGTGGACCACAAGCTGTGCAATATATTACGAGCGAACGCACTAAACATGGTAGTTCGAATTTGGCGTTAGAACCATACATTCAAAAGAATAAATATATGTAATATTGTACCAAGTAATATATTTATTTTTTTGAATTTTTGGAGTATGAAAATACGAGTTTGTTTCTCGCCCTTTTGTTTGGATATGGCATCATCGTAGGACGTCACTTTTTACATAGCAAAGTACACCAATTACATCGTGAAGCATTATCGGTTGAGGCAAGTAAACGTTCATTATCAACGCTGGTAGGTTATAATGTTCTGAATTCGTTTTGCCGTAGCAAGTGCATGTTAGATGTCTAACAACGGGTATTATGTTGGGTTATGGGACCAAAAACCATTCCTAAAATTTTAAGAAATCAGGAAGCAACAAATAATATACGTGAAATTGTTCCACGCGAACAACTCGAAATATTTTGAACCTAAAACCTAAAGCATTGCTAAACCTACAAACAAATGTTATCGGACTTTGCTATTCCCCACGAAATTAAAAATACACACATTTTGCCAATCTTAACGTGGTTAGAAAAAAACATTTTATTGGAAGGAACACTCTTTGACAAATGGATTGCTGCTCCTGCAAAAAAATATTATATTGGAGCAAAACGATTAGAATAATTTCATTCTTCTTTCCATTTCTATTTTAAAAAATGCCAACGAGAAAAAAACGCAAGACCAAAAGTGAAGCATGGAAAAAAATGATTCAAAGCCACAAGCGTGGGCCAGGGTCCTAGGAATGTGGTCGTCAATTCCTAGATTTTTGAAATAAACCAGGCTACAAAATTTGTTGTGTCGCAGTCAATTCGAGCTCTCTTGGTCAGCTATACTTCCATCCTCTAAGAAGGTATGTCGTCCGAATACTGAATCAATCCATAGTCTCTTTTTTTGTGGTGACATAGTCGAATGTTAGTAAAATGTTAGTATAACTAGTTCGCTTCTTGCATTAAAATGGAGTATAATATGTATTCTACACACGTAAAAAGACTGGATGTAGACTACAAGATTAAAGTAGACTCTAATTGGGGTGCCAACTTTTTGTCACTTGTTAATTATAACAGCCCAAGTATGGATTCTATTGGTCTAGTATTTGGTCGCTTACTCGTTGATGAAAGCGGTGTTTTGTCCCGTGCCGAACATGGGTATTGGTGTTTGACAGAGGGAAAGGCCAATGACCAAGCGAAAAATATGGCAGAACAGTTGGCGTTGTCAGAAACACACGGACTGCCTATAATCACTAGATACGACCCTACAAATGAAAAAGAAAAGATTTATCTACGAGGTACAAACGGTGAAGATATTGCGTTTGAAGTAATTATGACATCGTTTGTAGCCGGAAGGTTCCTCAAAAAACAACTATCCCGTTTAATCAAAGAATAAAGAAAATACCCGTGTATCAACGCGAATCTATATTTGCCACGGGTAATCGTTTTGTTGCTTCGGAGTATGCCAAAACATGTGTTATATTAGCATTGAGACATGATAATAAAGTGGTGCTAGCACATATTGACGCGATGTGCACAAATGCTGTTAATGACATGACAAAAAGACTTCCAGAGTACGATGAAGTTCACGTTGCGTGTCCGAAAGTTCCTGCAACCGAGTACAATGTTTGGAAGAATATTCAAACAGATTTGAAACAAAACATCGAATGGGATGTGCGACACGGGTCTTGCCTTGCAATATGTCCTGAAAGTGGCGAAGTTGTCCGCGAATGGGGGAGTGGAGTAACTGAAGAAACAAGTGAAAAATGGAGTCGTCAAATGAAAATGATACTTACATTAGAAAAATGTACACCATTACGTTGGTTTTCATTCGATGGAAATACTTTAAAATGCGAATGGGAATTACCACGTTCGGTGTTCAATTTTGGTACATGATTATTTTAGGAAAATCTATGGCGTTTTGACGCGTGAAAGTCGATAATTTTCCAATCATTATTTTTGGATCCAATGAAACTTAAAATAATTATTTAAATTTTTGTAGAACATATATTCATTTCATATTAGCACTATAAAAAGGAGGTCAAATAAAAAAATGTCGTTAAGAAAGAAAGCTGAGCAAAAATCAAACGATGAAGAAGGAATGTCCTTCAACCAATTAATTGCTGGATTACAAAGACCAGATGTTAATGACGGTTCACATTTTAAAAAAATGCCAAGGTTTTATGTTTCTGACGCGTATACCTGTTTAGACCCTATAAAATTGGTGGTTGTACACCTTAAAAATACTTATATATACGAGGAAGAACATTTAAGAGATCAAGACATTCCTAGTATTGTGTGGAGCAATGACGACCACCCACAAAATGATAAAAGTCTTACGAAAATATGGGGATTGTATGGACATCGTCCCACCAAAGAACCACGCGAAGCAATCGAAAATTTCGTCCTCTCTTTAAACCTATAATACAAATAACACTATAAAACGGATGATAAATAATAAATGAATTCTACTACAACTGGTGTAAGTTTTGCCGAAGCTTTTCAAAACAATACTGGAGTTCAGGTGTATGTAGGGAATGTTGATGATGATTACCATGGTAATGTTGAAGTGAGAACATGTGAAGGTAGAGTGTTTGTTTTTAGTGGTTGGGGAGGTGTGACGTTATCTTGCCGTTCGATCGCTCAATATCCAGCCTTTTCATCGGGAGTTGAATATGAAACAATTTGTGATGAAAATGTGTTACACGTTTTTGATAGAATCGGGTGTCTATTGCAACAGGCACAACAGGCACAACAGGTAGTGGTTGGAACCCGCGAAGGAAGTAGACCGCGAAAAAGAGCAACAAAATAAAAACAAAATCATAAAGAAATATATTAACTATGCCAGTGGTATGATAGAGGATTTTGTAGTAAAATTTAAAGCTCGTCCTCATCATCCTCAGAATCATCCTCAGAATCATCCTCAGAATCTTCTGGACTCGATTCTTGATAGGCGTTTTGAATGATCGGATTTGCAACAGTTTCAATTTCTTTTTGTTTGTCTTCGTAATCTTCCTTTTCGGCTTCTTGGTTATCGTCGAGCCATTCAAGTGCTTCTTTCACCGCTTCTTCGATGGTGTCGCGTTCTTCGTCGGAGATATCCATCGGTTTATCTTCGTCGTCCAACATGTTTTTGATACGATAGCAGTAACTTTCAAGACCATTGCGCCCGTCGATACGCTGTTTGGTACGCTTATCTTCGTCTGCGAATTCTTCTGCTTCTTGAACCATGCGTTCAATCTCCTCTTCTGATAGACGCCCTTTCTCAGCGGTGATAGTAATTTTTTCAGATTTTCCAGATGCTTTGTCTTCGGCAGATACTTGTAAAATACCATTGGCATCAATTTCAAACGTGACTTCAATTTGCGGCGTACCTCTTGGGGCAGGTGGAATTCCAGTCAGTTCAAATTTGCCAAGCTGGTGGTTATCTTTGGTCATGGCGCGTTCTCCTTCAAAAACTTGGATCATGACGGCAGGTTGGTTATCTTGATAGGTCGAAAAGGTTTGTGATTTTTTCGTGGGAATCACCGAGTTACGTTGAATTAGCTTGGTCATCACACCGCCGACCGTTTCAATACCCAACGATAATGGTGCCACGTCCAACAGAAGGATGTCTTTGGTCGAGTCACCACCTTCCCCAGACAAAATACCACCTTGGACAGATGCTCCAAATGCAACAGCTTCGTCAGGATTGATTCCAGTATTCGCCTTTTTACCGTTAAAAAAATCCTTGATCAGTTGACGGACCTTAGGAATGCGCGTCGAACCACCAACCAGTACAATTTCATCGACTTCTGCTTTTTTAAGGCCTGCGTCAGCCAATACTTTGGTAACAGGACCCAGAGTCTTCTTAAATAAATCTTGATTCAATTCTTCGAAGCGTGCTCTTGTTAATATTTCTGAGAAATCAATACCGTCATGCAGTGCTTCGATTTCAGCGCGTGCCTGAGGCTGTGTCGACAAAGCTCGTTTAACACGTTCAGATTCACGACGTAATTTTTGCATTGCACGTTTGTTTTCTATTAAACTTACTTTATTTTTTTTCTTGAATATCTTCATGAAATATTTCATGATACGTTGGTCGAAATCTTCGCCACCCAAATGAGTATCTCCATTTGTGGCCAATACTTCAAAAACACCATTGTCAATCGTCAACAAAGAAACATCAAACGTACCACCACCCAAATCGAAGACCAAAATATTCTTTTCACTGCCTTTCTTATCCAATCCATATGCAATCGCCGCCGCAGTGGGTTCATTGATAATACGTTCGACGTTCAGACCTGAGATTGTTCCTGCATCTTTCGTTGCTTGACGTTGTGCATCGTTGAAATATGCAGGAACCGTGACAACTGCATTATTAATATCTTTGTCGAGATAACTTTCAGCAGTCGAACGCATTTTTTGAAGAATCATCGACGAGACTTCTTCAGGTGCAAATTGTTTTTTTTCCCCATTAACAGTCACTTGGACATACGGTTTTCCCTTTTTATCGACAAGTTCAAATGGAAACATTTTTTTATCGGACTGGACAGATTTGTCGTTAAAATTGCGACCAATAAGGCGTTTCACATCGAACACTGTGTTTTCCGGATTGATTGTGGCTTGGTTTTTTGCAGCATCACCAACGAGACGTTCATCGCTAGACCAGGCCACATACGATGGCGTAATACGATTCCCTTGGTCATTAGGAATGATTTCTACTTGACCGTTGCGAAAAACACCGACGCAAGAATAAGTAGTACCCAAGTCAATTCCGATTGTGGTTCCAACGGGTTCCTCATCGTCATCCTGGGCAAAAGCACAAATACTGAGTATAGTAAATAATGTAAAAGATTTCATCTAAATGATAGTGTTAACATTGTACGTTGTTATATATGCTTATTCACTACTTTTTATGATTTCTGTATTAAAGCAAGACATAATAAAATACAGAAAATTAAGGCGAGTATTCATTCACTCGCAAATATGATTTCAAATATGATTTCAAATTCTTCACATTAGGGAAATGAACCTATTTAAACACGAACATACATACAAATGAGTATTTTGCCTATTGTCAAGTGGTGCGCAAATAAAAATACGATGGCGCTGTTTACGCGCAGAAATCTGGTCAAACATTCAACTGTTTTCGAGTTAATCCGGGATTCCGCGAAAGAAAACGACTCACTTGTCCATGTCCATCCCAATGTAGGACATAGAAAAAATGTTATAGGCACAATCAGAAGTTTCATGCATATTTCCAAATCACCCTCTTGTAGACTTCATGGACAATATGTCATCGCACAAGTTGATATGTCGCCTGGCGATGAATTAACATATGATCCAAAACAAACTATATATTAAAGATAATATTGTAAATGTCAACACGTTTGCAAAAAGAATTGACATCCCTGGAAGAAAATCCCGACCCACGATTTTTCGTAGAAAATGTTAGAGTTAATGTAGAAAAAGTTCACAACGGAAAACGCAAACAAATATGGACATGTATATTACTAATTGAACCCATTACTTCTGCGTATCGCGATGCAGAAATAGTCGTTGAACTAGGGATGGATAGCGAATATCCTTTTCACGCGCCAGAAGTGACGTTTATCAACCATTTTTTTCATCCATTTGTCGATCAACGCCGTCTGTGTAGGCACATATTCCGTAATGGATGGAACCCACATTGTAATATCAGAGGATGTCTTGATAAAATATACACTATCTTTGTAAATGAAGGTAGAAATATCAAATGCATTTGTGAACGGAGGAACATAAGTACTATGCGCGATAATGACTATATGATGTTTGATAAAATAGTACAACGGTGTTTGGATCGACCCGCTGATTGGGACACACAAGTGGACACTCAAACACTTTTAAATCAAATTCAATTGAATTTAGTTGCTGATTTATTTGGTGGGAGTGGTGGTATCGAAACAATCGTTCAAAATTTCTTAGGATTGAATGAAAGCGATAATTATAAAACTGTTTATAAAATAGATGCCGTCACACAATCAGACGAACAAATTGTGCTCAAAACATCGGATAAAAAAACACACAAAATTAAGAAATGGTCTAATCTGAAATTGTTGGACGATGTGGATATTTCAGAAGAGATTCCACTACCTTTTGATTCAAATTCATTGGTTAACGTGTTGAATCAATGTCAAGAAGAGAAAGGAAGGAGGCTCCGTGTCTACAATGAGTTTACACAAGTTACTGAAACAAAAGTTGAATTATTACGTTTAATAAAAACGGCGGACCAACTTGGTGCAGAAAATATCGTCCTTTTAAATTGTTTAAAATTAAGCCAGGTCATTCGCAGCGAATCTCTTGCAATGATAGCGACTTAAAACTTTAATTGTGAATCGTCAATGAGTTGTTCAGATTGGCCAATAAGTTGTTCCGATGGGCCGTTTTGAAATTTGCGAGCTTTATCATGAGCTTTATCTGAATAATAGGACAATCCAATAAAGAAAGCGACAGTACCAAGGAAAATAAACAAAACAAACCACCAATTATTGCTGTTTTTCTCGATCTGATCTTCTGCTAAACATGTGTGTAATAAATATGACAAGAATAATAATTTCATTTATAACAAATCATCTTAAATATATAGTGTTAAAATGTTTCCAACAAAAGTATAAATGAACTATGAAATAAATAAACTATGTCTGAAATTAAAAGGCTCAAACTTCAACAAGATTTACACAATTGGCATTCAAATCAATTAGAACAGAAAATTCAAAAAATAAGAGAATCTTGTCAACACGACATAGAACAAACGTCTTCAAAAGTTACCTTAGAATATGACTTTGGGTTTTTTTACAAAGTAGTGACAAGAGAATGTAGCAAGTGTAGTTTTACTTTGATAATGAACGATACAGGTTGGTAAAAATTGTGTATCAAAAGTTTCCATCAAACAAAAATTACTTTATTTCTACCGATACATTTCAACAGTATTTTGCCACTATAAATTCGATAGGTGTAACTTTGGTCTTCTTTGACCAACGCGGCAGTGACTCTCCATAAAAGTCCCTCAGTCTTTCTGCTGCAGTTTTGGAAAGATTCGTTTCTTCACCATTTTTATCAATTAGTATATTATTACATGGACACTTGGGGTGGCCAATCTGGTTCCGCTGTATATGCATATTTCAAAATTAAACAAAAAAGAGTAATTTATGGTATTCATAGAGGTTGGGATGGTTTGGAGGCGTCTACACAAGAAGAAACGACATATAATGTTGCTAAACGAATTACATCCAAAACGTTTGCACAATTATGTGGATGGATGAGCCCACTGTTTGTTAGAATAAAATTCTTAAACCTATTAGTACAAAATATTTGTTAGTAATATTTAAATAAAACTTTTATTATACGGTACATTCCCACGAACTTACATTTAAATCTTTTTCTGCGCACACCTTACCTTGACTACAGTGATGTTTATTGTATAAATATTTCAAATGTTCATAATTTAAATTCTGCGCAGAAACTATTTTTTGAGACGCATTGGTAGCTGCCGATGTACAGATCCATGTGTTGAGATTAATGTTTTGATTATTTTCACAAACATTATTAGTACCACATTCGCCCATATTGTACAAGTTAACAATTAATTCCCAATTGCTAGTAACTTGTATTAATTCTTCATTTAATTCTTCATCTAATTCTTCATTTGATTCTTCATCCAGACAAAAACGTCCTGAATAGCCATCCAAACACTCAGAACACCGCGGTCTCCCGAATTGATCTGTCGTGCATTTACCGCCGTTCTTACACTGTGGCGCTTGCACACCTTCATCGGCCGAACAGACATAAAGTTCTTCTTTTACGCAACTCCAACACGCGCCTGATTTTCCAGTCCCATCGTTATCATTAAAACAAACCATACAATCATTTGAAAACATTTTTTGAAGGTCGAATTTATTCAGCCCACATGTATTACCACATTTATCATGATCATACATTTCCTGGAACACATCTTCTCCCATGCATTCGTAAGGGTTACAACCACCTGTATCAACTGTATCACAATGTTTCCCCTGATATCCAAGGGCACATGTGCAAGTGCACCAACCCGTGGTGCCACCGATTGTACCATTAATACAATAGAAATTTCCATCATCACCGCTCAAGTTGCTTGCGTTTGTGGTGGCAACGCAGTCCACACCTGTATTACAATGGACCCCCGCATATCCAAGGGCACATGATGTGCAAGTGCACGAACCTGTGGTGCCACCGATTATACCATCATTAATACAATAGAAATTTTCATCATCTTCATCCCTCCAGTTGCTTGCGTTTGTGATGGCAACGCAGTCCACACCTGTATCACAATGTTTCCCCTGATATCCAAGGGCACATGTGCAAGTGCACGAACCCGTGGTGCCACCGATTGTACCATCAATACAATAGAAATTTCCATCATCACCGCTCAAGTTGCTTGCGTTTGTGGTGGCAACACAGTCTCTCAGTTGGTCACAATAGCCCCCCTGATATCCAAGGGCACATGTGCAAGTGCACGAACCCGTGGTGCCACCGATTGTACCATCATTAATACAATAGAAATTTCCATCTTCACCGCTCAAGTTGCTTGCGTTTGTGGTGGCAACGCAGTCCACACCTGTATCACAATGTTTCCCCTGATATCCAAGGGCACATGTGCAAGTGCACGAACCTGTGGTGCCACCGATTGTACCATCAATACAATAGAAATTTTCATCTTCACCGACATATGATGGGGAGTTGATTCTGAGACGAGGACACGCTGTTCGCCCACGGTTTCGTCGTCGATGACAACGACATTGAATTCTCTCAGTAAAACAAAGATGAAATCCGGGCGGCACTTGAGGCAGATGGAGACGTTTTTTGTTTTTCGCCGGTGTTGTATCACTGTGAGGCGAGAGGTGACCATGTCACAATCTTCACAACGAAAGAGCCACCCACACTTGGGTAATTGTGGCATTCTATAAAAAATAGAGGTCACTTAAATATGAAAAAATTATTCTTATGTGTTTTCTGAAGTATATACAAACATCTTGACAAATGACGACCCGCCCCAGGACACAGTGGACTTTGCTGCAGAAACATTCTCCCAAAACACCCGATGAATTTATGGCCATAGTCTACACCTTAGTGCCGGACATTACGGAAACAGACGTCATGGCATGGCAGCGGTCGATGACAGCTCAACAGTGGGAGCGCAATGTCAGCGACTTTATATGGCAATGCATGCAGTGCCAAAAGAACCCGCAACAATGGCACACATCCGTGCAACAACATTGGCCGGCCATCCAACAACTGATGGACACGCAAAACTTGGAAAATGCGTTTGCCGCGTGGTCGATTTAAGCGCGTCTTCATATGGCATCATGGACTACAGGTGCATCCGGCACTTGGACAGTCCCCACTGTAATAATATGGGTCGTTTTCGATTTCACTGTCTTTCGAGCCAAGACTGCACCAACCCAACTAACTGTTGTCATTGCCAACAACATCAATGTTGTGGCCATATGTTCCATCGAGGGCCAGGGTTTGGCACAAGTCTCCACAGCAATTTCGACTGTTGCGTTGGTATCTACAAGACATGTTTGATTGCCTGCCTTAAACGTTGGCTCGCACCTGTGACAAACGGCTATAATGGTGGTCACAAACATCCACAACGAGACCAGGGAACACAGGTTCCAACAGCCTAAAAAACCCTGCACACCGGTGAATAACGCCAGGGCACCACTCCCAGGGGTTTTAGACGATTGATAACCACACAGTGGAAGCCAACAGACACAGATAAATGTGGACACCACTAACGCAACCCACTGATATTCCGTCGCGTCTGACAAAAGATAGTGGATACAGACACTGACTGAGTGTAAAAAGTATATGAGCGCGATGACTCTGGTCCAATTGGCGAGTTTTACATTGGGCTCTTCGACCAATTGGCCCGTAACAACTACATGTGGAGATTCCATTTATCAAAGGGAAGACAAATATATAGTCTAAATTTTTAGAATCAAGTTAAGTATTCTTTTAGTAATTCTATAGTCTTCTGTCCGATGTTACGCTTGGTAGAAACCTTAATTTCTTTTAATTGCGCGGCGTCGGAACGCAACTGCTCTTGCAACGCAGACAATCCGTCAAAGGACGCTACAAGCGACGCCGCGATGCTTTCAGACACTAACGACATCAACATCAATTGAAAACGATTGTCGCATTTGCGCTTGCGTTTACTCAACAGGGAAGTCATACCAGTACCACCTTTAATCTCGCGACCAATCTTTTTCTGCAACTGTTGCAAATGCAATGACGTGTCCTCAATGCCGCGCGTCTGAATGACCCACATCTGGTCACGCAACATCGTATTCCATATCGCGCTGGACAACGTAGCCGGTGGCTTGCTTTGACCATACAGACTACCCTCAATCAAATATATGACCAAGCCGCCCGATGCCTTCAGACGTGCCTTTTGTTCACGCCAACGGCCGTCCGTAATCGACGCGGCAAAATCATCCGTGCGCTTGCGCTCCACAATAGCTGTCGTGCCATTATGCTCGATGACAATATCGCCCAATGGTAAACGTTCGACTTCAAAAGTCACATTCTCTTGACGCAAACGTTCGATAAGGTCGTGCTCTCGGTCATCCACTTTCATGTTTTGATAGATGTCTTTTCCATGTTTATGATCGGACTTTTGTCCACAAGATTTTTAAAAATCAACCATACTAAATGTATCGTCCAAGTATTTCTTGGTTTCCGTGTAACCACCAATGAAACGCTTATCCAAAAATACCATCGGAAATTTTCGATACTCTGTGCCAATCAACTCGTCTACAATTGCCAAGAACACATCTCGGTTTTCGGCTAAAAACGTATCGCTTTCAATAACATGGCCATCCGGAATCAAAGCTTTTACTTTCTTACAGTACGAACAGTTATTTTTGGTGAAAATAGTCCAGCCTTGTTTTGAAACTTCAAAATTCATTTCTTTGCAAAATGTCGTGCTTTTATACGTCGACACACCAACAAGAAAATGACACTACTTAAAGTAGCCTTCAATTACTAATAAAACATGAAAATCATCTACTTCATACTATTCTTATGTCTCAGTTTGCATCATTCCTTCGCTTCTGTCGATGCGTCAAAACATGTGAAACCACATTTGAGTGCCAAAAAACCAGGCGAAATACCGCGACTGCAAGCATATACGGAGCTCTTGAAAGTCCATCCAGAGCTCGCCGAGTTGAAGACTGCCAAAATACCCAAGCTTTCTCCAGCTCTATTCAAAAAAGCCGCTGGGCTCAAAGCCCCAAAGGCCACCCCAAAATTATTCAAAGCACTGAACTCAAAGCCGCTCAACTGAAGAAACCCGCCCCTAAGGCCACCCTCAAAGCCACTGAACTCAAAGCCGCTCAACTGAAGAAACCCGCCCCTAAGGCCACCCTCAAAGCCAATGGGCTCAAAGCCAACAAGCACGAACTGAAGAAACCCGCCCCTAAGGCCACCCTCAAAGCCACTGA